>JAABUS010000463.1_pt1 | contig 104115 bp, 86 predicted proteins | sample 5560161 | NCBI WGS metagenome assembly JAABUS01 (sample SAMN10711885, study PRJNA513376) | rock metagenome | isolation source: Antarctica rocks | place: Antarctica: Victoria Land, Trio Nunatak nord | collected 2016-01-04
TGCCCATGTGAGAAGTGGCACTGTTATGGAGGGGAGGGGAGGGGAGTGGAGGGGAGGGGAGGGGAAGGGCAAGAGGGGGAGGATAAGAGGGGGAGGATAAGAGGGGGGGAAGGGGGGGGGGGGGATGTAGGGGGATGTAGGGGTTGGAGAGCGGGGGTGTGGGGGGGGCGTGGAGGTTGTGTGGGGGATGGTGGAGGGGGGAGTTGACTGGAGATGTGGATTGTGTGTGTGAGGAAGAGTGATACTTGTGGATAGTCAGGTGACTGGCTAGGGATTGAACTCGAATGAGGGAATGCGAATGAAGTTGTGAAGAATGGTCCAGCTTGACTTCTACCCAAGAACACCCAAAACACCCAAAACGCTTAGTAAGGCTGAATAGATAGCATACATCGAGCTTTTGTAAGCGAACCAGGCGCCAAGCTACAATGATAGGAAGAGAAGAGGCTCGTGAGAGCAGTGTGTCTAGCAAGCCAACAATATGCCCAAGATTACAACGCCCACGATGGCATGTACGAGTACAGAAAAGAGGTTGCAAACCCCGGCAAGTGCACAATAATGATACGAAGATGTGGAATCCCAAAAGAGGCAACCCTGACGCCGGGCATCGTAGCAACGATGTCCCTGGATATGGTGTTAAGCCTAGGATCCCTGTCTGATCTCGTCGGCGATCTTCTCGGCCAGCGCGTCTGTGGATGAAGTTAGCAGTGTCTCACTATCGTACTGAGCATGCGGGAGAGCCTTACAAACAGTAGCCATCGGATGGCCCGGCGGCAGCAGAGGGAAAGCCGACGCATCCACCACCCTCAGGTTCTTGACCCCCATCACCCTAGCCTTCGAATCCACCACCGCGTTGGGATCGCTCGTCTGGCCCATTTTACACGTGGCGGCGGCATGGTAGACGGTGTTCAAGCTCTGCCGGATCAGGTGCAGGATCTCATCGTCCGTGCTGACCTGCGCGCCAGGGAAGAACTCCGGCCCAATCAGGATCGGGGCGAGCGCCTTGGTGGCGAAGAGCTGGCGCACGCGCTTGTAGCCCGCGATGGCGACGGCGACGTCTGCGGGGTCGGTGAGCCAGTTGGGGTTGATGAGCGGGGCGTCGGCCATGTCGGCCGAGGAGATGCTGATGTTGCCGCGGGACAGCGGAGCGACGAGCGCGACGGGGATGGAGCCGTAGTTGTAGCCATCGTGAGGCCCGCCGGTGACGAAGTTGTTCTGGTAGCCAAAGAAGCCGCCTACATTCAGGTATTCGATCTCTGGCCAGTCTGCGGGGAAGGTCGCGAGAGATCTTTCGGTCTGGTTGGTGAAGGACTTGCGGGCCGAGCGGGGGATTTTCTCCCATGCTAGGAAATCGCCGCCTGTGTTGGCCAGGATGCCCGTCTGGTCTCGGTTGAAGTCGGCGGCTGCTTGAGCAGCGAACGCAGGGTTGGCAAGGGATGAGCCGGTGATGACGTTGACTCTGTAGGCGGGCCCGAAGAGGATGTGGTCCCACATGTTCTGGCCTACTCCGGGTCGGTCGGCGACAACTGGGATGCTGTACTTGGACAAAGTTGCTTGAGGGCCGACGCCAGACACCATCAGTAGTTGAGGAGATTGAAACGTCCCCGCCGATAGGATCACTTCTTTTCTCGCAGTGAGGGTGTAAACTTTGCCCTCTGTATCGACCTGCACGCCCGTTGCGACTTTATTGGAATCAAATATGATCTTTTTCGCCAGTGACTGGATGTAGACGATCAGATTCGGGTTCGCCAGTGCAGGTTGTAAAAAAGCGGTCTCCGAAGATTCACGCGTCTGTAGGGTATGCTCGACGGTGGCGAGCACATAAGACGAGCCTATGAGCTCGCCGCTGGTGAACCCATTTCGGGGTCTGATACCAATCTCCTTGAGCCCATTCTGAACCCAAGAAGAGAACGCTTGAGCGTAGTTGGTGAACGTGACAGACAGAGGGCCGCCTTCACCAAGGGTTGCTGTATCATAGCTTGCGGTAGCGTTCGCCGGTCGCTTGCTCAGGTCCGGGGGTGTGAAGTCAAGGCTCTTCTGGAAATACGGAAGGAACTTGCTCCAAGAGTAACTTTGGTCGCCTACCTGGTCGGCCCACATCTTGTACGAGTCTACAGTGCCTCTTTGGTAGGCCATGTAGTTGCGGGCAGAAGATCCTCCCAAGGTCTTGCCACGTGCATAATGCGAGGCCACACCCAAGGCACCCTTGCTGTTGTTAGCTACTGTTGGGAGATTCTGTGATACATATACTCACTGCTTGCGGGGTTGTCTGAAAGCCCCAATCAATCAAAGGATTGGTATCATTCCTGTCTTTGCCTGCCCAAAAGATGTCATCTTGAGGGATCTGACTAATGTTGCCGTTGCCCATTTCGTAGAAGCCTCCGGCCTCAATCACAGCGACCGAGGCATGCTCTGCGAGTCTCGCTGCGATGGTGAGTCCAGCGTTCCCTCCTCCGACGATCACATAATCGTAGGTTAATTCGATCCCCGGGACACCAAAAGATGAACCCAAGAGACGGCCCTTGTAAAGCTCGGTTAGTGGGAAAGGAACAGACAAGACAGACACTGATAGGGTGAGAAGCAACCCGGCGAGCTGAGAACGCGGAGGCATGTCTGACGAAGTTGCAAGCTTAAGGAGCGAGAGGAGTGGGCTACAAAGAGCGATGAGAATGGGACGAAGTACAGAAAATCAAGAGATGCAGACGCGAGACCTCATATTTATATCCTACACTGAATGTCGAGATTACTCCATCTCTCCGGACTTTGCCACGGCCATTTGGAGCTCCTTGGGCGCTGAGTGTAGGCTCAGCTGCTTCATGGTACGGGATGGGGCCGGCTGACCTGAAAAGGATGAAATGAGAGCATGGTCCCTAAGCACCAGGATAGCCACGACACCCTTATCAGCTCTCAGAACCGGACAACGGTATAGATACGAGAACGTGAGTGGGAGATTTTCCGGTTTCAGACCATGAAGGAAGCTTGCGGCGTCGAGGCGATGGGGCTGGACACGGCTTCCAACACATCCTGAAGGCTGCCCGTTCACAGTCGTAAAGATGATGGTGTCAAGAAAGACTGACGATGGCAGCCTGAACGGGGCTTACACCAGTCTCCGTCCCGCTATGGTCTGACTCGAAGACGAGGGAGGGGTCATCAGGACCATCAAATAATCTCGCCCGATCCTGCTCGAATGGAATGACCGTGTTTTGAGGCAGGACGCTTGATACTATGGCCGAGCCATGATTTGAACCATAGGATGTAGGTTTTTGTAGCAGGGATCTATACTGATCTTGCGATAAGCGATTCATAGAGCCTCAAAGCACGTGGAAGATCTCTGCCCTTGCAGATTGGTAGGAGGTCAGTGGTCAAGGCAGTCCCGAAAGTCTAGCTCTTCATCAAGCAGCGCTAATCGAATAGCTTCGATATTCCAAGTGGAGTATAGTCCGTCGGCGATTTTGGCAGAAGGTGGAAATATTCAGGCCAATGATGCAGCGAACAATTCCGACTTTGGCTGGCCAAGGAATCTGCAGGTTTAGCGAGCGTCTTGATGCAGTTAGACCCGTGGCTATCTATTGGCCAGTCCATTGGTTGGCATGTTCCGCATCGATTGCAGATGCGCGTTGCATGGTGAGAAGGCTGAGGCTCGGCTGGTGCTGGAGATAGGTCATCATCCGGCAAGTTGCGGTCAGGCGACCAGCGCCAGTCACGAACGCACAGGGTAAAGGGGACAAGGTGACAGCTGGCCCGCGAAACCCAGACGCTTGTTCTCTGCCTACCCAGTACCTTGGCACAGCGGGCGCTGGTGGTGCTCAAGACCCGAGTGAAGGCGGGGTAGCTGCTTGCTGCAGGACCCGAGTAAAGAGCGTAACGTGCATCCCTTAGTATCTTAAGGTACCTTAGTGTTCAGCCTTGGAAGGATGAAAGGGTCAAGGACTCGACGGGAGGGTGTGAAGGACCCGGTTGGGCACGAGATCCCGTCTGGCCAGCCGTGCAGCCATTGATAACATGTAGATGCGACGAGCTGGATCAATCGTCGGTCGTGAGCCCCTGGTGTTGCACGCGGTTGGCTGTATGAGCTGTTTCAGGTCTGACAGCTGATTGGTAGTACATACTCTGCCGCATGTTCCTTCTCGCTTGCTGCTCACTGCATCACATTGGCCCCAAGCCGGACTACGGACTTAGTAGGGCTGCCCTGCTCTGTACGTGACGAGGCCCTAGCTGAGAGCTTAAAGTCGCAGGCGAATAAGTACGCTGCTCCGAAACCTTGGATTCGGAGGATGAGGGATCATGCAAGAATGCTTCGCCCTCTAGAGGCGGTGTGACCTGACCGTCGTGGTTGCCTACTATGAAGGATGTATCGTACGATAAGCACTCAACACTGCTAATGCACCTCGGCATGAGTGCGGGCATGAGCGCGGGCATCCTGAAGAGCAAGCCTCAGCCTCACTCCTTCTCACTCGCCCTCTTGCCCTGTATAATTACTGGCGCAAGTGACTACTGAGTGACCGACCTTGGTGAAGGAAAGCGTGATGGAATCTGCGTCTCGCATACGACGGCGGTGGACGGAGGAAGAAGACCAGATCTTGAATCAGGAGGCAGAATCACAATGTGGTCTGCCCGAGACTTATGGCCTGAGCGTCCTGACTGACACCGGTGTAAGTGAGCCTTGGAGCCCTCAAAGATTGGAACCGCATCGCAGCAAAACTGCCTGGAAGGACCAACAAAGACTGCAGAAAGAGATGGAGCAAGGTTGGGGAGGATATCAAGAAAGGTCCCTGGGATGGCACCGAGGATGAAAGATTACGAAGTGCAGTCGGAGTATATGGCCCGAAGTGGGTTCTGATCGATCCTCGTGCATTTTGTTGGAGTGCGAGCTGATCCGCGTGATAGCTGGACACAGGTCGCCCTGGTCGTCCATACACGTAATGCAGACCGTAAGTAGCAGAGCCCGAGGACGAGCTGATTTAGTTTGACTTATTGGAAAGAATGTGCCAAACGATGGCAGCATTCACTAGATCCAAGCCTCGACCACAGCGAGTGGAAAGCTCAAAGTGACCAGCAACTTCTGGCTGCAGTCATAGCGTTTGGAACAAACTGGAGGACCATCAGAGATAGGGATTTCCCTGGACGATCGATTACCGACATCAAGAACCGGTAGAGTGAGTCCCTGTCAAATTGGTGCTGGGCTGACCAGAACGGAAACAGTCACAGCACACTCCTCAGGCGCCGTCGGACTAGCTCGAGACTTTCCGTAAACGACAGATCATCCACCAAGCTCCCGGCTGCGACGGCAGACGATGATCAGTCTTTCACGCCAGACTCTGACCATGACGACGGAGACTCGAGCAGCCTATCTAGCACAGTGTTTTCATTCCAGGATACGCCACAAAGCACTGCTCTGGATGTTCGAAAGGGATATGAGGGCGCCACGACGTATTCGGAGTTCGACCAAGCCATGATGTTGGAAACTCTCAAGCCCTTCGACCTGAGTCTACAACAAGATCACAGTGCCCTAAATATGGATATGACAATGACCGGCAATGGTGACGCTGCCCTTCAAGGCGAATTCTTTCCATCCAATCCTGGCGTGCCTTGTGATGGGTTCGCCGTCGATCACCAATGGGACGAGGATTTCGTTGGATTGAGCTCTGTCAACGCAGCGTCGACATCCATTGGCGCCAGTATACCCGGTCGAACGGGAAACGAGGAGACGGGTAGCCGTACGATGTTGACTCTATACAACGTAGAGCAGGGAACGCTCAACAACATTCTAGCGACGGCATACAAGTCCAAAACCAAGATTAAGATGGAAACGTACCATTGAGCATTGTTAGATTTAATGTCCGCATGAGCGACGACTTCTTGCTCCACTCGCAGTCTCTTGGAATCAGGAACAGAACATAGATGTGTAGAGCTCCTTTAGATTTCACAACATATGATGAATGAATGAGAGATGAAGTACCCATATTGTGGCTTCGCTCAGTCCAGCAAGTTCCCCCCTGAGTGTCCCAGGGCCTTCCCCTTCTGATGCGGGTCCTTGTAAAGCGTTTACTGAATACCAAGTTAAGGTCGTAATGTCTGATGGCCTCGGCATGGCTCAGACTAGAAGATCCTCTGAACTACCTTGCAAGGAATCCCGTTAGTGTGTCAAGCTCAAGATTAGTCTTGACGTAGCGATAATTGTTCCTCGACGTATGCCTACAATCCTGCGATGGTCGCTCGACTGTCTCTACATGGAGTGTATAATGGTAGACTTCATAAAAGCATGGACCAGGTTCCCATACCCGTGGCAGCATTTCAAGCGTTTTTAAGGTAAGTACGGACATACGAGGATTAGGGTGACTACCTGGCACAGATATGTGTCCCCAGTTTTCTTTGTCGAATTCAGAAGGAGGACTGCCGTCGTATGAAAGTTAGTGGAGGTGGATCCAGAGGCCCGTCCTCAGCTCCGGCCTCTGTCACCTAGATAGGACCATAGCAACGGCTCGACAGCATCTGATAGAACGAGCTGAAATAGATATCTTGAGGCAACTGTGGCAGGACCCGCGATGGCTGACGAGGGAGGTGCTTGGAATGCATCGTCTGCCTCACCTGATCTGCCTTATCCCCGACATCATCATCGGAGTTAAGCAAAACTCGGGTCTAACATCTGCGCCGGGCAGTCATCGTCATTCCAATTGCGGGCTCATGCCCTTGCTCTTTCGAACGAGGTCACGTATACTCCACCGTCACTGCCGTATAGACGTCATCAAAGAAGTTTCGACAAAGTGCCTCAGGAAAGAACGCAGGTTGACTTAACAATACCTGACCAAGATACCGCCATGGATCTCCATAACCGATCTTCGACTACCCTTGGAAGACCAAGCCATGGCTTTGACGATGGCATATCCTTCGAAGTGAACGAGATGCAGGAGAACCTCACAGCTGCGCATGGCGCAACCTCCAAGGAGAGAAGCTCGCGGCAGTATCCAGACGAAGAGATCGCTGCACCGTCTTCAACCCCCGGTCCGAATCCAGCAGACTTCCCAGATGGCGGCATGGAAGCATGGATGGTGATATTGGGTGGTTGGTGTTGCTTGTTTGTCAGTTTCGGATGGATCGTCGTGATTGGCGTGTTCCAAGACTTCTACCAAAGCCACCAACTAAGTAGCTATTCGGCCAGTACTATCTCCTGGATCCCTTCTCTGCAAGCCTGTTCAATGTTCATTGGAGCGCCCGTGTTCGGAAAGCTGTTCGACAACTACGGTCCACGCTGGCTCCTGGCTGTCGGGACATTCTTTCACGTATTTGGGCTCATGATGGCCTCAATATCGTCTGGATATTACCAACTTCTGCTCTCTCAAGGTCTTTGTAGCTCTTTAGGAGCCGGCGCGATCTTCTACGCGGCCAATAACTCGGGGAGTACATGGTTTTTGCGACGGAGAGCATTCGCACTTGGTGTGATGTCGTCGGGATCATCCCTGGGTGGAGTTATCTTTCCGTGAGTCTGAGTGCTACCGCTTCAGGAGGCTTCGAACTAAGTTAAGCAAGTATTATGGCGTACCATCTCTTTCCGAAGGTTGGGTACGGATGGACCATGAGAATCATCGCCTTCACAATTTTCGCACTTTTGGTCGTTGCAAATTTCACGGTCAAATCGAGAATCAAACCCAATCCAAGCCCCTTTAGGCTGTCTGACTTCGTCCAGCCACTGCTCGAGCTTCGCTTCTGTCTCACTGTAGCGGCCAACTTCTTCTTTTTCTTCGGGGTATTCCTGCCGCAGAACTTCTTGGTTGTCGAAGCAAGAGACCGTGGAATGTCGCCCAGACTGAGCGAGTATTTGATATCGATCTTGAATTCTGCAAGGTGAGGATCAACATCACGGAAGTCTTCTCCAATGACGATTGAGCTGACGTGCGCGAAGCATATTCGGTCGTATCTTGCCGGGCTACCTGGGAGATAGGCTTGGTCGGTTCAACATCATGATTATGACAACCTTCTTCTCGGCCATTGTTGTCCTGGCTCTCTGGATCCCTGCACAAGGCAATGTGCCAATCATCGTCTTTGCGGCCGTTTTCGGGTTCTCGTCCGGAACCTTCGTTTCAATGGTACCGTCATTGGTAGCCCAAATCTCCGACATTCGTCAGATTGGGGTGAGGAACGGCACCAATTTCTTCATCGTTGCCTTCGCTGCTCTGTGTGGGAATCCGATCGGCGGCGCACTGATTTCGCGAGATCATGGCGGGTACCTCTACCTCCAATTGTTTAGTGGTCTCACAATGGCCATCGGTGGCACGATTTATGTGGCGTCGAGGCATGTGCAGGTTCGGAGCTGGCGATGGGAAAAGCTGTGATTCGATGCGATCTCTTGCCGAATGGAGTGTATGATTTCTTGTTCATAGGTGCGTAATGTACACTAGATCTAGTAGCCTCGGGCAATACTCATGGTGTTGAATGTCTTTCTCGGAGACTGAAAATTACTGCTCGCGTCCAGAGCATGTTTCACGCAGGCCGCTACTCGTTGAGCATGAAGTGGGAATATGAAGAATCCGCCGACTCTGCGCTTGGTCGATCCGGGCCACCTGTCAGAGGGTGTCGCGATATCAGCCGCGGCTTCATTCGCCTGCATCACTCTTTGACCACTGCTTCAATTGCGGACGTGTCCATCAGATAGTCATTGCCGTATAATGACGTTGTATTGTAGGATTCCCTGATGCTCCTGGCGTAGACCCAGTGCTCAGTCTGCTCGGTAACTTTGGCGCACCTCCCATGTTCATCAGACTCCGAGCCGTGCATCGGACGAGACAGTCTCAAGAAATCATGGCTATTCAAGGTCAGAGCCAACTAACGATGCTGCATGGGGCTTTCGCGTACTTTACTCCGTCTTTGCCCCACGGAAACGACCGTTTGGTCGTGAGAATACCAGACGATTGAGCCATGACCACACCACGCCACCAACGTTCCAGCCAATACAGAACCAAGGCCAAGACCCTCTGCTCATGTTTATAGAAAAACTTTACAATTGCAACGGTCTCAATTCGGTCAAATGCAAAAATCGTTCGCAAGGGACTATGCATGGAACGAGAGATGGGGACCTGGCACTCATCGATGTCCCACCCAAGCTCTCGGACCCGAGTATACGCAGTGATCATGATCCAACGACATCCTCCGCTCTCCGGCCTTCTATCTTCAAGCATTGAACATAAGGGTGTCGAAGACGTCTGCGCACCCATCACACAGTAATTTAACATCTACACAACCCCAGTGGCAATTCGGTCGATCACAATGTCGTCAGCTAGAAAGCTATTCCATCCGGCCAATATCAGTCTGCACGTCGAGGACCCTGATGAGCGGGAGATTAAGACTATTCCACAGCTCATCGAGTTCAATGCCCGGCGCAACCCTGACCATATATTCTGCATACAGGCGAGAAATCAGCAGGACAGGATTCCTGTCTCCCATCTTCAGCTGAAGCAGGCTGTTCTTAAATGCTCTGGCTGGCTTATTGCGAACGTCGAGAAACTTACTTTACCGTATGCAGATACGGACGGTAATATCTGTAGAGGCCCGCCTGTAGCGCTCGCGATGAACAGCGACATAGGACTCTTGGTGCATCTGCTATCCCTTCTCAGCTTAGGCGTTCCAGTCTTGCTGCTATCTGCACGCCTCAATTCCAGTGCAATGAAACACTTGGTTCTGGAGACATCGCCTGAAGCTATAATTGGCGCGCCAAATCGTAGGACGACCATGCAAGAGGCACGTATCCCTCTGGAGCTTCAACTCCGTGTGGTATCTTTGAAGATCGTCAAGTTGGCTGTTCTGACCCCAAAGCCTACTAGACGTTATCTATGCTATCTGCCGAAAACCTAGAAACCGCCTTCTATGTGCAAGAACCCTTCGAAAAATTCCTCGGCACTGAAGAGAGCGACTCGGACATAGGAATATGTAAGCCGCACCATTACATCGAGGACACCGATCGCAATGTTCTCATACTCCATTCGTCCGGGACGACTGGTATGCCCAAGCCTATATATTCATCTCATAGATATTTGCTCGGATTCACGGCCTGTCACAGCTTCGCAGATCCGGCGCATGCACAAGGAGTAAACGTATCTACGCTCCCTCTTTACCATGTATGTATTTCTACTCCCTCAATCATGGCACTCGACGATATACTCAAGCTTGTAGGGTTACGGGCTGGTGGCTCCGTGCCTCTCCCTTGGCGTTGGCATGTCCCTAGTTCTCCCACCTCCTTCGCCTATCCCAACAGGAAGTTCTGTCGTCGATCTCCTACAGCGAGTCAACGGGAAGTCTTTGATGACCGTTCCGTCGATCTTGGAGGATATTGCAAATACGGAAGGAACAAAGGACGTTGTTCCTTTGGTGGATCTTAACTTCCTGGCATTTGGCGGCGGCCTCTTGAAAAAGTCTGTCGGGGATAAGTTATTGGCATCCGGGGTGAAGCTACTCAATCATTACGGCGCGACCGAGATAGGTCCAATAGCGCCCATCTTTACACCGCCCAACGACTACGATTACCATTATTTCAGGATAAGGAAGGACATGGACCTTGAGATAAGCGAACTGCCTGCATCAAGCGATGGACGTCCTCGATATAGGCTGACTGCCCTACCTTTCGGCTGGACTACAAAGATGGTAGTGCAGGATGAGTTGATAAGCAATCCGTTGCATCCGCACTCGGACTTCAGCGCAATTGGAAGAAACGATGACATGATTGTTTTGGCGACGGGGGAAAAGGTTATTCCCCACGTTCTCGAATCGAGTCTTTCGGAGTCCAAAGACATCAAAGCCGCGGTTGCTTTTGGGGACGGTCAATTTGAACTAGGCGTCATTGTGGAGCCTCAAGACCCTGTCGTCGCCGACGATCGTCAAAGATTTGTGTCCTCGATATGGTCGCTGATCATTGACATAAATACGCGGATGGATGGACATGCACAGATATCAGCACCGGCTGCTGTGGTCATCGTTGCGCCGGAAAAACCATTACCGAGATCGGACAAGGGGTCAATCATGCGTAAAGAGGTGTATAAAATATATGAAGAAGAAATCTCACAAGTGTATCGAGATTTGGATGATTCGGCCATGGATCAATCCATTATCAGTCTCAATATAGATAACCTGGAGCAGGAACTCAAAAATCTTGTCCAGAATGGTCTGAGTTGGAAGGTCGAGCCAGGCAGCTGGGGATACCATGACGATTTGTTCGAGTTAGGGATGGACTCTCTTCAGGCTGTAAAGCTTCGTCGGCTCTTGTTGTCTTCAACGGCGATCACACCCGCTAACCACCTCTGTCGACAACGTGATTTTGTCTATAAATATCCCACTGTCTCTCAACTTGCGAACGCTTTGCGAGGCACAACCACGGATACCTTAGGAAGTCAGATTGCGTCTTTTGTTGCGCAATACTCTCTTGTGCCGCAATTGGAGAAGCCGAGTGTGGTTCTGCTCACAGGCAGTACTGGAGGCTTAGGTGCCAACGTACTTATGCATCTCGCCACCTCTCCGGAGATCTCCAAAATCGTTTGTATACTAAGACCATGCAGCGGACTAGATCCATCAGATAGACTGATTCAAGCCCTGCGATCCCAGGGCATCAATGTTGATGCTTCCTTGCTGGCCAAGCTCGAGGTTATCCAAACTAATGCGACACTGCCACGTCTCGGACTAGATGATGCAAACTACCAACGGATCGAGACGCAAGTCACTCACATCCTTCACGCCGCTTGGCCCATGGACTTCAAGATGATTTTGCCATCTTTCAAGGGCCAATTCGAGACATTGCGAAATCTTCTCCACCTTGCATTAGATGCCAGCAGATTTTCATTTTCACGACCTCGATTGCTATTCGTATCTTCAGTTGCCAGCGTGGGTCAATACAAATCCGTCTATGGCCAGAGCACAATACCAGAAGTCGCAATAGTCGACGATAGGTGCACTAATGCATTTGGTTACGGCGAAGCGAAACTCGTTTGCGAACACATTATTGAGAACGCGCGATCGACTCATCGCTCCCAAATCGATGTCTCCCTGGTTCGTGTTGGCCAAATTACAGGTTCCACAATTACGAGCCGTTGGAACCCGGCTGAACATATTCCGGCGATGATAAAATCCAGTCAGTACATTGGAGCATTGCCGGAGATCAATGGGGTGAGCAGGATAAAGCTCCGTTTGGCCGCATCTTCACTGACTAAGTTATAGACTCTGTCATGGCTTCCGGTCGATTGTGCTGCAGAAGCCTTATGTGATTTCTTAATCCGCAACCCGTCTATGGAATTGGTGTACCACCTAGAAAATCCTGCCCGACAACCGTGGCAACAAGTGCTTGCGAGTTTGGCGCCCATGTTGGGTATCGGCATCGGTGACACCCTGCCCTTTAGCGAATGGATAACGCGGATTGAGTCATACGGCATTGCAAAGAAGAGCGAGGCTGCAAATCCGGCACACAGTCTGCTGGACTTCTTCCAAGCGGATTTTGAACGTATGGCTAGCGGAGATGTCAATTTAGATACGAAGAACAGCCTAGCGGCTTCTCCAAGTCTACGGAGCGTCAAGGCAATTTCTGAACAATTACTCGTTGATTACGTCGACCACTGGCAAAGAGTTGGATTTCTCAAGATGCTAAAGCTAAAATGAGCCAGTGGTAGCTCTTAGAATTTGAAATGACACCTTGAACGCTCATGATTCCTTGTCAATCTGTTCTTCTCGCCGTACTTACTTTCGGAATTGGGCCCGCTAGTCATACAAATGATGTTAGAGTACAAAAGTGACCCAGGACGACCTACAGAATCTCTGCTGTAAGTTCCGGCTCCTACAATCGAGCGGTGAATAGGATCCTCGTTCTTACACGTTTTTGATAAGGTTACATTTATTGGGTACGATGGCTCTGATTAGGAGGACCCGAGTAAGTTACTGCCGCATTGGAGGCGCGATGGTGTTAAAGGTGTTAATATTAGCTGCTGTTGTGTAACTTATTAATTAGTACTTCTAGGACTCACACTCGATGGGTTTTTAGTGTCCGTAGCTCAGAATTCAACTACCTTGTAATATTCAACAATTGCACAACCTGCAAAGACTACTAAACAACATGTTAGCGCCTTCACTTGTTGTATGTGGTGCCCAAACCGGCTGGCCCACTCGGCAAGAGCTTCTCAGCTTGAAGGCATTCCTTCTCAGCGAACCTCGGCTTCGACAATTCCTTACTGCGATACGAGAGCTTCCAGGACTATGGCCTACGTTGACAGAGGCAGTGCCAGAACTCAGGAGCACACCAGGATCCGACCTACTCCGTCAGATACCTCAGTGGATAGACGATGAAGACTCTTTCGAGAGAGATTCTACCCCCCCCAATATCCAGTCAACGCCTTTGACAGTAATTATCCAGGTTGTGCAGTATTTCCAATACCTTAGATGTCTTGGATCCACGCACACAGACGTGCTTGCTGGCCTCAAGGATGGGGGTATCCAAGGTTTCTGTACTGGGTTCCTAGCTGCCACGGCCCTTGCCTGCTCCAAGGACGAAGAGGAGATCAACGTTCTAGGAGCGGTCGCTCTGCGGTTAGCTGTATGCATTGGTGCTTGTGTGGACCTCGATAGCACGTTTGCTAAGCCTTCCAAAACGAGAGGTTGTATAGCGACCCGGTGGAAGACCGAGCTGGGTAGGAATGATGTCAACCAAGTTCTGCGGAGTTATCCTGATGTCATTACCATTGTGTCAAGTTCCAGAACACCATACTGACTGTCATGCAGGCATACGTATCAGTCATCAGCGACCAGAACAATGTCTCAATCGTTGCCGATGCATCCACCATACCCTCATTGAGCCGTGATCTCTCTTCCCGCGGTATGGCCTTAGTATTGGTCAAGATTGAGGGACGATTCCATTCAAGAGCGCTTGATGACGCCCTCGGTATAATTAACGGGCTTTGCGCTAAAGATCGAGACCTTCAACTTCCTCCCGCTGAGCGTACATTGGTGCCTGTCAGGTCAAATGTGGATGGCCAAGTCGTCTCCCAGGGCTCGCTACATGGCCTTGCTCTTAGGTCGATCCTAACAGAGGTGGCAAATTGGCATGCAACTATCGCGGCCGCAATTCAGCCCCTCGCCAATGCCTCGGTTGCCGTCCTCGGCATGGCTGATGCTATCCCCCATGCTATTGTTCGCTCCTCAGGATGCTCAGTCACAAAAGTATCCAGCATACCGTCGACTCCCTTTGCGCCATCTCCTGTGTCGGTGATCCCACAGATTACAGATCCTTTGAACGAAAGATTTGCATTCAGGTCGATTCAAAAGTATTCTGACAACGCTGTCGCTATTGTCGGTATGGCTTGCAAATTTCCTGGCGCCGACTCGGTCAATGAGTATTGGGCCAACATACGTTCTGGGACTTCTCTGGCCGAGGAGGTACCTGCCAGTCGTTTCACCATTCATGGCCATCGCAGGACCATGGACGCAAAAGCCAGATTTTGGGGAAATTTTGTTCGAGACCCTGATGCTTTTGATCACCGCTTCTTCAAGAAGTCATCTCGTGAAGCTGTACAGACAGACCCACAGCAAAGACTCTTGTTACAGTGCGCCTATCAGGCTATTGAGTCTTCAGGATACTTTGGCGAAAACGAAGCATTGCGGCCTACGGACATAGGTTGTTATGTGGGAGCCTGCGCAAACGACTACAACGATAATATTGCATCGCATCCGCCGACGGCATTCTCTTCTTTGGGAACATTGAGGGCATTCCTGAGTGGCAAGATCAGTCATTACTTTGGCTGGACGGGCCCATCTGTCACTTACGACACAGCTTGCTCGTCATCCTTAGTCGCAATTCATCAGGCTTGTAAAGCGATCGAACTCGGCGAGTGCTCGAGAGCGGTTGCTGGTGGTGTTAATGTTCTGACAAACCCCTATTTTTACCAGAACCTAAAAGCAGGTGGATTTCTGAGCCCCACGGGGCCGACCAAAGCCTTCGACGCTAAGGCGGATGGATATTGCCGGGGCGAAGGTGTCGGTACGTAACTTCCTGAGCATTTGCTGCCCGGAACATCCCTAGCAGCATCCGCTACAAAGCCATGCCTCTAGCTCAATTCATTGACCTAGAAGGGATATGCTGACTCCAAGGTTACTCAGGCTTGGTGGTCTTGAAAAAACTTTCTGCCGCAATTACTGACCAGGATCACATTCTCGGCGTTATTGCTGGGTCTGCTGTCAACCAAAACAGCAATGCAAGTGCGATTACAGTTCCCTCATCAAAGTCTCAAGTCGAGCTGTACGAAAGAGTAGCTGCGATGTCAGGTATCGAACCGAGGGATGTATCTTTCGTTGAGGCTCATGTAAGCTTGTGGAATCAGCAATTGACAAGCATCTGCTGATAGCGTATACGTAAAGGGCACAGGCACCCCTGTCGGTGACCCGTTAGAGGCAGCAAGCCTGCGACAAGTCTTCGGCAGCACCGAAAGAGCCACTACTCTCTATCTTGGCTCCGTGAAAGGCAACATTGGTCATACTGAGGCAGCGTCCGGAGTCGCTGCTCTGATTAAGATAATTCTCATGATGCAGTACAGGGAGATTCCCCGGCAGGCAAATTTCACGTCCCTGAATCCCAAGATTGACGCGTTCACGGAAAGCCGCATGGCAATCCCAACCATCACCAGGCACTGGGATTCAGACTTCTACGCAGCCTGTGTCAACAATTACGGGGCTGCAGGAAGTAATGCTGCCGCCTTGGTATGTGAACCGCCAAAAGTACTGCCTCAAAAGTGCAAGGCAATGAGTAAATATCCTTTAATCATCGCGGCTCACTCAAGGGAGAGCCTTGAAGCTTACCGCAGCGAGATCTTGGAAAAGTGTCCTTCGGTACCCCTGAATGACCTGGCATACAACCTTGCTGTCAAACAGAACCGCTCGTTCCCGAACCTTTTAGCTACGTCGGTTTCAGATGGCACCGATTGGCGGCAACAGCTTGCAGCCTGCGAGACAATTGAAGTCCCGAAATCAACGAAACCCCTCGTTCTTGTATTTGGAGGTCAAGAGTCTACGACGGTCAATTTATCGAATGATCTTTACTCCGCCTCGGCCTTGTTCCGCTCTCACCTAGACCATTGTGATCGAATACTCTGCTCTAGTGGTTTCGCAGGACTCTTTCCAAAGATATTCGATGCAGAGCCTGAGCAAGATGTTGTGAAACTCCATAGCATGCTCTTCTCCTTGCAATACTCCATCGCAAAGTCCTGGCTGGACTCTGGTGCTCGTGTTGATGCGATCGTCGGTCATAGCTTCGGGCAGCTCACCGCTTGGTGTGTTGCTGGCTGCCTGACTCCCGAGGAGGGTATGAAGCTGGTTGTGGGGAGAGCGATGCTTATGCAGAAGCATTGGGGCTCAGAACCTGGCAGCATGATTGCTCTGGAAGTCGAGCCCGAAGTTGCAAAGCAGATTGCAGCAGACTGCGGTGCGGAAGTTGCTTGTTACAACGGCCCTACCAGTCAGGTCCTTGTCGGCTCGAAAGTCTCCGTCGAGAAGATCAACGCGGTCGCAGTAGCAGGCTCATTAAAACACAAATGCTTGAACGTTACCAATGGCTTTCATTCCAAGTTCACTGAGCCGCTCTTAACTGATCTGCGGCATCTTGCTGAACAACTGCACTTTCAAGAGCCACAAATCGCTCTGGAGACCTGCTCGCAGAAGGAAAGTTGGGTGAAACCAGCTCCATATCAAGTCGCGGAGCATACCAGGATGCCGGTATACTTCCACGATGCTATCCAGAGGATCTCCGAGCGTCTCGGGCCTTGTACTTGGCTTGAAGCAAGCTCAGCGACCTCAGCCATTCCTATGGTCCGTCGGGCGCTTGGTCCAGCTTTGAGTCACGATCACGATTTCTTGCCCTTACAGCTTAACGCTCCGGACACTTTAGGCTTGCTGGCTGATGCTACAACAAATCTTTGGAGGATTGGACATAAAGTACAGTTTTGGCCGTTCCATCGATCTCAGAAGGATGCTTACTCTTACATCAACCTACCTCCGTATCAATTTGAGAAGACAAGGCATTGGCTAGATTATGTTGACCATGTCTCCAAGACTTCATCTCAAGAAGCCATCAAGCTAGAACCAGAGGGGCCACTGCTTTCACTGATTTCGCAAAATGGCCGCGAAGGCAGGTTTTCCATCAACCCCAAAAGCAATCAATACAAGTTGTTCGTACAAGGACACGCTGTGCTTGGCGCTCCGCTGTGCCCAGCACCTCTTTATGTTGAGCTTGCCGCCCAGGCAGCGATCAAGCTTCATGAGGCTCCCGATACGGTTCCTTGCGTCGCGAAAATGGACATTCAAGCCCCACTTGGTTTCGATATTGAGAGGACCATAATTCTCCGGCTAGCTAGAGTCAGTAATGACCTATCTACGAGTTCATTTGTTGTTGAGAGCCGGGGCTCTGGGGACAAGGCGGATGTTTTTGTCGTGCATGCCACGGGGAGAGTCATCCTTCGAGAACCACTCGATCCGGAGACACTCAGTCAATTTTCGCGCTTTCAACGACTGACTGGTCATACCAAATATGACGGAATCTCTCTGGATCCGGAAGCAGAGCAACTCAGGGGCTCAATGGTATACAAAGTCTTTTCCAAGGTTGTTCAGTATGGTGGTCATTACAAAGGCGTCAGAAGCATCACAGCTAAAGAGCACGAAGTTACAGCACAGATCAAGATGCCAAGCCTGGAGGCCAGTTCGGACAAGACCGTTTGCCACCCGACGACCATTGACAATGCAATTCAAGTTGCGGGCTTGCATGTAAATTGCTTCAACCTCTGCCTCGATAATGAGATTTATGTCTCGACGAAAGTTGACCTTGTGCAGCCAAGTCAGGAATTTCTCAAAACGAACCACAATAATCGGGAGTATAACGTCATCTCTAGTTTCTCCAGAACGAGCGATAGAGAAGTCGTCAACGACATTTTTGTCTTCGACGGCGTTACGAAAGACCTGGTCTTGATGGTGCTGGGCGCTCGCTTCAACAAGGTGCTTATCACATCGTTGACCAAGGTCCTCAATCGAGCAAATCGTTCTCACGAATCCTCAGTCGCTCCTACAAGTCGATTACCAATTTCACCAAAGCCCAAGAGCCCAGACGCACCGCTCGAAGAAGCGCAAAAGAAGTCGAGTCAAGCACGTGATTTATACCCAATGGTCCAAGATCTCCTTAGCAAGGCCGCCGACATACCAAAAGCGACAGTCAAACGCGAGTCTACGCCTGACGAAATGGGTATCGACTCGTTAATGGTGACTGAAGTACTGAGCGACATACAGCAAGCTTTTGGCATCGACATACCTTCCGAAGACTTCATGACCTTGTCTGACGTCCAAGCTCTCTGCGACTACCTGAGCAGCAGGGATAATGGCTTAGGCGTAGAGAGCACAGAGCCAAGGTCCGACTCAAGTGGCAGTCCAACACCAAGCGGTGCCGACACTCCGGCAACGAATCTCAGCGAAGAAGATCTGCCGGACGGTGGTCTTGTCTCGCAACTAGCGAAAATCGTTGCAGAACATCTGGAGACCACCACAGTCATGGCTCATGATACCCCCCTGGCTGATCAAGGCATGGACTCCCTGGTTGGGGTTGAGTTACTCAATGATATCGAGAAGATCTTCGGCACACGAGTTCAGATGGATCAACTAACTATGGAGTCTACTTTCGGCGATCTTTGCGATCTGGCACTACCGAAGAGATCCACATCGAATACTCCTCCACTGCCGAAGGCTCCAGAGAAGCCTCAGAAGACCGTTTCCCATAAGCTGGACCTCGTCGAAATTAGGTCACCAACTGCCAAGCTTACAAACACGCAAAAAGCGTTTGAGGCCATTCGATACGATTACGAAGACTATGCCACCGAGACACGCTTCTCGACCTTCTGGTCGCAGTGTTATCCAGCCCAGGCGAAGCTCGTCTTAGCCTACGTGGTTGAAGCTTTCACAACCTTGGGCTGCTCTCTTGCGGCTTTAGGCCCAGAGGAGACGCTTCCTACCTTCCAGTACCAAGACAAACACAAGCTTCTTGCCGCTCAATTGCACGATATCCTGGTGGACGCCTCCCTGGTGGCGCGATCAGACGGCGTCTTTGTTCGAACGACTGAATTGATCGACGAGACACCGTCTGGCGAGCTCCTTCAGCATATCCTGAAGAAATTTCCACAGCATGCTTCGGAGCACAAGCTTCTACACATCACTGGAAGTCGGCTAGCTGACTGTCTAACGGGTAAAGCTGACCCCCTACAGCTGTTATTCCGCAGCAAGGAAAACAGAGAGCTCCTGGAAGATGTCTATACCAATGGTCCAATGTACGCCGCGATCACAAAACTTCTAGGAAGCTTTTTCGAAAAGGCTTTTGCTAATGTCGATGGCAAAGTCAGCATCTTAGAGCTGGGAGGAGGTACAGGCGGCACAACGAAGTATATCTTGAATCATCTCACTCGTCTTAACCTAGATTTCACGTACACATTCACAGATCTGTCCGGCTCCCTTGTTGCAGCAGCGAAGAAAAAGTTCGCGAGGTATCAGAATGTAGAGTACAAGGTCATTGACATCGAGAAATCACCTGCTAAAGACTTAGTCGGCAAATATCATACGATCATCTCCACTAACTGCATTCACGCAACCTCGGATCTCGAGAAATCGTCGACCAATATTCTTACTATGCTCCGACCTGATGGTTTTCTCTCCTTAGTCGAGTTCACCAGAAACATGTACTGGTTTGACCTCGTCTTCGGCCTCCTGGACGGTTGGTGGTTCTTCACCGATGGCCGCAAACACGTGCTTGCGGACGAAGCCTTCTGGGAAAGCAGCATGAAACGAGCTGGCTTCAAGCATGTTACTTGGACCTGTGGTGACATCCCCGAAGCCAACACACTTCGCATCATCACCGGGTTCCCGGAGGCCAACAAACTCGAAGCCCAGAAATCGAAGATCGACATCGAGACTGTCACATACAAGCAGATCAACGGGATCTCTCTGGATGCGGATATCTATTATCCACCCGTCGCTGAGGTACCAAAGCGAAAGTCATGGCCAGTCGGTAGGAGATTCACTGTCGGTGCTCTCATAAAGTACTGACCTTCCTTCCAGCTCTCATGATCCACGGCGGCGGCCACATTATGCTCTCCCGCAAAGACATACGCGCCAAGCAAACCCAGCTCCTCCTGGATAACGGCCTTTTACCCGTCAGCATCGACTACAGGCTCTGCCCAGAGGTCGACATCATCAACGGCCCCATGACGGACGTGTGCTCTGCGCTAGACTGGGCACGCAGCACCTTGCCAACGCTGGATCTCAAGTACCCAGGTCTGACCATCAACGGGGAGAAAGTCATGGTGGTTGGGTGGTCCACTGGGGGCACACTGGCAATGTCCTTGGCGTGGACTTCCGTCCAGAGGGGCATCAAGCCGCCAGACGCCATCCTAGCATTCTATTGCCCAACGGACTATCACGCAGATTGTACCGTACCCCATCGCCACCCGCTACCTCAGCATGATTGACTAACGACTCCATCCTTAGGCTGGAAAGAACCCAATTTCCCCGAAGGCTCCGCCGCAGCCGCAAACACCCCGTACGACCTGCTAGAAGGCGTGCAAGAGAAAGAAGTCCGTACCCACCTATCCTCCCTCCCGCACGTGCCCACTCCCTCGTCCCCCAAACCCTCAAGAGAGGCACTAACCCCCCACTCTCCAGCTCACAAGCTACAACGTCCCCCCCACCCACCTCGCCCGCGGCGGGTGGATGTCCCCCTCCGACCCCCGCTCCCGCATCGTCCTCCACATGAACTGGCACGCCCAAGCGCTACCCATCCTCCTCAACGGCCTCCCCTCCATCCCCACCGCCACCGATACCACGGACTACACCTCCCTCCCGCTCCCCAGCGCGGCGCAGATCTCGAGCATCTCCCCCCTGGCGCACGTGGAAGACGGCAGCTATCGCACGCCTACGTACTTAGTGCATGGCACGAAGGATGATTTGATCCCGTGGCAGCAGAGCCAGGGGTTTGTGCAGGCGTTGCAGGGGAGGGGGGTGAAGGCGGTGTTTGGGAAGGGGGAGGGGAAGGTGCATTTGTTTGATTTGTATCGGGATCGGGATGGGAGCGGGTGGGAGAGTGTGCGGACGGGGTTTGAATGGGTTTTTGGGGTGGTTGGGTAGGTTGGGTAGGATGGTTTTGGTAGGGTGGGATGCTCTGGTTGGGTAGGATGGTTTCGGGTGGATAGAACGGTCCTCTTTTCAACGATGTTGATGGTTTTGTTTGTGACGCTGAAATCGAGTTACGAATCCAGATATAGAGCCATAGAAATTCTGCAACGGCCTCGTAGAACGATATCTAGAGATTTTCCAAGTTGAGATATCCGTATGTGCCGAGTCATATCCTTTGCGACCCATCATCCAGAGTATTGAGACTTGCAAGTACGAAATCGGAACAACCCCATCAGTACTGCCATCCTAGCTCAACGCTCCTTCTGACTGTCTCCGCATTTGCCTCCCTTCCTGGAAAGTACAAGCACACACACACGCATAAAGAGAGCCTACGCCGAGCATATCAAATGCCAACGATATCTTGTATCATCATCTTCTTCTCCACTCGGAGCACAGCTCTACAAACTCAGCCTCAGCTTCTTGACTGCCTTTGATCAGTGTGGGACATTCCATGTTGAGGCTGGACCGTTTCTTGCTAAGCTTGTTCTCTGGAGGCATCCAGGGGAAGGTATCGGAGGTGCGAGAGTGCTTGGGTGCTGTTACGCTTTCATGGAGATGGTTGTGATGGATACAGCGGTCATCGATGGTTGGATGCTCGGATACTCAGATGTCAAATACGGATCCGGAATGTCGAAGGATTTCTCCTATTGAGGTGAATGTATGTTAAGAACGACGGAACTGCTGGTAGGTACACGCCACCACGTATGACTTACCGGGGATATATTTCTTGCTCTGAGGGTGTATACTTGAGCACGGAGTCAGGGTCTTGAGTGGTACACACAGTGAACATTTCTTGGTTACTCGATCGTAGACTCATAGTACTTGTGCATCCCGCCATGCTCGCGGTCTCCTGATGACTGACCTCACAGGGAATGCAGCCCGCTAATCCGTCCATGAAGAAAGCCACAAGCCTTCAAAATATAAAGCTATCGTTTACCCATCATAAAATGCATCCGGATATTCATCACGCACCTTCACTACCAAACTCCGCCGTCCATTCCGCATTTCGTTTGATATCCTCCTGACTCACCGTTGGCCGCGCTCCTTTGACGGCCTTCACAAAGTCTTTTAGGACTAGGGGTGGCTCGAGAAGCTTCTCTGAATCAACTTCCGTCCAGGACATTTCGATTGCACCCTTATCGCCAGGTGAACATGGCGTTAGCTTTTCTACGCCGTCTACTATGACCTGGAGATGATTTCAGCAGAAGCCCATATAAGTAAAGAAGGCGGATGCTTGCATTTTTGTAATGAGTAGCTGTTTGGATCTTCCTTACAGGCTGCATCAATGCGTCTTGGACCGCGATAGCGATATCGCTCCCCGAGTAGCCTTCGCTCATCTGCCCCAGGGTCTTGAAATCCGCGGGCTTGAGGTCGCAAGGCGTTGAGCCAACGGACATCTCGAACATTCGCATCCTGCCAGGTAGGTCGGGTAGACTGATGTGGACCCTTCGTTGAAATCGTCTGCGGATCGCCGCGTCCAGTTGCCAGGGGATGTTGGTCGCTCCTAATATCAGAACGCCCTTTGAGTCTCGCCCCACACCGTCCATTTGGACTAACAGTTCTGTCTTTATTCGCCGCGACGCTTCGGATTCGCCTTCCCCTCTCGGGCCACAGAGCGCATCGACTTCGTCGATGAAGATGATTGATGGTTTGTTTTCTCGAGCCATATTGAAGAGTTGTTTGACCAACCTGCGGACTTCGTCAGCAGTCGTTACGGATTATCCCATGGTGACGCTGACCTCTCGCTCTCGCCCATCCATTTCGAGACCAGGTCACTACTGCTCACGCTGAAGAAGGTGCTGTTCGCCTCGGTAGCCACAGCCTTCGCCAAATACGACTTCCCTGTCCCAGGCGGACCGTAGAGCAGAATTCCCTTCCACGGCTGCCTCTTGCCTACGAACAGATGAGGGAACTTGATCGGCAATATGACCGCCTCCTTCAGTGCTTCTTTTGCGGCCTCTAGACCCGCCACATCCTCCCACTTGACGTTTGGTTTATCCGTCAATATTGCCCCCTGTAGCGCCCCCCTCAACTTCTTCGCCTCGGGGTCTTGGCCGTCCTCATCCTCGTCATTCCCTTTGCCGGAACCTCCGCTGACCTTCCCATTACTTCCTACCGCTGCCGGCCTCTTTTTGCTGCCTGTGTCGCCCTCGGCCAGATGCGTTTTCAGCTTCTCCGCTCTGTTCATGTACTCTGCCGCCTTTTCCCGGATCATGTCCTTGCTCTTCGCGTTCTTTTCCCATTTCAGCGCCAGCATGAAGAGTTCGAGAGATTGGTAATACAGCTGGTATGCCTTCTCGTAGTCGCCCGCTGTGTCGTTGTCGATAGCCTTCTTCACGACATCTATCGCCCGACCGAGGAAGTCGGTGTTGGACATCTTATATGTGCGCAAATGCAGGTGGAGAAGGTGAAGAGGAGCAAGCGCGTGCTTCCAGTGAATCTTAGATTCTCCCGAGATCTAGGCAAAAGTCCAGTATCTAGTTGATGTGACAATAGGCTTTGGAGGTGCTGAGTAAAGAGGTTATGCTCCGATCTGGACCTAAATGCTCGAATTGGCGCTTCTATCTGGAATCAAAGGTACAGGTGTATAGGGTGAGGGGTCAATCTTGGGGTATGTTTTTCCTCGTGCTCCTGAGACAGTTGCCAGATTGGAAAATGTCTAAGAAGCAGCTGTCTAAGATTTGGCCAGCATCAGATGCGATGTGACGTTTAGAAACAACTCCAGCGCTGAACCGCCAAGCCGACAAGGCCGAGGTTCTACCGGCTGACCCCTAACCGCTCCTCGAACTCAACATCTTGCGTCCTTCTTCTCATCCTCTCATACGGAGTCTAGGCCGCGTCCCGCCCACCCAATCACCATAATAGGTCGGTCTAAATTGCACAGCCCTTCAATGGTTAACGAAAAGACGCGCGATGACCGTCAACGAGTGGGCAAGGCTTGTCAGAGATGCAGGCTCATGTAGTGTCATATCGCAAGGCCACGTTGGTCATCCGGGATAATATATCCATAGAAGATGTTTATCTGACGCGCCGGCTGTCGGTGTAAAGACTCCCCGTGCAAGAACTAGGATTATTCAGCTTTGATTACTCTTCTCATTTTCAACACGACCATAGAAAAGGAGATGTTTTTCTCGTTCTTCTTGCAGTATTATCGCCTTTGTGTCTTCTCCTACTTTGTCTATTTGCGTCAGCACACAATCCAATCAAAGACGTTTCAGACGCCCACAAACGCTGTCATCGTTGTCGACGATGAAATCTGCCCTGATCACCGGATGCAGCAAAGGAGGAATCGGCGATGGACTTGCCCAGGAGTTCCACAAACATGATGTCCGCGTTTTTGCAAGTGCCAGGAACATGGGAAAAGTTGAACATCTCAAGCTTTTGGGCATCGAGGTCTTGCAACTCGATGTGCTGTCTCCAGAATCTATACAAATGGCCGCAGCGGAAGTCCTAAAAGTTACAGGGGGAGAGTCGGACTTTTTGGTCAACAATGCAGGAGGGGGTGAGCCTTGTCTATATTTTTGCCACTCGGGTAGAGCTTATTAGATCGATACTGACTGATGTTTAGGACATACGATTCCACTCCTCGATGCTGATTTAAACACTGCACGAGAAGTCTATGATTTGAACGTTTTCTCTGTCCTGGCTGTCACCCAGGCTTTCGCTCCCAGTCTGATCGCTGCCAAGGGCAAGGTGATCAACATTGGATCCATTGTTGGTAGAATGGCTCAAGCATACACTGTTTTGTCTTGCTTGATCTGTTGCACAGGATTGAATTTGACGAAGGGTTGTAGGTATCTATAACACAAGTAAGGCTGCACTGAACTTGCTGAGCGAAACACTCCGACTTGAACTAGCTCCCTTCGATGTTCAAGTCATTACTATATGTCATATATAAATGATTATATTTGAGAATAATAAAATCACTTTCTTTGCGTGTTCAAAACTCATTTCTTTACATCACAAGGATCGATTGAGCTCCCAAAAGGTTACCCATCGAACACATATATTCGACGACCAATGTTACTGGACTGATATCCCCGCTAGATTCACTATACTTTCCTGTCCAGGACGACATCAATAAAGCAGCGATTGGGGAAGAAGTCGCTAAAAAATTTATGGAACCCTCGGTCTTTGCTGCCGAACGCCATAAAAACCAAGTCCAAGCCTTAGTATTGGCGCAGAGGCAATGCACGCCTTGTCTGGTTTGTGACGACCCTTTTCAGACATACCTTCCCTGTAAGTGCTCTCCACTATACCGGTGTTTTCGTTAAGTTCGATGTACTGACAGCATCCCAGGACTCTCTCTTCTACAAGTCCAGTGGGCTCAACAGATTAGAAAGACACGGTAGTCCCAAGGCCTGACTGGTCTTTATGATTTTCCCCACATCGTATAAGGTGTGGAAAGGATCTGATAGCAGCGATGAATCTCGAATTAAGGGTTTCTTCTGTTTCATATTTCGCAGCGCTTTCAACCGACTTCTAGCTAGATTTGGTAAGAGTGGAACGGAAGAAACAAGCAAATGTACTCTGATCCAGCTCGTGGAACCAACTTCAGTGGGCACAATTTCTGCTGTTCATGCTTCTTGTCATTCAGAGTGAGAAAAATCGACTTACTCACTACCAACCCTGCAGGAAGCCTAAGCTCATCCATATCTTCACTGGCGACATCACCGAGGCCGAAGCCATCGACGCAACATTTGCTACCGTCCGAGACACCATCGGGCCAATCGACATCCTTATCAACAATGCTGCTTATCTCTCTGACGTCGTACCCACTGTCTCCGCCTCCGTCCAAGAGTGGTGGCGAGGCTTCGAGGTCAATGTTTTGGGGACATTCTTAGTGACTCGCGCGTTCCTCAAATCTGCAGCCGCCCGTTCCGTGCTCGTCAATGTCTCAACGGCTATCTCCCACATCCCTGCCATCCCTGGAGGAAGCGCCTACGGCGCTTCCAAAGCCGCGGGCGTGCGGTTCATAGAATTTGTTGCTGCCGAAAATCCCACCGTCAGGGTGGTGAACCTGCATCCCGGCTCTGTGGAGACCGACATGAACAACAAGTCGGGCATCAAGTTACCGATGGACGATGGTGAGCTTTTGCCCCTTTACCCCCAGGTATCCGTGTCATTCGACGTACGTCTTCTAATCATGACTCTCTTTTCTTGCGCCTTGTAGTTAAGTTAACAGCCGACTTTGTTGCGTGGGTGACCAGCCCCGAGGCGGAGTTCCTGAAGGACAGGTATGTATGGGTAAATTGGGATATTGAGGAGCTGAAGGGGATGAAAGAGGAAATCTTGAAGGGGGATCTTCTGAAGATGACACTGAAGGGGTGGCCAGCTACTTGATCGTGTGCCTGGCGACTTACTTATTGAAGGTTATATGCTTTATATTAGCCATTATAATAGTGTTTGGACAGTCGTCTTGTTCACAGCGCCTATAAAGAATGCCCAATCCCACGTGAGTCTCCGCAGATCGTTTCAGCCATCTTTTAGATCTCTCTTGTCGCGGCCGCCTTGGTATAGTCCTCACATGCTGTACATGAGAGTGAGGTTAAGAATGGTGTACCTAGGATCCTCGCTGATTATTGAAAATTGCTCGGATGGGACTCTGTTTTAACGAAGGGTCAACTATCTGCATGTTGACCAACGGTGAAGCAACATTCTGGAAGGTCCTTTCCAAAGCTGCTGGAGGCTGGTGAGGAGGTTGGTGAGGAGGCTAGTGAGGGGAGGAGGAGGAGGAGGAGGAGGAGGAGGAGCTGAGAGGCCGATGAAGCTAAACTCGAACCATTCGACATTGGACAGATTCTGGAGAGGATTCAGAATCTCATTGTCCACGAAGGTGTCCGCCCCTCGCTCGTTGGCGGCTCTCATCATCTTGCAATCCCTCTCCTCGTCCGACTCGTTCAAGTCATCAAAATAACAATCATAGTTCGCCAACACCTCTACAATCAGGCCGATCGAAAGACGACGCAGGGATGGAGAATTAGACAAAAGTCGGACGAGGAGCTTGAATATGCCCGGCCGGCGCAAAGAGGCGATGAATCTGGCTCTGTTCATCCCCTAGAGCCTCAACATCGTCTTTCGAGACTACGGTCTGTCCGCCGCTGAGCGGCTGCCATGAGTCTCGCGCCGTTCGACTGTTTGCCAGCTGCCGTGTAAGGAAAGCAAGCCAGCAGACATTGGACAGCTTCCAAAGCTCGAGCCGTTCTTCATATACACTTGTATTGTCCTTCGTAAGCCCCAGCGGGACAGTGTAAGCCATGAGCGAAAAACAAATGTTCCGCCTTCGACATACCCCGGCTCTCAGCGTTACCAAGCAACGATCTGGACATTTCCATCAGCGATTTTGCAACCTTAACAAATTTGCACCAACGTGGTGAATTCATTTATCGCAGAAGTTTGTAGTATTCGCAAGAGACGAGCCACTCCGGTTCTCGCTGTTCATCGCCGGGAGGTGCAACTCCGGTACCTTGAGGGACGATTGACTGCTGCACAGCCTACGGAGAAGCGGCCGTCTGAAGTTCAAGATCTGTTCCGAAATTTTGTACTACATAAGCTTGATATGGTGCGTTTCATTACTTTTGCGGCATCGCGGTAGGTCTTACCTAGGCAGGTTGCGCAGCCTCAATTGTAACAGTGTTACAATTGGTCCTGCGGGGGCTAGTGCTAGCGCAATACCGGGATAACCTTTTGCCATCGGGCGCTATCTATATCGGGTAATCCAAGTTTCTTCGTTGACTTCCGTCTAGCTTTTGCAACCAGAACCTCAAAATATCATATTTCTATGTTTCGTCTTTACTTCGTGTCCACGCAATGCGCTGTCGTACAAGTTGTCAAAATAATCGCCAAGTTTGTAGAACTCACTTTACACTTTCTTTCAATGCAAGAATTTCGAAAATCGAATCGCTTTTGAGCTAGAAGTCTTGCATTAAGATATCGAGCGCAATTGTAACACTCGCACTCAAATTGTATTAATGTTACAAATTTTGTAACACCGTTACAATTGATCGATTACCCGTTCGGGCACGTCTTGGATTACTTGTTTGAGCAAGTCGTATTATTGCTTTTCAACTACAACCAATGGGGTAATCGGTCAATTGTAACACTGTTACAATTGAGGCTGCGCAATTGCCTCAGTATTTAGACCATATAGAAAGATTATTGTAGCAGTGCGACGTTTGACAATGCGACGCTCGATTTAATGTGTCGCGACATTAAGTGTCGCATCTTTCTATGTGTCGCGACATAAATGTCGCATTATTAAGCGTCGCATTCGTACAATAATCTTTCTATAAAGTTTGAGGACGACATCTCGAAAACCTGTTATTCTTGAAAAATGAATTTCAACGTTATGTTCGCCATGCGATAGAGTCTTAATTACCACCTTTTACATTAATTAGACTACGTTCGTCGCTAGATTTTAATAAGTTTTAATTTTTTTTGATCAAGTTATATACTAATAGTGTGTTGTACACGTGTGTTAGCATCAAAGCAAAAAAGTTTTTTTTCATTTTTTAGAATAAGAGGGTTCTGGGGTTTCGCCCTCAGACCTTATGCGAAAAAAAAAGTTCTGCCACCTTATTGTATGCAGTTAGCACCTTGTCGGATTCAGCAGTTGCACGTGATACGGTACATAGTCATGCGAAATAATAAGTAAGCATAAGGTCTGACTACTGAGGCAAGCTGCGCAATCTGTCTCTTGGCACTCTTGTACGCCTCGAACATGATTAGTACTCCGTAACGGGGCCAGCTTCAATATGCTGTACAACAAGACATCACACCTCCTCGGCCTATCCTATCCCCTGCAAGATCACGAGCGGCAGAGAAGACACGCTCGATACTCTCCCGGGGTGGAAGTATCTTGCCCATGGAACCTTAGGGCGGTCTTGCCCATTACCTCCAATCCTCCGATATCGGCGCGATGGCGACACGCATACCTGGGAACGACTTCCTTCAAAGCATCATTCTCCAGACCACGAATTACGTAGTAGATTATACCACCGTTCACTGTAGATTCCTCTGTACGACCACGGAGTATTCCCTTGTATAATTGATTGGCATTCTATATCTTCAGCCCCTCGGCAGACCTCCCATAGCATATTCTTGCTTGTGTGGATCCCATACTACTCCAGCGATGCGAGAGCCAACTACTATGCTAGAATTGCCAGCCGATAATCATTTACCAGATCTTTTGCAATTGCAAGGCCTAGAGCTGACACACGATGGCCACATTCGCTGGATCAAGGGTTCTTCTATGCATCCCCGGAATTGGCGAGCCGGGAGGAAGATCTATAACGCTGCTTTAGTAATATTTCTAGATTTCTTCATGTACGCAATCCCAGTCCATCAATTCCTGTTGACGGCTTCTGCATGAGAAAGCTGACTTGTTTTTTCATGGTACTAAGAAGTGCAATCGGGTCTGTGGGAGCGTCAGCTGCTGAAGCGTCTTACGATGAATTTGGAACCTCAAAAAGTGTACTTTTGGTTGGCTTCGTATCCATGTTCTTCTTAGGTCAGGCACTCGGCGGCATCATATTTCCTCCTTATTCTGAATGCTTTGGCCGCAAGAGACTCTACATCTTGGCCATCAGTGGCTTTGCGGCTTTCAGTATCATCATCCCCACTATCCACTCATTAGCAGCAGTCTATGTTGGAAGATTCATGACCGGCTTCTTCTCCGCCATTCCCTCGATAGTCGCGGCGGGAAGTATTGAAGACATATTCAACGAAAGGACCCGTATGTGGCTTGTCTCAGTCTGGCTTATTGTGGCCAACCTTTCACTTGCCGTCGGTCCTATCTTTGCAGCTTACGTATCGTCGTCAATTGGATGGTAAGTCACTTTCACCCCAACACATGCCTCAGATCTAAGTCACGTATCATAGGCGTTGGACCTTCTATATCTCAACAATCATTGGAGTAATCTCAGCGGTACTGTTGCTGATGACTAGAGAGAGTCGAGCGACTCACCTTCTGGAACAGCGGGTACAGGTGATCCGGAAAACCATGGGCGACGTCTCACTACGGACCCAGAACCCAGATCGTGTCCCAGACTTACATACATATATCACAGTCGTCTTGTTGCGACCGCTACGCCTGCTTCTGACAGAACCCATTGTGGCTATGGTATCAGCCATCAGTGGGCTTGCTTTTGCACTGATATACCTCTTCACTGAAGTTTTGCCCATTGTATACGGCTCCTACGGCTTCCGCAGTGAACAGACATCTCTGGCGTTCATCGCCATGGCCATTGGGTTTCTTTGCTCGATATTCACCCGCATCTTCGATCATAGACTGGCAGTAAGGCGAGACCACAATCTCTCGCCGGAGGAGAAGCTGACAGGTTTTGCAATCGCGGCTCCTGCTTTCGCCATTGGTCTCTGGTGGTTTGCTTGGACCGTGCCTCCAGCAGTCCATGCGCCCTGGATTATCTCTATGCTGGCACTAATTCCAATCGGCTTTGCTATCAATGAATTCGACTGCGTTCTGGTCGGCTACTTGACAGATGCGTATACAACATTTGCGTCCTCCGCTTTCGCCTCACTCTCGTTACTTCGTTCCATTCTGTCTGGAGTCTTTCCGCTCTTTGCCCGCCAAATGTACACCAATGTCGGAGCAAATTACGCAACGACCATCCTAGCGGGCGTCGCAACGGTAGCCTGCGTGAGCCCGCTTATATTGATTCGATATGGAGCCCGCATTCGACGCGCTAGCAAATTTGCGAGCTACAGCCTGGCTCTTGAAAATGAAGGAACTTCCAGCCACATGGCTGAAGGTGATGTGGTTCTTCAAGTCACAACGTCGAAGACTGCTTAAGCGCTGTACTGCGATATCCGGAAGAGATTTTCCTACAGTTGCAGAATACGAGAGAGCATTCCCAGATCAACAGCAAAGAGGCAACAGTGAAATGGAGATACACCCTTCTTTTGCAAGAAAATGTTCTAAATTGCTAGCCTTCTTGGTTGGTGGGTAGACTGTTGTCAGGTTGACGCATTCGGAATGATCTTACAGTCAACTATGAATACTCAATGGAGAGCCCGCGAATCAGACTAGCTACGGCGCTACTCGTGCTAGGGGAAACTTGACTTGAGCTTGAAAAAGAATTGCTATTACTTCATGTTAAGCACGCAAAAGCGTATGACCTGAATGGTCTGAAGTACCGGTTACGGTCGAAGTGCTCTGAAAGAGAACTGATATATCAGCGTGTGTTTACCGTGCTAAAGGAAACCAGGGACTCGAATCAACGACAAATTTAAATGTGACATATCGAACCTTTTTTCGGGTCATTCAAAGCAACAAAGAGCCTGGGTCTAAAATTTTGCTTCTCAGCTTTGTTACCTATGATGTCGTGTCAGATCGTCCTCATCTTCTTTTGGAAGGCGTCTGGTAGCAGATCTATAGATCTCACAAATAAATTTCATTGGCAATCTCTCCTCAGTCTCTGCCACGGATCAGGAAAGCCGAACGGCCCTCGACATGTAATCAATCACGATATATGCGAGGGGCATCAACTCGAGAGCAACGTTGAATGGAGGAGGGGTACGAATGGAGGAGGGGTAAGCTGAGGGCTACCGCTTGGAGAAGAAAGCCTCCCAGCAATATCGACGCGCCGATTACCGTGCATCGGGTATATTGCAGGACTCGAAATAAAGTCGTGAAATTATTCTGCGCATCTGAGGAATGAATCCCCGTCTAAGCGAGATTGTGGAACATAGCGTGTGAGTTGGAGTGCCGACGCCAGTAGAACCAGGGTGATGCCCCATGAAGATCACGCGCCATACTTTCAGTGTGGCACGCTGTCTAAGGTAACTGCGAAGCGAGGTCAGTGCTGTTAGGGCGTACGCACGGAGAATCATGCAATATCGGCGATAGTTCTCCAGGGGTACGTAGAGATTTCACATGGCAGCTGTATATACAAACTAGGAAGGATAGCCACACTCGAGACGACCTGCGTGTCATCCAAAAGCAGGACGACCCGTCGAACGCTCGATTCCACCGTTCAGAAACCACTCGTGTCTGAGGATTCATGATCTTAGGCACAACAGGAGCAAGAAATGCCCAATCAACCGGCTTTCGTTATTGATGGCGATTGACCAGAAAGTGTACAGTAGCAAGAGCCAAAGTTGAAATCAATGGTCATCGGCTCCATGTCAGTTGATCTTCACCCCCGGACTCTGACATAAGGACTGGGTCGACTCGGAAGGCAATGCGGTATAGAAGCTTTGAGTCTCTTGAGAGAACACTTACACCATTGCCGGCAATGTTAGAGTTAGTTCGGAGGGAGATCAGAACGTGCAATCTGCGTGAGTGCACATCATATCTGCTTCCGTGATTGTTCGAAGTGCCAGACATCTAGACCTACGTGGGGTTGAGTTGACCTCTCTCCCCATCGCTGAAAGCTGATTGAGAGGTTCGACAGATCCTAGATTCGTACCCTGCTGTCTATCGATATCTGTTAGGAGCCGTAATATCAAGATCTGTCATACCGATAAGGCTCCCAATTCTTGCTGTATCGATAGAGGCTCGAAGCACGTCGTTGTGAAGCAAAGTCTCGAATCATGCATGTTCCCGCCTTGTAAAACAACAAGCTGAAGATCTTGGATTTTTTGGCCGAAGTCGATGTTCAATCAGGGGCTTCCAGACCGTTGTGTGCGAATCTTCGCTAGACGAGCTCGTGTACGACTTGGACTTGGAGCGTGCAAGCAATGAAAATCTCCCATCGCATTCATCTTCTGAGCTGGTAAACTGATCCAGCTGGCTTCTCCTCGTAGACATAAACAACGTCCGGGACTGGTCACACTTCAAGCATACTCGGTCCTGTTTTCACTGTTGATTGTAAATTGTCGTGGATGAGCACTTGAAAAGTGACTAGATTTGAACAGGTATTTTGGCTGGTTGCCCTAGCTGCCTTGAAGTCGTGTCACCCCCGTTTGTAGCAAATGTAAGCGTTTCTAATCGGGTTGCATCGTGCCCATTGATAGTCATCGCGTCTCAGACATGCATAAAATCGGACAATAGCTCTGGTTCGCCTAGACGATTGCTTCGAAGGCCTTTATCACTCGATCTTTGATACCTAGAGCGCCAAGACCATATCAAACAATTCCTCAACTTTCCTCGTTGAGGGCTGGATTAGGGTATAGGGATCATTCAGTCAGTCCCCTTGATGAACCACGGCCACGAGTTTGATTGTTCACAAGCCTCAGGCATGATCCAAAGAGTATTTTCTTTCCCTCTTTCCCTCTAGCTTCCTTTAGATTGTCACCGACGTAGGTTTCGAAGTCAAGAGCATGGAATGACAGTCCTCCGTCCAGACACTGCCGCGCAATGACGCCTAATTCTATGCTGAGGAGTCCATATACCCGTTACGCGCTTGGGATTTTGGGATCTGTCCTAGGTTTCTTCACTATAACATGGCTTGTCTATGGTTTATCTACTCTGCCAGCCCCACAAAAGCCGCTGGCCACGACTAAGCCCCTTCAACATCAGCAAAACTGTCCCAGTGAGGCCAAACGAGTAGCGGTCATCGGTAAGGAGCGGTCACAAGGACATTATTCCAGCGTGAGCTGACAAAGCTGTTGCAGGTGCTGGGTCAGGAGGGGCTTCTGCTGCCTTTTACCTTCATCGCGCCACGCACCCGTGTACGGTCAACGTCACTGTCTATGAAAGAGTAGGCTATGTCGGAGGACGGTCTACGACAGTCGGCGTGTACGGAGATCCCCTCGAGCCGGTCGAGCTAGGGGCCAGCATCTTTGTCAAGGTCAACAGGAATCTTGTCTCGGCCGTCGAACGATTCAACCTTTCAACCCTTGAGTATGCGGGAGAAGATCTGGGCGGGATAAAGAAAGCATTGGGCATCTGGAATGGAGAAGAGTTTGTGTTTAAACAGAGTGATGCAAGCTACAATTGGTGGAATAACGTCAAGTTGCTGTGGAAATACGGCATGAGTCCTATAAGAACGCAACGTCTGATGAAGGATACCGTGAACCGATTTCTCGCCATGTACGACTCGCCAAATTTCCCTTTCCGATCGATATCCGAGACAGCGTTCAATCTTGGATTGATGGCGCCTTCGATGCCGTCAGAAACGCTGTTGGCGGAGAACAACATCTATGCTCCCTTCTCAACGGACATTATTCAGGCAGCCACACGTGTCAATTACGCTCAAAATCTAGCTCAAATCCATGGCCTGGAGGCCATGGTCTGCATGGCCGCCAATGGTGCAATGTCAGTTCAAGGAGGAAACTGGCTGATATTCGATCATATGCTGAGGCACGACAACAACACTGTTCTGCTCAACACCAGTGTGACCAGTATCTCCTTGAAGCAGGATGGCCAGGGGTATAGCATCAAATCGTCATCCACCCCAAGTCACGGCGTGGAAGTCGGCTTGCATAGTTCTGTCGAGGACTTCGACACCGTCATCATTGCCGCTCCTTTGCAGTACTCCAATATCTCGATCGACCCAGTTCCCACGTATGCCCCGTCTCCGATACCCTATGTAACCCTTTACGTTACTCTATTCACATCGCCATATCGGCTCAACCCCTTCTACTTTGGCCTTCGTGATCCCTCCGAAGTCCCCACTACCATTCTGACTACTCTACCGCCAAACGGCCAAGATCCTCCGCCTTTTTTCAGTCTCAGCACCCTTCGCACCGTTTTCAATCTCAAGATTCAACCTCCTCGAAAGGAGTACGTCTACAAGCTCTTCTCTCCCGATCAACCACGTTTCAGTCATCTCGCTAAGATGCTCGACGTTCCCCCTGGAACTCATTCCTGGTCTTCAATCTATGAAGATCCGAATATTATCACGTGGCAATATAACAAAACCTGGCACTCCTATCCGTACCTGCCGCCGCGCGTCACGTTTGACGATCCTCAGCTTAATACACAGGGGTCATTGTGGTATACAAGTGGTATAGAGTCGTTCATCTCGACAATGGAGACGAGCTCGCTCATGGGCAAGAACGTTGCGCAGCTCATCGCTGATGGCTGGAGACGTGATCAAGCATCAGAGCAATCAAAGGATGGAGAGACCGAGGGCCTTGTGATGCAAGAAGACGAACGCTGGAGGCGAGGGGTGGAAACATGAATCTTGCGCAAGCTAAGGCCTATTAATGGCACAATACATTTCATCTGATCATCTCTCAAGCCAGTCGTAAAGAGAAGAGAGAATGCAGGGGAGCCAGCAAGGGCTGGTGCAGATGTGATCTATGTACTGTATGGTGCAGACGTTAAAACAAGCATTCGGGTCTTGATTCTTGGCCAACTCCCAAAATCTGTCCTGTAGACCGCCTCCATACCGGCCGAACAACACGGTTGTTGAATCAGAACAAGCTTAGATAGCAAGCGCTAAGCATAGTGGCACGCAGTGCACACTTGGAAACGCCCTGCAGCCTTATAAATTACACGGCATCAACCCTTGGCCCGCCACAACCAAACCCTCCTCACGATCCGGATCGAGCAAGTATGCCACTCTGCTTAGGCTGCTCTTCTACTGTCCCTCGAATATCGCCCACGAACCTCAACCCGCAAGCTACTGGCTTCCCAAACCCTACGAACCAAACAATGATCGACATGGTAGATCACTGGCTATACTCCTGGTCCCGACATCGTAGTCTCCAATGGACCGCCCGATCCAAGAATAACCGACGAAATTCCCCTCTCACGGTTATAAGCAAGAGCGTTCTGAACTTTCATGGAACGTCTTTGCTGACTATTCTACTCTATCACAGAAACACATGTGCGACGGCAGGAAGGATTGAAACCGGGGCGAGGCTTTGGGATCAATCACCATTGCCCACCACTGAAGCGTTCAAAAATCCGGACATCCTCTACGCATCTCCCCTCGGCATCAACACTGTCATAACCTCCAAGTACTGCGAGCACAAACCTTGCTGCTTCAATAGTGAACCTATCGAAGCCAAAGTTCATCCCAAGCCCCTTCGCATGAACGTTCTCGTTCTGCATCAATACCGATTCAAATTACCTCTTCTTCTTCTTCTTGGTTTACATATTTCATAGGCTATCAGGAACCTCTTGGTCACTGCCATACGCTCATGCAGCTTCTATCTCCCACGGTTGATGTACGCGTCACAGAGGCTGTACGAACGTTTCAAGATATTGCCAAGAGGTGATCACCGCGTCATTAGCCCGTGGGTACTTAAGAAGATCCCAATTCTCATTAGTTGAGTATTAATCTAGTAGTAGCCCATGCCAATCGCTGGATTTACCGCGGTTGAAGCATCGTGCTGAATTCGATGCCCAGCAAGTGCGCAAGAATGAAATTGTAAAAATTAGAGGAAAATTGGTTCTCGGATGTCAGAGGAGATAAAACAGAAGTCGATGACGAGAGCCATCGAACCATGGCCCGAGTGGTCTCGTCTACAGCAAGCGGGAGCTCAAATAGACGAGTACCACGTGTGAGGCAGGAGGCTTAATGGACTGTTTGAAAAACGTACTGAAGGGAGACTCACTAAAGCCTTCGATAATAGGAATATGTCCTTGAGTCAGGGAAACATCCACCTAGCTATTCCCAGAGCGGTGATCGCACTGTATTCCAAAGAAGAAGGCGTCGAAGCTTGGCGGCTCCGCCCTAATCTTGTCTAGACCCAACAATAGCGATACAAAGTCGACCTTTTCATAGCATCGTACCTATACCCTATGTTCATATATGAGACAAATTCAATGTCAGATATAACGTACCGTCAACGATATTTCTGCGGTAGCTTCGTCCCTCTCTTGGACGAGTCAACAACCTATGAAGACGCAGACTAAAGGAGACAGTCATTACCAATGCGATACTATTTATATACCATACTTTGTTTATCCGGTGTACCCTAGATATCTGTCATTCTTAATTGGCACTTAATTTCAACCTATTCATATTCACTTCCTCTCCACAGCTGCATCCAGCTCAATCCCAGATGTGTGCCCCAGCTGAACTCCAGTTATGTCTCCCAGTTCGGATATCGGTAGGCCTTAGCTCCAGGCGTCATCCGCAAAGTTCATGGGAAGACCACGCGCCTGATCTATATTCGGCGCTTCTACGGCCTCCGTGGATTCCGAAGCAGCATTACAATGGTTTTCTCGTCTCATGATCCAGTGATGAAGTCCAGCTAAGGAGAGTGAAGCAATAGCCGCACCTCCTACAACCCGGGCAATCGCACCTACCTTGTCTTGATGCGTACTGTGAATTTTCCGCGAGGAGGATGTTGCAGAGACCAAGGAGGTTACGGAAGCCAGTAGAAGTGCTCGTCATACCGTTGGCGACAGGAATCAGCAGAACGGCTCGCTCCAGCTGATAGTGTCAGATTGGGCTTGATCCTCGTGTCTTTTCTGTTTACGATCCACATCCTTTCTCACTGACTGCAGCAGGTGGAGCAGTTACTCTTTCCGCAGCAGAAAGCTACCTTCATCGCATTGTGTCACGTCCACTCCAGAGCCAGTCCAGCCCTGTTCAAACCTGTGGCCCAGAGAAGCATCAGCCTAGACTCGATCGCAGACCTAGTGGATGGTTCAGCTCCTCCACGATCGAGGCGCAATTGATGACGGTGCGGACTTTCCCAAGCTCTCCTTTATAGATGCATGCGTGATTGGTACTATTGCACGAGCCATCTCCTCGACATATGTTTGTTCAATACTCGTCGGGTGGGAGGTTGAATCGGCAGCAGATAGATCCATGCAGCGGCACTTGGGTTGCACAGTTGATGGTAGTTGTATCTCATATGCCGAGTACTGATGTCCGTACCATTCTGTAAGTGGCCAGGTGGTAGTGGTCCTTAATATTCAGTACAAGAGCGGACCGATGAGAGTCGGGAGTGCAGTAACCGAGGAGAGAGCATGAAATGGGGTCATGATGACTCGACAGCACAGAAGTGATCGACATCGTCCCCGAAGAGCGTTCTGGCTTGTTGGCTGCGAAGACCCGCCAGATGTCGGTCTGTCGACATCAGATGCACCACGCAGAGACGCTTGTTATCCCTCGTTCGTTATTGACTGTGCGAGATTCGCCGTCTCAAGGATGAGGCGATCAGGGCGAATATATCGCTATGCACCGTCTTCGGATACTCCTTGTTGTTCATGCCCAGCCTTGACTCCAAATTAGACTTATCATGCGACCCATACTTGTTAATTGACATGCTATCGCCGAGCATAACATGAGTAGAGGGAGACGCAGCTTGCGCCGCTTGACAGAGATACGGAGAATGGGCTTATAGTGGGCCTGCGAGTTGTGCAGCACGTACAAATTGAACGATTGCATCGAACATTCTCCTACCACAGACGGAGACATGCCAATTCGTAAATCGCCCAAACCAATTCTTGACATAATTTGACGTCGAATAAAGGATTCAAGACCGCAATCACTTCTGTGAGTTGATGAGACAGGAAAGAAGATCTGAAATTGAGGTTCTCAGGCATGAAAGATGGAACTCAGACTGCTCCGGGTTCTATCATGTCCATGATCCGGCTTCACCGCTTCTTTTCCTATCCGATTGCTGTCTACAGATCTTGGAGAGAACCTTGAAGGCTCGAACAGTACAAAAGCCCGTTGTCGACAAGTGGATCTGCCAGCTGAGCATCAGCTGCATGGAGCCTAGAGATTTGCCCGCCATGAACCCTCGATGATGTTGATTTACGAGGCGAAGTGGCAGCGGAGTGGCTGCTCTGGTGTGGGGTGGGGATGAGTGCTTTCCTCCGGGGTTGACGAGGAACGAGCTGGCTTGGGGTGAAGGTGAGTAGGGGGATAAGGTTGGAAAAGCAAGGGACGGCGTACTGTGGATCGCAGCCAAGGTGGAGATGTCCGGATGTGGTGGGTATGAATGGGATGGAGTATATTGGTCGAGGGATAAGTCGGTGGGAGAGCATTGGAGTGCTTGGGGGGAGGTTTTGGAGTCGGGGTAAGATGGGTTTCTCTGTAGGCTTACCACAGGTAACTGCAATGTTGGGTAAGAAAGATGTGGCGTAGCAGAATAGAGTCTTTGCGATATAAACCTAAGCTGTAAGACCGACTTGGAAGCTTCGCTGTTAGCCTAGCTGGTTAGTTACCTGACTTTAACCACTGTTAATGAGTTTCGAGCTTTCTACAGAGGGGCTTAGATGGCTTGACGAAGAGAGTCGATAGCTACAAACCGGTCGTTGCATCGTCAGACCATTATTCCATTTCAACAATTGTCGGAGAGGGAACGTGACATTTCTTGCTAGTGCTCACAACACAGTAGTTCAAGTGCAAGAAATTGCATGTATTGGAAAAGAGGGAGATTACCTAGCTACGTCTAGGATTGGAGATGAGAAGGACCTCTGAGCTTTAGGCTTAAGGTGTAGAGTTGAGGCTGTGAAGCTCCCTTGCTGGGGCATACCGTATGCTGAGGACAGGTGCGGTCACTTGCCCCAGCAAGCTATACTCAACAACTATCGCAGCTCAATTCCCAATCATGACGGTGTCAGTCGCTTATCCCAGCCAGTAAGGCTCGAATACCTCCAGGTTATCGGAAAGATGCCCGATGTCGTTGCAAGCGCCTATCGCCACTCTAGACAGAACGGGCGTAGGATGCGATCCTGCCTGCGCGTGATATTCAACGTGATACACCCTTAGTCGAAGGGCATCCGCAAGATCTAGCTTCGTGTGATCCTCCTGAGCCTGACACTTACTGCCATTCCAGACATCGCGGTATGTAAGTGCTCCGAGTGCAAACATGGTCAGTGGCGCTGCTGTCGATTTGCGGCTTTGAGCGATCCTTTCCACCATTCCGGAGCTAAGCGCAGAGTAAACGGTATCCGGCGACATCCATGCATCGATGCTACGACCCCCATTGATCTCCGGCATGTTTCGGATATTGATCGTTGTCAGATTCTTGAGCTGTGCGAGACAGTCAACGATCTAGAGTGATGTCAGTAAATATGTGGTACAGACGGCTTGTCGGCCACTTTACCACTTTTTGATGGGTTTTCATCATTGCGGGTCGAGTAGACCAATCGACCGTTACACCGAGCTCTACCAAACGCGGACACAGCTTACAGATATCTTGGAGCTGCGTCGTGCCGTCCGGACTAATGACTCTGCTCTTCGCGAGAGAAACTCGTTGCCCTTCTCTCTCATCCCAAACCAGGCAACGCAGATTCACTCCATGTATTGCCAGTATGGAGCGCAGACTTCGCGGAGTTGCTTCGCCCTCGAGCATGATGCAGAGTTTCGTCAGTGGATCCAGTTTGGAGAGAAATGTTTCCAAATGGGCTCGAAAGTCAGTCGAAGAGTTCTCTTGTCGAATAGTCAAAGCGCGGAGCTTCATTACATCGCTTGGACACTGAGTGGTTGCCGCCTTCACTAGCACAGGGAAAAGCGCAAGTAGATCGCTGGAAGACTCTAGAACCAAGTTTGTGAGGCTCGTGAAGCTGGTCAAGCAGACTTTGGAGTCGTTCAGTAGTGTGTTCGGATCTGCGCCGATGACTCTGAGGGTACTCAAGGCCAGAACTGGGCTTTTGGAGGCGCTTGCGTCCCCGAGTCGGTTCTTCAATGACTTTAAGAATCCTTTCTCACCGCTAGTAACAATTACATAGGGGTAAGTACCAGCCAGTCTTCTTTCATTGCCAACAGTAAGATAGGACACGGTTTGCCGGTTGCTAGCCAGTAAAGCAGTTGTCAACTTGCTCTCTTTGGTTAAACCTGCATTCTGGGCAACGAGTTTTTCGAGACAGCCTGAGACAACCATAGGTGGCTCTGATGCCATGACATCGGCAATGTTGAGTTCCACAAGGCTTGAACCGTGCATTTGAAGAAGGAGTGTAATTGTGCCGTGATCCAGACCATAATTGACACTCCAGCTGCGGTACCAAGGTTAGTAATCTTTATAAAACGAGAAGAACTTTCCTTTGTGCATACATAAAGCGTTTAAGGCGGCCCTTAGGGATTCCTCTGAGGAATAGCCGTAGTAGGGTATTGAACGTCTCGGAGGGCTGCTCGCTGACCACGCGAGTATCCGATAATCTATCATAAGAGCTGTAGAAGTGCTTCGACACAGTGACAAGACCATGTGGCGGAACAATATGTATGCCAGATATCAAGCTGAGACTTCCTGCTGCCGAACATAAAAGGTTCTCCAGATACGTCAGATTGAGCTTCGCTTTTGAGACTGTGATGTAGAAATCCGTATAAAGCTTTGGATTGACAGTCTCATTCCAGCTCTTGCAAGTGAGAGCAAGGCTGCATAAGTCGCGCAGGCGTAGTATCTAGATACGAGATTGTCAAGCGAATTCCAGAGCTATGGCACAGTGAGGGCAAAGTGGAGGGCAACGATGAAATTTACCTTTGCTACTATAATGCCTCTGACCTCAACAGGTATACCCAAAATAGGTGACTGCGCAGAAACCTGTGCCATGATTTTGTCTTTGCCCTGTTGGAGCAGTGGAGGCATTGCGATCTTGATCAGAGACACAGCGATGAGACAGACAAATGATCGTTCGAGCGTGAAAACTGAAGTGAAAACATTGAGATGTAGTACTGAGTAGCAGGAGTTGGTCGCGCTAAGATGGCGCGTGATCGAGGTCGATGTTTAAGAAGGCCTTCAGCTTCTCAGATTCACATGTTGATACCTACATTCACTCCATCCCGAAAACACGGCCGCCACACCGGACTCAAGACATCCTGCGCTAACTATCATGTGCTTTTCAGGGCTCGAACAGGGAAGCAAGGTCATCTCTTTCTGGATTGTTTATCCATGCTTCTTTCGAAATATCCCGGGTAGTCTTCTCGTGCAAAAAATTCTCATTTCTTGACGATTCGCGTTGTCATCTGAGGTACCCCCATGGCCCAACAGTCCATTTTTATTGCGACTACATGTTCCTTAATAGATATCAAGCGAAAATTGTGTGTCTCATGGCACTCCACACCATTGCTTGGGACCGTTGAATCTGCATCTGCAGCCTGGACCTAAGAATTAAGGAACCTTGAGACACGACCCAAGAACACTGGCAGGTCCTGTTTCTGTTGTATTAAGGACTCATTAGTCATTAAGGTTGCGGGGGTGGGGTAATAAGTATTATAACAGCCATGATGATAAGAAGTTCAGCCTTCGAGCAGTGGATAAGCTACACAAAGGCGCTCACCATCATTGAGCTGTTACATTGACGATCTGGAAAGTCGTTCCGCTCATATTCCCCTCTGTGACCGGTGATTGCTAAGGGGCTCACTGACAGGAAAAGAAGTGCTGAACAGAGCATCGAGATCGATAGCTTTAAGTAGCTATTTCACTCAGTTCCCATTGTTGACTGGCTGCTGAAGAGACTATCAAAACCCTTAGATCTGCGCAGCATTCCCAGGAGCAGCTAATCCTATGGTCAATGCGGGCGACTCAGCAAGGATCTAACGTGGTGTGGTAAAGGTACTGTATCGTTTCGGAAATTCTTGCGGTAGTCGACGTGGTACGTTCTTCGTTGAAAAGCAGCGTTGGCCAGGGAAGACGTCGTTACATTACCAAGATAACAATCTTGGTCAGTCAGAGCTACGAGAGCGACAATCCGTAACAGTGACCAGCTCGTCAACTCTGCAGGCCATTCACTAAATAAATCGCTCTACCAATGCTGTTGCCAGGCCTTTGAAAGTAGGTTCAGTGGCTGGCCACCAGACTGGCTTCTCTGCTTGCGGCACATCGCGAATGTTTAGAACCTCCAATTTACTTCCCGGACGTATTGCATTTGTGAGCTACTTCAAGATTAGCCCTCGTGCGGTAGGACTTCTCGGCCATTGAGCATGCAGGCTCCAGATCACATACCCTATGGCGCGGGGACGGATAGTTCTGGATTGTATACCAATGGAGTGCCAGTCCCAATCCACGTAGATCCAGGCAGCTCTCCAGAACGAACTCGAAACTAGAGCTGTAGAGATTATAGTCCGGAAGCGTTGCACGTGTCGATGGATCTGAGTCTTTTCGCAAATCCCATATCAAATATCGCAGAGTCCGTCCATGAGCATTAATTATGTTTGAAAGTGATAGCGCATAGTCATCGTCGCCTTCGGGAGTATATAAAATTTCGTGAGCCCTCTAAGAGAGCATATTAAGAGCTCCAACTGCGACTGTAACCCAGTCCCGGGCGTTTCACTTCGCACAGTCAATGAACGAGGATTTGGTGCAATACAAGCTTGCGGGAAACTGTGAGTGGCTCCGAACCACGTGGTGAGCGTCTCTTCCAATCCAGCACACGATTCCAAGAACAGAGTTGCCAGGGATGCAAAATCAACCAAAGACCGATTTTGATGTTCTGCTATTGCAAAAATATCGAAGCCACACAGACGAAGGCTTTCAAGATGCACTGTGACATCTTTGTCATCTGAGGGCTCCTTAAGACGCAACATCATGTACTCGACGAAATCCTTTGATCGTTCTGCTTGTCGGCCGTCCTGCGCTGTATAGTCCCACATGCTACCATCGCTATTCGCAACCGATGCGCACCGCTCGAAACCAAGTGTCAACTCTTTTGATGATTTTCGGCATTTTGCTAGTACGTGATACGTCCAAAATTATGTGTCTCTAATGTCCGATAAAATAAGTGAGCTACAATGGAAGCTACTGATGGCACATGGAAGAAGACCCTGTAAGGCCCCGAAGAATCATGCTCATATATCTCAAGCTTCTTGAGACTTCTCCAATGAAGGTTGGTCAATATGTCAAGGGCTGCAAAATCCAGCGTCCGCTCATGTCTCCAGCTATAGGTTGAGTCAGTATATGATAGAGGCGTCGAAAAGGATTTACACATATTATGAAGCAACTCGTCAAAACATTTCAGATAAGGCTTACAGGAAACTGTCCAGAGCATTCGAAGGTATATTCCTGACAAGGATCTGGAGGAGGGTTTTGAAGATGCCCAAAATTACGGGCTGCTGCCGAATCATCGCTTCGCCTACTTCTCCTGGCTCTTCCAAGGGTTCGCGATCGTGACGATCATGGTGAGGCACTATGCGCAAGCCCTTAATGTATTCGACGCTTTCACACGTTGAAGTCACCAGGTACTCCGTGACCGCAAGCTGATATTGGAACTTGCAACGTAACGCATTCGTATAGGGGAGGAAGTACACTGTCATACCATGCTTTGCAAGTTCGGCTCAAATTGGAAGGGTCCGTCGTATCGTGGATCTGGCACAAGTTTGCGACAGTGAGCATTTTACACCGTCAGAAAGACACCCGGTGAAAATGCTGCATACGCACTGTAGCCGCAACCAAAGTTCGAATCTTGGGTGGAAGAGACATTATGAGTGATGAGCTGCCCGCACGTCGCTCGGGTCTATGATAAGCATCAATTGGAGATTCTGCAGCGATTGGAGCAAATTTCCAACTGCAAAAAGGTGAAGGCGCGAACTCGCGTTTTCGCTGCCTGGCAACAGCAGGCTCGTGATTCGGCCCGCCGGTCATCATCCCCGGGCCGTCCCCGCCACGCACTTTCCAACCAACCTCACAGCAAACAAGTGTATGACAATCGCAATCCAGCAACCCGCAGCCATTGACATTCTCTTCTAAATCTCACACAGTCAGTCGCTCCCTTCGTGTACCACCTCGTCGCATCTTTTCTGCAATTCTTGTTTTCCGTACGACGTTCGAGCCCTCACCATCCACCTCGGCGGGCTCGCGCTAATCTCTCGAATCGCGCTTGTCCACCTCATCGTACATCTGCTCGAGCCGGCTGCATTGATACCTGTCGGCGCGGCACATTGGGCCACAAGCCACAAACCACGAGCAGTAAAGAATAGCCAGGGCCTAGTGGACACTAGAGCAGAGATCTTGGTACAATTGCAGCGCAAGAGTCGGGCAACGTCCAAGACGGGAGCGCCCTCTATAAGAAGCAAAGAGCGCCCAGCGCCCAGCGCATTGCCAAAGCTCTCTCCACCGCCCAACTCGCTGGACCTTGACAGCGCTCCGTCTTTTGGAAAGACACATAAGGTCGACCGATCCTCGAGGCACGCCCGCCTCCCTCTCCCTCCCCTCCTCCCTACCGTCTCCACCACCCTCCACATGACGACCGAGATCGTCCGCGTCACCGAACGCCGGCGCAAATACCACTGGCCCGAAGCCCAGCTCAATTTCTGGCTGATAGTCATGATCGCCGCCGCCGCCACCGAACTCGGCATCTTTGCCTACTTCATGCACGTGCAGCAAACCACGCGGCAGGGCATACCATGGTGAGCCACCCATCTCCTCACTCGCTGGCCGCCCTACCCTCCATATAAAACGGACAGCCTATTGCACCGCCCCGTCCCTGCTTCACGCAACTTGCACAGCGAGCGCACCTTGCTAACCCTACCCCCAGGATCTTCCCCTACATGATCGCCATCAGCTCCCTCACCCTGCTCTTCCTCTTCGGCCTCCTCGGGCTCATCAACCAGCGGCAGCTCCTCCCCGGCATCGTCGTCCTCGGCACCTTCGTCCTCTTCGTGCTGTGGCTGACGGGTCTAATCGAGACCTCCATCCAACTCTACGGCCCCAAGGGGTCTGTCAACAGCTACTGCAGTGCATACAAGCCATCCTCGGGGCCGAGCCAGGCGACGCTGGCGTGGCTGGAGACGAATGGGCTGTGTATGGATTGGAAGGCTGCATTCTCGTTCTTGATCGTGGGGACGATATTTTTGCTGTGGATGATGGTGATGGCTTGGCAGGTGAATAGAGATGATTTTGAGTGAGGAGCGGCATTACATATACATGGGTTCATGGGGGCGGCGTTTTGAGAGATGTGCATATCTGATGGGGAATGCTTGGGGATGATGGATTATGGATGCATATATACCTCTTCTCGTGTGCTTTTATCTCTGAGCTAGCATTATATATCGACAGGGGGCAACAGCTCGTGATCTTATGCAGATACTGTCATCATCGGATGATTAGACGATTAGATTTCTATGTCATTCCATCATCGATTGTTTTCTAGCTGCTCAGCCGTTGCACACCACTAGACAAGCCCGGAGAACCCAGTCTCCATCCGCACCCATGACTCTACCACCGCCGAGCAGTATCTCCCCAAGCCACTGACCTAGTTCGAAAACTTACCCGGGACCTGCTTCCTAACCACCAAAACCAGTCAGCCTGCTGCATTCCGACCAACCCTGCCAAGGACCATTGAGGAGTCGGCATGAAAGCCACGGGAAGGAAGTAGGAACGAGGCTCGATGGGAGGGAAGACAGATTGGGTCCATCATGACCTACCCGGTCGCTTTCTCGAACATGCCGCGAGCCTTGTCGGTGATCTTCTCGTTCATGCCGCGCTGCTTGGCCGGGTCGACCTTGCCTTGGCCGAACTTCTTCTCTGCGAAGTCGAGGCCTGTGGTGAAGGCGATGTTAGCAAGAAGTGCGCTACTACTGTTTGCCAGGTTTCGGAAAGGGGAGACGGTGAGGAGGGGATGTGGTGATGCCGTGATGGGGCCGAGTAGAGTGGACGAATGGAATGGGGAAGGGAGGGTGTATAATTGTGCGTGGGCTCTGTTGTTGGCGGACAAGCCAGCGTTTCACAGCATGCAATTTTCGCATTGTAGACGTTGATCGCAAAAGGATAAGAGAGATGCAGGTGATGCTAGAGCAGAAAGAGGTCACGGAACCCTTGTCAAGGTAGTCCTCCTGTCCTCCCTGCGCCGGGTTGCCTTGCTGGTTCATGGTAGATGTCCGTGAATAGGGTGTTCGTGAATAGGGTGTTCGTGTATTTTGGGGTGGGTCTGGAGAATCTGCTGTTATGCTTGATCAGAGTAGACTGAGATGTTGATGGTGGAAGATTGCAGGGAGGAAGCTGGGAGAGAGGGATCGAGGGACACTCGATTCCCCCCACTAATGCGCGTCATCGGTCATATGACGGAATCTGGGCGATCAGGGTCCGGGTCGGTCTTCGATCGTGCGCATGTGAACGTGTGGACGGAAGAAGTCGGGTTGAAGGGAGCAATCTGCTCCCTTGTATGTCCCTTCATACTCTACTTTATCTTTTGCAACATTCATGCAGCTGAAGCTGTTCTTATGGCTCTCGGGGTAGAGACGCCTATTGCCAACCTCCGTTACGCTGCTCTCAAATACTATCAGCCACTGTTCCCCGACGTACTGGTGGCAGGCCCGGATGATACTCCAGCTGTGGGCCGCCTTTCGGGATTGTCTGTGTATGTATTTGAGTGGAGAAGTACATCGGGTTCGGTGGAACAGATCGAGTCCCCAGGGAAATTGGTCGGTGAGATGAAACGGTGGGGTTGGCTGTGGGGAGAGCCTATGACTTCGTCCTGTCGTTGTCGTATGCTCGTGTCTCGACAGATCTTGAAAGGGTTTCAAAACCGGGTGATATCCCGCCCAAAAGCCCAATTGAGGAACCTGCCTGCCCATCAGTGCCTTTGACTTCAACAGCATCCCTGCGGATCTACGACATACCAATAGGTAGGGATTAGGATCTTATTCCTCCAGCTCACGCTCATCGTCAAGTATGCTCCCCTCCAAACCAGCCATGCCAGGTAGCCTTCCAACCCCCTGCCAGATCCTGTCTGCACCAGTCCCTTCCAATTCCCCAGGTAAGTCATGACGCCCAGGTTCTTGAAAGCAAACTTTTGCGTCGCCACCGTCTCATTGTTCAGATGTTTGCCGAGCCACAATGCTTGCTGGGAGGCTACCTGCGCAGTAGCTGGCATGATCGAATTGCGGACGTTGGCGTTGTCACCCAGCGCGAATACATCCTGCATATATGCCCGAGAAGCGGGTCGAGCGGGCTGTTTACCTTCTTCGGGCTCTGGAGATTCGGTCTGCAGCTGTACACGCATATGATCATCGACCACGATGGCGCCCGTCTTAGAGTTTTTCTCTATCATCCATGCCTGGTCCTTGCCAGTTGGGTCGTCAATCCCCTCTTCGAGGATTGTGGCGGAAGACGAAGGGAAAGGGCGAATCTTTTCCATGAGGCGTTGCACAAATGGATTCATCATGTTCCCAGTGCTCCACACACATATGCCGATGCCAATGTCACCATCCTCCTCGGTGGTCAGCGTGTAGCAGCCATGGGTGTCAACTATCTCGCCGAGATGTTCTTCTCCAGTCCTCCTTGGTAGGCCTGGGCGTAATTCTTGGACGTGGTGAGATGTACGGATACGGACGCCTTGCCTCTTGAAAATTTGCATAGCATACTTACCCAGGTTTTCGTCGAACATACTCAATACCCTCGGCATGACATCGTATACTGTAATTTGGACCTTGTGCGCCAGATTTGGGTACAGTTTCGTCATGTCTTCGCGGACCAGGTCGCTCAACTCAGCGGCAAATTCCATCCCGGTGGGGCCCCCGCCGACGATCGCGAAATCTAGTAGCTGTTTCCTCAGCGCCTCGCTAGCCGTTGGCAACGAAGCAAGCTCGAAGCACTCTAGGATACGCTTTCGTATCCTTCGAGCGTCATCAATATCCTTCTGGAAAAAGGCATTTTCCTTTACCCCTTTGGTACCGAATGTTTGCGAGTAGCAACCAACGCTTATGACTAATTTGTCATAGCTGACCTCCCATTTCTTGCCCTCTGTACGTCTTCCTTGCCTCTCCGGAATTGCAACCCTAGCCGTATCACTGTGGTAGAGGCCTTCGGTCATTGCGTGGCCGTGTCTTTGATTAACCACGCTTTCCTCGACGGTCAGCATTTTGCGATTCAAATCGACGTCGTCCGCCCTTCCATGCATAAACTCGACATTCGGTTTGTAGCGTGATCGGACGGGCTCCAATGCGGTGCGAAACTCGAGTGTGCCGACGGCGGTGGAGTTGAGAAGCGGTGTGAAGACGAAGTAGGAGCGGGGGGAGACCACAACTGTTTGGAACTTCTTGGGCGACAGTTTCCTCGAGAGAACAAAGCCTGAAGAGGAGCCATTAGTGCCTAATAAAAAGGAAATTGGAGGGATGCCATTAACCAGCCCAGCCAGAACCAAGAATTACCACGCGCTCACGGTCACCTTTGCTGGCATTGAGGGTACTAAGATCAGCCGTTGCAAAAGTCCGCACGACAGTTCCAATTGACCTTTTCAATGGCCTGGTGCTTGGCGGGTGGTGCATAACTGTGTGAAGCAGTGGCTGAGGAAGATTTCGGGGTTGTAGCCAGGACGCCATGCTTGGTTGTTTGAAGCTCAAGGACAAGGAAAACGTTTGCCGACACGCTTAGAATGTATGCACTCTAAGAACGGAAGATGAAGCATTTGAGCGGACTGTGTTGATATTAAAGCCGCGGTCAGCGAGCGCGGTCAGCTAGGGATATGACGCAAAAAGTGTGTTGGATCGTCGATAAGAATATCTTTATCTCCGGCAGGGCTTGGCAGAGACTCATAATAATCAAGTAAGTACGTACTACGGTACCTGAGCAAAAAGTGTCCCATACGCTGGGAGAGTGCTACTTAATTTCGAGGATGACTGAACCAAGAATTGAGTCCTTTTCATCCTTGATCAATAGCCTGTTGAGGAAACGGCGACGGACTGAACGACCAGTGATAGTCCATCGCCAAAACGGCAAGACGTTCAAGAGTCTCAGAATAGATATCAATGAAATAGTCGAAGGACCTAAGGAAATAAAAAAAGTTCTTGTGACCTACTCGGTGAGGGTTGCTCAGCAAATGGCACCTACCAGTGCCAACGGGTGGAATAGGAGAAAAGCACGATCACGCGGGTACTACCGGAAAGCGAATTCCTGAGGCGACTTTTGGTATCGCAACCACGTGGTTTTTCATAATAGCGTGTCACCCAATGCGCACCGCACCAGGGAACAGCCTGCCCGTATCGTCTCCGAGGCTCCCATTGTCTCCAATGATGGGTTGACCTCGACCTACAATCTCTCGTTAGCCGCGACGTTGCGGAGCAGAACCACAGCCTCACCAGATCCATCGCCACCAGGCTGCCAGTCTCGTGCACGCACTCCGCAATGTAGTCACCCTCTCGTAGAGTCAAACCGCCTCTTACCGGCGTCCCAGTGGAGGGCGCCCATTGCGGGTCAAGCGCATCAACATCGAAAGACAAGTGTATAGGGGTATCGGAGCCAACATGCCCCAACGCCATTTCCATGACCCGACCGATTCCATACCTATGAGTATTTAACCTGGGGCAGGCATTTGGGAAGGCATTGCACCTACTTATCAATATCGTGCATACTAAACGCCCTGATGCCGTGCTCCCTCAAAATCTTCTTTTCCCCTTTATCCACGTCCCTCAAACCAATATAGACCAACTTCTTGGTGCTAATCTTCTGGTCATCTTCCAACCATCCAAATATATCCTGCCTCTTCTCCTCGGCAAGCCCTGTCAAAAAGGCAACCGGCATGCCATGGATGTTCCCACTATTGCTCGTCTCAGGCGTGTTGATATCAGCATGCGCATCCACCCATATGACCGCCATTTCTCTCCCAAGTCGTTCGCGAATTGCTTTCGCAGTGCCAGATATTGTACCTATAGCGATGGAGTGATCCCCACCCAGCGTAAGCACGTAGCGGCCGTGCTTCGCATGCTCGTAGACTTGCTCGCTCAGTTGCTGCGTGACGGCGCTGACAGCGAGCGGATTCTTCATGCACCTGTAGTCTGGATCTGACGCTGGCATGCGCTCTTCGTATGCATGAACCTTGTCGTCATGAAGGATGTTGTAGCCGATGTCTTCGCGCAGCTGGTCAAGGAGGCCGGATGCGATGAGGGCTGAAGGGGCTGCGTCGACTCCAGGTTTGCACTGCAAAGTATGAATCAGCTATTTTCGAGTCACAGAGGCGCCACTCGATGTACTTGGCCCCCAGAGAAGCCAACTGCTACCACACCGATTTCACCTGCACGGCACAAGAACTTTGACGATATGGTAGATGGAGAAGTCATTTTGGGGAATCAAGGTACGAAACAGCTGTTCTGGGAAACTGGAGGACTGCCCTGATCATGCGCGGATTGTACGGTGTGGGTGCAGATGCCAGGATCAAGAGGAAAGTCCGTGCACCTTCTTGAAAGATATAGAAAGTCAAGATCCGAATGGTAAGGACAGTGGTCTTGTAGAAGCTAAGAAGCCGAATCAGAGCTTTTCAAGTCTGTAAGGAATGTAAGAAGAGTCTATAATGTAAAAGCGGACGAATGTCATTCATTGGCACGGGATTCGCGTAAAGCTGCGCTTAGGGTTGCAGGACTGCATATGTGCAACAAGGCTACTGTATTCCCCTAAGTTCAGGTCCAACAGACGCTGATCCCTAAAGGTGATTGCAAGAGAAATGTTGCTACGACGTTGCATTGCAGTTTTGAAATCTACGTGGTGCATTGATCGGACGTCCCGTATATGGAAACTAATCTGGAACCTGGTTATGTATTATCAAAGTGGGTAGGTCCGTCTACTACTATTTCTACTACCTTTGGCGTCATAACATGAGTCCTTCCCTCACAGTGTTCACAATGCCGGCTCAAAGTGTGGTCCAGAGCTCGGTTTGTTTTCAAATGGTGGAGTAATACTACAAAGCCCTCCACCCACTCAAGATTGTTCGGTATCGTGCTTCAAAGACTCTTCGAGGACCGACTTAGCTTTCTCCGCCTCTATGCTGCCTATTCCTTGCCTCATCATCTGACCAACAAGCCACATGAGCTTTCCTGACTGCCCTTGCTGAGCCTTCTGAGCCAAGTCTGGATGGGCGTCAATCAAAGCCTTGGCCATGGTCATGTATTCTTCGTGCGAGACCGTTCGTAATTTCAAATTGTCGTCGTCTCCAACAATCTGCCTGACGTCGCGTTTGTCGCCTGTGAATTTCATGGCCAAGAGCTTCTTGGCTGTCTGACCTGTAATCCGTTTGGCGAGTACGTTCTCCAGGACCCGGGCCACGACCGCTGCCGGCAGCAGCTCGTCCATAGTATCCCAGTCACAATATCCGTCTTTGACTGCGATAAGGCCTGGAAGCTCATGCACGATCCTGTAAATATGCGAGGTTAGTACATGATAACATGGGGGTACCACGAGTGGTGGTGGAAGCATACCAATTAGCCACGATTTTGGCATGCTTTGCTTTCAAGCCTTCAGACTTACTCGAGGCCTTACTTGGCGCAGGAAAATTGGGTTGCAGCATCTTGACTAAAGACCACAGTGTCTTGTCGAAGTAGAGCAACTGCCTCTGGCTTTCGGATGCCACAAGTATTTTGGCATCCTTGAGCGTTAGATTGAGCTCATTCACTAAGCTGCGGATTGCGTCGTCAGGAAGTTCAGGTAGAGTGTTCGAGATGTGCTCAATGAGGTCCTGAAGGGTGATTAGCGGTGGCTAAAGTCATGCAATAGGAGGACGGACTTGACCAATGATAACAGGGGCTAAATCAGGATCAGGCATGTACCGATAGTCCACCTCTCCCTCTTTCCCACGCAGCCTTGTAGTTTCAGTACTTCCGAGCGCCCAGCCCCGTGTCTCACCATCGATATTACCACCAGACTCTAGAATGTCAATCTGGCGGTCACGCTCAGCGACAATAGCATCCTCGATAGCCTTGAAGCTGCTAAGATTCTTGATCTCCGTTCGCTGACCTAGCCCGGATACGCCGTGGTAGGAACGCGTCTCCAGAGGAGCCACTCCCTGCTTGTTTTGTCGCACAGACACGTTTACATCAGCCCGTAAGCCTCCCATCTCCATTCCCGTAAAGACCGCGTTGACTGCTTCCAACAGAGCTTGCACTTTCTTTACGCATGCCGCTGCAGTCTGAGGATGATGGATATGTGGAAGAGTGATGATCTCAATCAAAGGATGGGAAACCCGATTAAAGTCCAATAATGTGGCGGAGGGAGGCTGCTGAATAGTCTTCGCAGTGTCTTGCTCCATTTGTATCTGCTTGATTCCAATCGTAACCGTTTCACCGTCTTCCGGCGCAATGCCATCGTGGTCGTATAGGGTGATGAGTCCATCCTTTGCGAACGGTTCTACCTGGATACTCAGCTTGCACTTCGAAAAAACCAATCACACTCGTACCGTAGTATTGCGTGATTTGATACCCGGCCGGCTGATCAGGGTAAAAGTAGTGTTTCCGATCGAATCTGCTCCTCCGTTGAATACTGCATTTCAATGCAATTGCAGCCCGCAATGCCGGTATTAGGGTCGCTCTCTGAAATTCCTACAGTGGTTTGAGTAGCTATCCTGCAACAAGATTCGGTTACTTTTTACCGGCTGTGTTCCAGGATAGGCAAGGTCGAACAAGGCAACACGCGAGTTGGGCTCGGCGTCGATGGAAGTTCTCGCTCCTTGATCCGTGATCAGCATGTGGTTAAAATAATATAACGGCCAGGACATACTTGAGAAGAGCTTGCGTTCAGTGTTGAGCTGAGCATGAACCTCAATACCCACCGTCAATTCCCAATGCTTTGCTTTCTCTTCCCTCGTTTTCTTCACCGCTCCGTGCTCAGCGTCTCCGGAGAGGCGCCTTTGCCTTGCCTCATCCTTCAATTGTTTGCGATAGGGGATAGTCTCTGGCGAAGCCGCTGTCGCGAGAGCTCGCTGATCGAGTGCGGGCCATGATGGTAATCTCTGGATGGTCGGAACACGGACATACTGTGCGCATCGTGGTCCCAGGCTCTTTCGTAGGCTCGTCAACGGAAGTGCAATGGACATGGAAGTGTCATGCTTGGCTCGAGTTGGTACAGCATTAAAGTAATCCTGGGGACCATTTAAATGAACATCAATTCGGGCCAATCAAAGCGCATCACTTCCCGCCTCCTTTCTTGACAAAGCTGAAGGCAGTCCCATACTCCAGGTCGATCTCTATCAAGCTCCCAGAAGTTCTTGTACATGCGTACTTTACTTTATCTATTCCTATTCTGGCCGTCTATACCATGTGCATGCTGCTTGTCTAACGAGAAGTCCGCGACGAACTGTACAACTGCACAACCCATTCTGGAGTACTCTACCCTTTCACCAAGAGACTTGTACCGCCCATCTCCTCGGGCTGCTTCAATCCCATAACCTGCAGTAACGTCGGCGCAACATCACCCAGCACGCCATCTTGTTTCTTCAGACTCCATCCCTTGGGAACATTGGCCATGATGAAGGGTACTTTGTTGGTTGTGTGCGATGTCTTGGGCTTTCCTTGCTCATTCAACATCTCCTCGGCGTTCCTGGCTTGCTATCAAAAAGCTTCCTAGTACATGGATATTGATCATGCTTACCCATGATCCGACGTAACGAAGAGCACAAACCCTTCCTTCTTACACGTCTCATACACTTTCCCAATAGCTTTGTCGGTTGCAGCCACACCTTCGATAGCAGCTTCGTACACGCCCGTGTGGCCAACCATATCTGGGGGCGCAAAGTTGTTCATTAGGAACTCATGCTTGCCCTCGCTGATCCTCGTGCAAAGCTTATCTGCGACGCCAGCAGCGCTCATCTCTGGATCCAGGTCGTATGTCGCCACCCTTGGCGAAGGTATCATATCTCTATCCTCTGCCTCGAATTGCTTTTCGACTCCGCCATTGAAGAAGAATGTTACGTGTGCATACTTCTCTGTTTCAGCAATGTGACATTGCTTAACGCCTTGTTTGCCGAGCCATTCCGCGAGGACGTTACCCATGCGTTGAGGTAAGAAGGCGACGGGGAACGGATAGTCGGTTTTGTACTGGGTCATTGTTGTGATAGAAATGTTCTTTGGGTACGGGAAGTCAGGTCTGGGGCTGCGATCAACATCACCGAGCAGCTGTGTGACTTCGCGAACTCGGTCGGATCGGTAATTGAAGAAGAAGAGCGTGTCGTTGTCTGGGATCAGGATCAGTAATGTCTCCCTCCATGTGAAGATCCACAATTACTAACCCTGAACGCGAGCTTCTTTGCCGCCGACTATGATGGGCTTGAGGAACTCGTCGCTCTCACCTTTCGAGTATCTCTCCTGGATAGTGGCCACGGGGTTGGTACTCTCTTCTCCTTCACCGAGCACGACGCCCTTCATGCCTTCTTCAACCCTGTCCCATCTCTTGTCGCGGTCCATGATGTAGTAGCGACCGACTACCGTTGCGATCTCGCCTGTGCCTACTTCCTTTGTTTTCGCCAGCAGATCCTCCATGTACCCGACAGCGGATTTGGGATCCGTGTCGCGACCGTCTCCGAAGAAGTGGATGAACACCTTCGGGACGTTCATCTCTTTGGCAACCTTCAACAGACCAACAAGATGATTGATATGCGAGTGCACGCCCCCGTCAGACACCAGCCCCAGGAGATGAAGTCTACCGTTTCCATCGACGGCCCGCTTGAAGCAATCTGTAAGGGTCTTGACCTTGTTGAACTCTTCTTTCTTCAGCGTCTGGTCTATCCGCACTACATCCTGCCATACGACTCTGCCCGCGCCAATGTTCAGATGTCCGACTTCGCTATTGCCCATCAGGCCTTCGGGCAGGCCTACAGCTAATGACGAGGCTTCCAGCTCGGTGTAGCCTTGGGCAGTCTTGGAGTTGGGTGCGGCGAAGGAATCCATGATGGGGGTCTTGGCGGCAGCAATGGCGTCTCCATCTTTGGGCGACGTTTCACTGGGGATGCCCCATCCGTCAATGACAACTATGCGAGAGCTTAGACATGCTTGAGACTCTTCTCAACTGATAGGTAAATACTTAAGACGGCTTTCTGGTCTACCTTGACCATGATGACGGCCAATTGATCGAGCGGACGTGAGACTTATGTCAGACAGTAGATGCACATTGTGCACTGATTGCCTCTTTCAACAATTGAGTTGTCAGGGAATCGTATAGCGAGACGGTGGTGCAGCTCGTGGATTTCCCAGAAGACATGTTGATCATTTGGTGGGGTGTTGGAGGGGCATGATGCGCGTTACACCTTCCTAAAGAACGAGATCCCTTCAAATAATCCCTTCAACCCCCATGGCACTCAATGCTGGTACATAGTCGCTACTACCACGAACGCTCCACATCTCAAGCTCTCATCCCAACGAACATGCCTTCAGCCACTCTCTCGCCATCCTCGACAAAGCCCCCCACCACCGCCGCCCTCCCACCCTCCACCTTCGACATCATCCCTCCTCTCCAGACCCTATTGACCCGCCTCCTCCTGCCACCCGCCACCAACGCCTCACATACCACCCAACCTCAGTCCGGAATCGCTCCCGCTGCCCTCTCCCCTGCTCCCGCCAACTCCCCCTCTGTGCATAGTCAGATTACCTCCACATCCTACCTTTTCCCAAAGGACCTCAGCATCGCGGCATCGGCCGTCAAAATCAAGATCCAGAAGGCGAGGGTTGCTGTGGCAGGGTTGCCGGATGTGGAGAGGACAACTGAGGCACAGGAGAGTGAGATTGGGGAGTTGGAAGAGGAGGTGGAAAGGTTGAGGGGGGTGTTGAAAGAGCTGGGAGAGAGTGGTCGGAGGGCTGCGGAGAGCTTGGCTGGAAATGGATAAGGTGGTGGGCGATTAAGAGGTCCAATTCTGACGATATGTCTTTCACTCGATGGTGATCGGATTCTGTGTAAACCGAGGAAACACTTCTACTACTGAGAGAATCCGGGGGCACTATTACTTCGATAGAGACTGGAAATAGCTTGCCTCATCCCGGATGGAGAGTTAGATCGGGTAGGAAGGAAGCAGGAAGGAGGAAGCAGGATTGCAATATAGACGCCCTCTCGAGGCGCGTTCAAGTCTGGTGTTTCACGATGGGTCCTGAAGTTCGATAGCTATGGTATATCGTGGGGATAATCTATAGTTCTTCTGCGATATTGGCCTAGAGAGTGATAGATTGATCAGGCTGCCTGGTTGATCAGGCACCTTACCCTACCGACTCGTTGATGAGCCGAGAAGCGTTAGCATACATGTGCTCTCTCTACCATTCCCTGGTTCTGAATCGACCGGAACACCACGCTTTGCGTTGAAGCAGTCAAAACCGTCAATGAAATACCCACTCTTCCTCCCCGCTTTTGAAATCATGTCCTTCGTGGTCTATGTGTGGAACATATCCATATCGTCCGCCATCTCTGCAAATCAAACCGTACTCCGACAGCTCATACGGGCAATGGGAAGCTTGACGCCCAGGCCGCTATCTCCTTCTTCAACTCGTTGATCTTATCGACCTTACCGCTTGCTACCTTAGCTTTGAAGTTTTTTAGCTTGTTATCTGGCTTCGGCAAGCCGGCTTGGATTTCCTTGCAAAGCTCAATGCAGGTATCGATATACCCAGCTATTCTCTCAAAGTCATTCTCGCCCATACTTCGTGTCGACATGGCGGGGGCGCCGATCCGGATGCCGCACGGCGTCAAGGCAGATTTGTCGCCCGGAATAGAGTTCTTGTTGCACGCAATGTTAACTTGCTCCAACACGGCTTCTACCCTGGCACCGTCTAAGGAGTGTGGTCGCAGATCAAGGAGGACCATGTGTGAATCGGTGCCGTCGGAAACGAGCTTGTAACCCAGATCCTTGAATTTATGTTCAAGCGCTTTGGCGTTCTTGATGACCTGTTCTTGGTACTGTCTGAACTCGGGGGTCTTTGCTTGCTTCAAGGCGACGGCTAGGGCGGTAATAGTATGGTTGTGAGGCCCACCTTGGTGACCAGGGAAAACGGAGAAGTTGATGGGACCTTCGAGATCATACAATACCTCCTTTCCACTCTTCGCATCACTCCTCCTCACACCCTTCCTGTAGAAGATCATTGCGCCCCTAGGCCCTCTCAAGCTCTTGTGTGTAGTCGTGGTAACGATATCGGCGTGCTCAAAAGGCGATGGGATAACACCAGCAGAGACGAGACCAGAGATGTGCGCCATGTCGACAACAAGGTACGCGCCGCATAGATCAGCAATTTCGCGCATACGCGCATAGTCAATCAGACGGCAGTAGGCGGAGGTACCAGCAACAAGAACTTTGGGTCTATACATGAGCGCATTATGCTCGAGCGCTTCGTAGTCGATCAGACCGGTTTCAAGATTGACGCGGTAGGGGAAAGTCTCGAAGTAGGTGGACACGGCTGAGATCCTATACAATGTCAATGGAATATGTGCAGAGGGTAGGAGAAAGCGGTAGCGGACTTCTTCTGAGGCGTCTGGTAGCCATGGCTCAAATGCCCTCCGTGCGGCAAATCCAAACCCATAAGCCGATCGTGCGGTCTCATGATCGCTTGATACACTTGAAGGTTTGCTGGACTACCACTCAGTGTCTGCACGTTCACGCCCCATTTCTGAGCGTCCAAGCCGAATGCTTCCAGAGCCCTGGCCTGGCAGGTCAATTCGATCTGGTCAATGAACTCGTTACCACCGTAGTAGCGTGCACCAGGGTAACCTTCGGAATATTTGTTTGACATAGGAGATCCTAGAGCGTCGAAGACAGCGCGGGAGGTAAAGTTTTCGGAGGCGATCAGAACAATAGATTCTCGTTGTCGCTGAATCTCTTGTTTCTGGTAGAAGGGTGGTCAGCTTTGTAGGAAAAAGGATGGGGCAACAAACGAACCATGATCGAGGCTATCTCGGGATCCGTCTCCACAAGGGATTTTTGTAGCATCTAACACATCATTAGCTGACCAAATCCAACATCCTGAAGTGTCTTGTGCAAATCTTACGTCTTCATGCGACTGAGGCAAGGCGTACGAAGGGGCGTATGAACCCATGGTGGATGTAGCAGAGCGCCTCGATGTTACTTTGGTCGGAATATTTATAGCGTCTATAAGGATGGAAAAGGTCTATGCAGTGGATGTTGGGTTTGGAACAATTATCAAGGGAAGTGGCGACTGGGTTTGTGCTCAAGAGGAAAGGTGGGCCCGGGAAATCTGATTGCACGTGACAGCATCACATTATCGATACGGGTAGCGTGAAGACTCAACCTACGGTACTCCACTTCACACTGAAGTCTAAAAGTGTAAACAGACATATTCACATGATGGTAGAAGGATCAACAAAGTCTTACGGGGAAGGTCTTGTCAAGCTTGCAAACTCTACAACCTTGGTGGTCACCGTTGAACGCCAATCGAGCCCACCAAAAGCGCGTCTCCTGGCCAAGCGCAGATCTGTGTTCTTCCACAAGAAAATGCTCGCGCAAGACATGCGACTGGGCCAGCTCCTGTAGAAACACAAAACGATCATAGCTATAGCTATAGCTATCTTGATAGCTCCTTTGGTACCGCCATGGAAACACCATCCCGGCCGCAGGTCGCCCGCCAGCAGTCCCGGGTCCCTGGAGGCTTTGATACCGACGACGAATTCTCACCCATCAAGTCTAACTTCAGCCTCGAGGAACTCGCCGAGAGCTTGCCAAAGCAGGTGAACCTAGCAACAGCCAGCAGTGCTGCGGCAGTGGAGGACAACAGCATGCTCACAGCTTCAAGTGAGGCTGGGGGAATTCCCATACATGAAGAAGCAAGCACGTTGGAGGAGAGAGAAGTACGAAAGAGACTCATGGAAGAGGACTCAACCTTTCTGCCACCACTCTCACCTTTTGCCGGTTCTGGGCGATATGACACCTTGACATCCGGCGCTTCAATAGACAGTTTTGATGGTACCAACAAGCTGGAAACTGACCACGAAATCTCTCAGCAATCGCCTGAAAGCTCCTCCGGAATATATCAAACCCCAGCGCCGGGGCGGGAGCCTTCGCCCCAGAAACAAGCATCTGCTGGGAGTGAAGAGTTTGAGCATGCCACTTCTTCACCGGATACTATGTCTTCTTCACCTACGGCCAAGGCAGCCGCTAGAAAACCGTCTCGAACGCTTTCGGTTGCATCGACAGAAGGTTATAAAACCGCTGACGACGATGGCCAATCTTCGAAACCCAGCGAGAAAGCGACGCTGGAGGAGGATCTAACACCGCGTATGAATCAATCTCGTCGCTCATCGACTTCACATCGGATGGATTCACCAACACCGAAAAGTCAAGCACTATCTCAAAATACAAATGGAAGTTTTGCCGAAGACGCATCGGGCGCCCATACGAGCCCACTGCCTTCCCGCAAGCGGCCGACATTTCTTACTACTCGAATGTCGACACAGAAATCATCATTCTCTACGTACACGACCGTTTCTACGGAAGGTGGCAGCGATGCGACATTAGGAGCAGACTATGCGCTGCAAACAGGTGGTGCTGCCCCTTTCGGGAGCTCGATCAGTAGCAGGCCACGCATGGGATATTCTAGAACCACAAGCCTGGGTAGTATGGCATCGGGAATCTCAGGCGTCAGCGATGAGGATCGAATAAGGTCACGGGCCGCAACATTGGAGGAAATGCAAACCTTGAGTGAAGAGGATCCTTCGACGGTCAAGCATGATGATTCTGAAGCCCCCGAGACTCCTCGAGTGGCAAGTTTTTCGACCGATATACCCACGGACACGGTACTCACAAGACGGGTCAATGATGTTGAGGTACCCGCATCAGCAGCTCGTGAATACCGCAACCGGCACAGATCTCCGTCTCCCGATAAAAGGTCGGGCGCCCCAACCCCAGCAATCAATCGCAATGGGCGCAATCTGACGCTCAAAGAGCAAAGTGGGACTATTGATCGATTAACGAAGGAGAATTTTGATCTGAAAATGAAGATTACATTTTTGAATGATTCGCTAAACAAGCGTTCGCCTGAGGGCGTTGCAGGTCTTGTTAACGAGAACGCAGACCTCAAGGCCAGTAAGGTTACTTCTGCAAAGGAGATCAGAGATCTGAAACGCTCTGTAAGAGATCTCGAGCGAACCCTAAGAGGGAAAGAGGAAGAGCTGGCGGAGGTGCTCCGCAGAGCTAAGGAGGACGACGAAAGAGCTGCGTCTGGCAGCGAGCTCAACAAGGAAATGGAAGAAGAGGTTGTCTTCTTGCGGGATCGAATAGTCACTTATGATGTCGAAATAGAAAAGTTGCGGCATGAGAGCTTCAGACGAGAAGGCGAGAAAAAGAGAATGGCGGAGATTCTCCAAAGCAGGAGGACCGCTGCAAGCGATGCTGGAGCTCGTGAGGAGATCGTAACACTACCATAACCTAATTTATGAGGGCAGCAGCTGACAATAAAATCTAGGACATGTGGAAAGACCAGCTGGAAGCAGAAACAGCACGTCGTGAGCAGGCCGATGAGGACAATAGAAGATTACGTGAGGAAATCTGGAGGCTTGAGAACGAGGGGTCATCAACGAGAAGCCCGCTTGCCAATGGGCATCATCATCTAGACGAAGCCGACCGCAACTCTGGAAATGTAGTTCCCTCAAGTGCCTCAAGAAAGACCATTGTCGAAGTGGTCGAACAACTGAGACATGACAATGCTTCCCTACGCCGAGAGGTAGCTGCTCAGATGTCTATGCTTACCTCCCGGAACCGGGAAAAGCAGAATCTTGACCAAGAAATCGAAGAGCTCAAGCTCGCTTCTCGCCGAGAAGGGACAAGATCCATCGCAGGAGACAGCATTCTAGAGAGATCCGTCTCTCGTGCCCATGGGCGTCCCATTTCCCGTGCAAGTCATGCGACACGAATGACCATATCAAGCGATGCGGAACGAGAAGTTTACGAAAACAAGATAGCAGATCTACGTGATAGGAACAGCGATCTGAAGCTGGAGCTTCAGACTGTGACACAGAGTTTCGAGGATTGCATGGACCAGCTCGATCAATTCGAAGCATTTAGAGTCGATCATCATAATCTGCAGCAAATATATGAAAGAGACCTTGAGCAAGCAATGCAAGATCTGCAGACAATGCAGAGTGATCGTGACGAGAGTTTAAGAATGCACGAAGAGTTAGAGGCCGACTTCCAGAATCTCAGAAGCGATGCTGAGGAGCGAATTGGATCTCTGGAAGAAGAGCTGGGTAGGAAAGGGCAAGAACTTAACGTGAGGGAAGAGGACCTCGAGGCTTTACGAGGCGAGTTCCGACGCACGAGCGAAAGTGTAATCCGTTTGGAGGATGACATGAATATCAAGGCCAGCAGAATTGCAGAATTAGAGCATGAAATTGAAAGCATGAATGACGAAATGGACAACGCCCGGGACGAATACAACCAACTCCAAAGCAAGAATGATCGCTTCACCGTTCAGCATGAGTCCCTGCAGAAGGAAATTTCCTTCCTTCGCGAGGAGCAAGACAGCGACAAGATCCGCATTGGCGACTTACAGGCTGAGCTTACCAGCGAAATGGATCGAGCAAAGGGACTCGATAGTAGACTCGCGCAAGAAAAGCACCAACGGGAAGTCATCGATAGCAAAGAAAAGAAGGAGCTGCAACGGATCATGGACGAGCTAAATCAGGAATCCTTAGAAACCAAGACCGAATCTCGCGATCTGAAGCAAACCTTGCAATCGCGCGAAGTCGAAGTCACCACCTTCAAAGAGCGTCTTAGCGAATGGGAAAGCAACCTCCGAGAACTCCTCAGCGAGCCGAACGGCACCCGCTCGAGCCTCCTCGCCTCCATCACTCGTCTTCAGAAAGAATTGAATAGCACCGCCTCGGAACTTGACTCAGTCAGAGACACCCTCTCCCAAAAGGAGCAACTTCTCCGCTCTCGCGACTCCCTCCTCGAATCTCATGGCCTTGAATCGAAGAAACTCTCCGACCTTCTCGAGCGCGAGCGTCAATCCCGTCGCACCGACAAGGCCCAGCACGAGCAGTGGCAGAAGACCCATCAACATACGTCTCGCACCGTCACCCAAAAGGATCAACGCATCACCGAGCTCGAACACAACCGCCAAGGCGACCGCAAGCGAATCACCACCCTCGAAGCGTCCTTCAAGGACAAAATGGAGGAGCGTAACCAGCTGCTCCTCACTCTTTGGAACAAGCTCGCTCCCATGTGCGGCTCCGACTGGCAGCACCACAACGCCCTGATCAACAATCACGTTGCCACCCTCGAAGTCGTCTCCTCGCAGCTGCCTGCCTTTTCCAAGAACCTGCTCTCAGCCATCACCACCGTCGAAGGCTTGCTCTTCGGTTTCTCCAGCAAGATCAAAACCATCGAACGTGATCTCTGGAAAGAATATCAATCCCTTGAAACGTCCCTCGACACCAAGACCCGCAAACTTGACAAACTCGAAGCGACTGTGCACGCCAACCGTGTCAGCGGAACATTCTCTGCCGCCCCAGAAATCGCAAAGCTGAGGGGCGAGAACCGCTTGTTGAAGAGCGAGATCGCGAGCCTACAGAAACAAGAATTGCACTCACGAAATTCACGCGCTCTCTCCTCCTCCAAATCCACCATCGGCAGCAACAACAACACCAACGCCAACGCCAACCTCTCCGCCCCCGCCCCAACTCTAGCACGCCACTACTCCTCCTCCGCCGTCGAACACATCACGCAACCTCACTTCGGCCGCAGCGCTTCCTCCTCTACGACCGCCACACTGGGCACGATCCCGCAAAATAGGGAAGTACAGCAGAGTCCGCCGCCAAGCCAGCCGATTGAGCCGAGTCAGCAGCGATGGATCCATCGGCTAAGAGAGCTAGAGAGGAGATTGAAGGCAGAGAGGGAGGCGCGGTTGTTGGACCGCACGGCGGCGAGGAAGAGGTTGGAAGAGGGGATGAATGTCAATGAGCAGTTGAGGGGGGAGCTGGAGAGGGAGAGGGGAAGGAAGGGACGATGAGTGCGGTGGTCACTGGGCGGATCGTGAGTGATGAGATGACATCTCGGGATTCAGGGAGTATGCCTCATGTGACCCCTGGGATGGAAAGGACAGGCAAGGGAAATGTAACAATATTGGGATGAGGTCAGGAAAAGCGCCCTAGGGTCTTTGGCGGGATCTGGGCGAAGGGCACACATGCTTGGAGACAGGACTGGGAACACGTGCACGATGAAAACTCCACGGCTGATAGTTCTGGCGCAGAATGGTCGCGAATGCCCCAGGCTGGGCTTCGTAAGAGTTGTCATAGATCGATGAACAACTAACAAATTCAGGCTGTAATCGAAGCTTAAGTGACCCTTCGTCCATGCCGATGGACCCTTCGGACATTGTCGTATAGTGGCCAGTGGTTAGTCTCAATGCATCAACCTGGCCGTTCTTGTTCAACGGACAGGGCATTTACAGGATGTGACCAAGCTAGCGTGGCGACGTTAGGGATGCATCCGAATCTCTTTCCTTTCAACCCCGCCCAGACCCCCAACTCCCCTAGCCATGCATGATGCAGTTACCTTATACCGCCGTCTCAGCAGGCTCGCCAGCCCCAACAACCGGCACATTCAACCCTCGATCCGGAGACTGCAGCACCAACTGCTCATGCCTCCTCGCCTTGAAGAAATCACTGACCGCTCGAATCAATATGAACCATCCCACAATCATCAATATATATGCAAACCAGTCGCTGCTCGCTATGCTCGATATCGTACTAGTGCTCCCCTCAGCGGCTGCGACAGCAGCCGCGGTAGCCGCTTCATTCGACACAGCGTTCGGGTCGAAATCATGGCTGTTGGGGTCTGGAGGCTGGCCGAAATGCGGTTCCCCGCCAGGAGAAGAGGGATCAGGAGGGGTAGCGCCGCTGGAGCCGCGCATGTAGAAACCGTACTGTACGAGGGTGATGCCGAGACCGGCGCGCGAGCCGTTCTTGGCGGCGTGAGTGGTGTGCAGGAGGTAGGTGAGGAGGAAGCCAACGAGTTGGAAGGACATGCTGATCATACCGTTCCAGACGAAGGAAAAGAGGGAGCCGACGGGCAGGCCTTCGTAGTAGACTTCGTCAGTGGACATGCCGGGGGCGAGGATGGTGGTCTCCCAGTAGGGAGGGGTTGCGTCGGCGGCGGCTTGTTCGTAGGTCTAGTTTTATTGTGAGCAAGGAGGGTATACGGGGAAGACGAGCTAGAATGGGCTTACAGGTGGCTGTTCTTCGGTCTTCTCGCCATGTTCTGGCTTCGCGCTTAGGTTTGCAAAGACACCATCGTTAGAGGACGGTCGAGCTCCCCCTCCGTACACCCTTATCGGAGCCAGCGTTGAAGCAGGAGCTGGTAGCTCTGTTGTTGCTCTCTGCTGAGCAGGTGTGTTTCCGATAGCCAGAGTAGTTTCTCCGCCGCCTGGTTGAGGAGGGTTGGCACGCATAAGCCGCTGGCGATCGTCTCCGTTGTCGCTTTCATCGTCGGAGCCTGTGCCATCGTCGAAAGTGTCTGCTAGCGTCCTGTCTGCATCGGAGCGTACAGGATCTTGTGAGGAGAGGAGATGCTGTGATGTTGGTGAAGATGCGCGTGATCGGAAAGAAGGAGGTGGGGAGCTTGGTATGGTATTCTGCTCGTGGACCTCTTGCGGGTTGGATAGGTCCTCGTCTTGATCGTTTTCTGAGACCTGTCACCGGTCCTTGTTAGCTCTTGCGAAAGATCTATCAGAATTGCCATGCGCTGATGCATTGACACCGGATTTGGAGACTTACACGCTCGTAGCGTTGTGGGCTCATGACGAGACCCACGGAATGGCTCTATGAAGAAAGCGAATCAGTGACGATTGACTGTGAGATGTCCTGTTGACGACGTAGGAATTAGAGCGGAGTAATGAGAGTGATGGAAGCCTTTGGGAAGAGAGTGCGACGCCTGCCATCGGGCTGATTCTAGGCTAGTCCCACGCCACTGAGATGGGTCTTGGCATTCTACTTAACCGCATTCGCTTTACATGATGCACCGCATTGGAAACTTCATCAGCTCATTAATACTCTACTTTCGATATCTTCATGCTCTTTCCATGATGGCGAAGTCGGTAGGTAGCATTGACTTGTCCATACGATGGTGGCCCAACGGGTGCTGACTGCCTATCTCAGGTCGTGTCGAAGCACTATCAAAGAGTCTTGACCCAATGGCCTGTCGATGCTCTCCGTCCAGATGTTTCTTTTCAGAAAGCGATGCGCATGCGCATTGATCGGAGACTCGAGACCGCAAACACGAAATCCGAGAACCACGTGGTTGCGAACGGCGCCCAAGCGACAATACCTATGACCCCAAGATTCGACGAGCAGGCAGAGCTTGCGCAAGTCAATGTTTTATATTCGTTTCTCGAGAACAGATACTCCCAGAAAGTATACGTCGCAGTGTGATCTTGCATCATGACGCTTTGGCTGATACATCTATAGTATCCTTTATCAGAACGCATCCTCAAGCCCGCTTCAAGCCCTGCTTACTACGATGATCTATTAAAGGAGCTTCGAGAAGCACCCACTCGGTCTTGGTTTGGAAGGATGATCAAGAGATGGAAAGGCTTCATACGATTCTCCTAATTGTACAACGCGTTTGTGGACAAGCTATGTAAAAATATTCGTTCAAGATTCACCTTGGTGGGCGTTTGTATTCGGGTCTTGCATGTTGCTCGCCGGAAGGGTATCATCTCTAGCACACCAACCTCAAGGCACTATCATCGCCTTGGAGAATCATCGCCTTGATATCTTGTTTCGATGAAAGACATGAAGAGTTCACTTGCTTTCAGGGCTTTCTTAGGCATATCTTGCTCAGTTCCAAGAAGAATCACGACGGTTTGTGCTTCTATGTTGTTTTGGCTTCGTGTTCTTCCTCCCTCAAGCAAGATTCTAATTTCACAGACTACGTTATTGGGGAGAGAATCAGGGCAATAGTAGCGCGAAACAGAGTACAGGATAGGTCACGCAGGACTAACACTAGGGACATTGTCTGCTTCGCGCTCGAAATCGAGCGCCAGCTTCTGTTATCGCTCGACGGCGTGTCGAATCGGCGATTCCCAAAGCCGTGATAAGTACTTAGCACACAAGACGTAGCGGAACCTGAGCCACACCTTCGGTCGGAGTCTCATCGGCGATGGTGGAATTGCAGGAAGGTCGGAGCTTCGGAGGGCCAAGATCGAGTTGGAATAGTGCGAGTTGGTGGTCCAAAGTTCAATCTCGATGGTAACGACGACTTCTCTCGAAGCGACATTCCGTGCCATGCGACAGCGTAACCGACTCCCTGTAGTGCAGGCTGAGCATCGGCACGAGGCGGCTGCAGCCAATGACGGAAGATGATGTCGGACACAGGACGCTGTTCTGAGATGTACGAGGGTGTCGACCGTTTGCAGTACGGTCCATGCAAGCGAACATCGATCGCCGGGGTCTGCCAGCTGAAGTCCTCAGCGTGCAAGTCTCAGATCTGCGGCCCAAATTCTGGATATTGCTGTTATCGTCACGATCGCGAGGGCATCCTTTCTGTTGACACTACCCAAAACACCTCAGGAGCTCAGGTCATCATGGCTACCCTCCAAACACTTACAACACTCTCCCGAAGCTTGTCTCCTCCACACGTTCCTGTTTCTGAACGTCGAGGTCCAACCCGATCGAGTCTCTCTATCACAATCTTTATTAGAAGATTTGGTAGACAGAACACGATAGTCTCTACCGTCGTATCTCCGTCGCGAGTGAATGCTCTTCACCGTGCTTGCGCTCTTCTTGACGCAGGTTAAGACGGCCATGTCCCGCTGACGCACGAAGACCTCCCACAGCCCAGCTGCACCGCTCATCTACAGCTTCTGCCTCCGGGATCCAATGAGCGAACATCCGGTCGTCTCCTCTGGGTCTGTTTCGTCACGCTTCGAGCGCTCGAAACGAGCACTTTCACCCAACGCGCTCGCTTCCCCTCCGTCGCCTTCGAAGCGTTCGAGACTGGAGTCAGAACACGATTACGGACTCGTGTCCAGCCCCGCAAGAGCCCCGGATCCGAGGAGTCATCGGCTTTTGCCAACGAGGGTCGATGCCCCTGAGAAGCCGCAGCAGAGTTTTGTAGGGTTTGCTGCCCGTAGATGGTTCGAGGAATCCAACAACGACGTATTTACTCACGCCAATCTTGACACTTTGTCCAGTAAGAAGCATCTTACGCCAGCTACTGTGTGGCCAATACTGAGGTCTCGTACAGATGCTGCGCCATTCTATCTCAAAGACAGTCCATTCGGACTGGATAGTGCCTATGCCCCCCCTAGTCAGCCTGGTAGCGATGGACTTCAGGCTGAACAGCCACAGTCGTACCCCATACCAGGCCGAGATATTGCAAGTGGAAGCATTGACGACGACTATCGCAGTGTTATCGACGACTTGACCGTTGAGAATAAGAAGCTTAAGAAAAGGCTCCGGAAATATGAAAAGCTGCATTGCTCACATCTGCAGCAAGAAAAGCTGTTCGAAGTTCGAGCACCTGGTCTACCTGAGTGCGAAAAGCAGGAGCTAGAAACGGTACTCCGCAGGTTCGCAGCCAGTCTTGATGATCCGAGGGCAAAAGGAGCGATCAACGCTGGAAGTCTGCAAACGCAGAGGCATCGTGTTAGTACAGCCAAACCACTGAAATCTCGTCGAACGCCCGCCGACTCCGCTTACGCGTCCAATTCTGCCTCAGATATGATCATACCGCACACTCGCCTTCCAGACCGCACCCATCAAGAGAAGCCTCTACCGTCTACTGATGCCAAACACAAGAATGTCGAATCACACATGGAGCATATGCCACAAGCGATTGTTCCATGGCTCTCGGACGAGGCGAAAATGAAAATGATCGTCGGAAGGCTTGAGCAAGTCTTCACTGGGAAATCCGCCACTTGGAGGGGGCTTCGGTCCTCGCAGCAACAGCATGAGATATCCACATCAGCTGCCATGCTGGAGATTAGCGCAGGACAATTACAAAGTGATAGAGGAATGCCAGAAGGTTTTCGAGAGGCTCGGATACTGCCCGCAGACTATGGGAACCTTGATACCATCAGTGGGGCTCAGTCGTGGGATGGTTGTTACAATGACCCATTGTCTGACAGTGCCAAGTCAAGCGATGAAGGGCCGCCAGGTCAACGGCCCACGAGACCGATGGACCTCGACCTCAATCGTCCGCAAGTCGGTGCGGACAACATGGAATACATCCGCCACCTTGGACTTGCATCCCCAGTAAGACATTTCAACGTTCCTGACAATGGAGAAGGTTGGGTATATCTCAATCTCTTGTCTAACATGGCGCAACTCCACACCTTCAATGTAACGTCCGATTTCGTTCGAAAGGCTATCGCAAAGTCCAGCTCCGGATTCGACTTGTCTCCAGATGGCCAGCAAGTGAGATGGCGCGATACTGCAGGGATGGCTTCCGGCAAGTCAGACAGCAGCGACGGCAGCAGAGATCGTGCTCCTCAGGATCCGGCAAGCGACGATAAGATTCGCAACCTTCGAGCTGCTGTTCAAATGTCCAATAGAGACTCAAGAGCTACGCTCAAGAAAAGAACTACCGACCCTAGCAATTTTGAGAATGCACGTACTCATGATTACGAACCATTATTCATCTCTGGTACTTTGCTAGCAGACAGATACTCCTCCAACGATAGTGAGCCAATTTTGTCGCTCGTGCCCTCCGACTTTGATGATTCTGGCCAGTCCAACGGTTTTGAGGCTCTTCAACCGTCGAACAAGGAAGAAGCCTCATCCCGCTGCAAAAGTGGCAATGGACCGATAATATTCTACAGGCAGGCGACGTTCTGTACCGATCTTAGTGGCCATGTCCAGACTTCCCTGACTAGGCATACCAGATACGCTCGATTCTCCGCGCAGCCGCTTGGCCAACGTTCGATTCCTGCGGATTACGGCATCTGCAGTAGCGAGCGGTCAGAGAAAGCCGTACGCGTGCTTTCTACTGCCCCGCCACTCATGGCTGTTACCGACAGTATACCTATATCGGAGACCGGATTCGACTTCCCTGACATTGAGTCGTTGTCATCGCATCAATGGGGCGACGGTATGGAGCCGTTATCCTTTGAAGTGTCTGGGCTTGCCGGAATAAAACCTGAAGACAATTTCCTGGTCGACGTCGCAATAGAGCATACTAGAACCAAGAGAGCTGCAACCCGATCATCACCTTTCTCAATTCTTGGAAGACAGATGCACCGAGATCACGTACACCATAGTATAGCTGCTAAAATAGTCTACACATTGACAGGACCGGGAACAACCTTATCCTTGACTGATCATCTGGAGATGCAGAATAGCGTGCTCTCTACGAAGACTACTAATTTGCCACCTTCGTCACTCCCCCAGCCATCCTACATCTACCTGCCGTTTTCGTCATCCGACAGCGACGATGGTGAAGCAGGTGAAAGCGAGAGTGTCTCAGACGACTCCCGAGATTCCAGCAACAGTGCGATGAGCGAATGCCGATGCAGCGTCGACGACGATGATGAACTTTTACCCACCGGACATCTGCCAGTTCCACTATCTCCAGCGAGGGAACTCCAGCGCCAGTCGAATACCGAAGACGAACATGATAGCGATGAATCCATCGACTTGCTTGCTTACGCTCGCAGCCGGGATCGATGGGCTGTCGCCGCTTGGGAGATGGACTACAATGCCGATGGCACAAAAAGTGTGTCTAATGTGCCGGCCAATGGATCTGCTTTCGAAGGAGCCAGCTGAGATGCTGACGTGTCTTGGGGCCAAAAATTGTAGCATTCCGGAAACAGTAGCAATGGAGGAAAGGACGTCGAGGAACCAGGATAGCTTCGCATTGGGCGGTTGTTTCGTTCCCATAGATAGTGATCACCCTTACAAACGTATAAATCAATACTGCATCTACTCAGGTCCTGCATAGAAGCGACCCAGGGAAGTGTGGTCCATGAAACCGGGATGATGCTGCGAAGCGACGCTTTCACGTTGCCTTTGCGATATAACAACAGCCATAAGGTATGGAGAAACCTCGAATTAATTAGGCCCATGCTTAGTCATGGCCTACTGCCTTTTTGAAGCTTCATGCGTCGAGACCGACGGATCCCTTTGCCCCGGAGACTGCCCACTGGATGGACACAGACATTTCTTATCTCGTAGTATTTTTCTTCTGTATATAACAGCTTATCCCAGTTTCAATGCGCCATGTCTCGAAAAACGACTGTGCAAGCTGCAATTCCACTGACAAAGACGCTTCAGCAGCATCATCACTCTCCACCATCTCACTAGAACTCAAGCATGGCAGCCGCCCCTACATTCGGCTTGCGAGTCGCCTTTCGTTCGCGAAACGTACATTATGCGCAACAACATGTCTACAATAGCTCCATACATTCTGTGGGCTCCCGCTTCTTCAGCACCACCCTCCCCCGTTTTGAGATCAACAAAGTCGTTTCCTCGCCCTCCGCCGCCATTGCCGATATGGCTCCTTCTTCCACCATTCTAGCCGGCGGTTTTGGTCTCTGTGGTGTCCCCGACACCCTCATCAATACCGTCCACTCCACGCCTCACATCACGGATCTTACGGCTGTTTCAAATAACGCCGGCATCCCAGGCTCAGGTCTCGGCCTGCTCCTCGACTCTGGACAAATCAGTAAAATGATCGCCAGCTATGTTGGAGAAAATAAAGTCTTCGAACGCATGTATCTGAGTGGAGAGATCGAGTTAGAGTTGACGCCGCAAGGAACTCTAGCTGAGCGGTGTCGTGCTGGTGGAGCCGGCATACCGGCGTTTTATACGCCTGCTGCGGTCGGCACAGTGGTGCAAACGGGCGAGTTGCCGCTCCGCCATAACATTGATGGCACTGTAAAGCAGTACAGTAAGCCGCGCGACGTGCGCGTCTTCAACGGCAAGCCGTACGTCCTGGAAGAAGCGATCCGTGGCGACTGGGCTTTTGTCAAGGCCTGGAAAGCGGACAAGTTGGGCAACTGCCAATTTCGATACGCGGCCGCGAACTTCAACGGGCCGATGGGCCGAAATGCAAAGATGACTATCGTAGAAGCGGAGGAGATTGTAGAAGTTGGAGCGATCGAGCCGGCGGCGGTGCATTTGCCTGGAATATACGTGAAGCGCGTGGTCAAGAGTGAGGCGAAGAAGGGCATTGAGAAATTGACGTTGAGAAAGGAGGGACAGAGTATGGGTGCATTGGGCCACGGAGAGACTGCTAGCAAGCGTGAACGTATTGTAAGAAGAGCAGCGAAGGAGTTCAAGAATGGCATGTATGCCAATCTAGGCATCGGGATGCCAATGTTGGCGCCAACTTTCGTTGATCCGAGCGTGGAGGTTCAATTGCAGTCGGAGAATGGGATTCTGGGATTAGGACCGTATCCGAGGCGAGGGGAAGAGGACCCGGATCTGATCAATGCGGGCAAAGAGACGGTGACCTTATTACCTGGCGCGGCTTGTTTTGGCAGTGACGAGAGTTTTGGCATGGTAAGAGCAGGCAGGATTGATTTGACGATATTGGGTGCCATGCAAGTCAGTGGGAAAGGGGATTTGGCAAACTGTGAGGTGGCTTACCGCAAACACGTGAATGGGTGCGTACTGATAGCGCGTTCAAAGGGATGTTGCCAGGCAAAATCAAGGGCTTTGGCGGCGCCATGGATCTAGTCTCCAACCCCACGGCTACAAGAGTTGTCATCACCATGGAGCACACGGACAAGAAAGGACGACCAAAAGTACTGAAGCAGTGCGAGTTCCCATTGACGGGGAAAGCGTGCGTCAGCAGGATAATCACAGACTTGGTATGACCCTTCATATTCTGACGGTGCCGCTACCCTCTACCCATGTGTTCCTCTGTATCGCATATGTCTTCCCCAATGCCGTTCGCCTTCTCGATCCTCTCACTGACACACCTATTACTATCTAGTGTGTCTTCGACATTGACTTCGCCACCGGTCTTACACTTGTCGAACTAGCGGATGGAGTCACTATCGACGAAGTCCGCAGTAAGACGGAAGCCGAGTTCTATGTCGCGGACGACGTGAAGCCAATGCTGTAGGCTATCATCTCATATTCGGTACGCACCGGGACCGTGGGACTGGATCGGCAGAGGGAAACATGGCAATTGGTTCGTATGTTAAAATTTGGGTGCGATTCCTCGTTTCCTAAATTCTCTTCAATCCCAGGAGGAGCACAGACTCCCAAGCTCCCCATTTTCGACCGATTTCTTTCCGGGTCAGGAAAAGCTAGCGATTGACCTGATACGAAGATCAGATTAAGGTAGGGCGGAGCGTGTGATTAATCCTCCGGCGCTCTCGGTTTCGGCAGTGCAATCTCTTTTCTACGAAGAGATAATGGCTGCTCGAAATATGAATACGACCGCTGAATTGTCGACATCTCAGGAACGAATCGTGAGCCGCACGATCACGAATTTTATAACGGCACCTGCGGATCAGCCAGCACATTTTTTTGGAAAACAGGCAGTGCTTGCACAGAGGAAAGCAGTCACTCTAGCGACCACACCACAGTCAAGATAGAAAGGTTTTGAGAATGTGCGGTCTTACGAACAGTCTCATGCACCAGAAACGGTTTTGCCGCTTGTGTGTCTGCGCTTAATTGCCCGGATACCAAAATCATCGATACCATCTGCACTTCGCCACAAACGGGACGGCACGCCTGCGAGTGTGACATGTGCAGTCTTGGGTTATCGATAGAAGTCGGCGGCTCGGATGCATCCGCAGGTGCCAGTAGCACTTAGGATGGTGGCGGGATACTGGGAGAAAACGCTTCAGCTGAACCAGCGTGAATGACCATCGGAAAGAACGCTGTAGTGACCCTCATTACGCGGTCTTCCAAGATCTGGCAGGCAAGAATTGCTGCCACCTCTCTACATGTTTGGTTAGGGGTTACAAGATGGAGTGTGCATAAGTTCAGTAGCAATACCTAGTACTTCATTGAAGGTAGGCTTCCCACCGTTTATCATCCATCTTTGCATTATTGGTTCTTGCATTGTCAGCTGTACAACCGCATTCCCATCTCAGCCCTTTCACGTGACCATAATTTCTCTATTTGTTGATTTGATTCTCAATACTCTAAACTATGCGTCTAGGTTGCTTTTCCTAGGGTCTATTGCCAAACACCGTCGTATATTCAGTCCGCTGCTTTACGATCCCCTAGCAAGTCCGGTTCAGACCTCGAATCTATTCCTGCGATCGAATCAGCGCGGTTTAAATGCAGCCCTGAGCGCACTAGCTGCCCATCATCACCTCACACCCTTCGATGCATATCCCTACATCAGATCAACCCAGACTCCAGCGGCTATGGCTCACAACCTATACACATCCGCACCATTCTCGACTGGTCATTGGTCAACCCCTTTCACGACCTGACTCCATCCAGCAGCACTCATCCCTAGTCCTCGCTTCCCATTATCTCCCAGCCACTTGCCCACCTATACAAGCTTAGTATTCCTACACCAAAACGAGCACCGTGGCTAAGCAATGTCTTACCATCCTCCCCAACCCGCTCTGTCTCTTTGAACCAACCCCCCAAACGTTCCCCTCACAGCCCGTGAACTACACTATTAGCCATCGCATTCCCCCCCTGAACCCAATGCCTCAGCCTCATGTACCACCAAGCAAACAACGCCCATCCAACCCCTCCCCACCAACCAAACAAACCCGATCCCACCTACATCAGAACACCATCTTCCCACAACTCGCCCACCCGCCCATTCCTCTCCCATCTTCCGAGTCCACCTCCGTTATCCCCATCCACTCTTCAACCCTCTTCTCCCCTATCCCGTCAAAGCACACTTCCCACCATCCGCCACCGGCGCTGAAGGTGAAACGCCGGTGTGTATGATCGCCCTCCCCTCCTCAACAATCTCTTTCTGTCTAGAACCTGGGGAAGCGCAAGAAGTCTTGGCTGGAGAATGAGGATTTGGAATTGCCAGACAGGAAAACATGAGGGGGGGATTAGGGGTGGTGGGTTAGGGGTGGTGATCTGTAAGGAGAGGGAGTGGATGCTGTGGGGAAAAGGGTTTTGTGGGTAAATTATTCATTCCACCAGAAAATGCGAATGGCACCAGGGCCTTTTCCTGGGTAATTTCTTGTCCCGCAAGATTATCTCTTTTTCCGACTATCAGTTGAGCAGTGGTTCCCCTTGAGTCTGGTGGACATCAGGTGTGAATGGGTGCTTGACTGAAGATTTTCAATGGATCGTTCTATGATAATATGGCCTATGAACATGGTATGGCCGTACCGGAAAAGCCTCTCTCTAAACCAATCCCCAACCTGCTAGAAATCGTGAATCAGCCGGCTGTGAGATCAGCGCTGGCTTTTGGTATCATTGTCGTGTCAGACCTTGAAACCCCGCCCCCATCCCAAGCACTTCGTTCAATCGGCCCGTGGCGAAGAGAAAAACATCCTCACAATCCATCTCCTTCCTGCGCCCTCCGATCCTCATCCCAAATGTACAAATATCGTTCGTCACCAAACATCCACTTACTTCCCGAACACAAGATCCCAGCAATTACCTCCACTCATTCAGCTCCCAGGCTTCCACGGCGGCCTGTTTTGCGTCCCCAACGGAATGTTATTGACCGCCCCGATCTGCGACGGCCACGTCGTACTATTCCCTGTCCTGCCGATTTGATTCAACCGGTTGTATCCTCCCTCGCCCTGGCTTCCATTCATGCCGACGAGGGCATCCGCCCAGAATACGAACATCTGCGTAGGTAAGCCCGTGACATTTGTCTTTGCGGAGGCGAGCGGTTGATAAACGGCTTTTCCAGAATTTACTAACGAAGCGGGCTGCACGACAAGTGAAGAGGAGAGGTTGTAGGTTTCTTGGTTGTCTATGGCAGAAGGGATGCCAGTGATGAGGGTCTCGTGGATGGAATTGTTGCTACTCGGTAGAGCGCGGTAGAGGTACGTTGTGCCATTGAAAGAGGTAGCGGCGATATCGGCGTTGTTGTGGGGAAGGAAGTTAGGAATCGAAAGACCTGGAGGTGAGGGGTTAGTCGTTAAGATCGAGGAATTTGAAATATGTATGGAAGAGCGACCGGGCGTACCTTTGGCATATATTACATTGGGTGTTGAGATGTCGATCCAATACTCTTGCAACGTCTTGTTGCCAGTCGAAAAGAGTAGACGCAGAATGTTCGTACTCTCATCAATGGTGGCTGCCATGTGCGAGTTCGGCCACGAATCGGTGAAGTTGTGACCCTCGGACCAATGATCGCCATTCAGATTCCATATCAGTTCCTGTATGACACTTGATCCATCCAAGGATTGCTGCCGATAGAATAGGCGAGCTTGGGGTCCATCGTGGAAGATCGAAGAGTAGACAGCGGCCATTCGATACCCGTCCCAGTCATTCACGGGGTCCCGATCGTCGTTGTTAGAAATCGTCACATTGCCCCTGGCAGAAAGACGGAGTTGGGTGCCCAGAGAAAATTGCTCCCAGTCCAACGTATCCGAGAACATCTTACGCTTCTCTTGTAGATTGAACTTCTCATCGATATAAAAGATCGTTGCCTATAAACTGATCAGCAAATCCGACCGCAGACGAACGACAGATTATACTACCTGCTGCTCTGTACCGTTCAAGTACGTTATCGTCGCTAAGCCAGTGTTGTTCACTGCATCAGTGAGGAGTGGACTGCTCTAGTATTAAGAACATTCACTTGATTCGGCGCGACGACTTACGATGCCTCTTGCCAAGGGCCAAGTTGATCGGAGATTGTCTCCTTAACATTGCCAATGACTGACTGAAAATACATTCTGAAAGTTTGCTTGCTCAAGAGATCGCCGTGACCGGGGTTAACATATGATATCACGTTCATAGGCGACCCTGTGATCACATCTTCGGAACTGCGCAGTAACGTGCTTTAGCATCTCAACCACCCAACTCTGCTTGCGTGAAACCTACCGGAAAAGACCATCAACTGCAGGAGCCAGAGAGGCTGTGGGTGCTGCTGAAGCCGGAGTTGATAGCGCAGACGTATCTGACGACGAATGCTTCATGCCTCCAACAACGCCGCCTACAATTGCCGCCGCGATGATGACGGCCAGAAGAGCCATAAAGAGTATCCAAAAGGTCCGTCTCCGCAAACCGCAAATCTTACGAGGCGTCGGTTCTGGAGGTAGAGGAATCTCATCATCCATCATCTTCGACTTTGCAGGCGTCATTGGGGTTTCTGGCACTATGGTTGTCCCAGCCATAGCCGAAGTCATTGTCCCCGTCATTGTTGAGTCCATGGCCGAGTCCATAGATGTCGGCGATTCACTGCCATTGTCATCAACCCTTATCTCTTTTTCAGTCAGGTATATCTCGTTGCTTTCTCGAGGGCGCTTCAGCTGATGACTATGGAGGGGATCTAGGTGTTTCTCGATGTTGTCCATGGCTCTGGTGTCGACTTGAAGTCCCTCGTAGTTCCGTCGATCATCCCGATACTACATCATATGTCAGCGAATCGAAGTATCTTCGGCGATCCCCTAAGGATCTTACTGAATCGGAGGAGTCATGTTTTGACATGATGCCGGCTCACGTCGTACTACCGTATTATTGGTGTAATCGACGCAGATGGATGGGTATGCAGAGGCAGCTATACACATTCTCTGTCCGCGTGGAGATCAAGGAAAGGGAAAATCTCCGAGAGGGTTATAATCCCTCAGGACGCACGTGCGGCGATCTGAGTGGCTTGGATGGATTGTACGCTAGAAAGATACGATGCGCGCAAGAGATGTTATTCTCTTTGCGCAAGAGAGCCGCGACGCCTACCCTTTTGTGTTTTGGCGGTGCTTCAGAGGCCTCTTTGTCGCAGGCCGAAGCCTTAGCCTCTCACATCGGTCTCCAGCTGCAGGGTTCATTGCGTGGGTGGTCAGAGCCAGCCACATTGCGCTCCTGCCGATGGCACGTTTCATACGCTCCGCCTAAAGCATTAGACTTGGAATCAATGAACAGGGGCCAATGAGCAGGACGGAACATAGGACAGTTCGGGACCAGGAAAAGCCACAGTCAAGCGAATCAAGGCACCAGCTCACATATCAACTGACGATGACCGCATAATTCTCGCAAGGCGGTCAAAATTCCCAATTATGAAGCATCCGACCGGGCCAACATGCCCTGGCCAGACGTCGAAAGTGGCAGTTGGGGCACAGAGGATTGGGGGCGAAGAATACTGAGGATCGACTGCGCGGGAGGATATCCGGCTGCAGTCTCCTGCAGGTTCCTTAGAATTCATGGTCGGTGGTCAGACATATTTCTCCGACAACGATAACACTGCATATTGCCTGGAGCAAAGTAAGAAAGTCAGAGTGGAAGAGGAGAATATGGGGTCGATCATTGCTGCGGGAGCAGAAACGATTGTGAGGATGGCAGTAGTGACGGAGATGTCTGCAGATGCGTCCAAATGCCTGGATACTGTGACAGGATGAGGCTAGCGTGGGAGCCCTCGTATCTGGATTGGCCGAATAGCGAGGCAGCGCTTGTATCGTCGCTTAACAGGATCCGCCATCCGCCCGAAGCCTGCAAGTTCGTGCAACTGCAGAGGCAACTAAAGTACGGAGTAACAGCAGCTCAGACTATCCACGCGTTCACTAACGCCGCATCGGTATCGATAACCTGTTTTTTTGCATATCATGAGACGCTCGATCCATTGGCTAAAGGTTGGCCAGGCTTGATTCTGCATTTGGTAGCATATGCTGCAGCAACTCATCTTTGAAGACCTTTACTCCTTCACTCTATAGCTCGACAATGATGGGCACGTCAGCGTCTTGGCGTGTCCGTTGCTGGCAATCCAGCGTGCATTGATGCCCAGTACCCAGTGTGATGATGCGATTCGCGGTCTGGATAAGCCAAACCTTGGTCTCCCATCGAATCGTTGAACGCAATCGTGCGCTTGTTGCAAGGAACACTTGAGCAATTGAGGTCAGACAATCTGTCTAGCCAAGCAAGCAAACCAAAGAAATCAACCGGACTGTACACTACCGGCAAAGGAAGCGAAGATACGAGGCCACCGACTCACCAAGGCGTAGTAATGCCGTAGTCCTGCAGTCTAGACTTGCTAGATGCACTTGTGACGATACGTAAGAAAACTTGGTCGTAGATTTGGTACTCCCGAAATCCTGCAGCCACCTTCTGCCGCGGGAAATTTCGAGTCCAATGCCATGCACACCGTAATACCCCACTCGATCTCGATCTTCGGTCAGCCACGCCGAAAACTGTACTGGTTTTGGAACGCCCTCCGAGTGCCCTGTAAACGATTGTCTTGATTGATGCGGGGCAAGGAGGTGTGATGGAAGAATCCAGCGTCCTATATTCACATGACGCTAACTCTTTCTAGTACGCCCATTGCATGATCCAGAATATGTGTTTCAGATGCGTTACGGTTGCCTTGATTCCTCATCATCGTCACGAGGCATCTGCACACCCATCAAGCCCATCATGTTCGAACCAGGACCAGCCATCCCGCCCTGGCTTTTGAAGCTTGCAAGCAGGTTCCTGGCGACATTTAGGTCAATGTCCACTTCTTCGCTAGATTCATCAGCAGGTGTAGACAGTAAAGGTCGGCCTTCGTGATCGTTCGTTTTAGTGCGACACATTTCAAGCTGCGACGTGGACTTCGTCGAAGCCAGGTCAGGGTCCAAGCGCAAAGCGCCTGCATCGCGAAGCTCGTGTTCCATGGCACGCATAGTGTTGCGTATCTTTACTTCTTCACTGTGAATGTCAACAGAGGCATCGGCATTGAGGTTGTGCGGTTGGATCATAGCGTTCGATGGCTGTTGTGATCCAGTCATCGATAAGCCCATCATCTCCTTCATCATGAATGTGAAGCCTTCTTCGTCAAAACAAATATCTGGGTCGTCAGACTGAAGCGTGCTGTGCTGGCTAGATGTATCGTCCCCAGTTTCGTCGTCATCACCATCCACGTTCTCTTGCTCCTCTGCACCCTCAAGGCCAGCTTTGTCGTCTTCAAGAAAATTTTCAAATTTGGCAACCATCCTGCGCAGGTTATCTTGCGCAGCTTTGTCGCCGAAGCCGCTACTGCCATCCCACTTAATATCTGCCTTGTTGCCGGCAAGTTCTCGTTCAAAATCCTCGAAGTTAATGTTAAGCCATCGCTCGTCGTCTTGGGTTTGCCTCCATCGTACAATCTCGCCAATTGCCGGCAAGTTATCTTCTCCCGTGTTGACGTCTTCGAGCAAAAGCGCGATTTCCCGTACTTGCCTCTTGTCTTTGTTCTGGGGATCCGACATCAGCATCTCGAACCCGCAGGTAAGCTTCATACCAGTCTCGGCTTTCGTATTACTATTGTAATCGTCTTTGTCTGTTAAAGCCTGATTCCAAATCATGGGCGCTGTAAATTGCTGGCTTTTGATTTGTGCGTACCCAATCTTCGTAAATTTCACGGATACGGTGACAAGATCTCGGGGTGGAAATACTAGACTGGCACTACCAGTAGTCCTGAGTGGTCGTAAAGCAATGGGATCTCGGAGATAGAATGCTTCAACTGCTGAGCTAATATATGTTTCATCCTCATGCAGGATATACGCCAGCTTCCTAGGTATCGTGATTAGAGCGTGATGAAGGTTATCTTTGACCTTCTCGGGATACTTCTCGACTCGATGGAACGCTTCTTTCTGCACCGAAGGCAGGTGTAATAACTTGGAGCGATCATGTTCTAGGAAGGATAGGGCTTCCTGAAGGGTTATAGCTGTGGCCGGTGGCCGCTTCTTTGTACGTCCCTCTGTCGACTGGTCTGGGGGGATGATGCGAAGCTCGCCTCTGTGGATCCATACCTTGAACAAGTGTAAGTGACCAGTAATGACGCTGACTATTCAACGTACCCTGAACTTGGCGACTTCAGGGTTGAGCCACGTGGGGAGTTGATTTGCAGCCTCGATCAATAGAAACTGCCCGTCTCTATCTACCGCCCTCATCCAAACATCTGGATGTTCTCTACTTAATTGGTGCAGAATATACACAATCAGCCATTCGTCTTCAATGGAATCGCCATAGTTCGTACGACCTCGAAGAAATTGTAGCCCTGGAGTAACGGCGTTAATCCGAGCACGTAACCGCCGTGAGTATCCCAATGACATACCCTTTTCTTGCGCAATGTCTAGCTTGAAGTTGTCTCGCTGCCATATGTAGCCTTCCAACAGCTTCTTGGTCAGTACATTGGCTGAATTTTGCACTTCTCGAAGCTTATGCCGGATATCAATCTGCTGAAGCTCGGTGTCGATGATATACAGAGCATAATCAACGCAGTCGTCGGGCACACCTCTGGGAAAACCGTCAAAGCCTTCCCCAAACCATTTGAAATCTTCTGTCGAGCCGTTCATCTCTGATATCCGCAGGTCAAACATGTAACACTATTGCTGAAGCGTACTGATCTGCGACCTCGAGATCGTCGCCACACGGCTGAAAATAAGCTCCCCGCGGCGGCTGCGCTAATCAAGAGGAGTAAGTTAGCCGATTGTTTATGGGAAAACAATAACGCGGGTCTAAATCTTTCGAACGTGTTGAAAGCATGCATTAGACTGCATCACCTCTCTATTTCTTTCACGGTCGGGAGTGGACGCCGAGTTTTCGGTACCCAGACAAAGAATGGCTTACCTTGAGACGCCTCGTACGGACGCTGGGAACGCGACATTCATGACTAACGGCCGCCAATTGGACGACTTTTCAGTCGAGAACTCATTCGTTGCCTCATCGAAGACTGATGACCTTCTGTCACACATGCGCAACGGCCGTCGCCTTGACCTAGAGACACCACGAACACGTAACCCTCTCACTGATAGGCGCAATCTGCCCAATGTCCCCAAGCCTGGCGAGTTCACTCCTCTACTGAAAAGTGTGACTAAGAAGAACTTCAATCGCACCAACACCATTCGAGGCGTGCCGCAGACGCCTGCTTTCTTGAAGGATGGCTACAAGGAAGGGGAGACGCCTGCCTTGCCGGGCACCAATTCATCAAGGATCTATGGAGAAGAGACTGGGAGCCTGGCAGGAGCTGACGAAAATGGTACACCGGTACCGCATGTCGCCACCAGCAGCGCTCAATCAACTCCGCTGGCCTTGCCTCAACGGGATGCTGGGGGGATTTTGACTGCCGAAGGCAATGCATTGACACTGCGGGAGCAGGAAAATGTAGGCTCACCAAGCTACCTGAGCGTATAGAGGCTAATTGCGCCTGCAGGTCATCAACAAGATCGAGAAAGAGAACTTTGGACTGAAACTGAAAATCCATTTCCTCGATGAGACCCTGAAGAAAGCAGGTCCAGGCTACAATGCGGCGGCCCTGAAGGAGAACACCGACTTAAAGGTAGACAAGATCACCATGCAGAAGGAACTTGCGCAGGCCAGGAAAACCCTTGTGAAGACCGAGCGCGAATTAGAGCAGTACAGATTGCATCTGCAGGAAGTCCAACGCAACATCCAGCGCAGGCACTTGGATGAGAATCTGCAGCGGGAACTGGAGTCTCTGAGAGATAGCGTTGCGGCCAAGGACCACGAGTTAGCGCAGCTTCGTCAACAAGTTTCTCTGGCTGATGCTCAGAAAGATGAGGCGGAGAAGCTGCGGGGCGACTTGGAGGATCGGGAAGCTGATCTGCGAGAGAAGGATCGCTTGGTTGAAGATCGAGACGATGTGATAGATCGCCTCAAAGACCAAGCCCAGAAGTACTCTAACGAGTTAGCTCATACGCAGGATCAGGTCGAGGTCGAGAAACGGCGCACACAGGATATTCAAGAAGATCAAGAAGACCATGCCAGAATGTCCGAAGAATTGACAGAGACGCGAAAGGATCTCAAAGAAGCTTTAGCAGCGAAGGAGAAAGCAGAGGAGGATCTTGAAGAGGTCAGTACATCCTCAATTATGGTGTGCTGCAGGCACATGACTTACGTTGTGTAGCTGCAAGACGAAATGGCGAATAAGTCTGTGCACACGAAAGGTCTAAGCCGACAGCTCGAAGACAAGGCCCACAAATTGCACAGTGATTTAGCTGAGCTTCGCACCAAGCATGCTGATCTGCAAAACCGTTTTGACGATCAGTCTAGAGAGTTGAAGCGAAGTCAGGAGGGTAGTCAAAGTGCCAAGCAAGATGCGGAAGATCGCGAGGAGCGGCTACAAGATCAACATGAGCTACTTCGCCACGACCATGAAACTGCCGCTCGAAAATGTGAGGCTCTGACCAAGGAGATTCAGAAGCTGTGTAAAGACCTGCAGGCCAAATCCGAAGACAAGGATCTATTGCACTCGCGCCATGATGCTCTCACAGTTGAGTCACACACCGTACAGAAGGATCTCTCCAAGGCCCGGTCGAAAATTGAAGAGCTGGAAGAGAGCCTCGACGAGGAGAGACAGCATGCGCTCGATAAGGACCATCAGCTACGGAGCGAAGCCAAGGATGAGATCGACTGCCTTTCCGATAGAGTCAATAGCCTACGTTGCGAACTTGACGACAAGATAAACGAAAACAATATGGATCGAGAACGCTGGGGGAGTCGACAGAGAGATCTTCAAAGCCAAAGAGAAAGATCTGACGAGCGAGCTGCTGGGCTTCAGCGGACTGTCAACAAGCTGCAGGAGACCGAAGGCACCTTGACAGATCGAGAGAGCAATCTTCAGCAAGCACTCGAAAGCGAGAAGCAACGCCATCGAAGCGAGGCAGCCGTGCTCGAACGCCAAATTCAAGAGCTGAATCTCGATGCCGACGAGAAGCGTCAGGCCATTGAAGACATTCAGTCTGAACTTTCACAAACTAAGGAGGAGCTCCGAATTAGTGTTCGAAACCAGTCAACATACGAGGACAGGATTCAAGCTTTGGAAGACGAGGTTGAAGTCCTGCAGACCAGCCTGGACGAAGAAACGGAACAAGCCAGACTCGAAACAGAGGCAGCTCGGCAGGAGGCGGAGTCATTAAAAAGTCAGCTACACGCCTTGAAACAACAATTCGAGCACGTGGAGCAGGCTCAAGGCTCCTCTGAGGGAGTGCATTCTCGACTGCGAGATCTGAATGCCCAGCTCGAAACCATTAGGAGCGACAAGCAATCTCTTCAAGACCGACTTGCCACGATCAACGTGGAGGTTCAGTCCTTGCGAACGACGTCCGCGCAGACTAAGGCAGAGCGAGACGAGATGAAGGGCCAGCTCCAGCAAATGCAGAACCAGGCTGACGAAACGTTCAGGCTCGATCAAGAGAGGGTCGAGCTGCGAACATCGAAGCTGAAGTTTGAGAATGACGTTCACCGCCTGGGTGAGGAGCGGAAGGGCCTCATCGAGAAGAATCAATCTTTCGAGCGAGAGCTAGAAGCGGAGATCGAGCGAGCTAACTCGGATGAAGCGCGCTTGAACGACAAGGTCACAGACCTGCAACGGAAGCTCACTTCATCTTCGGAGGGCCGTGACAGGGAGCTCCAGTCCGCCAAACAGAAAGTGCAGCGACTCGAGCAACAGGTGGAAGATCACGAGACTCGATCGGGCCATGGTGATCAGGGTGCGGGATTTCCCATCGAACTGTCAATGCTGCAAAAAGATCTGGGCACCGCCCGCCACAAGGAGACAAACTATCTTCACAGAGAAGCCACCTATAAGGACACTATTCGCGAACTCAAGCAACACGTCGCTCATCTCGAACGACATGTCCATGAAATCGAGATCTCCCACCTAGCAGTAGACACCCCCAAATCCTCCAACAACGGCTCAGCACGTAAGACTGAGCTCCTCGAACTTCGCCGCCAACTCTTCGACGCCCAGCACCAGCTTAAAGACCTCCGAGCCAGATCCAAAGACTCCGAACGCTCTCTTCAACGCCGCCTCCTCGACTCCGAGCGTCAAGCACATGCTGAATCCGAAGCCTTCGACCAGCAGCGCGACCAGCTGGAAGCCTCTCTTTCCAACTGTCGTGTCGAGATCGAGTCTCACATCTCCAAGAACTCTACCGCCGATAAAACCATCTCACGTTTACGCACACGCATCCAGAACCTCGAAAATTCCCTACAAGTCGCCCGTGTATCGACAACTACCGACCTAACCATGGCCGAAGAGCGTAAGGACTTGCACGAGATGCTCAAAGACGCCAAACTGTCTGCCGAAGATTTGCAGCTGCAGATCGTCACACGGCAATCCCTGCTCGACGCTGCCACCTCCCGCGAAAAGGACCTTCGCGCCCAGTTGCAACGTGTTCGCGAGGAACGCACCCTCCAAAGTCAGAAATCCTCTGCGCTGGTTTCGGAGCTCGATAGTTTGCAAGCAACTTACGAAGCTACTCTTGACAAGTTCACAAGGAAACAGCAGCAATGGGAAGCGGAACGCAAGCGCGTGCGATTTCCTAATGTGAGCGTCAGTGAGGGCAATAGCCAGTTGGAGGCCGTGGTGAAGGAGAACGAGAAGCGACATGCAGCGGAGCTGAAGGGCTTAGCGAAGCAGATTCAGTGGTTGCGGGCAAAGCTTTCAAGGGAAGAGGGGTTCAGGCTGAGTTTGGCGTGGGAAAAGAGGTGGTTGACGATGCGATGCGAGATGTTTGAGGCTTGGTATGAGTTTCCAATTCTTGCCGTGACTTCGGCTGCGATATGTAGACGCAACGTGCTGACGTTCAACCCAGTAATGCAATTGACCTCGACCTCCTCCGCGACATGGGTTTGGCACCAGAAAAGAGGCCTAAGACACGGAAACCGCCTACGCTCCGGGTGGTGGCGACCATGGTGCTGGCGAGCTGTAGGATGAAAAAGTGGGCGCATGAATGGTCGCAGCAGAAGAAGCTCAAAGCGAGCTTGGTAAGGGGTTTGGAGACCATGAAGGCCAAGGGAGCGCAGCAAAGGAATAGTAGCATGAGGTGATCGACGGTGACCGGACATTGGCTTCAGTTCAGGATGACTGCATTGTTGAGAGCGTAATTGGCGTTGGGTACACGATTTGGAGCAATGAATGAGCAGGCATGGCAGAGAGTAAATGACTGTCTTTATTCAAGCATTAATCTCCCACCAGAGGGTGTCAAGAGTCTCGTTGGAAGGCACTAGGTGGCTGCGCTGCCGCGCTCATTCAATGACCCGGGCAAATGATGAGCACTCTGCTTGTCGAGGGAAGGCGACAATCACTGTGTGATCCGCAATTGGTGAGTCGTGGATACCTGGTATTCAGGTGGTTATGGTGTCAGAGCTTAGTGATGCTGGATACGCTCTTCGTTGACAAGGTAGTCCATAATCGTAATCCCATGTATCAATTCCATTGGGAGAAGTGGGTGATAATCGTTTGCGGCGTTTGTTGAGTCCACCCACTCTCTTGTTGCTCTCTCTCTATGTCCTCTGCATCAATCCGTACCATTTGACGATTGGTTCTATAGCAATGGGCGGTCACAGGTCGATCGTTATGTGGTCGTTCCGTCATTCGTCGGCGGTGCAAAGCAATCGCTCCTGTTCCGCCAGCCTCTGGAATCAGCAGCCAGCCAGCGCATGGGCTAAGTATAGATGTGGTACAACGCTCAATCCACCTTGAGCCATGGCAGGCTCTCTGCCGAGGAGTCTTTTGATATAAAGCTAGCTCTCATCAGGAGCGGGCCTGCGAATGCTCGTGCAACACAGTCATGCTTCGCAGGTAGACCACATAATCTATGTTTTCACATTCGCAGATCGTATCCTGACAATCACAGGCATGCCTTGGCGGGTGCGCAACCAGCGACAAGCCCGTGCTCTTATCCTTCCGTCCGCGCGGATCATCCTCGGGCTCATAATCCGCCACGAAGACCTTGCAGCCAAACCCGGCTTGATAGTGGATGGACTCATCAACGTCCAGCCTCATTACGCCAGCGAGTTCTCTCGCGTCTTGAGGAAGGAAGTATCGGAATTCTGTCAGACATGGGCGGATAAGCTCTGCGATGTCACGGTCCAAAGGCTGGGTGATTCCGCTCGAGAATTCATCGGGCTTCACAGATCTGGATCTGCCTAAATATCTGGCTAGGAAGCGGTCCGTGGCTCGCATTCGGCTGTTGAAGCCGGTCATGGATATGATGCGTAGAATTGTCTGTTTGCCTATGATGTCAACTTGTCCAACGTTTGGTGGGGGTGTTAGGATTTGAGATCTGCTCATGCTGTGTTGTGTGACAGTGCAACATATATAGCGAGTGCGTACCTGGAGGCCTCCGAAAATTGCGATATCCCTGCAGTCCTCGGGCTTTGCAGGATCATGCGTCCAGCCTCTCAAGGTTCTCTCCGCTCTGTTAGCATACGACGGAGGACGTAGTTTGCGTCCTAGGCTTCTCATCAGGTCACGATAGATCAGCGTCAGTCGTTGAGCGGCATGGGGACTGTAGTGGCGCAGTATCCAAGATTGCAGAAATCGGATATCGTCGTAGGAGCGAACGTCGCCTTTCTCACGCAGGAGACAAGCAAAGTACGCTTTGAACGCTTCGAAGAAGTGACCAAGGAGCAAAAGGAAGGGCCTGATGTCGTTGATAATATCGTGGAAACAGGCCCGTTTGGTGGGATCTTTGTACCATTCAGATGCGTCGGCTCGAAAACTCTCATTGAGTATCTCAGTGATCAGAAAGCGTAATAAGCGGTCTACGACGTCCACACGAGATTGCAGATTGACAAGGCCGTCGAGCGTCGGAAGAATTCCGGGCAGAATTGTAGATCGGTATACATCAAAAGCGCCGGGCAAACGGTCGGTCCTCTTGAGGAAGAAGAAAAAAAGAGTCTCTTCCTCTGAAGAGACAACATAGCCTAGTCTTCGGCACGAGTGCTTGATCGAGATCAGATCGCGAGGTCTTAACAGCAAAAAGATATCGAGGTATAGCTCGAAGGGAAGAGATAGTAGGGCCGACTGCAAGGAACTATGCTCAGTCAAAATTGTTGCCCAAGAATAGGAGATACTAAGATACAATCATACTTAGGTGCTTTAGTCCCCTCTTCTGGTTTCAGTGTCGGGGGGCTGCTTTCCACCTTGCTGATTAGCACTTGGGAAGATTGCTCTTGATCTGCAAGTCTGGCCGTCTTCTTCGTCCGCAATGGTACGGCAAATGCCTTCGCAAAATATTCGCGTTTTCCTCCCATGATAGTATAGGATTAATGAAAGTAGAGTGTGAGCTAGCGATATGGATACTTATGCTTCCATACAAGACGGATTCTATTCGACTTCAGAGTGATCTCACAGCCTCACAAGTATTATTTGGGACCGTCGGTTGTTCGAGAAGACCCTTGTGAGAAGATACATTGCTTGAGTTATATTATGTATACGACCTGTCCCTAGAATACGATGCTAATTGACAGAGTCGCGCTACTGAGTAGTAAGAGTAATGTTATAGCACCAGGCTTGAAATTAGTGTTAAGCGAGGCTTGGCAGGGTCTAGTGTCAATCTTGTCGAGTTTAGCGTACACCTAAGATAGCTAGTAGCTAGCATTGCGCTAACTACTAGTCGCAAGCCTAATGTTTCCAAAGATAATATTAGGGGAAGGAAAGCTCGTTCCGCTTTTAAGCTAGAAAATAGCTTTATTAGACTTAGTTGACAAATATCTTAAATGTTTGCTTCTATAGATATAGAACTTAGAATTATAAGCAATTAAATTATTATCTAATTTTTGTCTTAATACTTTGTTGCTTATTTAAATTACAATCTTGTTGCAATTACTTCATTGTTAATAAGCAAAACAAATTAATTGTTAATATTATTGTTAAATCTAGCAATCTCGAAGAACTAAAGTTTGTTTATCTCGAAAAACTAAGAATTTATTAGCAATAAATAAAGCGTATATTAGAAGAACTTAGTAACTTTTCGATAATTAATAATTTTAGAAGAATTTAAAGCTTAATATATATTAGATTAGAATTAAAGATTTAATTTAAATTAGCAATACTTTTTACAAAATATCTTAGCAAAATATAAGAATTAGATTGATCGTCGGATCGGGTTTCGATTTCAACTTTTGAAATCGACTCGACTCAACAATTTTAACATTAGAAATCGACTTAAAATCCAATTCGATTTCTATTATTTTAGAATCGAATCGATTCGACTTAACTTAATTCTTGATTTCAACATTTAAAATTGAATCGAATTGTCAAAAAATCAAATATAACGTTATTATATCAAGATTTTCTATTTTTAAATATACGTTATTATAATTTTGAATTTTTCGCTATAGTGTTAAGTAATATGCTTCAATCTAAAAGCTATTTTTGTTTATATTATTTTAGAATAGTTTACTTACATTAGTTGTTGCTTGCATTACTCTTTTGCATTATTTTTTTATTTTTAAATTTCTTTTTCGAATTGTTAAAGAATATAATTATATTATATTTATATTTTTGTTTGCAAAATATCGAATTCTTTAAGAGTTTTAAATTAATTATTGTCTTTAAACAAAAAAAATTCTAGCAAATCTATTTCTTGTAATTTGTTATTTAGTAGTTTATATTTTAATTAATTCGCAAATTAATTTAATTAAGATTTTCTTACTTTTGTTATTAATACTAAAAAAAGAAATCTTTACAAAATATTTAACAAAATATTTGTCAATTATTTATTACTTGTTTTAAAAGAAAGAAATAAATATATTAAATAAAGTTTAAATATTAATAGTTAATTTTAAGTATAATAATTACAAACAACTATTAACAACAATATTTTAAACAAAACTTAATCGAAATTTGTCAATTTATATTAAGCAAAAAAGATTAATATAGAAGCACAATTCAAGCTTTAAAACAAATATATTTAAATAACTTTAATTGTAAATAATATTTCAAAAATTGTGTACAAAAGTTGTTATAAGATTTTGAATTATTCTATTGTTTACAACCATTTAAGCATATCGAATATAAAAAAATATCTTTTATTTTTTTATTATTTAAAACAAAAACAATCTTAATTACAAACAACAATTAATCTAGTCTTTAATTGCGTAAGTTACAATTAATAATATATATAAATAATATATAACTAATAATTTATTAAAAGAAAAATTATATTAATTTGTTGTTATTCTTTATTTAAAAAAATTAAAAAAATTAACTATACAAAATTTTTGTAAATTTGAATTTGTCTTTTCAAATTATTAACAATCTTAATTTTCGAAAGTTGCTAAAAATGCTTTGCTTAAATTTAATACTTTTAAATTGTATTAAATAATTTAAAATAATTTTCTTAAAATATAATTAAATTCGCGAGAAAATTAAGATAAATTTTAAAAGTATTTAATGTGTCTCTATTGCTTTAAATATATAATTTAGTTTTTAAAGAATTGTTTATCTAGAAGTTTTAATATATTAAGTAAACGTTACATTTTAATTTCGCAAACATCTTATTAAATTTACTTCTCTTAATATCGAATATATAGATTGTTAATTAATATTAAAGCTTGTAAATAAACTAATCGCATCGAGTCGATTAATCGAGTTCGAGTCAATTAATTGATTCAAATTTTAGCAATTCGAGTTAACTCGATTCGAAAGTTTTAACAAGTTGATTTTTAAAATTAAAATCGAAAATTAAGTTAAATCGAATTAATTTCTAAAGTTAAAATCGAAAATTAACTCGAAAAAATTAACTCGAATTGTTAAGAGATAAAATTATTTAGTAACAAATTTAATAAACAAAAATTAAATTTTAAATTTTAAATCTTATTATTTTTTTATTTAAATATTTTATAGTAATGCAATAAAGTAATGTATATAAATTATTTAATATTTATATAATAAATAAATTACAACTATTATAGTCTTTCGATAAACTTCGATTTTATATTTTATTAAAAAGTATATAATAATATATTTAAATAATATATTTAAACTTATTAATGCTATTAATTAGTTCGAGATCTTTACAATCTTATAATTAACTTTATTCTTAATATTAATATTATTATCTTTACTCTTATTATTATTATTATTGTTTTTGTATTTTATATTTTTATACTTGTTATTTATTATTTTTATATTATTTTTTGTCTTCTTTTATTTTATCTTTACTTTATTATTATTAATTTTAACTAAATTTTTAGCATTGTTATCTATTAATTTTAAAAAATTAAATATTTTGCAATTTGTAACATTTTTATTGTTTGCAAAAATGTTTTTGAATTTTTCAAATTTGTTAATTGCATTTGAATTGTGCGCTTTTTTAAATTTATTAAATCTTTTATAATATAGAATGCGTTGTTTCATTATTTCGATAATTAATATTATATATTTAATTATATTTTTGCTTAATTCGAACTAATTAAAATAAAACTAATACGTAAATTAATTATTTTATTTATATTAGACTTTATATATACTTAAATATTAAAAAATTGTATTTTATTTATATCTTTATTTTTTAAAATTATTTATATAGCAACTGTATTAATTTTAATCTATTTTGCAATATTTTTTTTTTTTTTTTTTAATTAATTCGATCTTAAAGTATTGCGCTATAATATAATTAACTTTTTAAATATATATACATTACTTAAATATATTATTATACAATTCTTTTTTTACTTTTTTATTAATTATTATATTTTTGCTATTTTTTTTTATGTTAATTTAAATTTATTTAGAGATTTTTTTAAAGACAATTGTTGTTTCCAATTTAATTAAATGATTATAAAATATTATACAATTAACGTTTTGCTTTTTGTAAAGTAGCTTTTTATTTTTAATTTATATTGTAGCACAATTTTTACTAGCAATAATTTGCAAAAAAATTAATAAAGTAGATATTTTACGCTTTAAATTAGTTTTAAAAATAATATATATAAATAATATAAAACAAGTCTTTTACTTAATAATATAATATTAGTTACTTAATAATATTCGAATTTCTAAGTAAGAAGAAATTTAATTTTAAAAAGTCTATTCTTTTAATTAGTTTTAATAATAATATATACAAATAATACAAAATAAACTTGTATATTAATTATATAAATTAAGACAATAAATAATATTAAATATATTAATTAATATATAATATTTAAACAAAAAAATTGTTGCAATTATAAAATAAATTTACGTATTTAATATTAAGATTAAAGTTTAAATATTACTTTTATTTAATATTATTACAATTAAAAATTATTATCTTTACTATATTAATTATTGTATAATATATATTCTTTAACTATTAAAATTAAATACAAATATATATACTTATTGTATATTATTTTATTGTATTATTTATTAAATTTTTAATTGTAAAACTTGTTAATTCTTATATTCTATATTGTTAATTTTTTTATTTAATATTAAAAATTCTTAACTTAACAATATATTTTGCTCTAAAACTCTAATAATTCGAATTAAACAAATTAATAATATATTTAAATAATATATTTAATATATTACGCATTGCTAATATACTTAATTTAATTCGTAAAATAATAGACAAAAAATTGCAAAAAAATATAATAACGCAAGTTAATTGTAACAAAAAAAAATTAAATAAAAAAATTTCTAGTGTATAAAAAGTAATATAAAGAGATAATATATTAAGCTATTATTAATTAAGTATTTATAATATAGAAGAAGCGCAAATACAAATTTAAAACAATAGCTTTATATAAAATTTACAAGTACTAAAAGATTAATAATTTGTTAATTTTAAAAATATTTTTTGCAAAATTAATTTAAAAAAATTTGCAAAATAAAGCTATTAACAAAGAAAACAATAAAAATATTAAATTTAAATATTAATCTTGTTAGCTCTTTAAAAGATTATTAAGAGTTTTATAATTAACTTTTTCTCTAATAAGTATATTATTTATTTGCATTATTATTATTTTTATATAGTATATATTAATATTCTACTTTATATATTTAGATAATAATCTTCTTGCTATTTATATTAATTGCAAGATTATTAAGTTTAAGAATTTATAATTGTTAAAGCAATTAATATAGAATCTAGAATTTTACTATAATAAATAATAATAAAATTGACGTTTAAATATCTTTATTATATTAAAATTCGAAATAATTAGCAAGAAATTAAGAATTTAAACTATTTTATTTATTGTATTTTATTATTCGTATTATTTTGTTATATTATTTATTAAACATATTGTTTTATTATATATATTTATTATATTTATATTTATTAAATATAATAATTAGAATTAAATTATTAATTTAACGTCTTTAATTAAAGAGTTTAACAATCTTGTTCTATATAATCTAATAGAAGATTGCACAAAAAGAAAATTATTATATTTTAAAAAAGATTCGAATTCTTGTTTTTTTAATTTTTTATGCTAATAATATGCAATTTACAATATAATCTTAGATAGTATTATAATATTATCTTAAACAATATTATAAATTGCGTATTATTATTATAAGAAACTAAATACGCTATTATTAAATTATTAAGATTAAATTATTTATTCTTATTATATTTAAATATATATTAAAATTAGAGATAATATAATTTTTAAAAAGTTAAAAACATTAATTTAATACAATATTAAATATTTAGTTATTTTAAATACATTATTTATTTATATTATCGCTAATAATATTTGTTTATTTATAACAATATTATAAATATAAAATCTTTTATACAATAATTTAGCTATAAATAAATTTTACTTAAAACAATCTCGAATTTTATTTAAATTTATTTTTTATTTTTATTAATTTGCTAATTATTATCTTGTACTTTGCGATATATATTTTACAATTTAATAATAATTTTTTCTAAATTTAAATTTATAGTATAATTATAGTATTTAATTATTATAATTTGCTTAATTATTTACAAACTTATTTAAGATCGATTTTATTAATATATTTTTCAAATAAAACTAGCGTGACCGACGGTCCAGGTTTCAACCCGAACGGGTTGGCCCGCCCAACCCTGACCCTGGGGTCAGGCAGATTTCCTAGCCCAACAGGGTGGGACGAGCGGAGAATGCGCGCCGAGCGTCCGATCCGACCCGCCCGATCACGTGATGTCACGTGCTTGCACTAACCGGATTAAGCTAGCCTGGACCCTGAACTAACCTAATATAGTTAGCGCGATCACGTGATCGGACCCTGATCTAACCCGATGGGAACTAGCGCCAGATAAGATAAGATAAGATTAGATTAGATAAGCGAAATCTAACGCGACGAGGTTAGTATGGGCGCTTGGCACTAACCCAACAAAGCCCTAACCCTGGGACCGGGTTCGCGACTTGGTCCTAGCCCAACCCTACGGGGCTCAGGAGGGTGGGTCGGGTTGAAAAAAAAGTGTCCGACCCGACCCAACGATCACACTAAATAAAACTAAAAGTTTGTTCAATATCTATTAATAATACTAAATAAAAATAAATATCTTTAATTATTTGCGTTAACTTAAAATAGTTCGAAGCATTATCTTTTTAATATTTTTATATTTTTATATTAAATATTTATTCTTTATAATATTAACGCAAAAATATCGATTGTTTTTGCTTTAAATTAAATAAAAGCGTTAAGACTGTCAAAATATTTTTTTTACAATATTTGTATTAAATTATAAAAAAAATTAATTAAAGATTAAATATATTACTATATTGTATTATTTTTTCAACAATATTTGCTTTTTGTGTTCTTGCTTTTAAAACAACAACTAAATTATAATAACGTTAAAAATAAATTTTAAATTTTGTCTAATATTTTGTTTTGTAATTTATAAAACTATTATTATTTTTTTTGTTTTATATCTTGTAAAGACTTAATTTTTGCGTAGAATTCAAAATATTAATAAAATTATATAATATTTTATTAAGTTCTTTTGTTTTCGAATAATATTTAACAAGTTTTGTCGAAGTTTTTTTACAAACTTTTAGTATAATTTCTTTTAAAAAACAACTATAATTTGTTATAGTTTTTTTTATATAATTAAAATAATTAAATATTGCATTAAATACTTAAGATCTTAAATAAATACTAGCATTAATTGTTCGAAAAATTATAAAAATATATTTATAGAAAAAATTTAATATATTGTTAAGTAATTAAATCGATTGTTATTTGTTTTCGTCTAATTGAATATATTGAATTTTTTGATCTTTTAGATATTTTTTTATTTAAAGATTAATATAGTTACGTAATTAATATATATAACAAACTATTAAATAAATAAAATTTCAACAAATGCAAATATCTTATATTAGTTTTTAAGATTTTTTATTTTTTTATTTTTAAAAGACTTTAAAGCAAATTAAATATTAAAACAAATTGTTAATAGCAACAATAAAAGTGCAAATCTAAATAAAATTTAGCAAATATATTATTTTTTTGTATTATTATATAAACAAATATCTTTTTAATTACAATAAATAAGTTTATACTTTTTGCAATATTCTAAACTTGTTTATTTTTTAATTGAAAAACAATATTATTAATAATTGCTTTTAATTCAAAAATTGCAATAAAATTTTAAGCTATTAAATTAATAATATAAGTTAAACAAAAAATAGAATTTTGTTGTTTGTTTTATTAAGATTTTTGTTAATTTAAAACTTTATTAAGTTTGTTTTTAAAAGTATTGTTATTGCTTATATTATTAATAACAACTTTAAAAAGTTTGTTCTTAATTTTAAAGAATTTTAATATTTTTATAAACTTTAATATTAATTGTCGATCTATATATTTAATATTAAAAGAAATAAATTTAATAAAATATTTGCAATATTAAAATATAATATTAATTTAATATATTAATATTTTAAGATAAATAACTTTTTAAGAACTAAATTATGTATTTAAAGTAATAAAAATATATTGCGATTTTTTTAAATTTAATTTAATTTTGTTACAAATTTAATTAAAATTTGTAAAAATTAATTTCGATAATTTAATATAATCTAAAAATACTAAATTTAATTAAAGAATTTCTAATAATTTTCAAAAGTTCGAATTATTAATAATTCGAAAAAGTAAATTTAAATTAATAAATATCTTGTATAGTTAATCTTCTCAATTATTTTAATTAAAGAATAACAAATTAATATAATTTTTCTTCTATTAATACGTTAGTTTTGCATTATTTATTTGCATTGTTAACAATAATTTATGCGAATAAAAGCTAAATTTATAATTAATTATAATCGAGATTTTTTTTGTTTTAAACAAAATGCGAATTAAAAATGTTTCTTTATATTTAATGTATTTAAATAATTGTATACAATAAAATAATTTAATATTTTTTAGCAACTTTTGCAAACAATTTTTGACACATTATTAATAGTTGAAATTATTTAAACATATTTGTTTTAAAGCTTAGATTATACTTTAATATTAATCTTTTTAATTTAACGTAAATAAACAAGTTTATTCTAAATCTTATATAAAATACTCTTATTAACTATAGTATATAATTATTATTTTTTAAACTAAATCTTAGTATTTGTATCTTATTTAATATATTTGTTTTTATCTTTTAGTTTAAGTAATAAAAAATTACTTAAAATCTTATTTAATACTTTTTAAAACTTTTTTTTTAGTATTAAATATACGATTAAAATTTTAATTAAATTAATTTGCAAATTAATTAAGATGTAAAATACTAAATAACAAATTGCGAAAAATAAATTTACTAAAATTATCTTCGAATAAAGACAATTATTAATTGGAAATTTTTAAAGAATTAGATATTTTATAATTAAAAATAGTATAAACAATATTTTTAAGTAGTTTAAAAAAAAAATTAAAGTAAAACAATAATGTAAAAGAATAATACAAATATAAGATAAATTAAGCAAAATTTTATATTAACAAATAACTATAATATAATAATATAATAAATTGTAATTTCGATAACATATTATAATTACACAAATCTTAAAATAGTAATTCTTAATATAATAATGTAATTTTCGATTCTTTAACAATTCGATTCGATTTCTAATATTAAAATCAAAAATTGACTCAAATTGAATCGAATTAATTTTAAAAAAGTAGAAATTAATTCGAGTTTTAATTCGATTTTTAATGTTGAAATTGTCGAATCGAGTCGATTTTAATAGTTGAAATCGAAACTTAACTCAACAATTAATCTAAATATTAAAATTCTCTAAAATTAAGAACAAATTTCTTGAAATTATTATTAATAATATAAGCAATAATAATACTTTTAAAGACAAATTTAACAAAGTCTTAAATCGACAAAAATCTTAATAAAATAAATAACAAAATTTTATTTTTTGTTTAATTTATATTATTAATTTAATAGTTTAAAACTTTATTGTAATTCTTAGATTAAAAGCAATTGTTAACAATATTGTTCTTCAATTAAAGAATAAATAAATTTAAAATATTGCAAAAAGTACAAACTTATTTATTATAATTAAAAGGATATTTGTTTGTATAGTAATATAAAGAAATAATATATTTGCTAAATTTTATTTAGATTTGCGCTTTTATTATTGCTATTAATAACTTGTTTTAATACTTAATTTGCTTTAGAATCTTTTAAAAACAAAAAAATTTAAAAATTTAAAAACTAATATAAAATATTTATATTTGTTAAAATTTTATTTATTTAATACTTTGTTGTGCGTATTAACTACGCAACTATATTAATTTTTAAATAAAAAAATATTTAGAAGATTAAAAAATTTAATATATTCGGCTAGATAAAAGCAAGTAACAATCGATTTAATTACTTAACAATATATTAAATTCTTTTTATAAATATATTCTTATAGTTTCTCGAACAACTAATATTAATATTTATTTAAAATTTCGAGTATTCGATACAATATTTATAGACTGATCGTTCGGGTCGGTTTTTCCCCAAAATCTATAACCCGACCCGAAAGTTATATCTAATTAGGCCAAGTTTTAATCTACTATAGTTAGTATTTTCATAATTTATGCAATTCGATTCCAACTGTTAGAACCGAACAGTTAGTCTAAATATTTAATTATTTTAATTATTTAAAAAAAACTATAACAAATTATAATTGTTTTTTAAAAGAAATTATACTAAAAGTTTGTAAAAAAGTTTCGACAAAACTTGTTAAATATTATTTAAAAACAAAAAAACTTAATAGAATATTATACAATTTTATTAATATTTTAAATTCTATATAGAAATTAAATTTTTACAAAATATAAAACAAAAAAAATAATAATAATTGTGTAAACTATAAAACAAAATATTAGACAAAACTTAAAATCTATTTTTAATATTATTATAATTTAGTTGCTATTTTAAGAGCAAAAATATAAAGAGCAAATATTGTTAAAAAAATAATATAATAATATAATATATTTAATTTTTAATTAACTTTTTTTATAATTTAATACAAATATTATAAAATTCTTATTTTAACAATCTTAATATTTTTATTTAATTTAAAATAAAAACAATCGATATCTTTGTATTAATATTATAAAAAATATATATTTAATATAGAAATATTAAAGAAATAATACTTCGAACTATTTTAAATTAATATAAATAATTAAAGATATTTTTTATATTTAATATTATTAGTAGATATTAAATAAACTTATAGTCTTATTTAAAAAAAATATTAATAAAATTAATTTTAAATAAGTTTATAAACAATTAAGCAAATTATAATAATTAAGTACTATAATTATATTATAAATTTAAATTTAGAGAAGATTATTATTAAATTGTAAAATATATATTGCAAAGTACAAAATAATAATTAGTAAATTAATAAAAGTAAATTTTTTTTTAAATAAAATTTAAGATTATTTTAAATAAAATTTATTTATAGTTAGATTATTATAATAAACAAATATTATTAGTAATAATATAGATAAATAATATATTTAAAATAACTAAATACTTAATATTGTATTAAATTAATATTTTTAACTTTTTAAAAATTATATTATCTCTAATTTTAATATATATTTAAATATAATAAGATTAGAATAATTAAATCTTAATAATTTAGTAATAATATATTTAGTTTTTTGTAATAATAATATGCAATCTATAATATTGTTTAGAGTAATATTATAGTACTATTTAAAATTATACTATAGATTGTATATTATTAATATAAGAAATTAAGAAAATAAGAATTTAAATTTCTCTTAAAATACAATAATTTTCTTTTTGTGCAATTTTCTATAAAATTATATAAAACAAGATTGTTAAGCTCTTTAATTAAAGATATTAAGTTAATAATTTAAATATATAATTATAATACACTTTTTAATTATTATATTTAATAAAAAAGAATATGAAAAATATATATAGCAAAACAATGTGTTTAATAAATAATATAACAAGATAATACAAATAATAAAGTACAATAAATAAAATAGTTTAAATTTTTAATTTCTTGCTAACTATTTCGAATTTCGATATAACAAAAATATTTAAATATTAATTTTATTATTATTTATTATAGTAAAGTTTTAGATTCTATATTAATTGTTTTAATAATTATAAATTTTTAGACTTAATAGTCTTGCAATTAATATAAATAACAAAAAGATTGCTATCTAAATATATAAAGTAAAATATTAGTATATATTGTATAAAAACAATAATAATACAAATAAATAATATATTTATTAAAAAAAAAGTTAATTATAAAATTCTTAATAATTTTTTAAAAAGTTAACAAGATTAATATTTAAATTTGATATTTTTTATTATTTTTTTTGTTAACAATTTTATTTTGCAAGATTTTTTAAATTAATTTTGCAAAAAATATCTTCGAAATTAATAAATTATTAGTCTTTTAATATTTGTAAATTTTATATAGAGCTATTGTTTTAAATTTGTATTTGCGCTTTTTTTATATTATAAACACTTAACTAATAATAGTTTAATATATTATCTCTTTATATTATCTTTTGTATATTAGAAGTTATCTTAATTAATTTCTTTTTTGTATTATAATTAACTTGCGCTCCTATATTTTTTTGCAATTTTTTATTTATTGTTTTACAAACTAAATTAAGTATATTAGTAACGCGTAATATATTAAATATATTATTCGAATATATTATTAATTTGTTTAATTCGAGTTATTAGAATTTTAGAGCAAAATATATTGTTAAGTTAAAATTTTTTAATATTAAATAAAAAAATTAACAATATTAAATAAAAAAATTAACAATATAGAATATAAGAATTAACAAGTCTTGCAATTAAGTATTTAATATATAATATAATAAAGTAATATATAATAAATATATATATTTGTATTTAATTTTAATAGTTAAAAAGTATATATTATATAATAATTAATATAATAAAGATAATAATTTTTAGTTGTAATAATATTAAATAAAAGTAATATTTAAACTTTAATGTTAATTTTAATATTAAATATATAAGTTTATTTTATAATTGCAACAACTTTTTTGTTTAAATATTATATATTAGTTAATATGTTTAATATTATCTATTGTTTTAATTTATATAATTTATATACAAGTTTATTTTATATTATTTGTATATATTATTATTAAAACTAATTAAAAGAATATTTTTTTTAAAATCGAATTTCTTTTTATTTAGAAATTCGAATATTGCTAAATAGCTAGTATTATATTATTAAGTAAAAGACTTGCTTTGTATTATTTATATATATTATTTTTAAAATTAATTTAAAATATAGAATATCTATTTTATTAATTTTTTTGCAAACTATTGTTAGTAGAAATTATATTACAATATAAATTAAAGATAAAAAGCTATTTTACAAAAAACAAAATACTAATTATATAATATTCTACAAGTCTAATCAAGTTGCAAATAACAACTATCTTTAAGAAAATCTCTAAACAAATTTAAATTAATATAAAAGAAAATATCAAAAATATAGTAGCTAATAAAAGAGTAGAAAAAGAACTGTATAGTAATATATTTAAAAAACTAACCATATTGTAGCGCAATACTTTAAGATCGAACTAATAAAAAAACTAAAGACAAAAATATTGCAAAACAAATTAAAGTTAATATAATTGCTATATAAATAGTTTTAGAGAGTAAAGATATAGATACAATACAATTTCTTAATATTTAAATATATATAAAGTCTAATATAAATAAAATAACTAATCTATATATTAGTTTAATTTTAATTAGTTCGAATTAAGCAAAAATGTAATTAAAAATATAATATTAATTATTAAAATAATTTAACAATATATTCTATACTATAGAGAGTTTAATAAATTAAAAAAAGTATATAATTTAAATACAATTAATAAATTTAAAAAATTTGAAGATATTTTTGCAAGCAATAAAAATATTGTAGATTGCAAAATATTTAATTTTTTAAAATTAACAAATAACAATTTTGAAGACTTAATTAAGATTAATAATAATAAAGAAAAAATAAGATAAAAGAAGATAAAAAATAATACAAAAATAATAAATAACAAATATAAAGATACAAAGTACAAAAACAATAATAATAATAACAAAAGCAAAAACAATAATAATAATACTAAGAATAAAATTAATTAAAAGATTGTAGAGATCTTAGACTAGTTAATAGTATTAATAAGTTTAAGTATATTATTTAAATATATTATTATATATTTTTTAATAAAATATAAGATCGAAGTTTATCGAAAGACTATAATAGTTGTAATCTATTTATTATATAAATATTAAATAGTTTATATACATTACTTTATTGCATTATTATAGAATATTTAAATAAAAAATTTAAAAAATTTAAAATCTAATTTATATTTATTAAATTTGCTATTAAATAATTTTATTTCTTAGCAATTTAAGTTAATTTTTTCGAGTTAAATTTCAATTCTAACTCTAGAAATTAATTTGACTTAACTCGATTTTTGATTCTAACTTTAGAAATCGACTTGTTGAGACTTTCGAATCAAATTAATTCGAATTGTTAAGATTCGAATTAATTAATCGATTCGAATTCGATTAATCGATCCGACGCAATTAGTCTAAATTCTAAGTATAATTTTCGAAAATATTATTTTAATTATTTAACAACTTATTTTATTAATTAATTTTAAAAAATTAAGATTGTTAACAAACTACTATAATATATAAATAGTATAAATATATTATATTTTAAGCTTAAAATATAAATTAAATATTAAAAAACAAAACATATTCTTGTCAAACTATATAAAGAGAAATTAAAAAAAAATTGTATTAATAAACACTAGTTTGTAATTATATTAATATAGAAAAAAATAATTATTTTTAAAACAATAAGTTTGCAAGACAAAAGTTATTACTACTTGTTTCTATACTTAGATAGAACTTATATTTGTTCTAAACTATATTTATACTAATTATATATTAGAATAAAAAAATACACTATTAAAATGTTTAAAAAAAACAATTTTAAGATAGAAAAAGATATTCTATTTACTTAATACAATTGTAGTAAATTTAATTGTATTATTGCGCAACTAGTTAAAAAAGATATATACAATTAGTTTATATTTAATTTGACTTAATAGTTAATTAAATTATAGATAAAAAAGATCGAAAAATTGCAAAATATTGTCGACAATATTTATATCTTCTTTTTAATTTAGAAAATTCTTATATAATACTCTTTCTTAATAGACTTAATTTTAAGTATAAATTTAATATAAATATAATATCTAAATTTAATAACAAGATTTTTTATATATTCTAAAGTTGCAATTTAGAAATTACTTATTCGATAAAAAATTAATATCGAGCATCGACTCAATATATATTAGATAAAAATTCTAAAACATTTTTTTTAATACAAAAATATATAGAGATATTATCTAGAAGAGATAGATATTAAATATCGACTCAATATATATTTAATAAAAATTCTAAAATATCTTTTCTAATACAACAATATATAGAGATATTATTTAGAAGAAACAGATATTAGATATCGACTTAATATATATTAGATAAAAATTTAAAATATCTTTTTAATACAATAGTATACAGAGATATTATCTAGAAGAGACAAACATTAAATATTAACTTAATATATATTGTTGTTTAATTCGAATAAATATAAATTAGATTTAAGTTTTATAAATAATATATTAAAATCGAGCAAAAAATACAAAGCAATATTATTGAAATATTAAATTAAAAATAAAGTGCAAGAACAATATATACAATATATACGTTAAAAATATAACAAACTTTTTTAAAAAAAGAGAAAAAACTAACAAAGAAAATTGTAGAAGCAAAGAAATTTAATATTACTAGTAATACAAAGAATATTTTAAATATAATTTTATTATAAACAAATTAACAATATCTATTAAGCAATTAAAAAAACAACAAAGATAAACTAATTTATAAATTTATATCTTTGTTTTACAAATATTGTATAATATTGATAATTTAAGAACTTTTGTCTAAATCTAAAAAACTATATATAGATTTAATATATATCGAGTTTATATTAAATATTAATTTAAAAAAAGATTTATTACTTTATTAAAAATTCGAAATTAAAAAAAAACAATTAAAGACAAAATTATATACAAGATATTTATATTATTTGTAAAACTAACAAATACAATAACACAACAAACTATTATAATTGCTTGTTTAGCTTTATTTTATAAAAAATAGTATTTAAAAAAAAATAAGATTAAAATAGTAAATAAAATAAATATATAGCAAATATAAACAAAATATAGACTTAATATATATTTAAATATAATTAAAAAAGAAATTTTAATTTAAAATTAAACAATATATAGAGAAATTTTATGTTAAATATAGATTGTACTTTATTTTAAATTAATTTGCAAAAAAAAAAATCTATTAAGATATAATTGTTGTAGCAGTTATATAGAAATAAAGTATATAGTAGATATTAACTTACTTTGTTAGATTAAAATCGAAAAAACAAATATTTGATTATCTATATTATATATACTAGATACAATAGAAAATATACAATTAATTGAGACAAATTAGATTACTAAATACAATATATATTGAGTCTAATATTTAGTAAAACAATTTTAAAAACTTTTTATTGTTAATTTGTTCTAATTTATACTTAATATATATTTAATATATACAATAGAAAACAATCTAATCTTTGTTTTTTTTAGTTGTAAATATAATAATAGTTTTTGCAATAACTATATTAGCTAAGTATAAACTTAGTATAATTTTAATATAAATAGAAAGATAATTATACTAATTCTTATTATTAATAGAAATAAATCTATCTAAAAAAAGATTAATTATATATAAATTTAATATAAATATATTATAGATATAATATAAAATTGCAAATAATATCTTATTTTTTTTTGCTATTAGAATATTAGTTAGAACGCAAATATTTGTTAAGTATAAAATTAATATAATTTTAATATAGTAAATTAATAAGTAAAATTTGTTCTTATTTAAATTAAAAAAAAATTGTAATTTTTTTCTATATATATAGTAAATATAAGTATAATATTATACAAGTCTTAGATTCTTTTATTAGAATTAATTATTGTATTTAATTTCTTATTATTACAAATAACTTTTTTTGTTAGCTATATAT
>JAABUS010000464.1_pt1 | contig 104051 bp, 85 predicted proteins | sample 5560161 | NCBI WGS metagenome assembly JAABUS01 (sample SAMN10711885, study PRJNA513376) | rock metagenome | isolation source: Antarctica rocks | place: Antarctica: Victoria Land, Trio Nunatak nord | collected 2016-01-04
GCGTTTCGGCATCGACCGCGCCGGACTGGTCGGCGCGGATGGCGCGACCCATGCCGGCAGCTTCGACCTCGCCTATCTTGGCTGCCTGCCCGGCTTCGTGCTGATGGCGCCATCGGACGAGCTCGAGCTGATGCACATGGTCGCGACATCGGCTGGGATCGATGACGGACCTAGCGCCGTGCGCTATCCTCGGGGCGAGGGCACCGGGCTTGCGCTGCCGGAGCGCGGCACGCCCATCGCGATCGGCCAGGGCCGCATCCTGCGCGAGGGCTCGGCCGTCGCCATCCTGAGCCTCGGCACCCGCCTGGCCGATAGCCTGCGCGCGGCGGACGAACTCGCTGCGCGCGGCTTGTCCACCACCGTCGCCGACGCGCGGTTCGCCAAGCCGTTCGACGTCGCCATGGTCGAGCAGCTTGCCCGGCACCACGAGGTGCTGATCATCATCGAGGAGGGCTCGATCGGCGGCTTCGGCGCCGCGATCTTGCAGCATCTGGCGGGCCGCGGCCTGCTGGACCAGGGCGTTCGGGTTCGGTCTATGACTTTGCCGGACCGCTTCATCGACCACAACACGCCGGCCGCGCAGATGATCGAGGCAGGGCTGGGCGCCAGGGACATCGTCGCAACCGTCATGGGCGCGCTGGGCAAGGACGCCACCAAGACGACGTTCCTGGTACCGGCCCGATGAGCCTGGCCCGGCGTGCGCTGCTCAGCGGGCTGATGCTGCCCGGCCTGGCGCGTTTGGCGCTCGCAGCCGATCCAGAGGCTGCGGCGCCAATTGCCGCGTTGAACCGCGGCCTGGTCGCCGGCATGCGCGCCGGCAAGGCGACGCCGTTCGCCCAGCGCTTCACCACCTTGGCGCCGCTGGTAGAAGGCGCGTTCGACATACCGGGTATCCTGCAGGCATCGGTCGGGCCGCGCTGGTCGGCGCTGCCACCGGCGCAGCAGACGCAGTTGCTCGACGTGTTCCGCCGTTTCACCATCGCGAGCTATGTTGCCAACTTCGACAGCTTTGACGGCGAAAAGCTGGAGCTGCTGCCCGAAAGCCGCAATGTGGGCGCCGATCAAATCGTCGCCAGCCAGATCGTGCCTTCCCGCGGCGCGCCGACACGGATCGACTACGTGATGCGCCGCACGCCGGCTGGCTGGCGCGCCGTGGATGTGTTGTTGAACGGGTCGATCAGCCGGGTCGCGGTGCAGCGCTCGGATTTTCGATCGCTGCTGGTTTCCGGCAACGCCACACCGTTGATCCAGAGCCTGCAACGCAAGATCGCCGATCTTTCCGGCGGCGCGCTGGCCTGATAGGACGCTACGCTTGATCAATGTTTTGACGATGGGAGCGGCCGGATTGACGGCCGTGGGCATGTTGCAGTCCAGCGCTGGCTGGCTTGCGGTGAACCGGTTTGCCCAACGCACCGCCATAGTCCCAGGCAAACAGCCGCCGGTGACCATCCTCAAGCCGCTGCATGGCGACGAACCCCTGCTGGAAGACGCGCTGGCGAGCTTCTGTGCGCAGGACTATCCCGAGTTCCAGATCGTGTTCGGCCTGCAGGACCCGGGCGACCCGGCGCTGCAGGTGTTGACTCGCCTGCAGACCCGCTTTCCCACGCTCGACATGGTGGTCGTGGTGGACCCTACGCCGCACGGGCTCAACCGCAAGGTTGCGAACCTCATCAACATGGCGCCGCAGATCCGGCATGACGTGCTGGTCATCGCCGACAGCGATATCCATGCAGCCCCTGATTACCTGAACCAACTGGTCGCTAGCCTGATGCAGCCCGGCGTCGGCCTGGTCACCACGCTATATGCCGGGCTGCCGTCCGGAACGACGCTGACCGGCCGGCTCGGCGCCGAGCAGATCAATCACGCCTTCCTGCCAGGCGCGCTGATGGCTCGCGGATTGGGCCGGCAGGACTGCCTCGGCGCCACCATGGCGCTGACGCGGGAGACACTGGACAGCGTCGGCGGCCTGCACGCGTTGGCAAACCATCTGGCTGACGACGCCGTGCTGGGCCGGCTGGTGAAGGCGCGGGGCTTGTCGATTGCACTCGCTGCGACGGTTCCTGCGACGACTGTGGCCGAGATTTGCCTGCCGGAGCTGTTTGAGCATGAGTTGCGCTGGGCGCGCACGATCCAGAGCCTCGAGGCCGTCGGTTTCGTAATGTCCTGCGTGCAATATCCGCTGTTCTGGGCCGCGCTGGCCGTGGGGCTGTCGGGCGGGGCAAGCTGGGCGTGGCTTGGATTTGCGCTCGCCTGGGTGGTGCGCGGCGCAGCGGGATATGGCATCGATCGCGCTTTAGGACTGGCCCCAAGTGCCGGCCTCTGGAGTTTGCCGCTGCGCGACCTCATGTCGATCGCGGTAATGCTGGCGAGCTACCGGTCCGACCGGGTCGCTTGGCGCGGCCAAATATTGCGCGCAACACGACCGAGCCTTGCGCCTGGCGAGCGATACATCGGGCGCGAGTTGGACCCGGTAAGGGATAGATTGGCATGATGAAGACCCTGTTTCTGCAGCCGCCCTCGTTCGGCGGTTTCGATGGCGGCGCCGGATCGCGGTATCAGGCGAAGCGCGAGATCAAGTCGTTCTGGTATCCGACCTGGCTGGCGCAGCCGGCGGCGCTGGTGCCCGGCAGCAAGCTGATCGACGCGCCGCCCGCCAACATCGGCCTGGAGCCGGTGCTGACTGCCGCGCGGGAGCACGAGTTGTGCGTGATCCACACCAGCACGCCCTCCTTCGCGTCCGACGTGAAGGTGGCGCAGGCGATGAAGGACGCGAACCCGGCGCTGAAGATCGGCTTCGTCGGCGCCAAGGTCGCGGTGCAGCCGGCCGAGAGCCTGCAGCAGGGCGCGCCGATCGACTTCGTGGCGCGCAACGAGTTCGATTTCACCTGCCTTGAGGTGGCCGAAGGCCGCGACTTCTCCGCGATCGACGGCATCTCCTACCGCGACGGCAACGGCCGGCTGGTCCACAACAAGGACCGCGCCATCCTGCAGGACATGGACCGACTGCCGTTCGTGTCGGACGTCTATAGGCGCGACCTGCATATCGAGGACTACTTTATCGGCTACCTGATGCACCCCTACGTCTCGATCTACACGGGACGCGGCTGCAAGAGCCGTTGCACATTCTGCCTGTGGCCGCAGACGGTCGGCGGGCATACCTACCGCGTGCGCAGCCCCGGCCATGTCGCCGAGGAGGTGCGCTCGATCCAGAAGAATTTTCCGCAAGTCCGGGAGATCTTCTTCGACGACGACACCTTCACCGACAACCTGCCCCGTGCCGAGGCGATCGCGCGGGAGCTTGGCAAGCTCGGCGTCACCTGGTCCTGCAACGCCAAGGCGAATGTGCCGCGGGCGACCCTGAAGGTGCTGAAGGACAACGGCCTGCGGCTGTTGCTGGTCGGCTATGAGAGCGGCAACCAGCAGATTTTGCACAACATCAAAAAGGGCATGCGGATCGAGACGGCCCGGCAGTTCACCAAGGACTGCCATGAGCTCGGCGTGAAGATCCATGGCACCTTCATCCTCGGCCTGCCGGGCGAGACGAAGGAGACCATCCAGGAGACGATCCGCTTCGCCACCGAGATCAACCCGCACACCCTGCAGGTCAGCCTGGCAGCGCCGTACCCCGGCACGTTCCTGTATGACCAGGCCGTCGAGAACGGGTGGCTCGACGCCGAGCACGCCGAGCTGATCGACGAGCGCGGGGTGCAGATCGCGCCGCTGCACTACCCGCATCTATCGCATACCGAGATCTTCGGCAGCGTCGAGGAGTTCTACAAGCGCTTCTATTTCCGCGCGCCCAAGATCGCCTCGATCGTCGGCGAGATGGTGCGCAGCCCGCAGATGATGAAACGCCGCCTGCGCGAGGGCGTGGAGTTCTTCCAGTTCCTCAAGGAGCGCAACAAGGCGGCGTGACGCCAACTCGGGTCCCCAAGCGGATCATCATCTCAGCCGACGACTTCGGCCTTTCCGAGGGGGTGAATGAAGCGGTCGAGCGGGCGTGCCGCGATGGCCTGCTGACGACGGCGAGCCTGATGGTCGCAGGCCCCGCCGCCGCCGATGCCGTCCAGCGTGCGCGCCGGTTGCCGCAACTGCGTGTCGGCTTGCATCTGGTGGTGATCGAGGGTCCGGCCGTTGGCCTGGCGCCGGGTTTGGTGGATACAGCGGGCCAGTTTCCCCCGGACCAGCTTCGCCTGGGAATCAACTACTATTTTCATCCGGGTGTTCGCCGGCAATTGGCAGCAGAAGTCCGCGCGCAGTTTGCGGCATTCGCCGATACCGGGCTCCGCCTCGACCATGCCAACGCCCATAAGCATATGCATCTGCACCCGACGGTTAGCCGGCTGATGCTGGAGATCGGGGCGGAATATGGCCTGCCAGCCATCCGCATCCCCGCCGAGCCACCAGCGACCATGCTGGCGTGCGGCGCCGTGCCGCACATCGGCGACCGCCTGCTTTATGCCGGAACCCGCATATTGCGCACCCAGGCGCGACGCGCTGGAGTGAAGACCAACGACTATGCTTTCGGCATGGCCTGGAGCGGACACATGACGGCTGATCGCGTCATCCGTTTGGCCCAACGCCTGCCGCCGGGCCTGAGCGAAATCTACTTTCACCCAGCCAGCTATCGGGATGCGCAACTAAGCCGGTTGATGCCGGATTATGAGCATGAAGCCGAGTTGGCCGCTTTGCTCGATCCTGCCGTGCGCACGACGCTCGCCAACGCTGGTGCCGTGCTGACAAGTTACGACGCCGAGTGAGGCGCCGGTCCGTGGAATTGCATAATGTGGAACTGTGCGGTCTGAGCCGGCACGCCATGCGCTGCGGATTGCGACCGCACGGCAACCCAGCCCAGCAGCAACGCCACGATGATCATACCCGTACGAACAAACGCCATAGTCCTGCCACTCCGTCTCCGATGCCAAGATAACCCGGAGATTGCGGCGCCATTTAGCGCCGTTGTGACGATATTGTGGCGAGCAGCGCAGGGACAAATACCAAACTCGCGATCAGCGTGCAGCAAAGGCTAATCAGCAACAGCACTCCCATGCTGGCCGTGCCGGGATGGCCGGACAGCGCCAGCGACCCGAACGCCGTGGCCGTGGTGAGCGCCGAGAACACCACCGCGCGCGCGGTTGGCGAGGCCAGATGCGACCGCAGCCCCGCACGCCAGTTCATCACGAAATAAATGTTGAACGACACGCCGACGCCCAGCAGCAATGGCAGGGCGATGACGTTGGCGAAGTTGAGCGGCAGCGGCAGCCAGGCTGCGACGATGACCGTCATCAGCGAGGACAGCAGCAGCGGCGCCAGCACCAGTGCCACGTCGAGCACCCGCCGCAACGCCAGGAACAGGATCAGCGTGATGGCCAGTATGGCACCGAGGGCCGCACGCTCGAATGCCGAGATGATGGTCTGCGCCGTGGCAAGGATGGTTGGCGCCGGGCCGCCGGGATCCGGCACCACGGCGCCGACCTGGTCCACGAACGCGTGCAGCCCCTCGGCGCTGGCGGCGTCTGGCTTCGCCGCGATCTGCACCCGCACCCGGCCGTCCGGCAGCAGCCAGTCGCGGGCGATCTCCGGCGGGATGCTTGCCAGCGTGACCGGGCCGGCCCGCAGTGCCGCGCGCAACCGGGCGATCTGCTGCGGCAGGAAGCGGGTCAGCGCCGCGTTGGCCGCCAGCAGCGTCTCGTCGGTCGCCGCCTCCAGCGCCGCCATGTCGGCCGCGATCGTCGCCAGCGGATGGTCGGGTGGCAGCCGCGGCACCGCGCGGGTCAGTTGCGCCAGCGCCGTGCGTGTCGCGAGCCGCAGGTCCGCGACGGTGACTGCCGCCGCCGGCGATCGCGGCGCCAGGGTCGGCGCCAGCAGGCTGGCCGCGTCGGCGATCAGGGCGAGCTTCTCCGGCTGATCCTGAGGCACGAAGCTCTGCAGGCTGACGGCCTGGGCCACCAGCGGCAAGGGCTGCACCTTGGCGACGATGGCTGCCGCCGCCGCTGCGTTCGGCGCCAGGACATCGACGGTGTAGGGGTTGGTCACCGGGTTGGCGGCAAGGTCCGCCAGGGTGCGCATGGCCTCGGTCGAGGCGTTCTTCAGGTGCAACGGATCGCTGTCAAACGATAGGCGCGGCGCCGATGCGAGGCCGAAGCCGGCGACGACGCCGCTGATCGCCAGGATAAGCCAGCGGCGGCGCGCCACCAGATGGTCCAGCGGCACGGCCCAGGCGAACCCGGTTTCCCGCGCCGCCTCCCGTGGGCGGAACAGCATCAGCGCCGCCGGCAGGAACACCAGCGTGCAGGCGAACGCGATCAGCATGCCGGCGCCGGCAATCAGGCCAAGCTCGGCTACGCCACGGAAGTCGGTCGGCACGAAGGCGAGGAACCCCGCCGCCGTAGCCGCGGCCGCGACCAGGATCTGCACCCCGGCCCGCCGCCCGGTTATCGCCAGTGCGATGCACAGGTCGTGGGTCTCGACCTGCGCCTCCCGCACCCGCACGCTGAACTGGATCGCGAAATCAACGGCGATGCCGACGAACAGGATGGCGAAGGCGACCGAGATCAGGTTCAGCGGGTTGACGGTCAGCACGGCGAAGGCGGTGGTCAGCAGCAGGCCGAGCGCCAGGGTCAGCAGGATCGGCACCACCACGCGCCAGCTCCGCACCGCGAACACCAGCCAGACGATCACCAGCAGCGTGCTGCCCACCAGCCCGGCGGCGGCGCCGGTCGCGGCCGAGGCGAACTCCTCGTCCGCCAAAGCCACGGCGCCGGTCACCCGTATATGCGCCTGGCCGGCCCGCACGAACTCCTGCTGGGCCGCGGCGTCGCGCAATGCCTGGGTGGCGGCGGCGCCGGGCTGCAGGGCGCCGAAGTCCAGGCGCGGCTGCGCCAGCACGAAGCGGTAGGGTCCGCCCAGCTCCGACACCGGGCCGGACAGCAGGCGCTGCCACGACAACGGCTCCGGGTGGCCGTGCAGGGCGGCGTCCAGGGTGGCGTGGAAGCCGTGCAGCGCGGTGTCGAACGGCTGCAGGTTGGCGCCCTTCTCCACGCCGACCGCGACCAGCGACAAGGCGGAAAACAGGCCGCGCGCGCTGGGGTCGGCGACAAGCTGGCCGAGGAACGGCTGCGCGTCGATCGTCTGGTCCAGCAGCGCCGACAGCGCCGGCGTGGTGAGGAACAGCAACCCGTTCTGGTCGAAGTACGGCGAGGCGTCGGGCCGGCGGGCGAAGTGAAAATGCGCCGTGTCCTGCGCCAGCGCCGCGGCGAGCCCGGCGGCGGTGGCCTCCGCAGCCTCGGGCGTCGTCGCGTCGATCACGGCGACCAGCAGATCCTCGTGCTGCGGGAACAGGCGGCGCAGCTCGGCCTCGCGCTGTTTCCAGGGCAGGCTGGCGCTGAACAGGGTGCTGATGTCGGTGGTGACGCTCAGCCGGGTGGCGAGGCCCAAGGCCAGCCCGGCCAGCACGGCGCCGACAACCAGCACCGTCGTCGCCCGGCGGGCGCTCAGCGAGACAAGGGACGCGAGAAATGATCGTTCAACCATGGCGGGAGGCTAAAGCGGATGCCGGCCCGAGCCGCAAGGCCGCTAGGCAAATGGCTGCACGGTCCGTCACCGGGAAGCCACGCCTGGCGGTTTCTTGACACGTTCCGGCCTGCGCCATACCAGTGGGGTATGAACGAATGCCCGCCGCGCAAGGCCCGAACGCGGGCGCGCGGGCGGTGCTGGAGGAACACGGCCATGCGTCGTCTCGCGATCATGCTGCTGACGGCCAGTGCGCTGGTCTCCATCGCCGGGGCGGCCTGGGCACAGATTAAGATTGGCGTGACGATCTCCACCACCGGGCCGGCGGCGAGCCTCGGCGTGCCGCAGCGCAACTCGATCGCGCTGATGCCGACCGAGATCGGCGGGCAGACGGTCGAATACCTCGTGCTGGACGACGCGGGCGACAGCACCAAGGCAGTGGCCAATGCCCGCAAGCTGATCGACGAGGGCGTGGACGCGCTGGTTGGCTCCAGCACCACGCCGGCCTCGCTGGCGATGATCGACGTTGCGGCCGAGAAGCAGGTGCCGATGATCTCGCTCGCCGCCTCCGCCCGGTTGATCGGGCCGATGGACGCGCAGCGCCGGTGGGTGTTCAAGACGCCGCAGAACGACAGCCTGATGGCCGACGCGCTCGCCGAGCACATGGCGGGCGCGGGCGTGAGGACCGTGGGCTTCATCGGCTTCAACGACGCCTATGGCGATGGTTGGCTGGCGGAGGCGACGCGCGCCTTCGCGGCACACGACATCAAGCTGGTGGCGACGGAGCGGTTCGCCCGCGCCGATACCAGCGTGACCGGCCAGGTGCTGAAGCTGGTGGCCGCCAAGCCCGACGCGGTGCTGATCGCCGGGGCCGGCACCCCCGCCGCCCTGCCGCAGAAGGCGCTGCATGAGCGCGGCTACGCCGGGAAGTACTACCAGACGCACGGCATCGCCAATGCGGACTTCCTGCGCGTGGGCGGGAAGGATGTCGAGGGCACCGTCTTGCCGGTCGGTCCGGTCCTGGTCGCAGCGCAATTGCCGGACAGCAACCCGATCAAGGCGGTGGCGCTCGACTATGTGCGCCGGTATGAGGCGGCGAACGGCGCGGGAAGCGTCGCCACCTTCGGTGCCCATGCGATGGACGCCGGCATCATCCTGCAGGCCGCCATCCCCATCGCGCTGAAATCCGCCAAGCCCGGCACGCCAGCGTTCCGTGCCGCCCTGCGCGATGCGATCGAGGGTGACAAGGAGCTGGTGCTGACCCACGGCGTCTCGACGATGACGCCGCAGGACCATAACGGCTTCGACCAGCGCGCCCGGGTGATGGTCGCGATCGAGGGCGGCGCCTGGAAGCTGCTGCCCTGATCCAAGCCGGCTAGCGCGTCTGATGGACGCGGACATCGCGCTGATCCTGCTGCAGGACGGCGTCGTGAACGGCGCGATCTACGCGCTGCTCGCCCTGTCGCTGGTGCTGGTGTTCGCGGTCACACGGGTCATCCTGATCCCGCAGGGCGAGATCGTCGCCTATGGCGCGCTGACCTACGCGGCGCTCGGCGAGGGCCGGCTGCCCGGCAGCGTCTGGCTGCTTGGCGCACTGGGCGCGGGCGCGTTCCTGGCCGGGTTGCTCGCCGACCGCCGGGCGCTGTCCCGCGGCGTCGCGCTGCGCCTGGCGCTGGAAACCCTCGCGGTGCCGGTCGCCGTCGCCGGGCTGGCCTGGTTCCTCGCCCCTCGCAAGCCCGGCGTCGCGATCGAGGCGCTGCTGACCCTCGCCATCGTCACGCCCATGGCGCCGTACCTCTACCGCCTCGCCTTCCAGCCGCTGGCCGAGGCGTCGGTGCTCACCTTGCTGATCGCCAGCATCGGCGTCCATCTGGCGCTGCTCGGCCTCGGCCTCGTGTTCTTCGGACCGGAGGGCTACCGCGCCCAGGGCTTTTCGGAAGCGCGCTATGCCCTGGGTAGTACCGTGATCCCCGGCCAGGCGGTGTGGATCGTCGGCACGACCCTGGCGCTGATCGCGGCGCTATACCTGTTCTTTGAATACAGCCTGGCCGGCAAGGCGCTGCGGGCGACCGCAGTGAATCGGCTGGGCGCGCGGCTGGTCGGCATCGGCACCGCGCTCTCGGGCCGCATCGCCTTCCTGCTGGCGGGGCTGATCGGCACGCTGTCCGGCATCCTCATCGCGCCGCTGACCACCGTGTACTACGACAGCGGCTTCCTGATCGGCCTGAAGGGCTTCGTCGCCGCCATCATCGGCGGAATGGTCAGCTACCCCATCGCGGCGCTCGCGGCCATCCTGGTCGGCTGCGTCGAGAGCCTGTCGTCGTTCTACGCCAGCGCCTTCAAGGAGGTGATCATCTTCGCCGTCATCATCCCGGTCCTGCTCTGGCGCAGCTTGCGCGGCACCGCCGAGGATGAGGAATGACCCGCCTGCTCCCGGCTTTGCTGTTCCTGGCCTGGCTCGGCGTGCCGTTCGTGCCGGGGGTGCCGAGCTTTTGGATCACCCTGGCGAACTACGCGGGCATCGCCAGCATCGTCGCCCTGGGGCTGGTGGTGCTGACCGGCTTCGGCGGCATGACGTCGTTCGGCCAGGCGACGTTCATGGGCTGCGGCGCCTACATCTCGGCGCTGCTCACAACCGGGGCCGGATGGTCGCCGTGGCTCGCGCTGCCGGCGGCGCTGCTGGGCAGCAGCGTCGCGGCGCTGGCGCTCGGCGCGGTCACGCTGCGGCTGTCCGGGCACTACCTGGCGCTCGGCACCATCGCTTGGGCTGTCAGCCTGTACTACCTGGCCGGCAACCTCGACGTGCTCGGCCGCAATGACGGCCTGTCCGGCATCCCGCCGCTGCGGCTCGGCGGCCTGGCGCTGACCGGGGCGCGCGAGTACTTCGTCGTCGTCTGGATCGCCGTGGCGCTGGCCCTGCTGCTGACGCTCAACCTGCTCGACAGCCGGGTGGGCCGGGCGATCCGGGCGCTGCGCGGCGGTGCTATGGCAGCGGCGAGCTTCGGCGTGGACCTGCCGCGGACGCGCATCCTGGCCTTCACCTATGCCGCCGTGCTCGCCGGGCTGGCCGGGTGGCTGTATGCGCATATGCAGCGCAGCGTGAACCCGACGCCGTTCGGGCTCAACGCCAGCATCCAGTACCTGCTGATGGCCGTGGTGGGCGGTGTCGGCTCGGTCTGGGGAGCGTTGCTGGGCGCTGGGCTGGTGACGGTGGTCAACGACCAGTTGCAGAGCCTGCTGCCGCGGCTATTGGGCCAGCAGGGCAACTACGAGACGATCGTATTCGGAGCGCTGTTGGTCCTGGTGCTGCAGACGGCGCCGGAGGGGCTGTGGCCGCATTTGCGCCGGCTGTTCGGCCCCGCCACCCGGCGTCGCCGCGTGCTGCCGGATGCCGCCGCCCTGCCCGGCCGCACGCTGCCGCCGCCCGGTGCGCCGGTGCTGTCCGCCACCGGCCTCCGCAAGGCGTTCGGCGGCGTGGTGGCGGTGGACGGCATGAGGCTGCATTTGGACGCGGCCGAGATCGTCGGCCTGATCGGCCCCAACGGCGCCGGCAAGAGCACCACGTTCAACCTGCTGACCGGAGTAGCGCGGCCCAGCGCCGGGCAAATGCGCTTCCTGGGGCGCGACATCGCCGGCCTGAATCCGCCCGGCGTCGCGCGGCTCGGCATCGCCCGCAGTTTTCAGCATATAAAACTCGTGCTCGGCATGTCCGTGATCGAGAACGTGGCGCTCGGCGCCCATTTGCGCGGGAGGGCCGGTCCCCTGTCCGCGTTATTGCGCCTGGACCGGGCGGAGGAGGCGCGGCTGTTCGCCGAGGCGCAGCGGCAGATCGTCCGCGTGGGTTTTGGCGACCACGCTGACAAGCGGGCCGACAGCCTGGCGCTGGGCCAGCAGCGCGTGGTGGAGATCGCCCGCGCCTTGTGCCTCGACCCGATCCTCCTGTTGCTGGACGAACCGGCGGCCGGCCTGCGCTACGCGGAGAAGGCCGGGCTCGCCGCCCTGCTGCGCCGCCTGCGCGACGACGGCGTCACGGTGCTGCTGGTCGAGCACGACATGGACTTCGTCATGCGGCTGACCGACCGGCTGATCGTCATGGAGTTCGGCGCCAAGCTCGCCGAAGGGACCGCCGCCGACATCCGCCGGAACCCGGCGGTCATCGAGGCCTATCTGGGCTCGGTCGCATGAGCGTGCTGGAGGTCGCGGACCTGCATGTGGCTTATGGCGGCATCGGCGCGGTGCATGGCGTGTCGCTGAATGTGGGCGTGGGGCAGATCGTGACGGTGATCGGCCCGAACGGCGCCGGCAAGACGACGCTGCTGCATGCGGTGATGGGCGTGCATCCCGGGCGCGGCGGCGTGCGGTTCCATGGCGCGGACGTGGGCCGGCTCGGGGTCGAGGGCCGGGTGCGCGCCGGCATGTGCCTGGTTCCCGAAAAACGTGAGCTGTTTGCGACACTGACCGTCGAAGACAATCTGCGCCTGGGCGGATTCCGGCACCGCCGGGCCGGAACCGCCGCGGCGCGCCGCTCGATGGACGAGGTTTACGCCCTGTTCCCCCGCCTGCTGGAGCGCCGCCGTCAGCACGCCGGCACCCTCAGCGGCGGCGAGCGGCAGATGCTCGCCATGGGCCGCGCGCTGATGGCCCGGCCCGACCTGCTGATGCTCGACGAGCCGAGCCTGGGCCTCGCCCCGCTGATCGTGCGCGAGATCTTCCGCATCATCGCGGGCCTGCGCGCCAACGGCTGCGCCATTTTATTGGTTGAGCAGAACGCCCGCGCTGCCCTGCAGGTCGCGGACCACGGCTATGTCTTGGAAACAGGCCGCGTGGTGCTGGAAGGCCCCAGCGCCGTCCTTGCCGAGGATGCCCGGGTGATCGAAACCTATCTGGGCATCGGGCCGGGCTGAGGCGGAACCGGCCATTGTTGCGCCACGTTGATGAGCGACTTCATACCCACGAACAAAACAAGGTGGTTTCCATGCGCAGACTTCTCCTTTCATTGGCAGTCCTGGGGACGATTGCCGCCGCACCAGTTTCCGCGGCGCCGGTCATGCAGCCCGCACTGTCGGCGATTACCACGTTCGATCAGGCGGCCGTGCAGACCGTGCAGTATGCCTACAACCGTCGTGAGTACATTCGTCGGCAGGAGTTCCGGCGCCGCCAAGAGATCCGGCGTGAGCAATTCCGCCGTCGCCATGCTGCCCGGCGCGGCTACTATCGCCCCTATTGAACAGGACGCCCGATGCTGCGGCGGTCTTGATCCCGGCTAGTTGGAGGGCGGGTAGCCCCGTGCGAGCCGCATCTGCCGCAGCCATGCCAGTGAGAGCCGTACTGGCCCCACCGGGCGGTATCCGCGATCCCGCATCGCGCCGCCGACGGCGAACAGCGCGCGGTGGTTGGCGAACACCCAGGCGAAGGCCGACCGCAGGTCGAGCGTTGGGTCCCATGCGCCGATTGCCTCGGCGCCGGCGCAGTTGACCTCAATGATGATGAACCGGCCGGCCTGCAGATCCGCGATTGAGCTGAACCGGACATCGAACCGGCCGGCGTGGAAATTCCCCATGCCGCGGGCGATCATGTGGACCCGCGCCAGCAACGCCGGAGTGGATAGTTCCGGCGCCCCCTCGTAGCGCGCACCGATCCGCAGGCTATGCACGGTGGTGAGCAGCACGACCTCCTCGGCTGCTGGAACGCGGTCGGTCCCAGGGACGACGGCGCGGCGCGGCCATCTTGGGTCGGCCCGGGCCAACTGACCCAGCGTGTGCCGCCCGTCACCATGGACGGCGGGCGCATGGCGCAGGGTGACGCTCAGCGTTGCGCTCTGCTGCCCCGGCCAGTGGCGGTACAGCAATCCGGCCTCATGCGGGCCCGGCACCAGCGGCTGCAGCAGGATCATGGCATCCGTCGGCATGGCGGACTGGTATGCTCGGAGCGCCGCCTCATCGTTGACGCGCCGCACGCCATAGCCGCACCAGCCGACATCGGGCTTGGCGATCAGCGGGAAACCGATGCCGGCATCTCGACGGAGCGCTGCAATGTCTTCGCCCGGCGGGATCGCCGTGGTGGGCGCAACCCAGGCGGCGTGCTCGGGCCGGATCAGGCGTAGGCAGGCGAGCTTGCTCTCGCCGGCGAGGCCGCCCATGAGGATGTCCGGATTGGCGGCGTTGGGCAGGGTGAGGCTGCGATGGCGCGCGGCAAGCAGGAACCAATGGACGACGAGGGGGATGCAAAGCAGCCATTTCGGCAGGCGCTCGAACGGGGTGCGGCTGGGGGTGGGCATGCAGGATTGAACGTTGAGCGGGTTGGACGGTTCAGAGCAACTCCTCAACCAGCTTCGCCCTGAGCTCGCGGACCCGTTCGCCAATGCCGCGGCGACGCCAGGCTGCGAGGTCGATCGTTCTCGACGCCGCGACATCGGCCCGGAACACCGCCTCCATCTGTCCGCCAAATCCGGCGTCCAGGATGATCGCGTCGATCTCGTTGTTCCAAACCGTGCTGCGCCAGTCGAGGTTGGAGGAGCCGACCGCCGACCAGGCCCCGTCGATCACCGCCGTCTTGGCGTGCAGGATACGCCCCTGCAGCTCATGCAGCTTCACCCCGGCCTCCAGCAGGTCGCCGTACTTCGCCCGTCCGGCCGCCACAGCGGCGTCGCTGGTGCTGCGGCCGGGCACGATCACCTGCACATCCACGCCGCGCCGCGCCGCCGCCCGCAGCGCCCGCATCATGTCCGGCGTCGGCACGAAGAACCCGGTCGTCAGGTGCACCGAGCTCCGCGACAGCGCGATGGCCGCCAGCAGCGTGCGGTAGATTAGCGGCTGCCCGTTATCCGGTGCCCCGTCGATCGCCTGCACCCGCATTCCACCCGCAAGGGCAGGCGGCGCGGGCGGCGGAGCGGCGAGGGCAGGCCCCTTCTGCTGGCGCCACGTCTCCATGAAATAGTGCTCGAACTGCGCGACGACCGGCCCCTCGATCCGCACGTCGGTGTCCCGCCAGGCCTCGTCGTTCGGGTCGGCGGTCGGCTGCCCCGGCGAGTTCTGGTACACCCGGCTGACGTTGACGCCGCCGGTGATGGCGACCCGGCCGTCCACGCACAACAGCTTGCGATGGTCCCGCGCGTTGACCTCGACCGGCACCCGGGCATTGGGCGCCAGCGGGTTGAATTCCAGCACCCGCACCCCGCCTTGGCGCAGCCGGTCGAACAACACGGCCGAGGTGCCGTGGGCGCCCCACGCGTCGTAGATCAGGTTCACCTCGACGCCGCGTCGCCGGGCCGCCAGCAGGATGTCGGCGAAGCGGCCGCCAGCCGTGTCGTCGAACTCGTAGCTTTCCATGTCGATGCGGGTCCGGGCGGACTGGATGGCGTCAGCCAGCGCGGCAAACGACGCGGGGCCATTGATCAGCAGGTTCACGCGGTTGCCGGTTAGGAAGTCCACGTGGGCGAAGCGCTCGCCCTGCTCACGCATCAGCTCGAGGCTGCGGGCCGGATCGGCGCCGACCTCTGCCGAAAGCAGGTCTGGGCTGACTCCCGGCGGCGGCTCAGCGGCGCAGCCCGCCAACAAGGCGACGGTCATCATGGCAACGAGCAACGGGCCGGTCGGACGTCTCATGCCGATGGAATATGCCTGATTTGTGTCAAAATGTGGACGAGCCTTTAACCAGAGGCGCTCGTTGGCTGTGACTTCGGTCACAGCGCCGGCGCACGCACTTCCGTTATCAGTACGGTGTCGATTGCTCTGTTGCTTGGCCCGAAGGAAGCCACCCATGACCGCATCAGATCTGCCCGCCCTCGCCGCCTATCTTTTCTGTATCGCCAGCGTTGCGATCTATGCGCAGCGGCGGCTCGCGACGCCGATGAGCAATCGCGCGTCCACGCGGGCCCGCCTCTACAAACAGGCGGAGCGCGGCTACGTCGCCTGCACGTTGACGCTGTTTATTGTGCTGTCAGCCGCCCTGCAGCTTGTTGCGATGAAGCAGCTCCTGCTTGGGCTTGATCTCGCCAACGTGCCGCAACTTAAAAGTATTGCGAATCTGCCGGCGCCGTTGCTCGCGACCGTGCTGCTGACGGTTTTGCTGCCGAACGTGTTCCTTGTCCGGGACATTGACGGCTGGCTGCTCAACTTCTTCAAGCTGCGGGCCAACATTCCCCAGGAGTTGCGCTGCCGGTCGGACCGGCTGACCCCGCAGGCATTCCGGATTGCAGCGGAGGAGCTGCAGGGGATCGAGACGCTTATCGAGGAGGAGGGCTTGCGGGAGCAGCTTACGGGCCATCTGGTGGCCGACCGCGGCGATGGCCTGCACCTCTCGCGCTACAGGCTCACCCGCGTGCTGAAGCTGTTCGGCATCGTGCGGGCGCTTGAGCGGGATCCGCGATGCCAAAGGCTGTTTTTCAACTACGCGGTCGAATGGCGGGCGGTCCAAAGCGAGCTGCGCGAGTTCTGCGAGCGGGCCGCAACCGGCCTGGAGGAGGCACGCAAGCTGCATGAGAGGGTGCTGCCGGGCGAGTACGAGAGCCTCATGGCGGACCGGCGCGAAAACTTCGGCAAGACCTCCGCCGAGATATTCGGCAAGCTCGCCTTGCTGGCGGCCGGCGCGGTGCTTTGCAGCGAGGCGACGGAACGCGACATCGGCGAACGCTTCAGGGCAATGGGCTTCGCCGTCGCCGATGAGGCTGAGCGGACCGACTTCCCGCTGCGCAGCCTCACCGGCCTGGCGCTCGCTTTGCTGCTGTTCCTTGTCGTCACGGACCTTGTGCTGCGAAGGATGCACCTTCTGCCGGAGATCGCCGACATGCGCTCCCCGGTAGGTGACTCGGCCCGGCCGTTCTTCGTCGTCCTGAGCCACGCGGTGACGATCGGCATGACGGTGTGGCTCGTCCAACGGTATCCGGGCCTGCAGCGACAGGCCGGCGGCAGGCTGCGGTGGGACATCTACGTCCTCTGCTGCCTGCTTGGCGTTGCTGTTCTGGCCGTGGTGTGGCTCGGCCTGTTCCTACGTCGCTATGCGGAGTTCCCGCAGACCGAAGGCGAGTGGAACTCGCTGTTCGCGGTCGCTGCGCTGGTCGGCTCGCTATGCGGCGCGGTGGCCTTTTTCTGCGACATCGACGACGAACGCTGGCCCAAGGCATTGCCGCGCCAGATGGCGGAGGGGCTAGGCTGCCTGGCGTTCATGGCGCTCATCGCCACGCTGCTGTTGGCGGAGCTGACGATGCCGGTCAGCCAGCAGGTGGCGCAGTCGCCGGTTCTCGGCGCCGTCATGGTCTTGCTTCCTGCCTCGGTGGCCTTCATCGTCGGCAGCTTCGTGCCGCACATCTGCCGGGCTGAGCGTGCCCACGCCCGCCAGCGGTCGGGTCAGGAAACCAAGCTGCTGGAGACAGGGCCAACGCAACGCAGCGCCACCAGCCCGGCGGTTGCCGCGGAGTGAGCCGCCGAAGCGTCGTCGATGAAAGGCTTTGAGTATGCTGACCGTACATCATTTGGGTCGATCGCAATCCGAACGGATCATCTGGCTCTGCGAGGAGCTGGAGATCCCATACACGCTGCGGCGCTACGAGCGCGACCCGGTGACGATCCTCGCGCCGCCGGAACTCAAGGCGCTGCATCCGATCGGCGCCGCGCCGGTGATCACCGATGGCGACCTGGTCCTGGCCGAGTCCGGCGCCATCGTCGAGTACATCATCGCCAAATACGGCAACGGCCGCCTCGCGCTGGCCCCGGGCCACGACGACTTCGCCCCGTACTTGTTTTGGTTCCATTTCGCAAATGGCAACCTGCAGCCGAACATGGGGCGGAACATGGTCCTGCGCCGGCTGAGCCTGGCCGAGGACAATCCGACGCTGCTTGCCATGCAAGGAAGGCTGGACCGCGCACTCGATCTGGTCGAGGCGCGGCTCGGCGAGGCGGCCTACTTCGCCGGCAGCGCGTTCACCGCGGCGGACATCATGATGGTGTTCTCGCTGACGACCATGCGGCTGTTCCTGCCGTTCGATCTCGCGCCGCATCCCAATATTCTTGTTTACTTGCAACGTATTGGTGGGCGTCCCGCGTATCTGAGGGCGATGGCGAAAGGCGACCCGGGCATGATCCCGCTGCTCACACCTTAATGTCCATAGGCTCCGGGAAGGCAAGTCGGGAACAAGAATACGCTCAGGAAACTGCCGCCACCGCGGGCAGCTACCCAAACCCGAAGACACCAAGAAAGCTGGTGCGCTGGGCAACCAGCCAGGCGCGCGACGCACTGCCCAGCTTGCCGGTGATCACCGATCGATCGAGCGTTGCGATCTTGTCGAAGCGCACGACGGACGGGACCTTGAGGCCGGTATTGGCAGAGGCGGCAATGGACGCCATGTCCGGCCCCGCGCGCGGCATGGATGTGATGAAGCAGACAACCAGATCCGAACGCCGGTCGTTGTCGCGCGATACGACGAGGGCCGGGCGGCGCTTATCGCCGGAGAGATCGGTGAATGGCAACCGCGCCAGGACGATGCTGCCGAACGCGAACACCTACCCGGCCGGCCTCGCCAAGTCAGCGTCGGTGTAGGGGTCCGGCTCCTCAGCCAGCCAGCCGAACGCGCCGCCGGTCTGCGCCAAAGCCGCCATGGGTAGCTCCTCGTTGCCGATCACCTCCACCAGCACATGCACCCGCGTGCCCGCGGCGATGCCGCGGCGGGCCAGCTCGGCGGAGACCTGTCCAGCTTCGGCATCGAGAGCCATCTTCTGCATCAGCGGTCTCCTTGCCACAAACCAGTCCACTCGGCTTGAGCTGTCCTTCCCTGTTCCAGCCCGCGCACGGGGCGATGCACGGAGACTTGCCAGCGCCGACTTCGGCACGACGATAGCATCGGACTGGATGCCGGCAGCGATCGCCTCGAAGATTTTAGCATACGGGAAAGACCCGGCATACCGCCGGCAGAGTTCATCTGTCGTGCCTGGCGCGGCGTTGTCCATCAGCCATTTGCAGGACACTCAACCTTTGGCAGCGGCTCTGGGGCAAGGGAGGCAGCATCTCGACAAGGAATGACCTCATTGCTGCGGCGTCCGATCGGCTTGACGTCAACGAGCTCCTGGCGGCGGTTGCAGACCCCAGATCGTGTGACGGCCTCGACGACGTGAATGCCGACGCAATCGCGTCGTCGTGCTTCGGGGTGCCGTGGCTTGTGACAGAGGGGGAGACCTACTTCGGCCAAGACCGGCTCGAACTCATGCAACGCCGCCTGACCGGGTGATGGGCCATTTCAGGCAATCACCCTCACGCCTTTACTGTAGCGCGGCAAAGTCTCAAGCCGCGTGCGGCTAATGGCGCAAAGCCTGGCGGCCTGACCCACCCGGCTTCCGGGCCATCCCCAACCCCGGCTATTCGGCCGCCCGCACCCTTCGCTCGCGCTGGTCGGCCTCGAACAGGCCGGTCAGCTCGTCGGCTGCCTGTCTAGCGCTCTGGATAAGCTGCCGCTCGTCCTCGTAGAAGGCGTGGCTGTCGAGCAGGCTCTGCTCGTCGTAGCCCTGGAAGAACTTCACCGCACTCCGCGCTTCGGCCGACGGCACCCCGAGGTCCTCCAGGGCCATCTCGCTCAGGCGCAGGCTGGAGTGGTAGGTCTCGCGCACCAGCCGGGTGATGCCGCGGTCCATCAGCAGGTGGGCGTGCCGCCGGTTGCGGGCGCGGGCGAGTACGCGGAGGTTGGGGAAGGTGCGCCGGGCGACCTCGACCACCCTGAGCGTCTGCTCCATGTCGTCCAGCGCCACGACCAGCAGGCGGGCGTGCTCGGCACCGGCCGCGCGCAGCAGATCGGGGCGCGACGGGTTGCCGTAATACACCTTGCTGCCGAAGCGGCGGATGACTTCGACCTGCTCGGTGTCCTGCTCGAGTGCGGTGAAGGCGATGCCGCGCATGCGCAGGATGCGGCCGACGATCTGCCCGACGCGGCCGAAGCCGCAGATGATGACCGGCGCGCCGTCGTCCTCGATCGCGTCGTAGGCGGGTTTCGCGATCTTCCCGAGCCGGGGGACGACGAAGCGCTCGGAAGCGGCGAAGAGCAGCGGCGTTGCGGCCATGGAGAGCGCGATGGCAAGCGTCGCCCGGTCGAACGTTGCCTGGGTCAGCGCGCCAGCGGTGATCGCCGCCGAGAACAGCACGAAGCTGAACTCGCTGCCCTGCGGCAAGGCCAATGCGAAGCGCACCGCCGCCCGGTTCGTCTGCCCGCCCAGGCGGCCGAGCCCGAACGCTACGGCCGTCTTGGCGAGCATCAGCCCGGGCACCACGGCGGCGAACAGCCAGGGCTCCTGGACGGCGAGGCCGAGGTTTGCCGACATGCCGACCGAGAGGAAGAAGAAGCCGAGCAGCAGCCCCTCGAACGGCTCCACGTTGGCCTGCACCTCGTGGCGGTACTCGGAGTCGGACAGCAGCACGCCGCCGATGAAGGCGCCGAGCGACATCGACAGCCCCGCCGCGTTCGCCAGCGCGGCCGAGCCCGCGACCACGAACAGCGCGAGCGCGGTGAACACCTCGGGCGTGCGCGCGCCGCCGATCGCGCGGAACGCGGGCCGGATCAGGAAGCGTCCGCCGATCAGGATGGCGAGGATAGCGCCAACCGCCCGGCCCAGCTCCAGCCAGGACACATGGCCGGGTGCCGCACCATCGGCAAACAGCGGGACAGCCGCGACCAGCGGGATAAAGGCGAGGTCCTGGAACAGCAGCACCGCAAAGGTGTCACGGCCCGAGGCGGTGCCGAGCAGGTTCCGCTCGGCCAGGAGCGGCAGGACGATGGCGGTCGAGGACAGGGCAAGCCCCGCGCCGACGACCAACGCGGCCGGCCATGACAGGCCGAACAGATGGCCGGCGACGGCCAGCACTGCAGTGGTGGCGGCCACCTGGGCCGGCCCAAGGACGAACACGGCGCGGCGCATGACCCATAGGCGCTGCGGCCGCACCTCAAGGCCGATCAGGAACAGCAGCATGACGACGCCCAGCCCGGAGACGCTGGCGATCTCGCCGATATCGGTGATGAGGCGCAGTCCGGACGGGCCGATGAGCGCGCCGCCCGCGAGGTAGCCCAGCACGCTGCCCAATCCGAGGCGGCGCGAGAGCGGCACCAGGAGCACGGCAGTCGCCAGCAGGATCGCGAGCGTGGGGAGCATGGACGATCCGATCATGCGGAGCTGAGGAGACCGCGGCACGCTAACGATTTTGCTCCAGCTCAGACAGTCCCGGTTCGCTGCCGTCGATGCGCCTGGTCTGCCGGCCGTCACATCCGTGGAGCACGAGCCGGTCGCAGCGGCCGGGCTTGGGGCGGGTTCGACCCATTTTCGCATTTGCCGGCATAGGATTGCAATGCGAGCGCCTGTGACGGCGACGTCGATCCGATCCCTGGATAGAGCTCAAGCCGCATTGCATCCGCACTACTTCCAGGGCCGGCCGGGGCCAGGCGGATCGTGCGGCGCTGTCCGGGCCAGAGGCGCAGCGGGCCAACCAGCGGGACTCCGGTGCGGATGGCCTCCGAGACATCGACGCCGTCGATGGACGCCCGCATCTGCCGATCCACGCCCGGCCCATCCAAACGAAGCCGGGGCGCAAAATCCAGCCAGTCGCTTTGATTGGCGAGGACAACCTCGATGCCACGCCCGCAGCCTCCGCCCGGCGGCCGGCCATCCTGCGACACCGCCATCGACATCGCGTGGTCGGGGTCCCGCAGATGGTGCAGCAGCCAGAATGCCGCGCCCGTGGTCGTCGCTGCTGGCCGGCCGTTCTCCTGCTCGGGAACGGCAGGGATGCTCGTGGCGTATTCGAACACCGTCCAGATGTCCGGCACCGCCCCGCTGTCCTCGTGCAGCCGCACGGCGTCCTGGGAGACGGACAGGAACTGCGCCGGGTCGTAGTCGGGGTTGCGGGCGCCGTACGGCCCCAGCATGACGACAGCCATCTTGCCGTACCGGTGCGCAAACCGCACGATGGAGACGCTGCCGGCGCGCATTTTCCCGCTGTCCGCCTTCCACAGGCCCATGGGGCCATCGGTGGAGACGCCATCGGCGCCTTTGATCCAATCGCGGTAGGCGGCGTTGGGAGCACTGGAGCCAGCGCGGTTCTGGGTCCGGTCCCGGGCAATATCGCCGCCGATGGCCCACGGGCCGACCTGCACGAAGTTCCGGCGCGGGGCGCCCGGACGCTTGTCGAACCCGCGCAGATTGGCGGCCCGCTCCTGGCTCCAGCCATAGTTCAGGCTGGTGTAGGGGATCGCCAGGCCGGAGGCATGCAGCCGCTGGATGGAGGACTGGTCGTCCTTGGGCGCCGCGCCGGACGCGTCGTCTCCGTCCTTCGGCGTGCGGTGGTCGGACTCGAGGAACACCCTGCGGTTTTTAAGCAGGCTGGCGGTCGCGTCGAGCAGACCGCCGCGCAGGCGGTTCATCATGATGAAATTGACATAGAGCCCGTCGATGTTGTCGCGCACGAACGGCCACTGGTCCGGGCGTTGCACGAGGTCGCGCCACTGGTCAGCCGACCCGAAGAACACCTCCTGCGCCGGGGCAGCGGCTGGAACGAACGACAGGATTAAAGCGAGGACCCGCGCCGCTCCAGCGAGCCTGATCACGCCTGGTCCAGGCCGACCGTGGAAAGCGCGCCGAGGAACTCCCGGTAATCAGCGACGCCGCCCTTGGCTATCAAGGTGCGCCGAGCCCGCCGGACGACGTCGAGCATTTGCTGCCGCGGGCCCCAGAAGTCGGCGAGATAGGTGTCGAGCACCGCATCATGCGCCGCGAGGATCTTCTTGTGCTCGTTTGTCGTGTGGCGATTGCCCCAGACGTTCTGTGCGGGGTTGCCGCCGCGGTTGGCCCGACGAACGAAATCCTCCTCTGACTTGAACCGGAAATGGGCGCAATATGCCGTCTGAAAGATCTGGTCCTGGTATTCGGGCCGATGGGTATAGGCATGGGCTCGGATGGGGAAGTTGTCGGTGTAGCCCGGCGTCTCCTCGCCCAGCACATTGCAGATCCTGAAGTCGGGAAACTTGTAGTCGTCCCAGAAATGATGATAGGCGAGTGCCCCGTTATGCAGGCCCTGGCGGATCAAATCCAGGGACACCTTGCTGGAGCGGACCAGGTTCTTGGTATGGAAATCCATCCCCTGCTCACGGCGGACGAGGCCGGTCAGGATGCTGCCCGGCTGGCGCTCCACACGCCCGTTCGCGCCGAAGTTCGCCCAATGGAAATACACGCAGTCGATGGCAGGATCGATACCACCCATGAAAACGCGTATGTCGTTCACGGCCCGCAGCACCAGGAACTCGTCGATATCGAGGAACGAGAACCACTCCGTCTCATGGGCGTAGTTTTCAAGGAAGTTCTCGTAGATGTGGAACTGCTGCCCGACGGTCGGCCAGTGGTTGAACGTGACGAACGGGTGCTGCTCCCCAAGGTGCGGCTCCACCGCCCGGCGCAGCGCCTCCGGATCGTCGTCGTTGGACCATAGATAGACGTGATCGAAGCCGATCGCCTTATGGTAGTCGAGCCATTCAAGGATGTGCTCGTCCTCCCAGCGCGCGCAGGCCACCAGTGAGAATTTGTGCTTTGGCATGGCAAGTCCTCGACGATTATTTGGCAGCGGCGGCACTCGCGCGGGGTTACGAGTGGGCGGTGAGATCCTCGAGGTCGGTGAAGATGCCGCCGGACCGCGAGAAATGCGGATTGTAGAATGGGTCGCGCCGCAGCAGCGTGCCCCAGCGGTCCTGCATGAGCTGGTTCTCGTGGAAGAAGCGAGCGACCTTGGATGGCGCCATGTCGTCGCCGCGGCTGAGCGATTCGTGGTGCTCGGCGGTCAGCGCCGGGGTCCAGACGACGCGCCAACCACGGGCGCCCACCTTGAGGCAAAGATCCACGTCGTTGTAGGCCACCGCCAGCTCGACCTCGTCGAAGCCCTGCACGTCGCGGAACGCCTCGGCCCGGCACAGCATGCAGGCGCCCGTCACGGCGGAGTACTGCTGGGCGCACCAGGCGCGGGCTACGTAGCCGGGATCCTCCATCGGCAATCCCCGGAACGCGTGGTCGGCGATACCGCCGACGCCGAGGATGATCCCGGCATGCTGCATGGTCTTATTGGGATACACGAGCTTCGCGCCGACGATGGCCACAAGCGGATCGGCGAGCGCCTCATCGACCAGGACCCGCAGCCAGTTCCGTTGCTCGATGAACACGTCGTTGTTGAGGAACACGTAGTAGTCCGCCGGGTTCTCTTTGACGGCGATGTTGTTGAGGCGTGAGTAGTTGAATTTCTCGTCGATACGCCTGAGTGTCACCCGCTTGTCTTTGCACGCCGCCTTGCAGAACTTCTTGGTGTCCGCAGACGTCGAGGCGTTGTCAACGAGGACGACCCGCCAGTTGCCGTAATCGGTGTTGGCGACGAGTTTCTGCAGGCACTGCCGGGTGATGTCGGCCTGGTCCTTGAACGGGATGACGATGCACACGCTCGGCTCGGCGTCGAGCCGCCAGTCCACCGAGTACATCGTCCTCCGGCCGACGGGCGTCACCGCGGCCTGGGCGAATCCCTTGCGTTGCAGGTGGGTGCTGATGGCCTCCACCCCGGCCTGAACGGCGTAGGGCTTCGCCTCGCCCGAGCTTGCGGTCGAGTTCGCGCTTTTGCGCCAATGATAGAGCAGCTCGGGCACATGGTGGATGCTGCCGGCGTCGCAGGTCTCCGAGAGGCGGAGCAGCAGGTCATGGTCCTGCGCGCCGTCGCACTGGCTGCGCAGCGCCCCGGTTTGCCGCAGCAAGTCGCGCTCGACCATCAGCAGGTGGCAGACGTAGTTCTGGCAAAGCAGGAGGCGGTAGTTCCAGTCCGGCTTGAGATTAGGCTCGCTGTATGTGCCGGTGTCGTCGATCTTGTCCTCGTCCGAGTACAGCAGCCTGGCGCCGGTCGAAAGCGCGGCGCGGACCATGGTTTCGACAGCGACGTCCACCAACAAGTCATCGTGGTCGAAAAAGATGACGAATTTTCCCGTCGCAACCCGAATAGCCGTGTTGGTCGCGGCGCTGATGCCGCGGTTGCGGCCGTGGCGGACGAAGCGGACCCGGTCGTCCTTCGCCGCCACGTCCTGGATGCAGGCGCTGAGCGCGCGGGAGCCGCTCGCGTCATCGACGATAATGAGTTCCCAATTGGTGTAGGTCTGCAGGCGCACCGACTCCAGCGCCGCCATGAAGTCGCGCAGGTCCGGCTTGTAGGCGGGCACGATGATCGACACCAAGGGGGCATCGACCATCACGGGCGGCAGCGCGGCATTGCGCCGGCGCAGGCTCTCGTAGTAGCGGCGAGCCCAGGCATCGTAGCCGGTGCTGGTGCTCCCGCCGGACGGCAGCATCCGGCCGATCTGCCGCTGCACCACCCAGGCGCGGGCGCACAGGTCATCGACCAGGTCCTTCAGGGCATAGAGCTTGCTGATGGAATCGGTCGAAGGGAAGCTCGTGGTGATCGGGCTCTGCTGCATCTCGACGCCGTCGGGGATCGAACGCAGCGAGAAGGTGAATGCAGCGCCGGTGCGGAACTCGGCCGGGATCTGGAAGTCGAACCCGACGTTCGCCGGGCAGTCCTTGACCTTCGCCACGTCCTGCCGGATGCCGTCGGCCATGATCTGCCGGATTGGCGTTCCGTTGCAAGACACCTGGATGGCGATGCCGCCGGTGATCGCGCCGGTCCGGCTGTCGCGCCGGAATGCCCAGCCGCGGATGCCGCAGCCCTCGACGCCATCGACGAAGCCTTGGACCTCGACCTCCCGTTCCGAACGGAAACGCCCCTCAAGTGACGTGCCACCGGACTTGGTCCGGAACGCCAGCGGCGATCCGTCGGCGAAGGCAAGGCGGAGCGCGTGGCTTTCCCCATCGAAGAAGCGCTCGGGAATGGCAAAACGGAAGCCGCCGCCCTGGCCGGGGAACCCGGCCTCCGCCAGATCCTCGCGCAGCAGGTTGCAGACGATGGGACAGACAAATTCGGCGTCGATGGAGGCGTCCAGGACCACCGGCTGAAATGGATCGAACTCGCAAATCGCCCAGCCGGTCACGACGCTGTCGGACATCGGGTCGGCAAATCCGGAAAACGAGACGGTGCCGGTCGTCGAGACGCGGCCCTGCTCCATGATGGAATTCATGGCATGTTGCTTTCCTGGAACGCTGAAAAATCAAGACTGACGGGGCAGCCGCGACCTAGCGAGCCGCCCCGTGCCTTAAGAAGTCTTGAGCAGGGTCTAAGAGAAGTCGGACCTGCTCAGGTCGGTGACGTTGGCGAAGGTGACCTTCGTGTTGTCGCTCAGCGTCATCGTGGCGGCGCCGCCTGACACGTGCATGGTTTGCAGCGCGCGATCGGTTTCGTCGGAGGCGTAGCCGACAAGCTTGATCTTGTCGTTGTCCTGCGAGGCGAAGTCGAGGATACGCATCGAGCCGCCAGCATGGCCGTGCACGAACTCGAACAGGTCCTTGCCAGCGCCGCCTATCACAGTCGCCTGGCCGTGGCCGCCAAAGACCGTGTCCACACCGACGCCGCCAACGATGCTGTCGGCACCCGAGCCGGCATGGAACTCGTTGTTGCCCGACCCCAGGGCTCCGACGAGCGTCTCGTTCCCGCTTCCGGCATACATGCGGGTCTGGCCAGTGCCCTCCGCATAGAGCCGGTCGCCGTTGCCGCCGCCGTAGATGGTTGTGTTGCCGGTGCCGCCGTGGATCGTGTTGTTGCCAGCAGTGCCGCCGCGGAAGTATCCGCCGCTTTCGGCGTAGATCGACACGCTCCCCGTGCCGCCCAGCACCGTCGAGGGCCCGGCGCCACCGATGAAGGTGAGCTGGCCGCTCGCCTGTTCGACCACCACACGGTTGCTGTTGTCTGCAGCGTTGACCGTGAGATTGCCGGATAGGCCGGCAATGCTGTCCTGCCCTGTCGAGTTGACCAGGTTGTCGCCGCCTTCGAGCAGGATCGAGTTGTGCCCGCCGCCTGCAGAGATCGTATTGCTGCCTCCGCTTGCGACGATCGAGTCTTTGCCGCTCCCGGTCTGGATGTTCCACCCTCCAGCGCCGGTCTGGATGATCCTGTTGTTGCCGTCGCCGGTGACGATGTCGCCGGAGCCGCCGCGGGTGAAGAAGGTGAGGTTACCGGCGCCGGAAAGGACGACCTCGTCCGCGGCACCACCGCCAAACACCACCGCGGAGCTCGAATCGTTCACGACGACTTTCGCCTCGGTGGGCAGGAAGATGGCCGCCGGAGACCTGATCACGACCTCCTCCGGTCTGTCGGGCACGGGCGCCGGCAGTTTCGTTCCATTATAGTTTATAGCTGTCAGCTTATCGTCGGCGATGGATCGTGAAACGATGGACGCGAGTTCCTGCGCAATGAGGGCATTTTGCGCAGACCCCACGGTGAGGACGACGGTTTCGTGGTTACCGCCAGTTACTGTGACTCCAGCCATGCAGCCTCCTGTATGAGGTTGAAGTCCTATCCCCGAACTGTCTGCCCAAGGCCATCATCGTTTAAACCAAACAATACGTTATTGCAACAGTTTGAAACGAAAAACGAAATTAAGTCTGCGTTAAAAATATTAGACTGTGTTAACTCCTCTTTCGACTTGTAACTAAGAATGTTACGCTAATGCCAATTTAGGGAAAAGCGCCCAGCAGTTATCAGTTTCTGGAACGCCTGGGATTCGTGGGCTGGGCTGAAGGGTCTGGAGCAGGTTGGCAATGCGCCGCGGACCAGGCGTTGACAGGGCTGCCGCAATGCAGCGCAGCTTTGGCGCGAGTTGGTGCGCCTAAGCTTCACCGGGCGGCTCGGGATCGTACGGGGTTCGCCGAGGCCATGGCGATCGCAAAGCGAGTAAACCTGTCGCCGACTTCGATGCCGGCGCCAGCGGATCGCCCAACACATCATCTTGGGCATGCAGGCACGGCAGCAGCCGCCGGCGTGCTTCAAAGGTTGTTTAAACGATAAAAAACGTCAATGCCGTCGTGAATTTACGTTTATTCGAAGGCCGTATATGATATGCATGCTGAAACGAGTGCGTCAAAAACGAGTCATGGGTCGTATAACGACAAAGCTTCCCAACCTTAGTGCTGGGTCTGCATATATGATACGAAAGCATTTCAACCCTCAGCCTATATCGAGCAGCGAGTGTGAGAGGACCGGCATGCATGATCTCAGACCTTGGGATGGCTGCCCCGACCAACCCGAGAAAAGCGGCTGGCACTGGATCGAGGATGGGGATGGTTTGCGGCCGTTGCTTTGGCGCGGCGAGGACTGGCCTGAGCCGATAGACCGAGGCGAATGGCAGGACGGTTATGCGGTGCTGAGCACGCATGACCTGAGCTTTGGACGTTATCATGGTCCGGTCCCCATGTCGCCCGGCATGGCGGCTTTGTGCCGAGCCAGGATGCTTGCACCAAGTTCTTAGCTTGAGGACCGCCACGGTCAATATCGACCAGACATCACCTGAGGTCAGGTACTGTGGACGGCCGCTGCGCCACAGCAGCGCGTCATCCGCCCGAAACCGGAACTCCGGGTTCAGGTATCATCGAGAAAGATGGGTCGAAAAGATTTCAGGATAGAGATACGAGCCTTTCGCAGGTCGGCAGGCGTGCTTTGAATGTTCAGCTTATCAACGTGTGAGAGTCTATCAATTTCAACGTAAGCCATTCGCCAATGATAGAATAGTCGGACGTTGACCACTGTATATTGAAGCAGTATAACATTATCATGTCTTTGATCGTAAACTATATTTGAGTATAATTTAGTGACTGAGTTCGGCGGTCCCTCTATGACATGAGCAAAGAACTTTCCATCACTTAACAATGCGCTTGTGATATCGTACAACGGATTGCAAATTCTACTTTGAATGAGAATATCACCGATGTCCCGCTCAAATATTTTCTTGTTTTTACGACTGCGCACTTGGCTACAATAAATAAGCTGAACGATGTTTAAGTTTTGGTCTAATTTTTTAGCAAATGTCATTTTTGTAAAAAAAATCCATAAAACTTTTACAAATCTCGAAACTCTGATTTTGTTTTGTCAGGTTCCTCAGAACATAGTAAAGATTGAGTATGCTGCGAAATGTAACTTCGTGCCAATACTATACAATCAAATAGAGTCAAAGGCTCATCTGATCTAAATTTTTCTCGAAGCGGGGGCGCAGAAACGTTCATGGCCTTGCAATTGCGAGCTGTGCGAAACAAGCCGCAGCACCGGGCCGTCGGCACAAGCCTACCAAGAAACATGCCGGTGAGTGAAGGTCATACCAGCGCCTGACCGCGCTGAGGCAAGCTGGCGTCGTGGGCCGGTCAGTTCGTCATTTTGTGGTACTAGCTTGGAATGTGGGACGACGGTCCTGGTTCAGCTTGAACGGCAATGTACGCATCCGGAGGTCAGGTGAGGAAGCAATCTCCTACTTCACCCTGCTTCTCAACACCAAACAACCGATCCGCGCACCACGCCAAGACGCAATGTTCAGATGCTCTCTACCCAGGTGCACGCAGCGCTGTAACAAAAGTGTCACAAATCAGTGCGACGGCGCGTGTGCGAGTTCTCGACCCGAGCGTCAGCCACACATGCCAAGGCTGCACTGCGGTTGATGCAGCGAAGCTAGAGCAGATGGGATTGACACAGGTATGACGAAGGCACCCAAGAAGCGACAACGGCGGTCCCCGGCGGTGAGGCCGGACGACGTTCCGGCTGCGGCCGGGCATGAGGACCAACCCGCAAGCCTGGCCGAGGCGGTTCCGGCCGTGCAGACCGGTAAGAAAGCAAGCCCGCGCACGGCGAAGCCGCTGCTGGAAGAGGCGCCCAAACGGGCGAAGGACGTCAAGGCGGTCAAGAAGCAAAAGCCGCGTGCTCCGGATGCGAAAGCGGCAAGTGTTCCAACAGCGATCGGGCGTGAGGACCGGCTTGCGCGCCTGGCCAGGGCGGTCCAGGCGGTGCGCGCCGGCGAACACATCAGCCCGCGCACGGCAAAGCTTCTGGCAGGCGGCGTGCCGAAGATGGCGCAGAAGCTGATGGAGGAGGCAGCCGAGACGGCGATCGACGCGGTGCGGCAGGAGCGCGCCGGGTTCGTCAACGAAAGCGCGGACCTGCTGTATAACCTCGTCGTTCTGTGGTCCGCGCTCGGCGTGGCGCCGGACGAGGTATGGGCCGAGATGGACCGGCGCGAGGCCCTGCTCGGCATGGCGGAGAAGCTGCCCAAAGCGGACGACGCTGCCGGATGAGCAGGCGCTGCCAAAGCAGGCCCCTTCTATTGCGTTTCCGAAACTTCTAACGGGGAAGCCAAGGAAGATGCAATGAATAGGGCAGTCGCTGTCCTGGATGCGACCAGCCGGGGAAGAGCCAGTTCTGATGCCGACCATCTTCGATCTCTGCGAGCCTCGGGCAGACGTGCGCGACGGCACGGCAAGCGAGAGCGACTTCGCAGCCGATCTTGCCCACGTGCTTCGGGGCGGCGGGCCGGAGGAATACAGCGATCCGGCCAAGTTCTTTGCAAACACCCACCCTACCGAGGGCCTGCAGGATCTCCTCAGGAACGTTTGCGGACGGGTAACCGGCAAGGGAGGCTCAGTCGCTGCGATCTTCCGGCTCGACACGTCGTTCGGGGGCGGCAAGACCCATGCCCTGATCGCCCTTGTCCACGCCATGCAGGGCATGGAGCGGGTCGCCAACCCCGGCGAGTTCATCGATCCGTCACGGTTGCCAAAGCAAACCGTCCGCATCGCAGCCTTCGATGGGGAGAATGCCGACCCCGCGAACGGCCGCCGCATGGCGCCCGACGTGCTGGCCTATACGCCCTGGGGCGAGATCGCCTATGCGCTGGCCGGCAAGGACGGCTACGAGCGGGTGCGCCGCTCCGACGAGCAGGGCATCGCACCCGGCGCCGAGACCATCGCCGAACTGTTCGGCGGCCAGCCCGCGCTGATCCTGCTCGACGAGCTCGCCGTCTATCTGCGGAAGCTCACCAGCAAGCCTGCCGCCGCCGACCAGCTTACCGCGTTCCTGACCAGCCTGTTCAAGGCCGTGAAATCCAGCCCGAACGCCGCGCTGGTCTATACCCTCGCCGTCGGCAAGGACGGCAAGGGCAGCGACGCCTATTCGTTCGAGAACCAATTCGTCGCCGACAAGATGGCAGAGGCCGAAAGCGTGTCCGCCCGCAAGGCCACGCTGCTGAACCCGACGCGGGACGACGAGACGGTGCAGGTGCTCCGCCGCCGCCTGTTCGGCCGCATCGACCAGGCCGGCGCGGCACGGGTCATCGCCGCCTACCAGGAGCTATGGACGCATAACCGGAGCATCCTCTGCCCCGAGGCCGGGAAGTCCACCACGGCGGAGGCTTTTGCCAGCAGCTACCCGCTGCATCCCGACGTGATGGAGACGCTGACCGCGAAAACCGCGACGCTCCGGGATTTCCAGCGTGTGCGCGGGATGCTGCGCATTCTCGGCCGCACCGTCGCGCGCCTTTGGCAGCTCCGTCCCGCCGATGCCACCGCCATCCACCTCCACCACATCGATCCCGGCTACGAGCCGGTCGGGCAGGAGATCACCACCCGGCTCGGCCAGTCCATGTATGTGCCGGCGATCAGGTCCGACATCGCCGGCATCGGCAACGCCGAGGCCTTGGCGCAGGAGATCGACGCGCGGAGCCACAAGGGCATGCCGCCCTACGCCGTCTATGTCGCGCGGGCCATCTTCATGCACAGCCTCGCCTTCAACGAGGCGCTGAAAGGCGTGTCGCCCGAGCATCTCCGCTACTCCGTCCTTGGCCCGGCGACCGACATCAGCTTCATCGAGGAGGCGCGGCGGGCCTTCGTCGCGCAATCCGCCTACCTCGACGACCGGCCCGCGGCGCCGCTGCGCTTCCTGGCCGAGGCGAACCTCACCCAGATCATCCGCCGCGAGGAGCAGAACGTCGATCCCAACGAGATCCGGACGCAGTTGAACGACCGGATCCGGAAGATCTTCGAGGGAACCGTCCTGCAACCGGTGCTGTTCCCGGCCGGGCCGTGGGACGTGCCGGACGAGGTCGGGAGCGGGCGGCCGATGCTGGTGGTGCTTTCGCCCGACGCCTGCACCGTCGGCCCCGTCGCGGACGCGGTCCCCGAGCTGATCGCGCGCATCTACGAACGGAAAGGCTCGGACGGCGGGAGCCTGCGGCTGCTGCGGAACAACCTGGTTTTCCTCGTGGCCGAGGACGGCCGCGTGACCAACCTGCGCGCCCTGATGCGGCGCCGGCTCGCCCTGGGGGAACTGAAGGGCGGCCCAAGGCTGAACGACCTGGCCGAGCACCAGCAGGCCAAGGTCAAGGAGGAGGAGGCGAGGTCGGAGGCCGACGTCGCGATCGCGATCCAGCATGCGTTCCGCCACCTGTTCTATCCCTCACCGCCAGGTCCGGCCGGCGGTGCCGTCCCGCTCACCCATGTTCCGATCCCCCTCCCCTCCGCCAGCGAAAAGCCCGGCTTGGGCCAGCAGCAGGTGGTCCGGACGCTGCGCGAGTACAACCGCAAGCTGCGGCTGGCCGAGGACGAGCCCGACGCGCCCGACTACGTCCGCGACCGGACGCCGCTGAAAAAGGGCCAGATGACCACCGCCGCCCTGCGCGAGGAGTTCCGCCGCGACCCGGCCCTGCCGATCCTGGTCGGCGACGACGTGTTCATCAAAGGCATCCGCAAGGGCGTCGAGCAGGGCGGGTATGTCTATCGGCGCGACACTCTGCTCTATGGGCAGGGCGACGCCTTCGCCGCCATCGTGATCGACGAGCAGGCCACCGTGTTCACGATGGATTTTGCGAGGCAGCAGGCCATCTGGCCGCGTGCCAAGAAGGTGGCGGCCATGGCCAGCAATGCCGCAGGCGGCGGAAAAACCGCCGACGGCTTCTCCGACAACAGCGCCAAGCTGGACGGATTTTGGTCTGAAAGCCAATCTGGTGCCGCAACCGGGGCAGGCGCCAGCAGCCACAAACCCGCCGCCATGCCGCCCAAAAGCGCCGCCCCGCTGCGGGCGGAGGGCGTGCTGCGCGAGGCCTTGATCCGCATCTGGGAGCAGGCGCGCGGCCAGAGGATCGGCTGTCTCGGCACCCTGACCATCCGCGTGTTCGACCCCGCCGACGGCTTCCGGCTGCTGAGCGTGGTCGGCGCAGTCCGGAGCGCGGACAGCAAGCGGGTGAACATCGCCGGCGGCTACGAGACGGCGGCCGGCAGCGCCATGGACCTGGACTACACCGGCACCTTGCAGGATGCGGCGCCGTTGCGCGACTTCCTCGACCCGCAGCTCCGGGCCGCGACGGTCAAGAGCGTGCAGGTGCGCTTCGACCTGGCCTTTTCGGACGGCCTGGCGCTGGACGGCGACGCGCCGGAGCGGCTCGCCGAGCAACTGACGCGCTTTGCCACCGGCGCCGCCTATGTGGAGGCGACGGCCACAATGGCGGCTGCCGCTGCGGCGGAGCCGGCGCTTTGAGCGCCGCGCGGCTGGCCCACGCCCCTGGAGCCGAGCCGGCCGCGTTGGTCCCCGCGTTCGAGGTCCGGGTGATCCGGCATGGCGCAGCGGACACCGAGGTGCAGGTGTGGCAGCTCGCCTCGGCTGCCTCGCCGCAGGCCGCGCTGCCGGCCCGGGTGGCCGGGCTGCGCGGCCGCAACCTCGACCTGGTCGAGCATCGCGTGCTGAAGCTGCTGCGCCAGGCCGGGACCGGCTTCTCGCCTGAGCGCGGGCGCACGGAGACGCGGCCGTTGGACGAGGATTCTGCGCTGCGGCTTGGGCTGCTGTTCCGCATGCTCGCGCCCATGCGGTCGCGCGACAACATCCGGGCCGTGGCCGAGGGGATCGAGGCGATGGGGCGCGAGGAGGCGAGCTACTGGCTGGGCATGGCGATGCACCGCAAGAACCCGCGGCGGGCGCTGACCGCGCTGCGCTTCCTGCTGACCGACCCGTACCGGCCGGCGATGGCGCGGGCATGACCGGCGCGGACATGAAACATAACTCGCCCGTTGCGGGACAGACGGCCTGGCACTTCTCCGAATAGTTGCGATTTAGGTTTCTATTATTTTGTTTCCGATATATCGTTGCTGGCCCCGCACGCTGCGGTTTAGGCAATGGCCCAGACGGCTCCTGAGCTACAAAGGAAGGTCTGGAGCCAATGGACGGACTGCAGGGGAAGATCGAGGGCGTGGTTCCGGTGGCGGCCGACACGCGCCTGATCGAGCGCTGGCTGCCCATCGCGGCTCTGGGCGAGGAAAGCGTTCGGGAGCGGCGCTCGATGACGGCGCTGCCGCCAACCTACTACCTAGCATGTCTGGTGGGCGCGGCGGCCCTTGGTGGCGAGCCGGGCGGCTTTGCTGGCGGCTGTGCTCCCTGCCGACGTGGACCGGGATAAATTCATGTACATCTTGGGTATCCACGGAGATTCAGTTGGTGCACGCAAGAAAATGGACGCAGCCCGTCGCACCGGCGTGCGAATTACAAATCCCTATGAGTGGAAGCGTGCTTTTCAGCACTCCTTGAACTTAGCAGAGCAATCATGGCTCAAAGAAAATACAGTCGCGACCGTGCCGATAGTGCTTGATCCAATGGCCGGCGGCGGATCGATCCCATTTGAGTCAGCACGGCTGGGGTTTTCAACACTTGCTAACGACTTGAACCCAGTTGCGGCTTTGATAGAGCGAGCTACAGTTGAATGGCCGATGCGCTACGGCGCGGAGCTTAGGCAAGCATTTGATGTAGTCGCGCGTCAGTTCCGGTTGCGGATGGACGAACGGCTCGACACATCCTTTCCTCAGCCGGACGCCCCAGAGCAAATCAATCTCACCTATCTCTGGGCACGCACCGTATGCTGTCCCCATTGCGATGGATTAGTCCCGTTATCGCCGAATTGGCGCTTGGCACCGGATGACACTGGAGTCCGGCTCTCACCATTCCTTGGTACCGGGAAAGGAGACCGGACCCGCCGCTGCGACTTCGTAATCGTCCGTTCCGCGGCTGAGCACTCGGCGGGCACCGTTGCGGACGGCGATGGGACCTGCCCGTTTCCGGACTGCTCGCGGGTGATCGACGGCGACGAGATCAAGCGGCAGGCGCAGGCAGGCGGCATGGGCGAGCAGTTGTTCGCCATGGTCTTCAAGCGCCGGATCGCGACGACGACGAAGCTGGGCAAGCCGGGACGCGACAAGTGGGAACGCGGCTACCGCGCGCCTCGCCCGGAGGACGACAACAGCGTCGAGATCGCGGCCAGGCTTGCAGCGAAGATGCAGGAGTGGGAGGCGCTGGACTTCGTGCCGAGTGAGGCTTTCCCGCCTGACAGTAATGACGACCGACCCATCCAATATGGTATGCCGCTTTGGCGAGACCTATTCAGCCCACGGCAACTGCTCGGGCACGGAACGGCGGTCGAAGTTTATCGGGAGCTGCTGGCCGAAGCGGAAGCAGCCGGAACACTTGATGAGGTGAGCCGCGCAGCTTTCGTCTATCTCGCCCTCAGCCTCGACAAGATGGCCGACTACAACAGCCGCATGTGCCGCTGGCACGGCACCCGGGAAGTCATGGTCAACACCTTCGACCGGCACGACTTCTCGTTCAAATGGTCCTATGCCGAAATGGCGCCGCTGATCGCCGGGCTAGGCTACGATTGGGTCATCGGACAGGTTGGCAAGTGCATCAAGGAACTGGTGGATCTGGGGCACCCCGAAACGCGCGACAACAACAGCCTCCTGCGCACCGCAAACCCAATCCCCCCCGCCATCCGTCACCATCACCTGCGGCCCCGGTGACGCCCTGGACCACATCGACAGCGCCAGCGTGGACGTCGTCGTGATGGACCCGCCCTACTACGACAACGTCATGTACGCCGAGCTGTCCGATTTCTTCTACGTCTGGCTGAAACGCACCGCCGGGCAGATGGTGCCCGAGCTGTTCACCCGGCACCTGACCGACAAGGAAAACGAGGCGGTCGCCAACCCCGCCAAGTTCGCCGGCCAGAAAGGCGCCAAGGCGCTCGCCGGACGCGACTACCAGCACCGCATGGCCGGCATCTTCGCGGAGTGCCGCCGGGTGCTGAAACCGAACGGCATCATGACGCTGATGTTCACCCACAAGGCCACCGGCGCCTGGGGCGCCCTCGCCAAGGGGCTGATGGAGGCCGGCTTCATCATCACGGCAAGCTGGCCCATCAACACCGAGGCGGAGGGCAGCCTGCACATCAAGAACAAGTCCGCCGCCAACAGCACCATCTTCCTCGTCTGCCGCCCGCGCCTGGCCGCCGCCGGCAGCGGCGCCCACTACTGAGAGGACGTGGAGCCGCTGGTGGCGCGCGCGGTGCACAGCCGGGTCGCGGAGTTCCAGGAGGCCGGGATCGGCGGCGTGGACCTGTATCTTGCCTGCTTCGGCCCGGCGCTGGAGGAGTTCTCCCGTCACTGGCCGCTCAGGCGCGGCACGCCCCGGCCGCAGCCGGAGGCCAAGCGGCGCCAGCGCCAGACCGAACTGCTTGAGGAGAAATACGACCCCTACGCCGTCACCCCCGAGGACGCGCTGGACGCGGCCCGGCGCGAGGTGAAGCGCTGGCGGCTGGACCAGTTGGGCCAAAAACAGGGCCACGCCGAGCTTGATCCGCTGACCAGCTTCTTCGTGCTCGCCTGGGACAGCTTCCGTGCGCCGGTGTTCCCGTTCGACGAGGCGCTGCGCCTGGCCCGCGCCGTGGGCGTGGACCTGGAGACGAAGGTGGTGGGCGTGCTGGCGGAAAAGAAAGGCTCCGACCTGGTGCTGTGGGACAGCGCCCGCCGGGCCGCGAAGGATGCGCTGGGCAGCCCGGACGGCAGCCGGGCCATGCTGGACGCGCTGCACCACGCTGCCCATGCGGCACGGACCAAGACGCTGACGGCGGCGCGGGAGACGCTGGCGCATTGCAAACTGCTGGAGGCGCCGGCGTTCCGCCAGGCGCTCGCGCTGGTGCTGGAGGTGCTGCCGGTCGGGCGCGGCTTCTCCGGCGTGACGCTAGAGGGCGACCTGGCCGCCGCGGCGGGCGACTTCGACGCATTGGAGAACCTGCGCCGCCTCGCGTTGCCGGACGACGTGCCCGCGCCGAAGCAGTTGGAGCTGTGGGCGGCGCTGGCCGCCTGATGCCGCTCCTGCGGGACAGCGAATGGCGGCTGAAATACACCCCGGACCACGGCAGCCTCGTGCACGGGTTCTACCTGCCGCTGCTGGGCTGCGCCGTGCGCTACGACCGCCTGACCGGATACTTCAACGCCGCCGCGCTGGCGCTCGCGGCGCGGGGCGTGGAGGGGCTGCTGCTGAACGACGGCCAGATGCGCATGATCGTCGGCTGCACGCTCGGACCTGGCGAGGTCGCCGCCATCGAACGTGGGGAGGCGCTGCGGGACGTGGTGGAGGCCCGGCTGACCGCGGCGCCGCTGATGCCGCTGGACGGCGACATGGCGCAGGCGCTCGAGCTGCTGGCGTGGCTGGTGGCGCAGGGGCGGCTGACGGTGAAGGTGGCGGTGCCGTGCGACGCGAAACGCCGCCCCATGGCGGCGGACGGGATCTTCCACGAGAAGGCCGGGATCGTCGAGGACAAGACGGGCGAGCGCCTGGCGTTCAACGGCAGCCTGAACGAGACGGCGGCGGGCTGGACCAGGAACTGGGAGAGCCTGAACGTCTTCACGACGTGGCGCGACGCGGACCGGGTCCGCGAGGAGGCCGAGAACTTCGCCCGGCTCTGGGCGGACCGGGCGCAGCACGCCATTACCCTGGACGTGCCCGCAGCGGCGCAGGCCGACCTGCTGCGGTTCATGCCGAAGCACGACCGGCCGGCCCGGCTGCTGCACGCGCGGCCTGCGCCGCCCGCCGAGGCGCCGCCCGAGCCGGCGCTGCCCTCGCTGGATCTGCGCCGCGCCGTCTGGAACTTTATCAAGGTTGCCCCAAGCCTGCCCGGCGGCGGCGTGCGGGTGGGCGAGGCGACCAGCGCGGTGACGCCGTGGCCGCACCAGGTCCAGGCGTTCCACCGCCTGTACGACCACTGGCCGCCGAAGCTGCTGATCGCGGACGAGGTCGGGCTCGGCAAGACCATCCAGGCCGGGATGCTGCTGCGCCAGGCTTGGCTGGCGGGCAAGGCACGGCGCATCCTGATCCTGGCGCCCAAGGCGGTATGCCGGCAGTGGCAGGTCGAGCTGCGGGAGAAGTTCAACCTGAACTGGCCGCTGTACGACGGCCAGAAGCTGATCTGGTATCCCAGCCCGGCGCTGCGGGGCCGCCACGAGCAGCCGGTGGCCGGGACCGAGTGGCACAAGCAGGGCGCCGTCATCGTCTCCTCGCACCTGCTGCGCCGGGCGGACCGGGCCAGGGAGGCGCTGGAGGCCGAGCCTTGGGACCTGATCGTGCTGGACGAGGCGCACCACGCCCGGCGCCGGGCGGCCGGCAGCGCCCAGGAGGGCGGCCCGAACTCGTTGCTGCGGCTGATGCGGGGCTTGAAGGAGCGCACGCAGGGCCTTGTCCTGCTGACCGCGACGCCGATGCAGGTGCATCCGGTGGAGATCTTCGACCTGTTGAGCCTGCTCGGCTTGCCCGCGGAATGGGAGCAGGGCGCGTTCCTGCGCTTCTTCGAGGACATCGGGCAGGACAGCCCGAGCCATGAGGCATTCGACCGCATGGCGGCGATGTTCCGCGCCGTGGAGCGCGCCTATGGTCCCGTCGGACCCGATGCGGTCCATCGGCTCGGCCTGCCGGGCGCGCTGCGGGCGAGGAGGCTGCTTGGCGCGCTGCGCGACCCGTCCGGCATCCCGCGCCGGATGCTGGAGACGGCGGACCGCAAGGCCGCGCTCAGGCTGATGCGGCTGAACACGCCGATCAACCGGCTGGTCTCCCGCCACACCCGCGAGCTGCTGCGCGCCTATTTCAAAGGCGGCACGCTGAAGACCCGCATCGCGGACCGCAAGGTGGAGGACCGCTTCATCCATCTCTCGCACGACGAGCGGGCGATCTACGATGCCGTGGAGGACTACATCGCCAGCACCTACAGCCAGGCGGTCGCCAGCGGCGTCTCCGGCCAGAAGCGCAGCGCCATCGGCTTCATTATGACCATCTACCGCCGCCGGCTCGCGAGCAGCTTCCTGGCGCTGCTGGAAACGCTGGAGAAGCGGCTGCAGCGTCTCCGCCAGCCGGGGTCGAGCGATGTCCTGGCCGGGCTGACCGAAGGCGAGGAGGACGAGGACGGGGAGGAGCCGGACGAGGACGAGGCCCAGGAGCTGGCGCGCGAGGCGTTGGCGCTGGAGGAGCAGTCCGAGATCGAGCGGCTGGTCGAGGCGATCAAGCGCCTGCCGGCAGACACCAAGTGCATCCGTCTCCGGCAGGAGTTGGCGACCCTGCGGGCGGCCGGGCATGCGCAGGTGATGGTGTTCACGCAGTACACCGACACGATGGACTTCCTGCGAGGCGAGCTCGGCAGCGGGCTGCGCGTGATGTGCTTTTCGGGCCGGGGCGGCGAGGTTGCCGATGCGGACGGCTCATGGCGAGTCGTGTCCCGGGACGACGTGAAGCGTCGCTTTCGCGAGGGAGGCGCCGATTTGCTGCTGTGCACGGACGCTGCTGCCGAGGGCCTGAACTTCCAGTTCTGCGGGGCGCTGGTCAACTACGACATGCCGTGGAACCCGATGCGGGTGGAACAGCGCATCGGCCGCATCGATCAGCTCGGGCAGCAGTACGCCGACATCCGCATCGTCAACCTGCACTATGCGGAGACGGTGGAGGCGGACGTGTATGCGGCGCTCCGCCAAAGGATCGGCCTGTTCGAGAAGGTGGTCGGCGGCCTGCAACCGATCCTGGCCCGGATGCCGGGCCTGATTTCGAGCCGCGTGCTGACCGGACAGCAGCGCGGGGCGGCAGCGCGGCAGGAGGCAGTCCGCGATATCGAGGCGGAAGTGGATCGGACCCAGTCTGGCAGCACCCTTGACATCGATGCGTTGATGAGCGCCGACGCCACCGATCCGCCCCGTCCGCCGCCAGCGGTCACGATGGACGATTTGGACCGGGTGATCGGGTCGGCGCCGCTATTGCCGCCAGGGGTCGAGATCTCGCCGATGGGCATACGGGAGTACGGCTACCTGCAACCCGGCATGGCGAGGTCGGTGAGGGTATCGACTGATCCGCTCTACTACGAGCAGCACGCCGACTCCGTCGAGCTCTGGAGCCCGGGCAACCCGATTTTTCCGGTCGCAGGCCTTGATGCCCAGGCGCCGACGTTTGCGCTTTTGTCTGAGCTGTTGGAGGCACGCCGCTGATGATCGAGCCCGGGGCTTCCGGCTGGCACGGCATCGGCGATTCTCGCTCAGACAGCGATGGGGGCGAGCGGATGCGGGTTGGATAGACCCTCAGCGAACACCGCGAAGGAGCGCGTGCCTCATCAAAGCTGCACCCCCCGCGTGAGCGCCCCGTCCACGACCAGGTTTGTGCCCGTTATGAAGCTTGCCGCCGGGCTTGCGAGGAACACGGTGGGGCGGGCCATCTCCTCGGGCTTGCCCATGCGTCCGGTGGGGTTGAGCGCGAGCGCCTGGGCGAAGAACGCCGGGTTGTCCCGCTCGATGCGCGCCCAGACGCCGCCTTCGAAATAGGTGTTGCCCGGCGAGACCGTGTTGGCCCGGATCCTCTTGCCCGCAAGCTGAAAGGCGAGCCCTTGGGCGTAGTGCACGAGGGCAGCCTTCATCGCCCCGTAGGCGCCGGCGGCGAAGTCGATCTCGCGGCCGGACACGCTGGAGATGAAGGTGATCGAGGCCGCGTCGGAGCGTTCGAGATAAGGCAGGGCCGCGTCCACCAGCCGGATCGCGCCCAGCAAATCCGTCTCGAACCCGGCGCGCCAAGCGGCTTCGTCCTGGCCGATCGCGAGCGCGCTCACGTTCGCCACGACGATATCCAGCCCGCCCAGCGCCGCCGCGGCCGCCTGCACGAAGCCGTGCAGCGCCGGGCCATCCGCAACGTCGAACGCCTGCCCGAACGCCTTGACGCCCCGGCCGCGGAGCGCCTGTGTTGCCTCCTCCACCTCGCCAGCGTTGCGCGCGCAGAGGGCGACATCCGCGCCCTCCTGGGCAAAGCACTCCGCAATGGCGCGGCCAATCCCCTTCGTGCCGCCGGTAACGAGCGCGCAGCGCCCCTTGAGCCCGAGATCCATGACCAATGCCTCCAACGTCGCGGTTATTCTGGGTGACAGTTCGTTCAGCCGACTATAGGCCGCCTATGGCTCCGGCGGCCGGCGGGTGTGCCAATCGGTGCGTTGCTGGAAGGCGTGGCCGGCACGGCACAGCAGCGCCTCCGACACATGCGGGCCGACGAGCTGCAGGCTGAGCGGCAGGCCCGCCGTATCGATGCCGCTCGGCAGGGTGATGGTCGGGTTGCCGGCGAAGTCGAACGGGGCGGTGAAGCGCAGCATGCGCAGCAGCACGCCGTCGTCCTGGCCGTACTCCGCCATGCGCTCCAGGCTCGGCACCGGCACCGGCATCGTCGGCATGAGCAGCAGGTCCACGTCCTGGAACAGCGCGGCCAGCCGCCCGGAGAACTCCAGCCGCTCGTGCATGATCGCGCCGAACTCGACCGCGGTCATCCGCCGCCCGTGCTCGATCAGGTTGGCGAGGTCCGGGCCGTATGCGCTGGCGTGCAGTGGGTAGGTCGCCTGGTGCGCGATCGCCGTCTCGACCGCGCAGAACGGGATCCAGCCACGCAGCAGCGCCTCGGTCGGGGGAAATTCGATCTCGCGGACCTGCGCGCCGAGCGCCGTCAGCACGTCCTCGGCCGCGCGCACCGCGTCGGTCACCTGCCCGTCGATGCCGTCGCCGTTGTAGCCGCGGTCAACCCCGATGGTGATCCCGCGGATGCCATGGCCGAGTTCCGCCAGGTAGTCGGGCACCGGGTCCTGGATCGCGGTGGGATCGCTTGGGTCAGACCCGGCGATGACGCCCAGGATCGCCGCCGCGTCGGCAGCACAGCGCGCCATCGGCCCGATATGGTCGAGCGACGCGGCCAGCGGCAGGATGCCATGCCGGCTGACCCGGCCCCAGGTCGGCTTGATCCCGGTCAGCCCGCAGGTGGCCGAGGGAAACCGGATCGACCCCCCGGTGTCCGAGCCGAGCGACCCGAAGCACAGGCCCAGCGCCGTCGCGACGCCCGATCCCGTCGATGACGAGCCTACCCAGTGCCCGGCGCTCCACGGGTTGCGCGGCGTGGGATCGTCCGGATGGTGGCTGGTGTAGGCGCCCTCGGTCATCTTCAGCTTGCCGATGATCACCGCGCCCGCGTCCTCCAGCCGCCGCACGACCGTGGCGTCGTGGTCCGGGGTCGAGTTCCTCCGCATCGGCATGCCGCCGCTGGTCGGCGCGAAGCTGGTCGCGCAGAGGTCCTTGACCGCGAGCGGGACGCCGTGCAGCGGACCGCGCCAGAGGCCGGCGGCGATCTCCGCCTCCGCCCGCACCGCGGCGATGCGGGCGCGCTCCGCCAGCAGCGTCGTGTAGCTGCGCGCCGCCGCATCCAGCCGCGCAATCCGGTCGAGGGTCGCTTCCAGCACCGTCACCGGCGAGAGTTCGCGCCGTTGGATGCGTTCCGAGACCTCGACCAGCGGCAGATAGTGTAGGTGCTCAGGCGACATGGCTGGTGCTCCCCTCGTCCGGCTGCGATGCGCCCTTAGAGAAGCATCTGGACCGCATGATGGAAACCCGCCAGTGATCAACCGGACATGCCGGCACGGCTTGTATCTGTGTTAAGCTCGATCACCGACCCGGCTCGGAGTGCTATTACGATGGGATGAATACATTGAGAAAAGTCCGTCCAGGGGTTGGCCCGAAGTATCCGCAGGTCGTCGTCCTCGTGGGCGCCACGGGCGACCTGTCCCGGCGGAAGCTGCTGCCGGGCCTGTTCCACCTATCGAGCGCCGGGTTCATCCCGGGCTGCCGGATCATCGGCATCTCGCTGGATGATCTCACCCCCGAGGCATTCCACATATTCGCGCGCGAGGCGCTGGATGAGTTTTCCACCCGTAAGGTGAATGAGGCCGACTGGGCCGCCTTTGCGGAAAGCCTGGACTATGTGCCGATTAATGCGGGCCCCGACGTGCTCAGGGCGGCGGTGGAGCGGGCGGAGCAGGCGTTGGGCGGCGAGAGCCGCCGGGTGCACTACCTGAGCGTGCCGCCCAATGCAGCCCTGTCGGCAGTGCAGTTGCTGGCACGCGCGGATCTGGTCGAACGGTCGCGGATCATCATGGAAAAGCCGTTCGGCACGGACCTGGCCAGTGCGGTGTCGCTGAATGCCAGGCTGCACGAGGTGTTCTCGGAGGACCAGATCTTCCGGATCGACCACTTCCTAGGCAAGGAGCCGGCGCAGAACATCCTGGCGTTCCGTTTCGCCAATGGGCTGTTCGAGCCGATCTGGAACCGCAACTTCATCGACCACGTGCAGATCGACGTGCCGGAGACGCTGGGGCTTGGCAAACGCTCCGGGTTCTACGAGGCGACCGGGGCGTTTCGCGACATGGTGGTGACCCATTTGTTCCAGATCGTCGCGTTCATGGCGATGGAACCGCCGACCGCCCTGGAGCCGGCGCCGATCAGCGAGGAGAAGAACAAGGTGTTTCGCAGCATGTCGCCGATCCAGCCAACGGATGTGGTGCGCGGGCAATACACCGGATACCGGGCCGAGGCGGGCGTCGATCCCGAATCGGATACCGAGACCTTCATCGCGTTGAAATGCTCGATCGACAACTGGCGCTGGGCCGGCGTGCCGTTCTTCCTCCGCACCGGCAAACGGCTCGCGGAGGGGCAGCGTATCATCTCCATCGCCTTCCGCGAGCCGCCCAAGAGCATGTTCCCCGTGGGATCGGGAGTCGGTGCGCAGGGCCCGGACCACCTGACGTTCGACCTGGCCGACGCCTCGAAGATGTCGCTGTCGTTCTACGGCAAGCGCCCCGGCCCGGGCATGCGGCTGGACAAGCTGAGCCTGCAGTTCGCCATGCACGATACCGGCCTGATCGGCGACGTGCTCGAAGCCTATGAGCGCCTGATCCTCGACGCGATGCGCGGCGACCATACGCTATTCACCACGGCCGAGGGCATCGAGCGGCTATGGGAGGTATCGATACCCCTGCTGGAAGCGCCGCCGCCGGTTCGCCTTTACGCCCCTGGCTCGTGGGGGCCGAAATCGGTCCATCAGCTCGTCGCCCCCCACGCCTGGCGGCTGCCGTTCGAAAGAACCTGGCGCGATCGCAACAGCTCGGGCAGCTAGACCGGCTGAAGCCGCAACGGCGCAGTCCAGTGAAGGCCCCGGCCGTGCGGTCCGTCGAGCCCGTCGCGTTCACCAAGTAAACAAGCGCCCTCTTGCACCAGCGGGAGCTGAAAATGAGGCAGGGCCGGCCCAGAGTCGGCCCCGCCGTGCGGGCACTCAACGTTACTCAGCCTTTGGGATGAGCATTACCGACCTCGATGGTGCGCGTACGCCCCGAACGAGCGGCCCGGTAGCGGTTGAAACTCCGCGCTTGGGCATAGGCTACCGTGCTTTCCCCGGCGCCATGCGGCAACGAATTGGCTGTCTGCATAGGCGCCTCACTGCCGAACGCCGGCTCAAGTTGCGCCAAGGACGATAGCTGGACCGCGTTGCTCGTCGGATGTGGATAGGCCGCCGACCCGGTGTCAGCCAAGAACGCCGGACCCGTGGTGACTTGGGCACCGGCCTGGAACGGGAACGGATCGCCGTTGCCCTCGCTCTCTGCGAAGGCCGCACCAGCCGACAGGCTCAGGGCGATGGCGGCGAGAAAAGTTTTTGTGCTCATGATGACTCTCCCAATTTGATGGCCTGGCGTGCAGCGTTCTGGACTCGGTGTTCCCGTCACTGCCGCAATGGCCATGAGCCAAATCTAAAACCGCTTCAGGGAGGCGGCTGTGCGCTCCGTCACACCGTTTGCGACCGAAGTGGCGGAGGATGTCGAGCATCCTCGGCTAAGGTTCGTGATTGACAACCCATGTTGGTTAAACATTTAGCAATGGCGGTATCCCCCATCAGCCCGGCACGTGCCTTGGCGCAGTTTGCTTTCCTGGCCGGGGCGCCTGCGGAGGCTCTGGGCCGGTTTCTCGCCCATGCACGATGGATCGACGCCGAGCCAAATGAGACGGTGATCGATTTTTATGATGTCACGACAGACGTATTCTTCGTCGTGCAGGGCAATGTGCGCGTCCTGGTACTCACGGCGGACGGGGAGCATACTCAGATCCTGGGCGACTTCGCGACGGGTGATCTCGTGGGTGAGATGTCGGCCATCGACGACGCCCCCCGGTCTGCCCGCGTGGAGGCGCTGGTCCGCACACGTCTATGCGTTGTGCCCGCCGCTGCCTTCCTTGATCTCGCCTTCGCCGTGCGAAACGTCGGCTTGCGGCTGATGCAATTGTTGACAGCGCGCATTCGCACCCAGAACCAACGGCTGCTGGAGCATACGGCCCTGCCGGCACGGCTGCGTCTTGCGGCCGAGCTGCTCCGCCTAAGCCGCCGCCGTCCGGACGGCACGCATGCCGTCAGCCCTCCGCCGACGCAAGAGGAACTGGCCGCCCGCGTCGGTGCCCGGCGTGAGACGGTATCGCGCGAGCTTTCCGCCCTGGCCCGCGCCGGGCTGCTGCGTCGCACGCGGGCCGCGTTCGTGCTGGATGATCCGGCCGCCCTACGTGCCGCGGTCGAGGCAGGGTCTGAAGGGCTGACAGGAGCTTTGTCCGGCAGATAGCCTTGCCGTCCCGTCAAAAAATTGCCACATACCCGCTCGACGGTGACCCGCATCAACCAGAAAGATAAGCTGTTCCAGCGCTGGGCGAGCTTTGCCCAAGATTAAAAAATTACGGGAGCAGGACTGTGCTGCCGGTTGTCTTGCGTTCCTCCAGCGCGCGGTGCGCCAAAGCAGCGTCTTTCAATGCAAAGGTTTGGTTGACCTTGATATGCACTGCACCGGACATCACTGCCTGCATGAGATCCTGGGCAGACCGATCGAGATCAAATCGTGAGGCAGTGTAGGTGGCCAGTGATGGTCGAGTCAGGAACAAGCTGCCTTTGGCGCCCAGCACGGCAATTTCAAATGGCGGCACAGGGCCGGATGAATTGCCGAAGCTAACCATCATGCCAAGGGGAGCTAAGCAGTCTAGACTTGCCATAAATGTATCTTTGCCAACGCTGTCATAGACAACCGGCACCATCGTTCCACCGGTCAATCGCTTGACATCCAACGCAAGTCGTTCATGTCCGATGATTACATGAGTTGCGCCGTGCGCATGTGCCAATTGCGCCTTTTCCTGAGTTGAGACGACACCAATCACCGTCGCACCCAAGTGTTTCGCCCATTGACACAGGATCAGTCCAACTCCTCCCGCGGCTGCGTGTATTAACACGGTATCACCACTCTTCACCGGATAAGTTCGGCGGAGCAGATACTGCGCTGTCATGCCTTGTAGCATCATGGCCGCGGCAGTCTGATCGTCAATCCCGTCTGGCAGCTTCACCAAACGATCTGCAGTGATGACGCGATCAGTGGAATAGGCTCCAATTGGGCCTGTGGCATAGGCTACGCGGTCTCCTACGGCAATACCGGTCACCTCCGAACCAATCGCGTTGACAACTCCTGCAGCTTCCATGCCCAGTGTTGCTGGCAAAGACGGCGCCTTGTAGAGCCCGGTTCTGAAATAAACGTCAATGTAGTTTAACCCGATTGCCGTATGATGAACGAGAACCTCGGCCGGGCCAGGCTCGGGCGTCGGCACATCGTCCCACTGCATCGCCTCGGGCCCGCCATAGGCATGGATGCGAATTGCCTTCGTCATCTAGCTTTCTCCTGTTTGAAATGGCTGGCACCGCGCTACGCGGAACGGGCCTCGAGTTGCAGCAAATAACGCTTGGTGTCCAAGCCCTCGGCACCGGAGTAGCCGCCTAGCCCGTGCGCCGCGACCACTCGATGGCAGGGGACTATAATAGGGATTGGGTTGCATCGATTTGATTGTCCGACTGATCGAGGTCCGCCGCCCGCCACTCTCGCGACGGCGGCATAGGTCCAGGTTTGGCCGTAGGAAATCAACGCAAGAGCGGCCCAGACCTGGCGCTGGTAGGCGGTTCCTGCCGGGCGAACCGGAAGCTCGAAGACCTGTCTTTCGCCGTCCAGGTACTGGTGCATTTGATCCCGCGCCTGCGTCAGAAGCGTCGTCGCATCTTGATCGCGCGCCCACCCCCAATCGACAGCGACAATCGCCCCGTCATCCTCTGAAAGGGTGAGGGCGCCAAGCGGCGTGTGGAGTGAAAGTTGCGGCACTCGGGTCCTCGTCAGGAGAGCAGCTTGATCGCAGGCGCTGTAGCGTGGGTTGTCAAGCACGACGCCACGTAGCAGCGCCGCCCCGGCCATGCTAGGCCATGCGCCATGTCGTGTCGCGCAAAGCCAGCCGTTCCGGTCGCGCCAAGAGCCAAGACGGCTCGGACAACCCCCGCCGTCGCCGACACTCCTCGGCGATTGGCTCAGAACGTTCCACGCGAGACAATCGAGCGCCTCGAACAATTCGTTGCTCTCATTCAAAAATGGACACAATCCATCAACTTGGTCTCGCGAGGCGATCGCGAGATCATATGGTCGCGCCATGTGCTGGACAGCCTACGCCTCCTGCCGCTCATCCCGCAAAACACGGCGCGCGGCTTGGACCTCGGCTCAGGCGCCGGCTTCCCCGGGCTGGTTCTAGCGCTTGTATCAAACGTCCCCTTTGATCTCATCGAGGCTGATCATCGGAAAGCTGCCTTCCTGGTCGAAGCCCAGCGCGTAACGGGTGCTCCAGTCCAGGTGCATTGCACGCGCATTGAACATCTATCGCTGCCTCGTGTGCCGCTGGTCACCGCCCGGGCGCTCGCTCCACTGACGCGTCTGCTTGCCTATGCCGACCAGTTCTTGGCGTGTGGCGGTCTCGCCCTTTTTGCCAAGGGAGCGCACGCCGACGCGGAGATTGCCGTGGCGAGGCAACACTGGCGCATGCAAGTCACCCAATCCAGCGACCCGCACTATCCCGAGTCCACGGTCCTTGCCATCACCGATCTGACCCGAACTTAGTCTTAGCCAAGCAAGGCTTGCTGGCTCGATCAGCTCCGGGCACGCGCCGCCTCGCCCTGCCGCGCCAGGCCAAGCAGCATCCGCCGTATCAGCAGCCCGTCCAAGGCTCCGGTCTGCTTGCAGGCCAGCTCGACCCGGCGCACCTCGTCCATTGCCTGAACCAGCCTGCGTGGACTCCACAGCATCAGCGCTTGGCTGAACGAGGCCGCCCGCTTGAAAAACACCGGCGGCCGCAATGCCCGGGTTGCGTCTGCGGCCGATAGGCCGGCCGCCATGTGCCCGCGCCCTAAATGCAGCTTGCCCAGATGCGCCAGCACGCCCCGGGCGATCGCCACCGGCGCCATGCCCTCAGCCAAGGTGCGTTCGATCGAAATGTCCATCTGCGCGACGTCGCCCGCCAGCGCCGCAAACACCGCGTCATCGAACGACACCGCGGCAAGGTCGCCCACGCAGGCCCGCACGGCGCTGAGATCAAGACGTCGGTCCGGACCAGCATACAAAATCAGCTTTTCCACCTCACCCCGCGTCGATCCGCGATCGCTGCCGACATGCTCGCCAAGCCAGCGGAGCGCATCAGCATCCAAACGCACCCCAGCCGCAGTAAGCCCGCCTTCGATCGCCTCCTGAAGCGCCTTGCCCTCCTCCGGATAGCAGGCGATCGACGCGCCGTTTGCCAAGCCCTCAACGAACGCCCGCAGCTTGGACCGGCCCGGCAAAGCCCCGGCCTCCAGCACAACCAAGCTGTCTCCTGCCGCCTCCGCGACCTGCTTCACGGCGCCCGTCAGGCTGTCGCCAGCGTCGCGCACCCGGATGACCCGCCGTCCGCCGATCATGGCGATCGCCGTAGCCTCCTCCATCAGCCGCGGGTGGTCCTCCCGCGACAGCCAAGCCACACGGAATGGGTCATCTCGTTGTCCCGTCACGGCCTGCGTCAAAATATCTGCCCGGTGCCGCACCGCTCCTTCGTCGTCGCCATGCAGCAAGACAACACGCACGGCGCCGGGCTCCCGCAGGAACGATGGTATCCGCCGGGCATCGAGCTTCACGCCGGCGCCGCCTCCGCCCGGTGCAGGAAGAACGCTCCAACCTGCAAGGTAATCTGGTCTGCAAGCGCCGACGCGACCCGCCGGATCGCCGTCTCGCTTTCCAGATCGGCAGCGAAATACTGCTGGTTGATGATGTTGTAGCCATCGAGTATCCGGCTGGTGCCCTGCGCCAGCACCGTGTGCTCCAGGGAAAGCGCCTTCAGGACCCAGGGCGCCGACCCGATCAACCGCACCCGGGACGACGAGCTGTCTCGTTGTATGGCGATCGCGTCGGCATTGATCGCGAGGTAGGCCGTCAGCTCGTACCGCTTGGCCGTCCCGGTCCCGCTTCCCTCGAAGCGCTGCTGCAGCGCCTGTCGCAGCAACTGGCCCGGCCGTTCAGCGAATACGGGAACATAGATCGCCGCCAACTCCGCCGTAGCAGGCCCCGCCATACCAGAAGCCGCGGGTGCATAGAGTGGCCGGAACCCGCACCCGGCCAGCGCCGCTCCACCGCCGAACAACACTACGCGGCGCCGCAGGACGGGCCAACCGCTCGACATGCTAGCCCGCGACCACAAAGTTCACGATCCGGTCCGGCACATGGATGCGCTTCACCACACGGCGCCCCTCCAGCACACGCGCAACATTCGGGTCCGCCTCTGCGGCAGCAATGGCCGTCGCCGCATCGGCGCCGGGCGGCAGCGCGACCGTCGCGCGCAGCTTCCCCATCACCTGCACCGCGATCGTCACGGTCTGCACCACGATCAACTCGGGGTCTGCCACCGGCCAGGGCTGATCGCATACCAAAGTCTGGCTTTCGGGATTGAGCATCCACTGCACCTCCTCGGCCAAATGCGGCGCCATGGGAGCAAGCAGTGTCGCCATCACCAGGACGGCCTCATGCCGGGCCCAGGCCAGTCCATCCTCCGCGACCGCACGCTCCGCCTCGCCGATCGCCGACGCAAGCTCATACAGCCGGGCCACCGCAAGGTTGAAGGCTAAGGTTTCAAGCGCCTCGGTCACCGCCGCGATTGTCCAATGGGTGGTCCGGCGCAGTGCCGTCGCGGCCGGGCCAGCCGTGCCCGGTGCGGCCGGAGGGCATGGAACCCGCGTCACAGCCGCCGCCAGGCGATGCACCCGCTGGATGAAGCGGGACGCGCCGGCGACCCCGTTCTCGGTCCACTCGATGTCCCGGTCGGGCGGATTGTCCGACAGGATGAACCAGCGCGCCGTGTCGGCCCCGAAACGGGCGATGATCTCCGCGGGATCGACGGTGTTGCGCTTCGACTTCGACATCGCCTCGATCCGCCCTACCGTCACCGGCTCGTTCGTCACCCGATGCTGGGCCGTGCCATCCGGCTGGCAATCGACCTCCTCCGGATACAGCCAGCGCCCGTCGGCTCCTTTGTAGCTCGCATGCGTGACCATGCCCTGGGTGAACAGCCCGGCGAAGGGTTCGGCCAGGCCGACATAGCCCGCCAACTGCATCGCCCGGGTGAAAAAGCGCGAATACAGCAGATGCAGGATCGCGTGCTCGATACCGCCGATATACTGATCGACCGGCAGCCAATGGTCCGCCGCCGCGCGCACCACAGGCACGGCCACATCCGGGCTGCAGAACCGGGCGAAATACCAGGAGCTGTCCACGAAGGTGTCGAACGTGTCGGTCTCCCGCTGCGCCGCGGCACCGCATCGCGGGCAGGTGACATATTTCCAGGTCGGGTGATGGTCGAGCGGGTTGCCCGGCCGGTCGAAGCGCACGTCCTCCGGCAGCCGCACCGGCAGATCGGCGTCCGGCACCGGCACCACGCCGCACGCGTCGCAGTGGATGACCGGGATCGGGCAGCCCCAATAGCGCTGCCGGCTCACCCCCCAATCCCGCATGCGCCAGTTCACCACGCCGGTCCCGGCCCCGGCGCGTTCCAACGCCTCGATCGCCGCGCGCTGGGCCACGACGGTGTCCAGGCCGTCCAGGAATCCCGAGTTGATCATCTGCCCGGGTCCGTCATAGGCGTCGGCACCGACGACGAAATCCTCCGCCGGCTCCCCGGGCGGCAGCACCACGGCGGGAGTCTCCAGGCCATACTTGCGGGCGAAGTCCAGGTCACGCTGGTCGCCGGCCGGACAGCCGAAGATCGCACCCGTCCCATATTCCATCAGCACGAAGTTTGCGATCCATACCGGGAAGCTGTGGCCCGGCATCAGTGGATGGCCGACCCGCAGGCCGGTGTCGAACCCCTCCTTCTCCGCGGTTTCGATAACCGCCTCGCTGGTCCCCATGCTGCGGCACTGCGCGACGAACGCCGCCGCGGCCGGGTTGCGCGCCGCGACCGCACCCGAGACCGGATGCTCGGGCGCCAGCGCCACGAACGACATGCCGAACAGCGTATCCGGCCGTGTGGTGAACACCTCGATCTCGGCCGCGATAGTGGCCACAGCCATGGCAGTGGCTTCACCCGCGGTTTCGGCCTCGGAATGAAGCGGAGCGGTTAGGGGAAAGCGGACCCGCGCGCCCTCGCTGCGCCCAATCCACCGGGCTTGCATGGTCCGCACCCGCTCCGGCCAGCGGTCCATCCGGTCGAGGGCGGCCAGCAGGTCCGGCGCATATTGGGTGATGCGCAGGAACCATTGGGAGAGTTGCCGCTTCTCGACCACGGCGCCTGATCGCCAGCCCCGGCCGTCGATGACCTGCTCGTTCGCCAGCACCGTGCCATCGACCGGATCCCAGTTGACCCAGCTACTCTTGCGCTCGACCAACCCGGCCTGCATGACATCCAGGAACAGCTTTTGCTGATGACCGTAGTACTCGGGATCGCAGGTGGCGAACTCACGCGCCCAGTCGATCGACAGGCCCATCCGCTTCAGCTCGGTCCGCATCGCCGCGATGTTGGCGCGCGTCCACTCGGCCGGATGCACGCCACGCTCCCGCGCCGCGTTCTCCGCGGGGAGGCCGAATGCGTCCCAGCCCATCGGATGCAGCACCGAATGGCCCTGGGCGCGCTTGTAGCGCGCCACCACGTCGCCCAGCGTGTAGTTGCGCACGTGGCCCATATGGATCTTCCCGCTTGGATACGGGAACATCTCAAGCACATAGTATTTCGGTTTGCCGTCCGTCGGGATGTCGGCCACGTGGAAGCACCCGGCCGTGTCCCAAGCCTGTTGCCAACGCGGCTCGGCGGTTCGGAAATCATAGCTCGTCGCGCTATCCGGCGCGGCCGTGACGGAGATGTCGTTCATCTTGAGCGCAGCCTATCTTCGAAAACCGTGTGTTGTATCCTCCAGGTCCGCCCGTGCGGCAAACAGCGGCTGGTTATGAGCCTGCCACCTGCGAGCGTAGTTCCCGTGCCCGGGCCAGGACCTTGTTCTCGATCTCGCTCGTCGTGGTGGCGTTGACCGGCGCATCGATCCATTGCCCGCCTTGCGCCACCTGCCGGAAGATCGAGATCCTGATGCCGTCGGCACGGAGCTGCCGTCCGAGAATATAGGCCGTCGCCTTGAAGCGCTCGCCGCCCCCGGCCGGCGGCTGATACCAATCGGTGATGATCACCCCGCCAAACGGGTCGGCCGAGGACAGCGGCATGAACGCCAGCGTATCGAGCGCGCCACGCCAGAGATAGGCGTTCACGCCCAGCGCGCCGCCCTCTTGCGCCGGGGCGGTGCCGGCGCCCTTGCCGATGCCGATCGCCAGGCCTTGGTCGCCGAACAGCCTGCCCTGCTCGCCGCCCTTGGTGCGATAGTCCTGGTATTCATCTTCAGCGACCCCGCGCACCTTCGCGGGGCCGCAAGCGGTCAGTCCTAGAACAGCGGTCAGGACGACGGCCAGCGTAGCGATGCGATGCGACATGGAGAACCTATCCGGATGAGGGCGCCACCAGCGCCGCACGCTGTCATAACCCGGCTGCACCGCCGCGCCAAGCTGGACCAACGGTGCAAGCATGTCGCGGAAACGCAGAAGGGGCGGTGGTTGCCCACCGCCCCTTCCAGCCATGTCGTTTGGTCGTTACCAGCTAAAGCCGGTGCCGACTGCGAAGACCTGGGCAGTGACCTTGTTGTTGAAGGCGTTGCCGCCCGGCGCCGCGGTAGTTACGCCCTGGCCGGTGATGAAGTTGTAGCCGTTCTGCTTGCGCTCGCTATACAAGTAGGACGCGAACAGCGATATGCCAGGCGCCAAGGAGTAGGTGCCGCCCGCCGCCAAACCCTGCTCGCGGCGCTGACGACCGAAGAAGGCGTTGTTGGTATCGCCCGCGGTCTTCAGGTTCAGGTAGTGCGCGCCGACCACGATGGGTCCGGTCGTGTACGAGAAGCCGCCAAGGATCGCCTCGCCGTCCGGCAGGCCCTTCGGAACAAGCGTGCCGACCCCGCCATTGAAGCGGCCATACATGTACTTGCCGCCAACGCTGAAGCCGCCATAGGTCAGCGCGATGCCGAAGTCGCCGACGCTCGGACCGTCATAGTTCGGACGGGCGCCAGCAGCGGCCAGCGGGTTGTTGTTGTACGCAAGACCGGAGTTGTCGAGCACGTGGCCGCCGCCGATGTAGCCGCCGGTCGCCGCAATGCCGAAGCCGCCAAACGTGCCGCGGTAGCGCAGCAGCGCGTCCACGGTGTTCTTGCGGCGGGCGCTTTCGCCGTTGACTGGCGACGACGAGAGACGGTCGCAGCCCGGGCCGGATATAGCCTGGCCGTTGCCGCCGGTCGCAGTGGTGAACGCGCCGTTCGCGTTGACGAAGTTGTTGCCTATCGGGCTGGCGCCGTTACAGGCGTCAACACCGCTTACGTTGCCGGTGCCCGGCTCATACGACACGCCGAAATCGAAGCCATAAAGCTGCGGCGACAGGTAGATCGCCTTGGTCGTCGTGTAGTAGCCGCCTTGGCCGTCGGCGAACGGCCAGGGCAAGATGAGGGCCTGCGCCGCAAGGCCGCCGACGTCGCCGTCCAGGCCGCCGTCATTGAAGTTTTCGAAGTTGCCGGTCATGTAAAGGCTGCTCGGCTGATCGGTCGATCCGAGGCGGATCGTGCCGAGCTGGTCGGTGCCGATGTAGCCCCACTCACGACGGAAGTAGAGGCCGGAGCGCGCCCGGTTCTGCGATGAACCGCCGCCGAACACACCGCCGCCGGCGCCGGAGTACTGGTCCTGCCGGATCTCCATACTGGCGCCGTACTTCAAGCCATTCGCAGAGACACCGTCGAAGCCCGGATAGAGGCGCCCGTAGTTGATGAACCCATAGCTGGTCTGCTTGTTCTGCCCGGTCAGCGTCCCCTGGCCGAGCGCGTTTACCGTGCCGGTCGGACTGCCCGCGACATTGTTGTTCGCATTGCGGTCGGACACCACCCCGCCATAGAAGCGGAAACGGCCGTTCAGCCGTATCGTCACGGTGCCTGGCGTCGGGAACGTCTGGGCATCCGCGACAGTCGCAACCGCCATCGAGGCGCCCAGTGCGGCCACGGTGGCCAGCAGGAGCTTACGCATTAAACTTCTCCTCAAAACGCCGATCACCGGCGAACGTTCAAGACCCCGCCCGGAACCTACCATATGACCGCATCAGCGGCTCACGGGCGAAGGCAGCCAGGCCTGTTCATACTATTGCCGAGCAAATGGCCTCCCTGCAATCGCCGGTTTGAGCGACTTATGGCAATTGCGGAACACTGTGGCGGGGGAGCCACATCCGGCAGTGGCGCCCTCCGCCATCAAAGCCCCAATCGCTCCGGCGCCGCCACACCAGCGCGGCAGCCGGCGCGCCGCGTCGCCGTCCACGCCACCCAAAGCCAGAACCGCGCCGTGGCGGCTGCGGGACGTTGCTCCGGCCAACGCGGCCCAGCGCAGGATACCCAGCGCCGGGGCGCCGGGGTGGCTCGGCGTGAGCAGTACCGGCGATAGGAACACCGCGTCCGCCCCGGCCGCCAAGGCTCGGCCCAACTCGATTCTGGAGTGGGCGGAACTGGTGACCAGCGCCTTTGGCCTGCGCCAATTTTTCAACGCCCGCATTCTTGGTCCCGTTGCCGCGCGACCGCCTCGCAGATGCACGCCGGCGCCGACCGCGGCCGCAAGCCGGGCGTCTCCGGCGACCACCAATGGCACGCCTAGCCGGCGGCATTGCTGTGCCAACGTCCGGGCCAGCGTGGCGCGGCCGGCCACGCCATCATGGCGGAACACCACGCCGCACAGTCGCCGCGGCAAAATGGCAATTGCCGCATGCGGATCGGCCAGGCGCACGGCGTCGGTGAACAGCCAAAGCACCGGCATGTGAAGCGTCGCCGCCCCACCCCGGCGGCGGCGTGCCTTGACCCCGCGCGCCCACGCTACGAGCCTATGATCCATGCACCCCTCCGACCCCCTCGCTGATCTCAGCGTGTCCGACCGCCTGCACCTGGTCCAGGCCCGCATCGCCGCGGCAACCGCGAAGGCCGGGCGCCCTGCCGGCTCCGTCACGCTGGTTGCGGTGTCCAAGACGCACCCCGCCGGCGCCGTCCGCCAGGCGATGGACGCCGGGCAGGCCGTGTTCGGCGAGAACCGCGTGCAGGAGGCCGCGACCAAGTTCCCCGAGCTGCGCGCCCTGCTTCCGACGCTCAAAGTGCATCTGATCGGCGGCCTGCAGACCAACAAGGCCCGTGACGCGGTGCGCGTGGCCGACGTGATCGAGAGCCTGGATCGCCCGCGCCTGGCCGACGCCCTGGCCGATGCTGCCGACAAGCAGGGCCGCCTCCCCGATCTGCTGGTTCAGGTGAACGTCGGCGACGAGCCGCAAAAGGCTGGCGTGCCCCGGGGCGAGGCAGACGCCTTCATCCGGGACTGCCGCGCCCGCTTCGGCGCCGCAGTGTTGGGGCTGATGTGCATCCCGCCAGCCGATGGCGACCCGGCGCCGCATTTTGCCTGGTTGGCCGCCTGCGCCGCCCAGCATGGGCTGTCAACGGTCTCGATGGGCATGTCCGGCGATTATGAGTGCGCCATCGCCCAAGGCGCCACCCATGTCCGGGTCGGCAGCGCCATCTTCGGCGTCCGGGCGGCGGCGCCAGGACCGGATGGCGCATAAAGGAGAGCATGATTCGACATCGTGAGCTTCGACCGCCACCCGAACCCGTCACCCCGCCCGGATACGGCCTGTTGACGCTTTGGGAACTCCGTGCCGGCTTGCGCTTTGAATTTTGTCCGGCCTATGGCATCCTTCCCAAAAGGGTTATTTGCCATGCCAGTCCGGCGGCGGTCCCGCGATTGATGGAAGTCGAATGATCTTGCAGTGCTGCATCGCAGCCATGCCCTTCGGACCGGGCCTGTGAGCCTAGCCGTAAACACTCTCCCCGCCGTCGCCAGCCGGCCCTTGCGCGCAGCAGCATTGCTGGCCGTGCTGGGCATCGTCTATGGCGACATCGGCACCAGCCCGCTCTATGCGTTCAAGGCCAGCCTGATCCACTTCAATGGCGTCGGCATCGGCCAAGTTGAGATCCTGGGCGTCCTCTCGCTGATCTTCTGGGCGCTGATCCTCATTGTGACAGTGAAGTACGTTTTGCTGGTCATGCGCGCCGACAACAACGGCGAGGGCGGCATCCTGGCGCTTATGGCACTCGCTCAACGCGGCACGGTCGGCACCGCCATGCGCACAGCGCTTGGCCTGATCGGGGTGGGCGGCGCCTGCCTGTTTTTCGGCGACGGGGTGATCACCCCCGCCATCTCGGTCCTGTCGGCGATCGAGGGACTGGAGGTCGTGTCTCCCGCTTTCAAAAGTTTCGTCCTGCCGCTTTCCATCGTGGTGATCGTGGCGCTGTTCGCGGTGCAGATACGCGGCACCAACAGCATCGGCCGGGCATTCGGCCCCGTGATGGCAACCTGGTTCGTCGTCCTGGCCGCGATGGGCCTGGCTCAGATTGCCCGCCACCCCGGCGTGCTCATGGCGGTGTCGCCGTACTATGCGGTTGTCGTCTGCTTCAGTCATGGCTGGCTGGCCTTCGTCACCCTCGGGTCCGTCGTGCTGGCCGTGACCGGTGCGGAGGCGCTATACGCCGACATGGGCCATTTCGGCGCCCAGCCGATCCGGCTCGCCTGGGTGTGCTTCGTGCTGCCCTGCCTCGTGCTGAACTATTTTGGCCAGGGCGCCCTTGTGATGGCCGATCCGGCCGCGCTGGAAAACCCTTTCTACTTGATGGCGCCAGAGAGCATGCGCCTGCCTTTGGTCGTGCTCGCCACTGCCGCGACGGTCATCGCCAGCCAGGCATTGATCTCCGGCGCGTTCTCGATCGCCCGGCAGTGCATGCAGATGTCGTTCCTGCCGCGCATGGCGGTCCTGCATACCAGCCACTCCGAGGAGGGGCAGATCTACGTGCCGCAGGTCAACATGGCACTGTTGGTCGGCGTGCTGGTCCTGGTCCTCGCCTTTCGCAGCAGCGACGCCTTGGCCTCTGCCTATGGAATCGCCGTCACTGGAACTTTCCTGTGCACCTGCGTGCTCGCGATGGTGGCTTTCCGCCGTCAGTTCGGCTGGCCGCGCAGCCTCGCTTTCGGCGTGTTCGGCTTCTTCTTCGCGATCGATTTTGTGTTCTTCGCCGCGAATGCGTTGAAGATCCCAGAGGGCGGCTGGGTCCCGTTGCTGCTGGGGTTCGCGCTGATGGCAATGATGACTTCGTGGAACCGCGGCCGCGAGCTGATGCTGGCGCGCTGGAAGCAGGACAGTCTGCCATTGGCGTCGTTCCTGGCGCGGCTGCCGCAGTCCCGGACCGTGCGGGTGCCGGGCATGGCGGTGTTCCTGACCGGCAACCCGGACTATGTGCCTGCCGCGCTGCTGCATAACCTCAAGCACAACAAGGTCCTCCACGAACGCGTGCTGTTCGTGACGGTGCAGAACATGGACATGCCGCAGGCCCCGGCCGACGAGCGGATCGAGGTGTCCGAGCTTGCGCCCAACGTCCATCGTGTCGTGTTGCGCTACGGCTTCATGGAAAGTCCCAATATCCCACGCGCGCTCGAGGAACTCAGCGCACACGGCGTGGAGTACAACGCCATGCAGGCGAGCTTCTTCCTTGGCCGTGAAGTCCTGGTACGCGCAATGGTGCCGAAACTGCCGGCATGGCGGCTGTTTCTCTTCTTGTTCATGGCACGGAATGCTGTGCCGGCGACAGAGTTCTTCCGCATCCCAAGCGATCGCGTCGTCGAGCTTGGCGTGCGAGTGGCGATCTGATCCGAAGACCTCGACCCTCGCGCGACTTGGTGCCCTCGATGCGACCGACTTCGGTTGTAGAACTCAGCCGGCGCATGCTGCGTTGATAGGTGACGCAGTGCAATCCGGATTGATTTGGTTTACGCCATAGCTCGTATATCATCGGCAGAAGGGGTGGTCGCACACGCTGATCACCGTTCAGGCGCATTTAGGGCGAGGTGATGGCGAAGCTGACCATGTTGCTGGCCAAGGGGCCGGGGTGCCCCAACGGCGACATTGACGATCGGCTTACCGTTCGGCTCGCCCTTACCTTGCAGGGTCAAATCGACTCATCGGCCTATGACAACGACCCTATCCCCTGGCTTGCCATCCGTGAGCGGCCAGGAATGAAGGACAAGCACTCTGAGCTGATCCGGCTGGAGGACGGCTGGGCCCTGCAAAGCATGATCAGCGAGGATGATCCGCTCTGGACCTTCGAGGGCCATGTGTTCCGTCCGGGCGACCTCGTGCGGCTGGGCCGGCCTGATGGCGAGGACCTGCTGTTCCGCATCGTGGCCAGCGCGCCGGGCTGAAAAGTTTGGCGCCCGGATCGCTGGTTCCGGGCGGCAATGCAATTGGGGTCACGGCGGTGCTGCCGTCCGCAACACGACGGCAAGATAGCTTGCCAGGACGCCCGAGTTGATCAGCCACACGGCGGCAGCGGCGAATGCGGCCATGCCTGCCCCAGCCAGCAGCAAATGGGCCGAACCCCGGGCGGGCTTGCTGACCGGAGCATGCCATTCGACCGGGAAATCCCGGTCGGGGCCGCCCTCGGCCAACCCCTTCTCGAAAGCAGCGAACTCCAGCGCGGCCTCGGCACCTCCCGGGAAAGCGTCAGTGCGAGAACTCTCGGCCGTCCGGCTGGGAAGCGAGTCAGCAACGAACGATGTCACGGGAACAGCCGGCTTCGGTGCCGGTTCGGGCAGTGACGCCGGCGCATACCCGGCGAAGCCACGGCGCAGCAGGCCGAACTCCTCCCGCTCCAGCAATCCGTGCAGTTCACGCCCACCGGCGAACACCAGCCGCAGCGGGGCGCCGTGGGCGGCGAACTGCACATAGCGCAACGCCGCCGGGTCGAGCGCGTCGGCTCGGTCCAGCATGAGCACAATCCGCTGGTAATCAGGCCCAGGGTCGGTCAGCAACTCAAAACCGCGCTCTAAGTCCGGCGCCGCGAGCGTCGCATCGGGCGCCTGCGCGACAAGCTCTGCGAGCAGGCCCGGCAGGGTCAGCACGTCGAGGGCTGGCGGCCGAAGCACCCGGTTCTGCCGCGTGGCGAGCCGTGCTGCCACGTCGTCCAGCACCGCACGCGGCACGTCGGCCGGCAACAGGACGTGCTCATTGCGGATAGTCAGCGCTGTGACGACGTCATCTGGGGACACGTTCTCGCCGTGTGTCGTGGTGGCGCAAGCCTAGCGGAACTTTGCTAAAAATTCGCTACTGCGCTGGCTCAAACAGCGAATTCACACGGGTGAAACCCGCGCCGCACAGTGCGGCGGTAAAAATCATGCATTCGCAAATTTCCTCCTTGCATTGGGGCGCGGATGGTCTATCTTGTGCGATGCAGCATGGTTCTGTCATGCTGCGGACGTTTCCTCCCTAAACTTGGCGGCATCTTCGGGTGCCGCCTTTTTTTTAGCTGGCGATGGGGTTGCGCCATAGCGGTTGGCGAACTCGGCCGAGCCGATGAACGACAGGGCCACACACTGCGTCGTAAACGCGGGCCACCTTGGCCTCCGCAGTCGCGGCATAGGGTCAAGGACCGATCTGTCAGCCCGTCGCTGGCGCCGCCTACAGCGCCTGCGATAGGTCATCGAGCAGGTCCTCCGCATCCTCCAGCCCGACCGAAATCCGCATCATCGGCTCATCGACGCCGCCGGCCATGCGAGCGGCGGGGTCGGCGCGGAGTGCGCCGCGCAGCAGCGCGCCCGGCCGCATGATGAGCGACTCCGCGTCTCCAAGGCTGACCGCGCGCAGCACGAGCTTGAGCCGGTCCATGAAGCGGTCCGCGCCATCATGGCCTGCAACGAGGCTGAACGACAGCATCCCCGATCCATTCGCCATCTGCCGCCGCGCCGCCGCATAGCCAGGGTCCAAGGGAAGGAAGGGATAGCGGACCTGCGCCACCGCGTCGTGCCCGGCCAGCATCTCGGCGATGCGCTGCGCCGTCTGGCCGTGCCGCTCCATGCGCAGCGCCAGCGTCTTCATGCCGCGCAGCACCAGGAAGGCCGACATCGGCGACATCGTGGCGCCGGTGATGTAGCGTAATCCGTGCCGGCGAATCCGCTCCGTCGTCGCGAAGTCGCCGAGGATCGCGCCGCCGAGCAGGTCGCCGTGGCCGTTGATGTATTTGGTCAGCGCGTGCAGCACGAGGTGCGCGCCGTGCTCAAGCGGGCGCTGCAATGCGGGCGAGGCGTAGGTGCTGTCCACGACGACCATCGCACCCACCGCCCGGGCCTGGGCCGCAATGGCGGCGATGTCGAGCACCTCGGCGGTCGGGTTCACCGGCGTCTCGAAATAGACCATCTTGGTGCGGCGCGACAGCACGGGGTCGAGGTTGGCGGGCTCCGACATATCGACCGGGACGACGTTGATGCCGAACCGCGGCAACGCGTCCTGGGTGAGCGCAAAGCTGTTCGAATAGACCGTGCGATGCACCACGAGCTCGTCGCCCTGCGACAGCAGCGACAGCATCAGCGAGCCGACTGCCCCCATGCCGGACGCGAACACGACGCACGCCTCGGCGCCTTCAAGGTTCGCGAGCCGCGCTTCGAGCACCGACTGGGTCGGGTTCTCTTCGCGCCCGTACAGCGGGCGCAGCAACTCACCGGCGGCGATCGCCTCGCTCTCGGCGCTGGTCTCGAAGGCGTAGGTCGAGGTCATGTAGATCGGCGGGATCAGCGCACCCTCGGCGGTGCTGCGGTCAAAGCCGTGATGGATCGCGCGGGTCATAAAACCGGGCGCGCGGTTGCGTCGGGGACGGTCGTTCACGCTGCAATAACCTCGCGCCAGCTTGGATTGAGCACCCGGCCCGCGGCGAGCTCCGTCACGTCGGCTGCGGCCATCTCGCCGGTGATGGCGCGGCCCACCAGCTCGCCCATCAGCGCGCCAAGCTTGAAGCCATGGCCGGAGCAGGCGCTGATCAGCCAGCCGGCGGCGCCGGTCGGATGCACCAGGAACTCCTCGTGCTCGGTGATGGTATAGAAGCACGCCTTCGGTTCGAGCACGCTGTAGCGGTCGAAGTCGCGATAGGCGGCGCGCGCGGCCGGCCGTAGCCGCTCCAGGTCGTGCGCGTTGGCGACCCGGTCGCCGTCGGGGTCGCCGGTGCGGGAGAACACGTGGTCGCCGATCTTTAGCCTTGTGCCGCGCCGCGGCGGCAGGGTGTAAAGCCCGCTCTCCGCCCCGAGTTCGAGCATCACCGGCGCCGACGCCCAAGCCTCGGCGAGATCGGGCGGCGGCGAGAGATACAGGACGGCCTGCCGCGACGGCACCCCGACGCCGCGCAGGCCGGGCACCAGCCGGTCCGCCCAGGCCCCGGCGGCGACGACCACGACGTCGCCCTGATGCGCCACGCCGTCGGCCACCACCCGGCCGCGTTCCGGATCGACCTCGCTGACCCGGGTGCCGGTGCGGAGCGTGACCCCGAGCCGGCCCAGCAGCACCACGAGGTCGGTCAGGATGCGGACCGGGAACAGCATGCCGGCCCCATCCGTGCTGACGACGCGCTGCAGGCCCTCGGGCCGCACCATCGGAAAGCGGCGCTCGATACCATCCAGCGGGATGTCGCGGAAACCGATGCCCATGGCGTTGAGCGAGCGCGACATGCCGGCGTACCAGCCGTCGTCGTGGCGCAGGAAATACACGGCTCCGCACGGCTCGTAGTGCGACGTGCCGATCGCCTGCCACAGGCTCTCCCAGACCCGGAACGCCTCGGGCATGAGGTGCGCGTAGCCCTCCATGGCGCCGTAGGCGTGCCGGGTGATGCGGTGTTCGTCGTAGGAGGACGCGCGGGGGTTCGGCAGCGGTCCTTGCTCGAACAGCTCGACCTGCACGCCACGCCGAGCCAGCGCCCAGGCGGTGGACAGGCCGGCGATGCCGCCGCCGACGATCAGGGCCTTTGTCACAAGCATCTCCTGGAAATTTTCATCAGACCGACCGCAGACGCGCGCCAGGCCGGAGTACGCCACGGACCTCCTCCAGGCCAGCGAACCGTTGGATGACCCAGGAGCGGAACGAGGCGACGATGGGGTCGGCGAGGTCCTCGGGATGGACGTTGAGGAAGTAGCCATAGCCGTCCTCGACGACGGTCTCGAATGGCGCGACCAGCTTGCCCTCCGCCAGCTCGCGGGCGAACAGCCGGATGTCGAGCAACGCGATCCCCTCGCCCGCCATCGCATACTGCGCCGCCAGGCAGGCAGTGTCGAAGGCGAGGCCGCGGCCGACATCGACCTGCAGGCCGGTCTGCCGGGCAAAGCTCTCCCACAGCACGTGGCGTGGCTCGCGTTCGAGCTTGACGTGCAGCAGCTCGGCCGCGGCCAGGAACGCGGCCGGCCCGGCGGCGCGGGCGCGCTCGGCAATATCCGGGTGGCACAGCGGCGTGACCTGGATCATCCACAGCAGGTTGGACACGTGCGTCCCGCCTTCCGGCCGGGCATAGACGATGGCGGCGTCCACGTCCTGCGGCGGCGCGCCGACGGTTCCGGGGCTGGAGATGTCGAGCGCGATGCCGGGATACTCCCGCCGCAGGTCCTGCAGCATGGGCACCGCCAGCATCTGCGCGAAGCTCGGCGGCAGATGCAGGCGCAGGGTGCGCTGGCCGGAGCCGTCGCTGGTGATGCCGTTCAGCGACTGTTCCATGCGGTCGAAAGATTTCGCGACGACGGGCAGCAGCGCCGCGCCGGCCGCAGTCAGCATGAGGCCCTGCGGCCGGCGTTCAAAGAGCTGCACGCCCAGCAGGGCCTCTAGACTGATGACATGGCGGCTGATGGCGCTCTGCGACACGCCGAGCGACTGGGCGGCGCCGGTGAAGTTCAGCCGCTGCCCGACCGCCTCGAACGCGCGCAAGGCATTCAGCGGCAGCCAGCGCCGGTCGATCGGCGTACGTTGCGACTTCAATCAGCGACCCTCACGCCTGCTCTTTAGGCAAACTGCCCTGGGTCTGATCATCCCGGCAAGCCCGTTGCCCTGCAACGCACAAAAACAGATCGCGCCATCCCAAAAAGCGATGAGCCACGCGGCGGTAAATCCGGCATTATCCTTACATATTCCGAAATCCAAACGATCATAGGAACCGCATGACCGATCTCGCCCGCATTCGCACCCTGCTCGACCAGCGGCGGCCCGGCCATGCGCTGCCGCAGGAGTTCTACACCGACCCCGAGATCTTCGCCTTCGACGTCGATGCGATCCATCACCGCTCCTGGACCCTGGTCGGCTTCGAGGCGGAGCTGCCGTCGCCGGGCTGCACGTTGGCGCTGACCATCGGACGCTCACCAATCGTGGTGGTGCGTGGCCGGGACAACGCATTGCGGGCATTCTTCAACTCCTGCCGCCACCGTGGCGCGCAGATCTGCGCGGACGGACTGTCGAAGCGGCCCCGGCTCGTGTGCCCCTACCATCAATGGGCCTACGACCTGCAGGGCAAGCTGGTCAACGCGACCCGCATGGCCGCCGATTTCGACCCGGCGGAGCACAGCCTGCGCTCGGTGGCGCTGCGCACCATCGCTGGCACGATCTACGTGTGCCTGTCCGAAACGCCGCCAGCGTTCGACGACTTCCACGATCAGTTCGAGCCAATGCTGGCGCCGCACCAGTTGCATCTCGGCAAGGTCGCCTTCGAGGCCACGCTGGTCGAGAAGGCCAATTGGAAGCTCGTGATGGAGAACGCGCGCGAGTGCTACCATTGCGCCATCAACCATCCCGAGCTGTCCGTCACCTTCCCGGTCGGGCGCCGCTCACTGGGCATGGCCGAGCAGCAGCACGTGACCGAGACGTTCGAGGCGCGCATGGCCGAGCAGGGCCTGCCGACCGGCCCGGTCGAGGGCGCGTGGTGGCAGGCCGGGCGGTTCCCGTTGAACGAGGGCACGCAGTCGCTGACGATGGACGGCCGCCCCTGCGTGGCCCGCACCATCGGCCATGTCGGCAACGGCGACGTCGGCTCGCTGCGCTGGGCGCTGGAGCCGCACAGCTTCGCCCACGCGCTCGGCGACTACGTGTTCATGTTCAGCGCGATGCCGACCGCGCCCGAGGAGACCGTGGTGACGGCCAAATGGCTGGTGAGCGCCGACGCGGTCGAGGGCGTGGACTACACCATCCCGCGGCTGACCGAGCTATGGGACAAGACCAACCTGCAGGACCGCGCGCTGGCCGAGAACAACCAGAGCGGCGTGCGCTCGGCGGGCTTCATCCCGGGGCCGTATTCGCCGGAGGCCGAGTCGCTGGTGCTGCGGTTTGTCGATTGGTACTGCGGGAAAGCCCGCGAATACATTACGCAGCACGATCCAGCCGCCCCGATTTAACGCTTGCGAACCGCGGAGCAAGCAAGCACAGTTTTTGGACGGTTCAGCCATGTGATCGCTGGTGGCGCTTGCCGGGTCAGCCCAGGAGAACGCCAATGCGTCGAATTCCGAAGACTTTGGTGCTGAAGCCTGGGGCACCAAAATTCGTGGACCGCCTGCGTCGCGAGGCGAGCGACCTCGAGAACCACGTGGTGGACGAATTCCTCGCCGGACGCCTCGACCGGCGCGGCCTGCTGCGTGAGGGCAGCCGCTTCGGCCTGGCGTTGCCACTGATCGGCGGCCTGCTCGGCACAGCCAATCCGTTCGGCGTCAGCCGCGCCTTGGCGCAGGCTGGGCAGAAAGACGCCACCATCCGCGTCGCCTCGCCAACCCCGGCGGGCGCGGTCGAGCCGGTCACCGTGGCGAACGAGGGCGGCCTGGTCATGCTGATGCAGACCGGCGAGTTCCTGATCTTCGACCAGCCGGACCTCGTGCTGCGCCCGATGCTGGCGCTGTCATGGAAAGCCAATAGCGACGGCACGGTCTGGAGCTTCACGCTGCGTCCCAATGTGAAGTTCCACAACGGCCACATGCTGAACGCCGACGACGTGGTCGCGACGATGGACCGCCTGGCCAACCCGAAGAACGGCTCCAACGCGCTGTCGGCGTTCCGCGGTGTGTTGTCGGTCGGCGGCACGCGTAAGGTAGACGACCTCACGGTCGAGTTCCACCTGGATGCGCCGAACGGCAGCTTCCCGTATATCGTCTCATCGGACAACTACAACGCGATCATCCTTCCCGCCGACTACGGCGGCGATTTTGAGAAGACCTTCATCGGCACTGGGCCGTTCAAGCTGGATAAGTACACGGCGAAGGTCGGAGCGAGCTTTGTCCGCAACCCCGACTACTGGGGCGGCAAGGCGCTGCCGGCCCGCACCGAGTTCACCTTCTTCGCCGACCAGCAGCCGCAAATCCTGGCGCTGCAGGGCGGTCAGGTTGACATCATCCTGCACATGGTCGTGCAGGGCGCGCAGGGGCTGCTGAACGACCCCGACGTCAAGATCGTCAAGACGCGCGCGGCCACGCACCGCCAACTGCATATGCGCACCGACATGCCGAAGTTCGCCGACAAGCGGGTGCGGCAGGCGATCGCGCTGACGCTCGACCGGCCTGCCCTGGCCGCCGGGCTATTCCGCGGCCTGGCCGAGCCCGGCAATGATTCGCCCTTCGCCCCGGTGTATCCCTCGACAAACAAGGAAGTGCCGCAGCGCAAGAAGGACCTCGCGGCGGCGCGCGCGCTGATGGCGGCGGCGGGGGTGCCCAACGGGTTCGAGGCGACGCTCACGACCGAGCGAGTGCAGGAGATTCCCGACTACGCCGTGCTGGTGCAGAACGCCTGCCGCGAGATCGGCGTAAAGCTGAACCTCAAGATCGAGACGGACAGCGCCTACTATGGCAAGGCGCAGCCAGGGCAGTCCGACTGGCTGGATTCCGAGATGGGCATCACCGATTACGGCCATCGCGGTGTGCCGAACGTGCTGCTAGGCGCGCCGCTGCTCAGCACGGGGGCATGGAACGCGGCGCACTTCAAGAACCCGACCTATGACGGGCTGGTGGCGCAATATACCGCCACAACCGACCTTGGCGTGCAGCGCGAGCTCGCGGGTAAGATACAAACCCTGTTGCTCGACGAGACGCCGGTCATCTTCGCCTATTTCTACGACTACCTGATGGCTACGGCGCAGGGCGTCAGCGGCGTGACGGTCACTGCGATCTCGCAAATCTTTCTCGCCAACGCGACGATCGCCTGATGGGAGCGTCTTGACCCGATGCAGGCCGCGTGCTGACCCGGTTCGCGCGGCAGGTGGGACGCAGGTTGGGCCTCAGCCTGCTGACCCTGGCGTTGCTGAGCGTCGTGGTGTTCGCCGGCGCGCAATTGCTGCCGGGCGACGTCGGGCGGGCGATTTTGGGACCGCTCGCCGATCCCGACGCGGTGGCGGCCATCAACCACGAGGTCGGCGCCGACCGGCCGGCGATCGAGACCTATCTTACCTGGATCGGCAATTTCCTCACCGGCGACATGGGCCGGTCCTACAATTTCCGTTCGCCGGTGGCGCCGTTCATCGGCAGCGCCCTGGCGAACTCCCTGAAGCTCGCGGCGGTCGTGTTCGTCATCGTCGTGCCGCTGTCGATCGGCGCCGGCGTGTTTGCCGCGATGCGCGCCGGGCGCTGGCCGGACCGGGTGATCAGCGTCGTCAGCCTGTCGCTGACGGTAATCCCGGAGTTCGTTTCCTCCATTGCGCTCATTCTCATACTCGGCATCTGGCTGCGCTGGCTGCCGATCTCGGCGGCGACCCGGCCGGGCACGCCGGTGCTGGAGCAGCTTCGGCACCTGATCCTGCCGGCGTTGCCACTGGTGATCGTGCTGTTCGGCTATATCGCGCGCATGGCGCGGGCCGGCACCTTGGAAGCGCTGGATTCCGACTACACCCGCACGGCGGTGCTTAAGGGCCTGCCTGCGCGCACCGTCATCTTCCGCCACGTGCTGGGCAATGCGCTGCTGCCGACCATCACCGTCGTCGCGGCCCAGGTTGGCTACATGATCGGCGGGCTGGTCGTGGTGGAGTCGCTGTTCCGCTACCAGGGCATCGGCAGCCTTATTCTCACCGCGGCGCGCGGCAAGGATTTCCCGATGCTGGAGGCGGGCATCCTGACGGTTGGCGCGATCTTCGTCGCGACCACTCTCATGGCCGACACGCTCTACACGGTGCTCAACCCCCGGCTGCGCGAGGGGGGCGGACGATGACGGCTGCGACGACCATGGCGGATACCGCCCTGCCGGCCACGGGCGCCACGCACACCGACCCCGTAGCGGAACCGCTCGCCACCGCCCCCAGCCGGATCGGCCGGCTGCTGCGCTCCGGATCGTTCATGGTCGGTGCGGCGATCGTGCTGTTCTGGGTATGCTGCGCGCTGTTCGGCCCGTTCGTCGTCCCCTACGACCCATACAGCGATGACCTGCTGAACACGCTGGCCGCGCCGTCCGCTGCCCACTGGTTCGGCACCGACCAGATCGGCCGCGACATCCTGTCCCGCGTCATCGTCGGCGCCGGGCCGATCCTGTCCGTCGCACCGTTGGCGACTTTGCTGGCGACCGCGGCGGGCACGACGCTCGGCCTGCTCACCGGCTACGTCGGAGGCTGGCTCGACAGCCTGATCGGCCGGCTGATCGAGGTTCTGCTGGCGCTGCCGCTGATCGTCGTCGCGTTATTGGTTCTGGTCGCATTGGGGCCGTCCTCCACGACGGTGATCGGGGTGATCGGCATCATCTTCACCCCGCTGATCGCCCGTACCGTCCGCGCGGCGGTGCTGTCCGAGCGCTCGCTCGACTACGTCGCCGCCGCCGAGCTGCGCGGCGAGGGCGCGCTGCATATCATGTTCGTCGAGATATTGCCGAACGTGCTGCCGCCGATCCTGGTCGAAACGACGGTGCGGCTCGGCTACGCCATCTTCACCGTGGCGTCGCTCAGTTTTCTGGGTTTCGGCATCCAGCCGCCCTCGGCGGATTGGGGCCTCGCCATCTCGGAGAACTACGGGCTGATGACCGGCGGCTACTGGTGGACGGTAAGCTTCGCCGCCGGGGCGACGGCGTCGCTGGTGGTCGGCGTCAACCTGGTGGCCGACGGCATCCAGGCGGCGCTCGAATGACGGCGTCAGCGCTCGAGCTGCGCGACCTCAGCGTCGCCTACCGCACCCTGGGCGTCGAGCAGCTTGTGCTGCGCGGCGTGTCGTTCGCCATAGCACCCGGCGAGACCTACGGGCTCGTCGGCGAGAGCGGCTGCGGCAAATCGACCGCCGCCTTCGCTGCATTGCGTGCCTTGGCGCGCAACGGCTTCATCAGCGGCGGCCGCGTGCTGGTGGACGGCCAGGACGTGACCGACCTCGACCCGGCCGGGCTGCGGCAACTTCGGCTCACCAAGGTTTCGATGGTCTATCAGGACCCCGGCCGCGCGCTCAACCCGTCCATGACCGTCGCGCGGCAGATCGCCGAGGTCTATGAGGCGGTCGGCGTGCGCCGTGCCGACGCACTCGAACGCGCCGGGGCGATGCTGGTGAAGGTGCGCATCCCAGGGCCCGGCCGCGTCATGACCGCCTTCCCGCACCAGCTCTCGGGCGGCATGCAGCAGCGCGTTGTCATCGCGATGGCGCTGGCCAAAAACCCAAAGCTGCTGGTGCTGGACGAGCCCACCACCGGGCTCGACGCGACGGTCGAGGCCGAGGTGCTGGACCTGATCGAGGCGTTGAAGCAGGAATTCGCCACCTCTGTGCTGTTCATCAGCCACAACCTGGCGATCATCGAGCGCATGTGCGACCGGATCGGCGTGCTGTATGCCGGCAGCCTAGTCGAGGAGGGCGCCGGTGCCGACCTCTTGGCCCGGCCGCTGCATCCCTACACCATGCGGCTGCTGCGCTGCCTGCCAGCAGCCGGACGGCGCAAGTCGGATGGGCGGCTCGATACCATTCCCGGCTTCTTGCCGGCGCTGGGCAGCATCCGGACCGGCTGCGTGTTCGCGCCGCGCTGCGACTTCGCCGACGCGGTCTGCCGCACCGACGCGCCGGGGCCGACCAGGATCGGCAGCCAGATGGCGTGCTGCCACCACATCGACCGGGCCACCGCGTCGGGCCGCAGTGCGCCGGAGGCTGCTGGCCCTGTCGTGCCATCAGCGCCCAACTTCGGCCGGCTGGCGCTGCAGGTAAGCAGCGTGTCGAAAACGTTCCGTGTCGGCTCGCACGCGCTGCGGGCAGTGACCGACGTGTCGCTGACGCTGCGGACTGGCGAGACGCTGGGGCTGGTTGGCGAGTCCGGCAGCGGCAAGACGACGCTGGCCCGCCTGCTGCTGGGGCTGACCGCGCCAGATCCCGGCGGGACGATCGAACTCGACGGGCAGCCGGTGGCGGGCCAGGCCAAGCGCCGCTCCCGCGCCGACCAGAAGGCGCTGCAGATCGTCTTCCAAAACCCGGACTCCGCGCTGAACCGGTCGCACACCGTCCGCCACCTGATCGAGCGCTCGCTGTCCCGGCTCGGCGGCCTGTTCGGGCGGCAGCGCGCGGAGCGGCTGATGGCGCTCGTTTCGGCGGTGCGGCTGACCGAGCGGCATTTGTCGATGCGGCCGCGTCAGCTCTCCGGCGGATTAAAACAACGCGTCGCCATCGCCCGCGCCTTCGCCGGCGACCCGCGCGTGGTGATCTGCGACGAGCCGACCTCGGCGCTCGACGTCTCCGTCCAGGCGGCGATCCTGAACCTGCTTGCCGACCTGCAGAGCACCGCCGGGGTCAGCTATGTGTTCATCAGCCACGACCTCGGCGTGGTCCGCTATTTGTCCGACCGCATCGCTGTGCTGTATCTCGGGCGCATCATGGAGATCGGCCCGGCGGAGGACGTGTTCAACGGCCCGCATCACCCCTACACCGAGGCGCTGCTTTCGGCCGTGCCCGACCTTATCGAACTCCGCCATGGCGAGCGCACGGCCCGCATCCGGCTCAGCGGCGAGATGCCGAGTCCGCTGGCGCCGCCGCCGGGCTGCGTGTTCAACAGCCGCTGCCCGCGCAAGATCGGGACGGTCTGCGAGACCGCCGAACCCACGCTGCCCGCCGACGCCGAGCACGCGATCCGCTGCCACCTGCCGCGCGAGGCGCTGGGCCGCCGCGGCGGCGCGCCACCGGTGGCGGCAGACCGCAGCTACGCTTCGATGCCCGCCTAAGCGACCCATTATCCTGGAGCCTGCACCCATGCCGCGCGTGATCGATCCGCGTTCCACCGCCAATGCCAAGCTCACGGTGACCGAGCACACGGACCTGCTGGTGGTCGGCGCCGGCCCGGCTGGTCTCGCCGCCGCCACCGCCGCGGCTGCACATGGCATGTCGGTCGTGCTGGTCGATGAGAACCCGATCCCGCCGGAGACGATGGGCGACGACGTGCCGCTGCATTTCGGCCAGCGCATGAGCGGGGCCGTGCGCAACCGCACCGCCATGACCGAGGCGATGCTGGCGAGCGAGCCGGCACTGGCCGACACGATGGAAGCCGGCGTGGACATCCGGTTGGGGACGATCGTCTGGGGGCTGTATGCGAACGGCCCAAGCGTCGGCTGGCTGCCGGGCAAGGTGGCGGGGCTGTCGGACGGCGAGACGTCCTGGATGCTCGGGTTCACCGCGGCGATCGTGGCGACCGGGCGGCGCGACATGGGGCTGGCGTTTCCCGGATGGCAGCTCCCCGGCGTCATGGGAGCCACAGCGGCCGAGCGACTCGCCACGCGCTACGGAGCGCTCGATGCGCGTCGGGCGATGATCCTCGGCACCTCCGCCGAGGCGTTGCTGGCCGCGCTCGCAATGCACCACGCGGGCATAGCGGTGGCGGCAGTGGTGGAACAGGCGGCGGCGCCGATCGGCCCGGCGGCGTTGCTGGATGAACTGGCGGCGGCCGGCGTTCCGCTGCTGACCCGGCATGTCATCGCCTCGGCCATCGGCGAAACCGACGGCGTGATCGGCGCCAGCTTGGCGCGGTTGGACGATAGCGGGGCGCGGATCACCGCCAGCGTTGCGACCATAGAATGCGACACGATCGTGCTCGGGATCGGCGCAATTCCGGTGATCGAGCTGCTGGACGCCATCGGCTGCCGCTCGGAGTTCTCGCCGGCGCGCGGCGGCCACGTGCCGGTGATCGATGCGTCGCAGATGACGTCGCTGCCGGGGATCTACGCGGTCGGCGACTGCGCCGGCATCTGGGCGGCGAAATCGACCGAGCGCGCGGTCGCCGAGGCGGAAGGCCGCCGTGCCGCAGCCCATGCGGCGCAGGCCGCACACGGCGTTGACGAGGTGCCCGCGCCTGCGGAGCCGCCGGTGGACCTGTCCGCCTACCGCCTCGCCTGGGTCCGCAGCGCCGTGGTCGAGGCAGTGCCGGCGCCCGGCGCGGCGGAGGCGCATGTCTGCCAATGCGAGGAGGTCACGGCCCGCGAGATCCTGGAGGTTCGGCCGCCGCGCTATTTGGGCTGGCAACACCCGCTGCGCAACAGTGCCGATCTGTCCGCTTTGCTCGGCAACGGCCCGCCGAATGCGGACCAAGTCAAGCGCCTGACGCGCGCCGGCATGGGGCTGTGCCAGGGCCGCCGCTGCCGCGAGCAGGTGGCGGCTCTGCTGGCACTCGGCGCCGGCACCGGGCTGGGCGAGGTCCCGCTCGCCACCTTCCGCGCGCCGGTGCGGCCGATCCCGCTTGGCCTGGCCGGGTCGCTGCCGGAGTCGCCGGAGGTGGCCGAGCACTGGGACGTCTGGTTCGGCATCCCCGGCCAGGTGGCGACCCCCTGGGAACTCAAGGCGGCGCAGGAACCATGACCGGCACCGAAATCATCGATCCAGCGGAACTCACCGGCGCCAGCGTCATCATCGTCGGCGGCGGGGCGACCGGGCTCAGCGCCGGCTGGTGGCTCGCTCGCGCCGGGGTGGACGTGCTGGTGATCGACAAGGGCATTGTCGCCTGGGAGGCATCGGGGCGCAATGGCGGCGGCTGCACCCACGGGTTCAGCCCGCTGTTCGCGGAGGAGCAGCGGCTGTGGCCGCAGATGGACGAGTTGCTGGGCTATCCCACCGAGTTCTCCGCCGGGCGCATCCGCATCGCGATGGACGCGGCGCAGTGGTCCGACGCGCACCGCATGGTGCAGAACGGCGAACGCTACGGCTTCCGCACCGAGGCGCTGGACGCGTCGCAACTGCGCGAGCTGGTGCCGCTGGCGGGCGAAGCGCACGGCGCATACTGGCACCACTTCGGCGGCCACGCCAATCCTCATCGCACCGTCCAGGGCTATGCCTGGGCGATGCAGGACCATGGCGGGCGCTTGCTGCAGCACACCACCGTGTTCGGTTTTGACGTTGCCAGCGGTCGCGTCACCGGGGTCGAGACCGACCGGGGCCGGCTGGGCTGCGACCATCTCGTGCTCGCCGCCGGGCCGCAGACCGGCAGGCTGGCGGCGATGCTTGGGGTGCGCGTGCCCGTGGTGGCCGCCCGCGCCGAGATGATCGTGACCGAGCCGCTGCCGTTGATGCCGGTGGGCGGCGCCGACGGCAACGGGTTGTACGGGCGGCAGACGATGCGCGGCAACCTCGCTTATGGCGGCGGGCCGCATGAGTGGCTGCCCGACTCCGATGACGGCGACGGCATGGGCGCGCCGCCGCGCAGCAGCACGCCGCTGATGGGCAATATCGCGGCACACCTGGTCGAGATGTTCCCACGCGCGCGGCATGCCCGCATCCTGCGCAGTTGGGCCGGCATCATCGAGAACACGCCAGACGGCCGTCCGGTGATCGATCGGTTCGTTGATCCCGCGAACGTGGTAGTGGCGACGCTGTCCAGCATCGGCTTCGGCCTATCGCCTGCCTCGGGCCACGCCGTGCAGGAACTCGTAACCGACGGTGCCTGCGGCTTCGCAGACCTGAGCACGCTGCACCTGTCGCGGTTCGATGGGCTAGACGACGACTGGATCGCCCGGCGGGGCTGGCAGGCCCCGCCGGATCGCAGCCTTACGAACTTCTAGCCTACGCGCCGGATCACGGCCCGCGCCAGCAGCGCCGGCCCCGCGAAGAACGGCGAGGTCGCCAACATCTTCAGGCCGATCGCGCCCACCAGCACCAATCCGGCGGCCACCACGTCGGCCTGACGGCTGGTATAGATATCGCGCCGGCTGTTTGCCTCGGCGTCGAACCGTCCGTGCAATCCCTGGTCACCGCCCGGCGCCGGCTTAAACAGGTTGCCCTCGGTCTTGGGCGCTGGAGCGTCGCCAAGCTGGGCAGAGTAGGCCTTTTTCGCCAGCACGCGGTCCATCACGCTCGGCGCCAGCCGCGAGGCCAGGATGGTGGGCGGCGTCGAGGACCCGACAAACACGTCGCGGCGCTTATGGGTTGCCGCGAAGACAATAGCGTCGGCCGCGACCTCCGGCTGATACGGGCTGGGCGCCTTGGTCTCCTGCCCGGTCTTGTTGCGCGCCCAATCGAACTGCGGCGTGTTAACCGCCGGCAGATGGACCATCGTCAGATGCAACGGGCTGCGGTCATGCATCAACTCGGACCGCAGCGCCTCCGTGAAGCCACGCAGGGCGAACTTGGCGCCGCAGTACGCGCCCTGGATCGGCATCGCACGCCAGGCAAGCACCGAACTCACCTGCACGATCGTGCCGCTTTGCATGCGCTTCAGCGCCGCCAGCGTGCCGTTGACGGCACCGAGGTAGGTCACCTCGGTTACCCGGCGCACCTCGTCGGCCTCCAAATCGCTGATCGTGCTATAAACCGTCGCCATGGCGTTGTTGACCCAGACGGTGATCGGGCCGAGCGCCGCCTCGATCGCATCGGCCGCCTGCGCCACTGCCCCGGCGTCCGCCACGTCGGCAACCACGGTGTGAACGCTGACGCCCAACTGCTCCAGCTCAATGCGGGCCTGATCAAGCCGTTCGACGCCGCGGGCGATCAGGCCGACCGAGTAGCCTTTGGCGGCAAAAGCCTGGGCCGCCGCACGACCGATGCCGGCGCTGCCTCCCGTGATAACCACAACCTGTGCCATGCGTCTGCTCCTATATAGTGGACAGCGACTTGGCGGCACGCGGCCGGCCGGCAACCCCGCCGCAGAGGGCCGGGCGAACGCGGTTGCGTGAATGCCGCGTCCGCCTGCGCCGCTTTGGGGGTTGTCCGCAGCCGATCTTCAGGTATGGCCCGGCGGCGGGTCGCCCTCCAGCCCGCCGCAGACGTGCGGCTCGAACTCCACGCGGCGGTCCAGCACGTCGGTCGCGTTGTCCTGCCCGGTGCCGACGATCGGCTCGCGTGAGCCACGCCCCTGCGCCTCCGTGCGCACCCGCAGCATCGGGGCGCGCTGCACGAGCAGCTTGCGCACGAACTGGGCGCGGCGCTCGGACAAGGCATCGTTTGCGGCCGGCGTCCCGGTGGGACTGGTGTGCCCGATCAGGAGCAGGCAGGTGTTGCTCGCGGTGCTGCGCTTGGCGATCTGGCGCAGCCACGTCGGGTACTGCCCGCTGACCGCCTGATCCGACCAGAACTCGACCGAGGCCGGACGGAACACGAACTTCACCGCAAGCTTCCCCTGCGTCAGCCCGGTGTCCACCATCCGGCCAAACGCCTCCTCGGCTTCCCGCGGCCGGCCGAGTGCCATGTTGGTCAAGTACTCCCCGTTCCAAACCCGCATCTGATCGCCTCCAGGCAGCAGGCTCGCCTGGGTGTACAGGGACAGCGCCTCCGGATAGCGTCCGCCCTCATAGGCGGCGATCCCGTCGTTCACGGCGGCGGCTGCTTTGATGCTGTTCAGGTAGGCCGGGTCGATGGCGTCGCCCAGGTCGCCGGCGCAGGCTTGCAGATGCGCTGTCATGCCGCCGCTTACCGTCCACGCCGGGCTGTCCCGGAAGAACGGCGTGGGTGTCGTGTCCACGTCCTCTGGCCGCACCCAGGCCACCTCCTCCTTCGTGACGAACTTGCCGGTGCGCAGGTCCGCGAGCGACGCCCAGATCCGATAGGCGTAGGCCAGCCCATCGGTCGGCGGCAGCGCCGTCCCGGGCGCTGCGACAGGGGTGGTGCAGCCTACGAGCACAATCGGCTGCCGGTCCAGCGATGCCAGGGTGAACGCAGCGGGCTCGATGCGAGGGTAGCGTTGGCTCGCCACCCGCAGCATACGCGGCTCCATGGCGCGCGTGACCGTTGACTGGCTGCCCGTGGCGCGGTCGATCACCGGATCGACTACCAGCACGCGTTGCTCGGAGGGGTCGATCTGCGCACGGGTGAGCAGCTTGGTCGTGAGGCTTGCCACAGCGTCGTCGAGCGACTGCGCCGCGTTCGGCGATTGCTGGGTTGCCTGCGTATTCGGCCGGACGGCGCAGGCGCCGAGCACGGCGGTCATGGCGATCGCCGCAGCCAGACGCCAACACGGCCTACTCGGCGCGGCAGCCGCTGCGGAGGAATCGTTTATCGGCATCGGATAGGTCCTTTCCCAATTGGGCTTTGAGCACAATGTCGCGGCAGCGCCGGTCATCCGTGAGGCGGGTAGGCGGAACGGCCGCGGTCGCGGCGGCCCGCGGTGCCTCCGTGCGCGCATGCTGGACCGCCGGCGAGGCTGGGGGCGGCAAAGCTGGAGCTGCCGACCGACCGGGCCTTGGCAATGGTGGGACCGGCATGCTGGCGCCGACCGCCGGACTGACCACATCGGCCGTCTCGGGCGAAGCCGGGGCAGCGTCTTGCGCCTGCACGGCCGGCTCCGGCACTTGGACTGACGTTGGACCCGCCTCCTGTGCTGGCGGCGCAGCCTTTGCCGGCTCCACAGCTTCCTGGATCAGTTCCGTGGTGCGCTCCGGCATTGCCGCCGCGGGTGGCTCGTCACCGACGGTCGCGCTGCTTTCGGCTGGCTTGACCGGCTCCGCGGGCAGCTCAGGAATGCGGGCCTCCACGGTCGCACCAGGCAACGCCGAAGCCGGCTCAACAGGTATGTCGGCGCTCACGGGCGGCGGAACGTCCACGGCCGCAGCCGCCGGCTCTGGATTTAGCTCTGCTTCTAGCTCTGGCGGAGAGACCTCCTCGGCAGGCTCCTGTTCCGTCGTAGCAGGCTCTGCCAACACCGGTTGGGCAATATGCGCGCTCGGGCTGGGCACGCCCAGCATATCGACTACGGGCGAAGCCGGCAGGTGGCGCCACCATATCAGTCCCACCATGGGTACCAGCAGGGCAGCCAGGCCCAGCCTGACCAGCGCCGACGGCCCACTCCGGTGGGGAACGGGCAGCGGCTCTGGCACGGCCAAGCCGCCGCCCGACGGTCCCTCCCCTACCATGTCGTGCAGTTCCAGCTCCTGCGTGATGCGCCGGAGATAGGCGAACTCATCCTGCGCCAGGGTCGCAGCCAGGCTGGGCTGGCCGGCGAGCACGACGCGGAGCTTTGGGCTGGAGCGGCATGCGAGCTGAATGTAGCGCATGGCCGAGGGCAGCAAGCTGTGCGCCTCGGTGACCAGCAAGGCCACCAGGTCGTAGTTCCCGCCGGGTTCGGTCAGCGCCACGAACCCGGCTTTCAGATCATGGTCCGTAAGGAGAGCGGAGTCGGGTCGGCCCACGACCTGCGCTATGAGGTCTCGCAGCGCCAGGCCGCCTGACGAGGGGCCATAGACCCGGATGCAGCGGACGCAGTGACTGGACAGCTCACGTTCCGTCTGGATCAGCAACGCCGCCATGCCGGCGCCCGCTTTGCCGACCAAGCTCACGCACACATAATCGATCACCGCCTTTGCCAGCCCGGCATCAGCGTAGCTTTGGCCGGAACGGACAAGAAGCGGCACATTCATGTCGAGATCGCAACACCATTAGTCGAATAAAGACCTGTTTATAGGTAGCCTGGCGTGGCTTTATCGAACAAGAGCAATAAACACTAATCTAAGCGGTATCTCTGGGCCTATGGATAACGACAGCGTGCAAATTGTATTGCTTGCTACACTATATTGTAAGCTACTGCTTACTGAGTCGCTTTTTTCTTTCCCAAAGCTACGGGCCGGATGACCTGCGCCCGGGGGCGATTGACCCTAGCTCCCTTCACGGGTCCTGCAGGCCTCGTAGGCTTTAAGATGCACGAAGGCGATACGCAGCAGCCGCGTGCCCGGGGTCGTGCCGCGGGCAATAAGGTCGCCCACGATATGGTCGGCTTCGATCGGGTTGCCGCGCTCGATGTCGCGCAGCATGGAGGCGGTGAACGCCAGGCCCGGCTGTCCCAACATGCCGCGCATCCGCTCGACGAAGGCGGGGCGCGGCGCATGGCCCTGCACGCCAGCGATGCCGACGGCCTCGTCGAACAGGCCCTGGGCGATCTCCGTCCCGCCCGCCGCCACGACGTCGCCGACCGAGGCGCGCATCAGCGACGTGAGGCAGGCCAGCGAGGCCAGGAACACCCACTTTTCCCACATGTCCTGCACGATGGTCTCGCTGGTCCGCCCGCCGCAGCCGGCAAAGGCCGCGCCCAGGGCCTCCACCCGCGGCGTGATGCTGCCGTCGCGTTCGCCGAGCGAAAGCGCCTGCAGGTCGTTGAGATGGCGGATGCTGCCGTCCGGCTCCAACGTGGCGGCGATCTGGCACTGGCCGCCCAGCACCGCGCCGGCGCCGAACCGGGTGTCCAGCACGTCCATGTGCCGCATGCCGTTCAGCAGCGGCAGGATGGCGGTGCCCGGCCCCACCGCCGGCGCAAAGGAGGCGATCGCATCATCGAGGTCGAACGCCTTGCAGCTCAGCACCACGGCGTCATACGGGCCGCCGAGTGCCGCGGCCTGCACGGTTTGCACCGGGCGGGCCATGTCGCCCCGCGGGCTGCGGATCACCAGGCCGTCCGCCGCGATCTGCGCGGCCCGGCGCGGCCGGACCAGGAACGTCACGTCCTGGCCCGCCTCCGCCATCCGGCCGCCGAAGTAGCCGCCGATCGCCCCGGCGCCGACCATGAGTATCCGCATCATTCCCCCCGTCCGAACCAGGCGCCGCCACGGACCGCCACAGCCAGCGTGCCGCCATACAACGTTAGGCCCAGCGCGAGCGCCAGGAACAGCCCGCTCAGCGAGCCGGTCAGCCGCAGGGCCAGCCATCCGCCGCCTACCGCCACCAGCACGCGCAGCAGGCCGGCCAGCAACGGCCAGGCCAGCCGGCCCGCGCCCTGCGAGCTGAAATACAGCGACAGGCCCAGCCCGAAGAACCCGTAGGCCGGCCCGACGGCGCGCAGGTAGGCCGTCCCGGTGGTCAGCATCGCCGGGTCGTCGCCGAACAGGCGCAGCCACGCCTCCGGCCAGATCGCGGCGGCGATCCCGACCGCCTCCGTCATCCCGAAGGCCAGCGCGCCGCCGATCCAGGCAATGCGCAGCGCCCGTGCCCGCTGCCCGGCGCCGATATTGGTGCCGACCATCGCCACCAGCGGCGCGCCAAGCCCGAACACGAGCGCCACCAATAAGTACTCGAGCCGTGCTCCGGTGCCGTAGCCCGCCACCGCCTTCGGCCCGGCCGCCGCGCCGACCAGCGCCGTCGTCGCCGCCACCACGAGGTTGGTCTGCACCGAGCTAATGGAGGCGACGGCCCCGACCACCAGGATGTCGCGGAACAGCGGCCAGCGCAGGCGCGCCATGCGCAGCCGCACCGTGGCGCGGCCGGCCAGCACATACCAGCCCAGGGCGATCACGCCGCCCAGATAGAACAGCAACAGCGCCCAGCCGCCGCCCGCCACGCCCAGGGCAGGGAACGGCCCGATGCCGAAGATCAGGCAGGGCGACAGCGGCACCAGCAGCACGACGCCGCCGCAGATCACCAGGGCCGGCACCAGCATGTTGCCGGTGCCGCGCACCGCGCTGGCAAGCGCGTTCATCAGCCACAGCAGCACCGTGCCGGCGAACACCACGTTGGAGTAGCGCAGCGCCGCATCCAACGACGCGCCGGACCCGCCCAGCAGCCGGTACAGCGTCGGCCCGAAAGCCAGCACCACGACGGAGAACAGCACGCCCAGCACCCCGTTGATGATCAGCGCATGCAGCACCAGCGCGTCCGCATCGTCGGTGCGCTGGGCGCCGAGCGCGCGGGCGATGGCGGACGAGATGCCGCCGCCCATCGCGCCGGCCGAGATCATCTGCATCAGCATGACGCCCGGAAACACCAGCGCCATGCCGGCCAGCGCGTCCATGCCAAGCCGCGACACCCACCAGGTCTCGATCAGCCCGGTGGACGCCTGCGCCAGCATCACCAGCACGTTGGGCCAGGCCAGCCGCAGCAGCGTCGGCAGGATCGGGTCGTGCAGCAGCGCCCGGGTGCGGGGCCGCAGCACGGGCGGGTGCAGCACGGGCGGGTGCAGCACGGGCGGGTGCAGCAGGGGCGGATCAAGCATCGCGCTCACTGCGGCGATCGCGCATCGAACATGAGGCAGGTCGTGCTGGCCGTGGCATAAACCCGGCCGGCGGCGTCCACCGCACGTCCCTCGGCCACCGACACCTGCCGGCCGGCATGCACCACCTGGCCGGTCGCGACCAGGCCGCCGGTGCTGGCGAGCATGGGGCGGAGATAGCTCACCTTGATCTCCAGCGTGGTGTAGCCGCGTCCCTGCGGCACGGTGGAGTGCACCGCGCAGCCCATGACGGTGTCCAACAGCGTCGCGATCATGCCGCCATGCACGACGCCGAATGGGTTGTAGAGGTGCTCCCCGGACGGCAGGGTCATCTGCACGTGGCCGGGTTCGACCGTGTTCAGCGTGATGCCGAGCAGGCTGACGGCCGGCGGCGGCGGCGGCGCTCCGTCCCGCATGGCGGCAAGGTAGTCCTCTCCGGCCATCGCCAGCCCGGTGCGCGCCGAGGCCGCCGGGTCAGACCACGCAACATCCCACCGGCGCTCGGCGACGCCCGCCGCCAGCAGTGGCGTGTTGGCAGGCGTGTCGAATTTCAGGCAGGTAGTACTGGCGGTCGCATACAGCCGGCCGCACGCGTCCGTCACCCGGCCCTCTGCCGCAGCGATCTGGCGACCGGCCTGCACCAGCGTGCCCTCCGCCATGACCTCGCCCACTGCCTCGGTTAGCGCGCGCAGATAGTTCACCTTGATCTCGATCGTGGTGCAGCCGCGGCCCGCCGGCAACGTGGAATGCACGGCACAGGCCATCGCCGAGTCCAGCAGCGTGGCGATGATCCCGCCATGCACCGAGCCGAGCGGGTTATAAAGGTATTCCGCCGGCGTGAGCGTCATCGTCACGCGCCCGGGCTCGATCTGGTGAAAACCAAGGCCAACCAGGGCGCTGAACGGCGCCCGCGGCACCGTGCCGGATGCCATCGCGCGCAGGTAGTCGATCCCGGCCATGGTGCGCCCGGCGTGCGCGGCGGGCGCTGGGTTCTCCCAGGTGACAATGCGCCGGCGTTGGACGGTGCCGCTCATGGCCCGGCCTCGCGGCGGCGCACCTGAAAACGGGGCTCGGTGAGCACGGCGCCGCTGACCCGGTCAACCAGCATCGGATCGGCTTTCAGCCCGGTCTCGGTGTCGATCAGCTCGGCGCGCAACCCCTCGGGTGCAAAATGCCGGTCGCCCCAGGCGAACAGGCTGAGCAGCACCGGACGGAAGTCCCGCCCGCGCTCGGTCAGCACATACTCGTCGCGCGGCGGCCGCTCGCAGTAGCGGTGGCGTTCGAGCAGGCCGGCCTCGGCCAGCGCCTTGAGCCGCCGGGTCAGGATGTTGGGCGCGACGCCCAGGCTGTCACGGAACTGCTCGAACCGGGTATGGCCGCGGAACGCGTCGCGCAGGATGAGAATGCTCCACCACTCGCCCACGTGCTCCAGGCCGCGGGCGATTGGGCAGGGCATGGCGCCGAATGAGGTGCGTTGCATAACGCTATTCTGCCTGGGTGCATTGCATCATGCAAGTTACTCTCGGCCGATCAGGCCCGTCTTGTCAGTCTCGTCGGACGGCATCTTACAAAGCTTCAGCGTTGCGGGAACTAACGCGGCATGCCGGATTGGCGTTGAAAGATGATAGAGACCGATAGCTAATCGATCCGGAGCCGCCGCATGTTCGAAGGCACCAAGAACGCGCTTGCCGGCCTCTGGGGTGCCCTTGGCGGCGGGGCGGAGTGGCCGGGGCGTCTCACGATCACAGGTGATGGCGACCTGCCCTCGGTTTTCGCGGTCAGCGACCTGGCCGGGGCCTCGGTCGGCGCGGCCAGCCTTGCCGTGGCGGAGCTGATGCAAGCCTGCCGGGGCGGACCTCAGCAGGCAAACCTGGACCGGCGTCTTGCGTCGTTCTGGTTCGGCAGCTCGATCCGCCCGCAAGGCTGGAAACTGCCGCCGGCCTGGGACCCGGTCGCGGGCGACTACCAGGCCGCCGATGGCTGGATACGGTTGCACACCAACGCGCCGCACCATCGGGCGGCCGCGCTTGCAGTGCTGGGCGTTCCGGCAGAACGGGAGCGGGTCGCCCGGGCGGTAGCCGGCTGGGCGGCGGACGCTCTGGAGGCCACGGTCGTGCAACAGGGCGGTTGCGCGGCGGCGATGCGCGGCATTGAGGCATGGGCGGCGCATCCCCAGGGCCGGGCCGTCGCCGAGGCGCCGCTGCTGCTGATCGAGCCCACCCCCGCTGGCCCGACACCCCGCTGGACCGTCCCGCCCGGCGCACCGCTGCAGGGCGTGCGCGTGCTGGACCTGACGCGCGTGCTGGCGGGTCCCGTCGCGACGCGCTTCCTGGCTGGTTTCGGCGCCGAGGTGCTGCGCATCGATCCGCTTGGCTGGGATGAACCGGGTGTCGTGCCGGATGTCGTGCTTGGCAAGCGCTGCGCTCGGCTCGACCTCCGCCAGCAGGCAGACCGGGCGCTCTGGGAAGCCCTGCTGACCAAAGCGGATGTCCTGGTGCACGGCTACCGCCCCGGCGCATTGGAGAGGCTGGGCCTGGACGCGGCGCGGCGCCAGAGCCTGTGCCCCGGCTTGGTCGATGTATCGCTCGACGCCTATGGCTGGTCCGGGCCATGGCAGGGGCGCCGCGGCTTCGACAGCTTGGTGCAGATGAGCTGCGGCATCGCTGAGGCGGGCATGCGTCGCTGGGGTCGCGACCGGCCCACGCCCTTGCCGGTGCAGGCGCTGGACCATGCGACAGGATACGTCATGGCGGCTGCCGCGGTGCGCGGCCTGACGGGCCGGCTGGCAACGGGGTCGGGCTGCACGGTGCGCGCGTCGTTGGCCGGCACCGCCGCGCTGCTGACCAGCATGCCGGCGGGCGAACCGGTCCCGCTGGCGCCGGAAACGCCGGACGACCTGGCGGAGGCGACGGAAGCGACGGCATGGGGGCCGGCGCGCCGGGTCCAGCCGCCGTGCAGTGTGGAGGGCGCGCCGATGCGCTGGAACCTGCCCGCGAGCGCGCTGGGATCAGCGGCGGCCTGTTGGACGGCTTGACGGCAACTCAAAGCAGCACGCGCTGTGCGACCTCCAGGTCGATGTTGCCGCCGCACAGCACCACGCCGACCCGCTGGCCCCGCATCCGCTCGCGTTCCTGCAGCAGTGCCGCAAGCGGCGCTGCGCCGGCGCCCTCGGCTAGGTTGTGGGTGTCCGTCCAGTAGGCGCGGATCGCCGCCGCCGCCTCAGCGTCCGTCACCCGCACGATGCGGTCGGCGCCGGCCTGGATGATCGCGAAGGCTGCCGGGTCGGGCACCCGGCAGGCCATGCCGTCCGCGAAGGTGTCGGCCGTCTCGGTCGTGACGATGCGCCCGGCCTCGACCGACAGCGCCATCGCCGCCGCCGCCGCCGAGACCACGCCGACGATGCGGGTCTGCAGCCCGAGCAGGTCGCGCGTCCGGATCAGGCCGCAGATGCCGGACCCCATGCCGATCGGCACATACACGGTGTCGAGGCCCGATACGGCGCGGAACAGCTCCAGCGCGTAGGTTGCCACGCCGCGCACCAGGTCCGGGTGGAACGACGGCGCCAGCTCCAGCCCGCGCTCGGCCGCGAGCTGTGCCGCGTGCCCGCGCGCCTCGTCGAAGTCGCGGCCGAACTCCACCAGCTCGGCCCCAAAGCCGCGCATGGCGGCGTTCTTCTCCGCCGAGTTGCCGTGCGGCACGACGACGGTGACGCCCACCCCGGTGCCGCGCGCGGCGTAGGGCAGGCTCTGGCCGTGGTTGCCGCGCGTGGCGGTGACGATGCCGCGGACATGAGGCCGCTCGCGGCGCAGGGCGTCCAGGTAAACGAGGCCGCCGCGGACCTTGAAGGCGCCGGTGGGCGTGTGATTCTCGTGCTTGACCCAGACCTCGCAGCCGGCGCGCTCCGCCAGCAGCGGCCAGGCATATTGCGGCGTGGGCGGCATGGCCGCGTGAACCAGGCGGGCGGTGCTTTCCAGGGCGGGCAGGTCGAACACGGGCGGAGCCTTCCATGCAGGGCGCGGAACGTACTATCATACTCCACTGCATCCCACCCCCGGGGAGGGCTTTCGACCAATCGTGGTCAGCTTGCGTGGCACTGAATTTGCGGAGCTACTGGCATGACGGTCAAAAATCTCCTGCTCGGGCCGCGCCTGCAGCTTGCCGGCATCAGCAAGCGCTATGCATCGACCCAGGCGAATGACGGCATTGACCTCGCCATAGCGCCCGGCATGATCCACGCCCTGCTCGGCGAGAACGGGGCCGGCAAGTCCACCCTGGTCAAGATCATCTGCGGGCTGGTCCAGCCCGATGCCGGCAGCATGACTTGGGAGGGCCGCCGCCTCCCGGCATTGCAACCGGAGACTGCGCGCCGATTAGGCATCGGCATGGTGTTTCAACACTTTTCCCTGTTCGAGACGCTGACGGTGACCGAGAACATCGCCCTCGGCCTGCGCACGACGGAGGCCCTGCCGGCGCTCGCCACCCGCGTCGTCGCCACGGCCCGAGCCTACGGCCTCGCGATCGATCCGGGCCGCCACGTGCACCACCTCTCGGTCGGCGAGCGGCAGCGGGTGGAGATCGTGCGCTGCCTGCTGCAGGAGCCGCGCCTGCTGATCATGGACGAGCCGACCTCCGTGCTGGCGCCGCAGGAGGTCGAGGACCTGTTCGCCATGCTGCGCCGGCTGGCCGCCGAGGGGTGCAGCATCCTGTATATCAGCCACAAGCTTGAGGAGATCGCGGCGCTGTGCGACGGCGCCACCGTGCTGCGCGCCGGCCGCGTGGTCGCGCAGTGCGATCCGCGGGTGGAGAGCCCCGCCGCCATGGCCGAGCTGATGGTCGGACATAGCCTGCCGGTGACCCAGCGCCGGTCCGGGGCGATTGGGGCGGCACGGCTCACCGTCGCCCGCCTGTCCCTGCCGGCCCAGGACCCGTTCGGCACCACGCTGCAGGACATCTCGTTCGAGGTGCGCGGCGGGGAGATCCTCGGCATCGCGGGCGTGGCCGGCAACGGGCAGCAGGAGCTGCTGGCGGCGCTGGCCGGGGAGCGCGCCGCGGCGGACGACGCCATCCGGATCGACGGCCGTCCAGCGGGAGCGCTCGGCCCCGCCGCCCGGCGCCGGCACGGCATGGCTTTCATCCCGGAGGAGCGGCTGGGCCGCGGCGCCGTCGCCGAGCTGACCCTGGCGGAGAACGCGCTGCTGACCCGCTACTACGGCGGCAACCTGGTCCGGCGCGGCTTCGTCCAGACCCGGCGCGTGCGGGACTACGCGCTTGGTGTGTTCAGGCGCTTCGGCGTCGTCGCGTCCGGCATCGACGCGGAGGCGCGCAGCCTGTCCGGCGGCAACATGCAGAAATTCATCGTCGGGCGGGAGATCGGGGCCAACCCCAGGGTGCTGCTGGCGTCGCACCCTACCTGGGGCGTCGATATCGGCGCGGCATCGTCGATCCGCCAGGAGCTGATCGACCTGGCGGCGGCCGGCGCCGCCGTCCTGGTGGTCTCCGAAGATTTGGCCGAGCTGTTCGAGATTTGCGACCGCATCGCCGTGCTGACCGGCGGCCGGCTGGTCGCCGCGCGCCCGGTCGCGGAGCTCACGGCCCGCGCCATCGGCCAGTCCATGGGCGGCATGACGCCGGCGCTCGACCATGCCGCTTAGGCTGGAACGCCGGGCCGAGGCGTCGCGCTTCTGGTTCTATGCCTCCCCGGTGCTCGCGGTGGCGCTTTCGGCGCTGGCGGCGGCGGCGCTGTTCATGGCGCTGGGCCATGCGCCGCTCCAGGCGCTGCGCGTGATGGTCGTGACGCCGCTGGAGACGACGTACGGCGTGGCCGAACTCGGGTTGAAGACGACGCCGCTGTTGCTGTGCGCCGTGGGCATCGCCATCGGCTGCCGGGCCAACGTGTGGAACATCGGGGCAGAGGGCCAGTTCACCGTCGGCGCCATCGCCGGCGGCGGCGTGGCGTTGGCGTTCGGCGACGCCGGCGGGTGGGTCGTGCTGCCGCTGATGCTGCTGGCGGGCGGGCTGGGCGGGCTGGCCTGGGCCGCCGTCGCCGCGTTCCTGCGCACGCGGTTCAACGCGCATGAGATCCTGACCACGCTGATGCTGAGCTATGTCGCCGTCCAGCTTCTCGGCTACCTCGTGCACGGCCCCTGGCAGGACCCGGACGGCTTCAGCTTCCCGCAGACTCGGCAGTTCGAGCCGCACGCGCTCATGCCGGTGCTGGTCCCCGGCACGCGGCTGCACCTCGGCGCGCTGTTCGCCCTGCTCTCGGTGCCCTGCGCGACGGTGCTGCTGGGCCGAACGCTGGCGGGCTACCGGCTGCGCGTCGTCGGCCTGGCGCCGGCGGCGGCGAGCTACGCCGGGTTCAATGCGAACGGGGCGGTATGGCTCGGCCTGCTGGTCAGCGGCGGCCTCGCGGGGCTGGCGGGCGTCTGCGAGGCGGCGGGGCCGATCGGGCAGCTTACGCCCGTCATCTCGCCGGGCTACGGCTTCGCGGCCATCATCGTCGCCTTCCTGGGCCGGCTGCACCCGGTCGGCATCCTGCTCGCCAGCCTGCTGATGGCGTTGCTCTACTTGGGCGGTGAGCAATTGCAGATCACGCTGCAGCTTCCGCTCGCTGCGACGGGCGTCGTGCAGGGCATGCTGCTGTTCTTCCTGCTGGCCGCCGACGTGCTGATCGCCTTCCGCGTCACGCGCACCGCCCCGCGGCTGCAGCATGCTTGATGCGACGCTCGCCGTCAGCGTGCTGGTCGCTACCGCCCGGGCGGCGACGCCGCTAGTGCTGGCCGGCTTCGGCGAGCTGGTGGCCGAGCGCTCAGGCGTGCTGAACCTCGGCGTCGAGGGCATGATGCTGGTCGGCGCGGTCGCCGGCTTCATCGGCACCGTCGCCACGGGCCACCCGGCGCTCGGCCTGCTCTGCGCCATGGCCGGCGGCATGGGCATGAGCCTCGTGTTCGGCGTGCTGACGCTGTATCTGATGGCGAACCAGGTCGCGACCGGGCTGGCGCTGACCATCTTCGGCATCGGCCTCTCGGCGCTGGTCGGGATCGACTACGCGGGCCGGCCGATCCAGGGCCTCGCGACCGCGATCTTCCCGGACCTGGCTACAGCGCCGCCGCTCCAGCAACAGCTCATGCTGCTGGACCCGTTGGTGTGGCTTGCTGGCGCGTTGCCGTTCGCCGTGGCATGGTTCCTCAACCGCACCCGGCCCGGCCTCGTGCTGCGTTCGGTCGGCGAGTCGCACGACGTCGCCTACGCCCTTGGCTATCCCGTGCGGCGCATCCGCCTGCTGGCCGTGCTGTTCGGCGGCGCGATGAGCGGGCTGGCCGGCGCGTCGCTCAGCCTCGCCTACACGCCGATGTGGACGGAGAACATGGTGTCCGGGCGCGGCTGGATCGCGCTGGCGCTCGTGGTGTTTTCCACCTGGAAGCCGGTCTGGCTCATGCTGGGCGCGCTGCTGTTCGGCTTCGTCACCATCGCGCAGTTCCAGGCCGAGGGCCTCGGCATCGACGTGTCGCCGCATCTGCTGGCGATGCTGCCGTATCTCGCGACCATCCTCGTGCTCGTGCTGATCTCGCGCGACACCACGCGGCTGAAGCTCAATGCCCCGGCCGCGCTGGGCAAGCCGTTCCATGCCCCTGCTTAGTCCCCAACCACCTGATCCCAAACCGGAGACCGCCATGACGACGCGCCGAACCCTGCTGGGTGCCTCCCTCGCCGCCCCCTTTCTGACTCGGCGCGCCCTTGCGGCCGACCCGCTAAAGGTCGCGTTCGTCTATCCCTCGCCGATTGGCGACGCCGGCTGGGCGTTCCAGCACGAGCTCGGCCGCCGCGCGGTGGACAAGGCATACGGCGAGGCGGTCAAGACCAGCTTCGTCGAGAACGTAAGCGAGGGCGCCGACTCCGAGCGCGTCATCCGCAAGCTGGCGGCGGACGGCAACCAATTGATCTTCACCGCCTCGTTCGGCTTCATGAACCCGACCGTGAAGGTGGCGGCGGGCTTCCCCAAGACCGAGTTCGAGCACTGCACCGGCTACAAGCGCGGCGAGAACCTCGCGACCTACTCGGCCCGGTTCTACGAGGGCCGCATGCTGAGCGGCACCATCGCCGGCCACATGACCAAGTCCAAGGTAGTCGGCTACGTCGCCGCCTTCCCGATCCCCGAGGTGCTGCAGGGCATCAATGCCTTCACCCTGGCGGCGCAGGCGGTGCAGCCCGGCATCGTGGTCAAGGTCGTGTTCACGTCCTCCTGGTTCGACCCGGGCAAGGAGCGCGCGGCGGCCGACACCCTGATGGGCCAGGGCGCAGATTTCGTGACCCACCACTGCGACAGCACCGCCGTGGTGCAGGCTGGGGAGGAAAAAGGCGTCTATACCGTCGGCTACAACTCGGATCTGTCGCGGTTTGGACCTAAGACCTGCCTCACCTCGGTGACCATGGATTGGAATGCCTACTACATCGGCCGGGTGAAGGCGGCGATGGACCATAGCTGGAAGCCGATTGATACTTGGGGCGGCCTCGGTGCCGGCATGGTGCAGATGGCGCCGCTCAATGCCGCCGTGCCCGCTGCTGTCGCCGCCGAGGTGCGCGCGCAGCAGGCGGAGGTCGCCGCCGGCACCCGGATGGCATTTGCCGGGCCGATCAAGGATCAGGCGGGCAAGGAGCGTGTGGCTGCGGGCACGTCGCTGGCCGACAAGGACATCCTGACGATGAACTGGTTCGTGGCCGGCGTGCAGGGGAAGCTCTGATACCGCAGGATGCGAGAGGCCGCCGACTCCAGTGCTCTGGCCAAGGCAACGATGTCGTGCCCGGGCCAAAGTTATAATGTCGCTGTGTTCACGTTTCCGAGAGAACACAGGTGGATTTTGTATCAATAATAGCGTCGATGCAAAGAAATGAGCCGAGGCATTGCTAAAACAATGGTGGAACCGGCTTTTTCTGCCTTTTGGACAGGTTAAGACACCTACTAACGCCCAAGTTGCTGTCTGCACCCTCTCATTCCTATGATCTATTCTGCTTGAAGGATCAGAAGGTGGGTCGATAGGCTTGAAAGCCCAGCGAAACACCGGAGTTCGGTCGCATGATCCTACAATCCTCTCAACGTCCATCCAAAACGCCGCCCGAGACGCAACGGCGCGGTGCAACGGCATGCTCCCGACGCCGTTGGGCGCTGGCCGGCGTCGGCGTGGCGGCGCTCGGCTATGGCATCGCAGCACCGGCATCGGCGCAAACGCTTGAGCCGTCGGTCCTCGTCACCGACCAAAGCGCCTTCGCGGGCTGCGTGCTCGATGACGCCAGAAGCCAGGCGGGCACCCTGTTTCTCAACACCGCCATCGAGCCTTGGCTCGCCATTGACCCATCCGAACCCACGCGCCTGTTGGTCGGCGTGCAGCAGGACCGCTGGTCGAACGGCGGCTCGCGCGGACTGCGCGGCGCCCTGAGCGACGATGGCGGCCAGAGCTGGTTCGTCACCCTGCCCAGCGGCGTGACGAACTGCACGGGCGGCATCTATCCGCGCGCCTCGGACCCTTGGGTCAGCTTCGGGCCGACCGGCACCGCCTACTTCATGTCGCTTTCGCTGTTTCCCAACCTGCCGTCCGGCGGCAACGGTCGCAATGCCATGCTGGCCAGCCGCTCGACCGACGGCGCCTGGACCTGGGAAGCACCGGTCACCCTGATCGAGGACACCGACCCGCAGGTGCTCAACGACAAGAACTCGATCACCGCCGACCCGACCGACAGCGCCCGCGCCTACGCCGTGTGGGACCGCCTGCAGGACTTCACGATCGGCGCTGGCGGCGACGGCGGCGAGACCGCAGCCCAAGCGCAGACGGTGCAATATCCCGAGGGTGTCGTGAACGCCCGCGACCGCATGCGCCGGCTGCAGGCGCAAACGCGCGATCCCGACACCCAGGTCGCTCCCGCAGTCCAGGCCGCCACTGCACCGCTCCAGTTCAAGGGCCCGACCTATCTCGCCCGCACGACCGACGGCGGCGTGACCTGGGAGCCGGCCCGGCCGATCTACGATCCCGGCGCGAACTCGCAAACCATCGGCAACCAGCTCGTCGTCCTGCCGGATGGGCGCCTGGCCGATTTCTTCACCAAGATCGATCCCAACGGCGCGATCCGCATCGGCCTCGTCCGCTCCTCCGACAAGGGCGACACCTTCGAGGCGACGCCGACCTACGTCAGCCTGATCTTCGCCAACGGCGTGATCACCCCCAACCAGCAGCAGCCGGTTCGCGACGCCTCCATCCTGTTTGACGTTGCGGTGGACCGCGCGAGCGGCGCGCTCTACGCCGTGTGGCAGGACCTCCGCTTCACCAGCGTCGATGCCGTGGCGTTCTCGCAGTCGCTGGACGGCGGCACCACCTGGTCGGCGCCGGTGCAGGTCAACCTGACGCCGGAACGGGCCAACACGCTGCAGCAGCAGGCCTTCGTTCCGCAGGTCAAGGTGGCAGGCGACGGGACGGTGGTGGTGACCCACTACGACTTCCGCTTCGGCAGCGCGGAGAGCAACGCCGAGCTGACCGACTACTGGGCGGTGTTCTGCAAGCCGACCGGCGCCTATGGCTGCGCATCGCGGGACGCCTGGGGTTCGGAGCTGCGCCTGACCGACGACTCGTTCGATCTGCTCAACGCCCCGGTCGCGCGCGGGCACTTCCTTGGCGACTACATGGGCCTTGCCGTGAACAAGCAGGTGGTCACGTCGGTGTTCGGCGTGGCGACCGCACCCAACCGCACCAACCTGGTTGCCCGCCGGATCACCTTGCCGGGTCTGGGCCCGGTTGCGGCAAGCAGCAACTAGACGCTGCTCAAGGCGCGGCGCCGCCCTGACGGGACGGCGCCGCGCCGGGTCGTGTCTGCCGTGCGCCGCCTACGCCGGGCGGCGCGCTGCGGGTGACGACGGCGGGCCTTGGCCTCGGCGCAGCAACTGTACTGCCGGCCGGGCTTTTCGGCCCTGGGCTGTCGGCGCGCATCGGAACCAGGCGGGGATCGAAGCTCGGCCGGAGCAGGTGCGTCCCGCCATCTGCCCCCACCAGCGTGACCTGTCCCGCCTCGATCTTCTGGACCCTGAAGCCGCCGATGCTGGACCCTGTGCCGATCACGACGCCCTTGCCGTCGCCGGCCGCGGCGAAGATCGCGCTGCTGCCCTGTGCGCTGACCATCACCCCGGCCAGGCGCGGCAGCTCTACGCCAGCCAATGCGGCCACTGTGCCCGGCTTGGCAGTCCGGCGGTCCTGGGCGAACAGCGGGCGCGCGAGGAGAGTGTCCACCCAGGCCTGCGTCTGCCCGGCGCCCGGCGTGGTCGGCAGGCTCCGCTCCATCCGGTTGGGAACGAGGCTCGGCATGATGGATGGCGGCGCATCCGACGACGCCAGCGTCACCCACTCCGCAGCAATCACCGAGCCAATTGCCATGGCCGCCCCGCCGATGATGGCGATGTTGCGCAGGATAGGCGGCATGGGCCTCGTTCGGTTGGCGATTGCTGCCGAAGCCATAGCGGCGCCGCAGATGCCGGTCGAGCACGTTCCCCGGTCGCCGCGGATGCGCGCGAGTCCATGGAGCTAGCCTCTGTTCCACCGTCGCACCTATCTGCTGGTGGGCATCGTGAAATGGCGGGCCGCCGGGACGGTCGTGGGTGCAGTCTCCGACGAGGCGACCGGATCGGCACCGAAGCGCCGACGCTGGCCGGACGCAGCAGCCAGCATGCATGATGCGGGCGCCGGGCGCCCATAGAGGAAGCCCTGCGCCTCGTTGCAGCCATGCGCCGCGAGAAAGGCGGCCTGCACCTCGGTTTCCACACCCTCGGCGACCACGCCCAACCCGAGCCCACGCCCCAGCGCCAGCACGGCCTCCACGATGACGACATCGCTCCGATCACTCCCGCTGCCCAGGACGCCCCCGGCGCCAAGCTCGGAGATGAAGCCGCGGTCGATCTTCAACCGGCTCAACGGACAGCGCCGCAGCATCGAGAGCGAGGCGAAGCCGGTGCCGAAGTCGTCGAGCGCCACGCCCACGCCACGGGCGTGCAGCGTATGCAGCGGCGCGAGCAGGTCGTCGTCATGCCGCAGCGCGATGGTCTCGGTCAGCTCAAGCTCCAGGGCCGAAGCCGGCAGCGCCCAGCGCTCCAGCGCCGCCTGCACCGTGTCCTCCAGGTTGCCCGCACGGATCTGCTCGGCGAACAGGTTGACGCCGACACGCAGGTGCAATCCCTGCTCGCGCCAGAGGGCGGCCTGCCGGCAGCCCTCCTCGATCACCCAGTCGCCCATCGCTCCCGCCATGGACCCGGCCTCGAGCGCGTCCAGGAACACGGCTGGCAGCAAAAGGCCGCGCTCGGGATGCCGCCAGCGCATCAGAGCCTCGGCCCCGATCAGGGCGCCGCGAGCGAGGCAGACCTGCGGCTGAAAATACAGCTCGAACTCGCCGTTGCGGGCGGCCCGGCAAACCTCCTCCTCCAGGGCACGGCGGGCGATATACTTCTCCCGCATCGCAACGTCGAAGACGCGGCACTGCCGGCCGCCCTCTGCCTTGGCCCGATACAGCGCGAGGTCGGCGCTGGCCAGCAGGTGTCCGACCTCGGACGAGGCGGCCACCGCGACACCGGCGCTGGCGCCGATGCGGAACTCGCGCCCGGCGATCAGGAACGGCGGGTCGAGGCTGTCTTGGAGCGCGCGCGCCAACTCGCCGGCCAGCGCCGCGTCGCCGAGGCCGGGCAGCAGGGCCGCAAACTCGTCGCCGCCCAGCCGCCCGAGCGTCCCCCGGCCGGCCAGGGCTTTGGTCAGGCGCTGACCGACTTCGACCAGCAGCGCATCGCCTGCTGCATGGCCCAGCGTGTCGTTGACGTGCTTGAAGCTGTTGAGGTCGAGCAGGACCATCGCGGTCGGCTCCGTGCCGGCCTCGGCCGCCTCGGTCAGCTCCCCGAGCTTCGCTCGGTTGGCGCACCCGGTGAGCGGGTCGTTATGGGCCAGGTAGCGCAGCCGGTTCTCGGCCCGGCGCAGTTCCATGCGGTCCATCACCAGGGCGGCAAGGCCGCTAAGCAGCCGGAGTTCGCGCTCATCCAGCGGCGGGCGCGGCACGCGGTCGGCGACGCAGAGCGTGCCGATGCGGTGGCCGTCGAGCGGGCGGATCAAGGGCGCCCCGGCATAGAAGCGGAAGCCCGCCTCCCCGGTCACCATCGGATTGTCGGCGAACCGCGCATCCGCGGACAAGTCAGGCACGACGAGCACGTCGTCGGTGAGGATCGCGTAGGCGCAGAACGCGCCGTCGCGCGGGATGCTCTCGATGCTTATTCCCGAGCGCCCTTTGACGGTGAGGTGCCGCACGCCGACGAGGTTGATGAGGCCCATCGGCATGCGGAACAGGTCGGCGGCCATGCTGGCGAAGTTGTCGAAATCGGTTTCGGACGCCGTGTCGGCCAGGCCATAGGTGGCCAGCGTGCGCAACCGCTGGCTTTCATCTTCCGCCAGTGCGAGAGCAGGGACCGTTTGCGGCAGCGAAGCCGGCAGGTTGCCCGCTTCGGCTCCATCATCTGCTGCCGACACCGGATTCTGCTCAACGAGCATGTGGCACCTGCCGGATTTGCCGGGGCAAAGTTATGTCGGAGCGCAACAGACGAATGCAACCTTAGATTGCTAAAAATATGCCATGCACTCGCAAGACATGCAGAGTGATCTGTTGAAACAACATTGTCCAGAGATCAATGATTTGCTGTCAGCGATGCTTTAGACATGCATAATTTTGATGGCAAACGGGCAATTTTTGGATGCTTGGGATGCGGTCATTGTATAGCGCTGTTAACAGGCTACACTTGACATTGCAGCTTATGAATCAGGAGCAAATAGCATAACACCCGCAATCTCCGATAGTAACGACCGCTGCTTGCAACTTGGAATAGAAACTACCGGAAGTGCGATCGCGGGCACGAGACAAGCAGTCGGGTGCGGCGGGACTCTGACACACCTCCAAGCCTTGGGCTTCCGCGCTGTGCCGGCTCAGGGACGGGCGACATCAATTTCAAAACGCAAGTGACCTGATTTGATCGACCGGATCAGGCTGTCATACAGCTCCATGCTTGCATAGTCGTTGCTGGCGGTCAGCGTGATCTCCACCGATGGGCCGTTCCGGCGCAGGGCTATGCTGTAGCCGTTTGCCGGAACCTGCGTCGCGACTTCGGAGGCTTGTGTGGGCTGGGCAGGCCCGTTGTTCTCGCCAGCGTGCTGCGTCAATTGCGATATGCTCCAAAAGCTTCAGCGTGCAGTCCTATCTCGGGAGGAATCTGACAGCCGTAACAGGCTTCAAATCTGGAGGCTAACAAAAGCTTACATCGAAGCGGGCGATGATGCCCGGCCTTGTCAGCTCTGGTCGCAACCATTGCCGTCGAAACAGGCCGCCAGGCTTGACGGCCCCAGCAGACGGCCAGAAGCTGCGTCATGGCCGCACAATGCATAGCACCGACCGGCGACCGCTGCGGCGAGGGCGTGGTCTGGAACGCCGAGGAGGCCGCGGTCTATTGGACCGACATCAACCGCTTCCTGATCCACCGGCTCGACACCCTCGGCGGCGGCGTCCACACCTGGATCTTCCATGAACCGGTCGTGGCGCTGGCGCTCACCACCCGCCCGGGCACGATGCTGGTGGCGCTCGGCTCCCGCCTGCTGCTGTGGCGGCCGGAAACGGATGCGCGGCAGGAGCACGGCTTCGCCCTGCCTGGCTGGCCGCATGTTCGGCTGAACGACGGTCGCGCCGACCCGCTGGGCAATTTCTGGGTCGGCTCCATGAAAAACAATGTGCTGCCGGATGGCGAGCCCGGCGAGACCGGCCCCGGCGCGGGCACGCTGTTCCGCATTGCCCCGGACGGCGCCGTCACGGTGTGGCGGGAAGGATTGGGCATCGCCAACACCCTGTGCTGGAGCCCGGACCGCACGCGCTTCTACTTCGGCGACACGCTGGAGAACGAGATCCGGGTCTATGACTACGACGCGGCCACCGGTGGCATCGCAAACGAGCGTCCCTTCCTAAAGGCGGCGGGCGTCGGCTTCCCGGACGGCTCGGCCATCGACGCCGAGGGCTGGCTGTGGAACTGCCGCTGGGAAGGCGGCTGCATCCTGCGCGCCTCGCCGGATGGCCGGGCGGTCGAGACGGTCGCCATGCCGGTCCGCAACATCACCACCGCCGCATTCGGCGGCACAGCGCTGCGGACGCTGTATGTCTCGACCGCCCAGCACCCGGGCGAGCGGCTGTCCGGCAGCCTGTTCAAGCTGGACGTCGATGTGCCGGGGATGCCGGAGAACCGCTTCAGGCTGTAGCCGCCTGCGGCTCCTCCTCCAGCACCCACGCGGTCTCCGGCGCCTCCAGTTGCCAAGGCATCCAGCCCGTTGACCCCCAGGCGCACCTGGTCGGCGCGGCCGGCACCCTTGCGCCGCCAATGCACCGCCATGCCGGCTTGGCTGAACGCGAAGGACAGGAAGGCCCCCACTGCGAACAGCGGAATCAACCGGTCGGTGATGCCGCCGAACGCCGCCAGCAGCGCTCCGGCGCCGGCGGCGAGGAATAGCACCCCCACAGTATAGACCAGCCGCCGCCCCGGCAGCTCGAAGGACTTTGGAAGACAGCCGTCGCCCGCCATCTGCCGGCATAGCCGCGGGAAGCCGACGAAGCTGGTGTTGGCCGACAGGCACAGGACCGCCAGCACGCTGCCGATGGTGACGTAGTACACCCAGCCCCGCCCCCATACGGCCACGACGAGTTGCGACATGACGCTCTGGCAGCCGTCGGCCGTCTGGTCCATCGTCGACACGCCGTAGCTGCGGGCCATGTAGGCGACGCCGAGCAGCAGCCCGAGCACCAGGCAGATGGCCGCAAGCGTGGGGTGGGCATGCTTGACCGTGGGCTCCTTGAAGGCGCCGACGCCGTTGCTGACGGCCTCCACCCCGGTCATCGCTGTGCACCCGGCGAAGGCGCGCAGCACCAGCCATAGGCTTGATGCCCCGGCTGCCTGGGAGTGCCCGGGAGCGGCTCGACGGGCTGCGGATGGCCGCCGGTTGTCCAGGCGGCCCAGGCGCCCGCGGCCAGGATGAAGGCCAGGCTGGCGATGAACAAATAGGTCGGCACCGCCAGGGCCAGGCCGGACTCCTTGGTGCCGCGCAGGTTGACGACGGTGATGGCCGCCAACACGCCCAGGCACAAAGGCAGGGTATAGGGCTGCAGGGCCGGCATGGCGGAGGTGAGCGCGCCGATGCCCGCAGAGATGCCGACGGCGACGTTCAGCATGTTAGTCGATCATCAGCACCGCCGCAGCCAGCAGCCCGGCGTTGTGTCCCAGGTTCTCCCGCGCCACCGCGTAGGATCCGCCGTTGCTCGGGTAGGCGGCGATGGTCTGCCTGTAGGAGAGGAACAGGATGGCGAGCAGCAGGGCGGTCAGGAACATGCGGGTATCGTGCGAGATAGGTTTGAAAGCGCAATGATCCGGGACGAACGCTCCAGCCTGCACAATGGTTGACGGACGATGCTGGACCGCCGTCCCGCGCCGTGCGTCAGCCGACCCGCGCATAGGGCAGGCGGCGGGCCAGCCAGCAGCCGACCTCAACGCTCGCGGCCCGGCCCGCGGCGTCGCGCCGAAAAGCCAGCGTCCAGTCGCCCGGCGGCGTGTGGTCCAGCGCTCGTGGGCAGGGCAGCGCCCAGACATCCGGCCCGACCGGGTCGAGCAGTTCCATGCGTCCCTGGCCCAGGAACCCCGAGAAGCCGCCATAGAGCACGCCGCCGGCGTCGGCCACCGTCAGCGTCGCATCCAGCTCTTCGCTGCGATAATGGCCGGCGATGTCGGTGCCGGGCGCGCCGTTGCAGGGGCGCAGGCAGGAGCTTTGGTTGTCGAACGGGCGATCCATCCACAGCCCGCCATCGCCCGGCCGCAGCCGCGTGCCGCCGCTGCCCGCGGTCCCGTCCGCCTGCATATCGAGCCGTTCCGCGACATGGCCATAGCGCAACCGTATGTGTCCGTCCGCCGCGTCGATGCGCGTCGCAAGGCCGGTCTCCGGCTCGGTATACGCGCTGAGCCAGTCCGGCGGCGGCATGGCAGCGGCGGGCGGCGGCCGGTTCTCGCCCAGCACAGCGGCCAGCAGATCCACAGCCGCAGCACGCGCGTCTGATAAATGGTTGAACATCACGACGATAGAGACGCGCTCTGAAGGAACATACATGCGATGGCTGCGCCAGCCGCGCAGTGCGCCGCCGTGGCCGGTGACCGGCCGGCCCAGCTCGGTGCCCCGGTTCAGGCCGAAGCCGTATCCGGCACGGCCGCCATCGGCGAAATCAACCGGGACGGACAGGCGGCGATACAGCCCGTCCGCGTCGTCGCGCGTCGCGTCGATGTGGCGCTCCCAGGCGATCATGTCGTCGAGGCTGGCGCCCAGCCCGGCGTCGCCGGTCCACAGGATGCGGTTCTCCGCCGCGCGAAAGCCGCTGGCCTGCGTGCCCTCATAGCCCTCCGTGCCGTCCGGCATGGCGCGGGTGTCGGCGGCCAGCAGCGCGCTGCCCATGCCGGCAGGCTCGAAGAGGCGGGTGCGCAGCAACTCGGCGAAGCTGCGGCCGGTGCGCTCCTGCAGGATGTCCGACAGGATGCGGAAGTTCTGGTTCACGTAGGAATAGCGGCTGCCCGGCGCGAACTGCAGCGTCCGGGTGCCGGCGATTACCCGCGCGGCCTCGGCATCGCCGAACGCCGCCTCCGGCAGGGTGCCGTGCAGCATCGCCACCGCCCAGTAGTCGCGCAGCCCGGACTGGTTATGGCACAGATGCAGCGCGCCCGGCGGAGCCTGTTCCAGCAGCGGGAGACGCGCGCGCACGTCGCCGTCCAGGGCGGATGGATCGGGGAAGGCGTCCAGCAGCACGCCGCAGGTGAACTGCTTGGTGATCGAGCACATGCGGAACAGCGTGCGCGGCGTGAAGGCGACGCGCCGCTCGGCATTGGCCCAGCCCCAGGCGTGGCGGACCAGCGTTTCGCAATCGCGCAGCACGGCGACCGCGCCGCCCGGTCCGGGATAGGCGCGCGGCAGGGCGTCGAGCGCGCGGTCGAGGCGGGCAGCGAGGGAGGGCGTCATGCCTGCGATCCTACAAGGTCAGATACCGTCCAGCTCGGCAGTCACCTCGGCCAGCCGTGCGGCATCGGTGCAGGCCAGCAACAGGGCAGCGAAGCCATCCCGGCTGCCGACCACCAGCAGCGTCCGCGGCACAAGGCCCTCCGGCGCGTCCCCCGCGCCGATCTCGGCAACATCGGGCCGTTGCCGTAGCGCGTCGAGCACCGGGGCCAGCTCCGCCGCCTTGCCGAACAGGAAGCGGTGGACCGGCCACCTGGTGCCGTCATGGCGCTTCCCCGTTGCAGCCGGGAGCGCCATAGCCTCCAGCTCCTCCCGGCTGGTCAGGTCGTGGAACAGCGCCAGCGCCGCGGCACGTTCCGGCGCGGACAGGGCAAGATCGTCGGCGCAGGCCTCGATCTCGACAGGAGATGCGGCGGACAGGATGGGCATGGCTTGGTCTCCGGAGATGCTGCATCCCTATCGAACGGCGATGACGACGGTTCCGGCCGTGCCCGCACTGCGTTGATGACGCCCGGCTTTCAGCCTGCCATGATCCTTACCGACGCCGCGTATAGGAAACGAGATTTCATGATGAAGCGACTGCTCGCCACCGCCCTTGTCGCGCTCTGGTCCGTCGAGGTCGCCCGTGCGGCCGACATCACGCCGGCGATCGTCTTCGACATGGGCGGCAAGTTCGACAAATCGTTCAACGAGGGCGTCCACGACGGCGCCGAGGCGTTCACCAAAGCTACCAGCATTACTGTTCGGGAGTTCGAGCCGCAAAACGACACCCAGCGCGAGCAGGCGCTGCGCAACTTCGCCCGCCGCGGCCAAAGCCCGATCATCGCCGTCGGCTTCAACCAGGCGAGCGCCATGAAGACCGTCGCGGCCGAGTTCCCGGGCTTACGCTTCGTCATCATCGACTCCGTCGCCGAGGCGCCCAACGTGCAGTCCATCCTGTTCCGCGAGGAGCAGGGCAGCTACCTCGCCGGCATGCTGGCGGGCCTGCGCAGCGGCACCGGAAAGATCGGCTTCATCGGCGGCATGGACGTGCCGCTGATCCGCAAGTTCGCCTGCGGCTACGTCCAGGGCGCCCATGCGGTGAACCCGCGCATCGAGGTGCTGCAGAACATGACCGGCTCCACCCCCGCCGCCTGGGCCGACCCGGTGCGCGGCGCGGAGCTGACCCGCTCGCAGATCGAGCGCGGCGCCGACGTGGTGTTCCACGCTGCCGGGGCCACCGGGGTGGGCGTGCTGCAGGCGGCGGCGGACGCCGGGAAATTCGGCATCGGCGTCGACTCCAACCAAAATCAGCTCCATCCCGGCCATGTGCTGACCAGCATGGTTAAGCAGCTCAACGTCGCCACCCGCACGACACTGGAGGCCGCCCGCGCCGGCACCTGGAAGCCGGGCACCCAGGTGCTGGGCCTGGCGGAGGACGGCGTCGGCCTCGCCTTCGACGACAACAACGCGAGCGTCGTCACCGCCGAGATGAGCGGGCGCATCGACCAGGCGAAGGCCGACATCGTTGCGGGCCGCACCGTCGTGCACGACTACATGAGCGACAACGCCTGCCCGAACTGACTTTGCCGCCGGGTGCCGCCCCGCCCGCGATCGAGCTTCGCGGCATCGACAAGCGCTTCGGGGCGGTGCAGGCTTGCCGCGGGGTGGACCTCTCGGTGCAGGCAGGAGAGATCCACGGCATCATTGGCGAGAACGGCGCCGGCAAATCGACGCTGATGGCGCTCCTGCACGGCTTCTACCAGGCCGACGCGGGCACCATCCTGGTGCACGGGACCCCTGCCGTCATCCGCGACAGCCGCGACGCCATCCGCCTCGGCATCGAGATGGTGCACCAGCATTTTATGTTGGTGGACCGCCTCACCGTGCTGGAGAACGTCCTGCTGGGCGCCGAGGGCGGCGCGCGGCTGGCGCCAGGTGCTGCACGAGCCGTCGCCGAGCTGGCTCGGCTGGGCGACGCCTACGGGATGTGGGTCGATCCCCACGCGCGCATCGAGGACTTGCCGGTGGGCGCGCAGCAGCGGGTCGAGATCCTGAAGGCGCTGTATCGCGGCGCCGAGGTGCTGATCCTGGACGAGCCGACCGGAGTATTGACGCCGCAGGAGGCCGACGACCTGTTCCGCGTGCTGCGCGCCCTGCGCGACCGCGGCTGCACCGTGCTGCTGATCACCCACAAGCTGCGGGAGATCATGGCGATCACCGACCGCGTCTCGGTGATGCGGGCCGGGCAGATGGTGGCGCACCGCGACACCGCCGCCACCTCGGTTGCCGAACTCGGCGAGCTGATGATCGGCCGCCGCCTCGCCGTGCCGCCGCCCCGTCCAGCGGCGCGTTCCGGCCCGGCCCTGCTGGAGGCGCGCGGCCTGACGGTGCGCGACGCCGCGGGGGTGGCGCGGGTCAAGGGCATCGACCTCGCGCTGCGCGGCGGCGAGGTGCTCGGCATTGCCGGCGTCGCCGGTAACGGCCAGGGCGAGCTGCTGGAGGCGCTGGCAGGAATGCGCGTTCCCAGCGCCGGGGAGGTCCGCCTGCATGGGCGCGTCGTTTTCCCCGGGCGCGGTTTCAACCCGGCTGCCCTACGCCGCCAGGGTCTCGCCCACGTGCCGGAGGACCGGCTGCGCAGCGGCCTGCTGCGCCAGGCCAGCGCCGCCGATACCGCCATTTTGGGTTATCAGGGCGACCCGGCCTATCGCGGGCGCCTCGGACTGCTGTCGCCGGACGGGATCACCGCCCACGGCGCGCGGCTGATGCACGACCACGACGTGCGGCCCGCTGACCCCGCGCTGCGCTCGGCGCTGCTGTCGGGCGGCAACCAGCAGAAGCTGGTCCTCGCGCGCGAGATCGAGCGGGACCCGGCCGTGCTGCTGGTTGGCCAGCCGACGCGCGGCGTCGATATCGGCGGCATCCACGCCATCCACCAGCGCCTGCTGGCGTGCCGTGCCGCGGGCAAGGCGGTGCTGGTCGTCTCGGTCGAGCTGGACGAGATCCTGGCCCTGGCAGACCGCATCCTGGTCATGTTCGAGGGCCGGATCATGGGCGAGCTCACCGCGGCCGAAGCCACGGAACAGCGCCTGGGCCTGTTGATGGCCGGCGTCGGCCAGGACGCCTGACCGTGAGCGCCGCGCCCGCAACCCTGCCGCGCTGGGTCGATCTGGCGCTGCTGCCGCTGCTGAACCTGGCACTGGCGCTGGTGATCACGGCGCTGCTGATGCTTGCCACCGGCAACGACCCGCTCGTGGCGCTGACGGCGCTGGCGGCCGGCAGCCTCGGTTCCGCCGACGCCATCGGCTATACCCTGTATTACGCCACCAACATGGCTTTCACTGGGCTAGCCGTCGCAGTGGCGTTCCAGGGCGGCCTGTTCAATATCGGCGCCGAGGGGCAGGCCACCATGGCCGGGCTTGGCGTGGCCTTGGTGGCGCTGAACCTCGAGGCCCTGCCGGCGGCGCTGCTGGTGCCCATGGCGATGCTCGGCGGCGCGGGGCTTGGAGCCGCCTGCGCCGCAATTCCCGGCTGGCTGCAGGCGCGGCGGGGCAGCCACATCGTCATCACGACGATCATGTTCAACTTCCTCGCGGCCTCGCTGCTGGTCTATCTCGTCGTCAACGTGCTGATCGCGCCGGGCTCCATGTCGCCGGAAACGCGGAGGTTCGCCCCTGCGGCAACGCTGCCGTCGCTGTCTTCGCTGGGCTTTCCCAGCTCGGCGCCGGTCAACCTTGCCCTGCTGCTCGCGTTGCTGGCGGCGGCGGCGGTGTGGCTGCTGGTCTGGCGCACCCCCTGGGGCTACGCCCTGCGCGTGATGGGACAAAGCGCCGAGGTCGCGCGCTATGCCGGCATCGACCAGGGACGGACGACCATCCTGGTCATGGCGCTGTCCGGCGCGCTGGCCAGCGGCGTCGCGGTGAACGAGCTGCTGGGCGCGCAGCACCGGCTGCTGCTGGGCTTCACCGGCGGCTACGGCTTCACCGGCATCGCCGTGGCGCTGATGGGGCGCAACCACCCGGCCGGCGTGCTGCTGGCGGCGCTGCTGTTCGGCGCATTGACCCAGGGCGGCGCCGAGCTGGCCTTCGAGGTGCCCGACGTGCCCTCCGAGATCGTAGTGCTGATCCAGGGGCTGGTGATCCTATTCGCCGGCGCGCTCGGCAACATGCTGCGCCCGGCGCTGCTGCGCGTGATGGGCCGGGCGGGGCGCTGAACCGATGGAGCTGCTCGACCCGATCCTGCCGGTGCTAGCCGCCACGCTCCGCCTCGCCACGCCGCTGCTGCTGGCCGCCCTGGCGGGCATGGTGTCCGAGCGCGCCGGCATCGTCGACGTCGGCCTGGAGGGCAAGATGCTGGTCGGCGCCTTCGCCGCCGCCGCCGTTGCCGCGATGACGGGCCATGCCGTGCCCGGGCTGCTGGCGGGCATCATGGCCGCGTGCCTGCTCGGGCTGGTGCACGCCTATGCTTGCGTCACATTGCGCGGCAGCCAGGTCGTCTCGGGCATGGCGATCAACATCATCGCCTCCGGACTGACGGCGACCCTGGCGCTGTCCTGGTTCCGCCTGGGCGGGCAAACGCCGCCACTGGCGCCCGATGCCCGCTTCCTGCCTGTCGTCCTGCCGGGGACCGAGGCGCTGGCGGATGTCCCAGTGCTGGGCCGGCTTTACGGCACGCTGGTCGGCGGGCAGACGGCGCTGGTGTACCTGGCGCTCGCTTTGGTGCCATTCAGCGCCTACGTCCTGGGCCGCACCCGCTTCGGATTGCGGCTGCGTGCCTGCGGCGAACATCCCGCCGCGGTCGATACCGCAGGGATCTCCGTGGCGCGGCTGCGCTATGCCGCGGTGCTGATCGCCTCCGTGTTGTGCGGCATCGCCGGGGCCTCGATCGCCACGGCGCAGGGCGCGGGGTTCCAGCGCGACATGATCGCCGGGCGCGGCTACATCGCGCTCGCGGCGATGATCCTGGGCGGCTGGCGGCCCTGGCCGATCCTCCTGGCCTGCCTGGGGTTCGGATTGCTGGACGCGGCAGCCATCCGTCTGCAGGGCGTTGAGCTGCCGGGCGTCGGCCAATTTCCGGTGCAAGCGGTGCAGGCGCTGCCCTATCTGCTGACCGTGATTTTGCTGGCTGGGTTCGTTGGACGTACCATCCCGCCGAAGGCCAGCGGCCAACCCTATGCGAAGGAACGCTGATCATGTCAAATCAACGGCTCTGTCACCTGAAAGCATCTGACCCAATGCGGACCCAACCGCAGCGGCACGGGTTTACGGGACGCCTAAATTTCTGTTTCGTCCTTTACTCAAACTCGTTTCGAGTTCAGACCGTTACGGGACGAACCTGACGATTGACGGTCAACTTATCGTCGCACGATCCGCCAAAAGGTTGGGTGCGCTGTGCTCTCTCGCTCCCTGTGCGTCGCGGACGCCGCCCGTGAGATCGCCGCCTATCTATAAAAAACTTCCGAATATGGAGTGTGCAGTGTTCGCCCCGCTTAGGAGTATTATCCGTAAGCACCTCGATGTCGTCCTAAAACAAACCTCTTATCAGGGCATCTTTAAAGACACGCCATGGCAATTTGCAGTTTGGCTTCATCAAGCACAGGCGGGCGTTCCCGTATTCTCTAAAAGTTTTCCGTATTTTTCGACCACTTGGAAGGTTTATACAGGCTGGCGTGAATATCACGGCTATGTAACGCAATACTGGCTCCCCAGCCCTGAAAATGCAGTTGAGGTTGCGCGCAGATTGCAGTCTGAAGGCTGGGAACACGTATTTATTTGCTCCACCCGCCTCGGCCTGACCGGGCCATCCCACGATGTAGTTGGAAATCTCGACGATCCAATAGATTTCTCACGGCTCGCGCTTGATCTCGAACGAGAGCGAAATGAAAAACCTGCCGTGTCCCTGGCTGCCAACATTTTCGGTAATTTCGCCCACATTGTTTACGGCCCCCCTGTCGCGATCGTGCGGGGGCTTATTCAACTTATTCGTTTTACTGTAAGTAGGGAAGATCCCTCATGGCACGAGTTCTGGGCAATACTTGCTTGGCGATACTCGGGGAACGTCAGCAAAAAGGACAAATAAGCCTAGAGGCAGGCTTCGACTGTGGCATGTCGAACTTCTGGTGGCCGCGTGAGGAGCAGAGCGGAACCGTCGAACCGACTAATGGTCCGTTATGGTGCTACAGCGTTTCACAAGCAGTCGTTTGTGGGACAGGCTGACGTCAGAAGACTCGCTTTCCACCCCATGTGATCACTTAATTGGACCGTTAGAACCAGAAATGTCCCAAGCCCCCCTGATTTATGCAGCCCTAGCAGCGCGCGTTTCGGCCTATGCGCCCTACAGCCGCTTCACCGTTGGCGCTGCGCTGCGCACCACGGAGGGCGCGATCCATTCCGGCTGTAATGTAGAGAATGCCGCCTATCCCGAGGGCACCTGCGCCGAAGCAGGAGCTATCGCCGCCATGGTGCTGGCCGGCGGACGCCGCATTACCGAACTCGTAGTGGCCGGCGGCGGCGATGCGCCCTGCACTCCCTGCGGCGGCTGCCGCCAGAAATTGCGGGAGTTTGCCGCGCCGGAAACCCTCATTCATATCGTGGACGGCGCCGGTAAGACGCTGCTGCGCACCAGCCTGGCCGAGTTGCTGCCGCACTCTTTCGGGCCGGAAAACCTGGCGCGCTAGTATCCACTATCGCTGGACCGAGAGTCGTGATTCAAGCTTTGGATGAAGATGATCCCTTGCGCGACTGCGATCACGCTGACGATCGAGGAACGGGCGGTGCTTGAGGCGCTGAGCCGCTCCACC
>JAABUS010000465.1_pt1 | contig 103900 bp, 103 predicted proteins | sample 5560161 | NCBI WGS metagenome assembly JAABUS01 (sample SAMN10711885, study PRJNA513376) | rock metagenome | isolation source: Antarctica rocks | place: Antarctica: Victoria Land, Trio Nunatak nord | collected 2016-01-04
CCCGCCCCCCGGCTGCCGGTACCACCCGCGGTGCCCGATCGGTCCGCTCGTCCACCCCGAGCGCGACATCTGCCGCACGACCGAGCCGTCAGCCGACCACCGGCACGCCGCGGCCTGCCATTTCGCCCCCGAAGGACGTGGCCTGAAGCTATGACCGCGTTGTGCGAGCGGATGCAGAACTCTCTCGGGCTGGCCAGCGCCCCAGGGCTCCCGCCACTGGCGCGCGCGGCCGTCGGCGGGGCGTCCGACGGCAACTTCACCGCTGGGATCGGCGCGCCGGCCCTGGACGGCCTCGGAGCCACCGGCGGCGGGGCGCACGCCGACGACGAACACGTGCTCGTGGCGGATCTCGGCGGGCGCGCCGCGCTGCTTGCGGCGCTGATGGCGGACGTGCTGCGCGAGCCACAGCCGTCCACCGCGACCAACGCGGCCCCGCCTTCTGGTGCCCGGCGACCATGACTGGTGGACCGGAGCGTTTCACGAGGAGCGACGTGACCAACTCCAATGTCACTCCCCCCGATGTCGCCGAGTGCGTGGACCCGGCGGTAGAGGCCGCCGCTGCCGCCGCGCGCTCCGCCGGCGTCGCCATCCGGGAGATCGCCGAGGTCACGGACCTCGACGCCGTCGGCCGGCTGTACGACGGCATCTGGCGGCGTCGGGACGCGGGGGCGCCGATCACCACCGAGCTACTGCGCGCCTTCGCCAAGACCGGCAACTACGTCGTCGGCGCCTTCGACGGGACCGCCCTGGTCGGTGCCTGCGTCGGCTTCTTCTCCGCTCCCGCCGACGGCGCGATGCACAGCCACATCGCCGGCGTCTCCGAAACGGCGCGCCGCCGTCACATCGGTTTCGCGCTGAAGCTGCACCAGCGGGCCTGGGCGCTGCGCCGCGGCGTGTCGACAATCGGGTGGACCTTCGACCCGCTCGTGGCCCGCAACGCCTGGTTCAACGTCGTCAAGCTCGGCGCCGGGCCGGTCGAGTACCTGCCGAACTTCTACGGCGGCATGCGCGACGGCATCAACGGCTCCGACGACAGTGACCGGCTGCTGGTGCACTGGGAGCTGGCCGCACCCGAGGTGGCCGCGGCCTGCGCGGGGCACAGCCGGCCCAGCGATGCCGTGGCCGAGCAGGCCCGAGGTGCCGTCCTCGCGCTCGGCGTATCCGCGCTGGGAACACCGGTGCCGGGGTCGCTCGACGCGCTGACCTCGCTGGTTGCCGTGCCCTCCGACATCGAGGCCATCAGATCCGCCGAGCCCGGCCTGGCGAAGGAATGGCGGGTGGCTATGCGGGAGGCCCTGGGCGGTCTCATGGCCGGCGGCGCCCGGATCACCGGGTTCGACCGGGCCGGCTGGTACGTCGTCTGTCGGGACACGACCCGGCCGCTAGGTGAAGGAGGCGCGGGATGAAGCTCACCGGAGTAGAGCTGCGCCGAAGCCCTCGGGGCCGTCGAGTGGCAACCGGTGTGCCGCGCGGGCCCTCCTCGACTCCACCGACCGCACCACCGAGTTCCAGCAGTACACCAACTCCCCGCACGGGACGTACTGGTGTACCCCCCAGACCGGCACCACGGCCACCGGGCGGTGCTCGGTCAGCCTCGGGGTGCCCTACGCCCACGCCAAGTGGTTCCCGGGCGTAACACCACCGTGCGCGCCACCTCGTGCTGCCGAGACGCGACGTGCTGCCGGCGCCCCGGACCGGCCCGACCCTCCGCTGGGCGCCGAGCTCGCGGCCATGCACGCCCACATCCTCGCCCGCTGCCGGCGGGGACGTTCTCCCGCGTCGACGACGCCGAGGTCTACTGCTCCCTCGATCGCCACGTCGGCCGCTGATGCCGACGGTCGAGGGGCGGCTCCGGGACGCCGGCCGGGGTCAGCCCGGGGCGCGCAGGCTGGTGAGCTGCTCGATGTCGTAGCGGCGGCGCAGGTCGGTGACCGCTGCGGGGTTCGGGTGCCCTGCGCCCGCGCGCAGGACCTCGGCGAGCTCGTCGAAGTAGTTGTCGTGCCCGCCGGGGACCGAGGACTGGAAAAATACGCGGGTGGTGGCGCCGCTGGTGTTGGCGAAGGCGTGGGGGACGCCCGGCGGGACGTGAAGGAAGGCGCCCGGGCCGCCGGACAGGTAGCGCTGGCCGTCGGCGGACTCCCACTCGTGCCAGTCGGGCATGCTGCGGTCGACCGGCTCGAAGGCCAGCACGTCCAGGCGCCCCTGCAGGACGTAGAAGACCTCCTCGCCGTGGTGGTGCACGTGCGCGCCGACGTCGTAGCCGGGCGGCACGACGACCTCGAATGTCGAGGCGAAGGGCTCCCGGTCGCTGCCGACCTTGACTGTCGCGTCCAGGCCGCCTCCCACGATGCGGCGTCCGGCACCGGGGGGCAGCGCTACCCCGGTGGTGGCCGGCGGGGTGTTCGCGGGTGTGGTCATGAGTCCTCCTGGAGGTGGTCGTGGTTGATCACGAGGGCGACGCGGCCGAGGTTCTCGTCGTCCTGGAGCAGCCGGTGCGCCTGCTCGGCGTGCTCGGGGACGCAGGTGGTGCCCATCACCGCTGGAGGCCCTTGGCGACCTCGGCTTTCAGCGCGGCGACGCCGGGCGCAGGCGGGGTCAGGAGTCACCGACCACCTCGGTGGCGTAGCGCGACATCACCTCGCCGATGGTGTGCCGGTTGAGGGGCCGGCCGGCGGCGATCATGTCGTGCAGGTCGCGGAAGTACTGCACGTACCTGTCGGGGGTGAAGGTGTTCAGCAGCACGGTGGTCTCGTCGCTGGGGTTGGCGAAGGTGTGGGGCGCCCCGGGCGGGACCATCACGAACGTGCCGGCGCCCACTTCGTAGCTGTCTGCTCCCACGGTGAAGCGGGCGATGCCGGAGACGACGTAGAACCCCTCGTCGTGTTGGGCGTGGCGGTGCTGGGGCGGGCCGTCTGTGTGGGGGGCGATGACGATCTCCGCTACGCCCAGGCGGTGCTCGGTGGTGCTGCCGTCCTCCAGGATCCGCAGGCGTGTGGGTCCGGACAGTGCCACCTCACCGCCGTCCGGCCCGGTGATCTTGACGTCGGTCATGGTGGCTTCCTCTGCTCGCGGTTCCTCAGCCCCGGGAGCCGGCGGCAGGCCGGCGACGGCTGGGGGGAGGGAGGCCGTGAAGGCGGTGAGGGAGGCGAGCACCTGCTCGGGAGTTTCCAGTTGGGGCAGGTGCCCGGTGGCCGGCAGGAGCTCGAACCGCGCGCCTGGTATGGCGGCGGCGTAGGCGCGCCCGACCTCGACATCGATGATGCGGTCGGCGTCGCCCCACAGCACCAGGGTCGGCACGCTGATCGCTGCCAGGCGCGCTCGCAGGTGGGGGTCGGTCATGGTCGTGCCCGCGTACAGGGCCAGGGCGGCGCCGTTTGCGGCCATGGCGGCCTGCTGGTCGGGGGAGAACGTCGTGGGGTCGATGCGGAAGGCGTCGGGGTCGTGGTAGCTGAGCTCGGCGATCTGGGTCATGCTCAGGGAGAAGAAGTCCGCGATCGGGTGGTCGGGCACGTCCAGCCCGGCAGCGTCCAGGAGCACGGTGCTGGACAGGCGGGGTGAGCCGGTCAGGGCGATCTCGGCGGCGATCCAGCCGCCTATGGAGTTGCCGATGACGGTGACCTCGTGCAGGTCCAGCTCCTCCAGCAGCGCGGTGTAGACCGCGGCCAGGGCGCGGATGCCGTCAAGGCCCTCCGGGCGGGCAGTGCCGGCGAAGCCGGGGTGGGTGGGGACGATGGCCCGCAGCCCCTTGCGCTGCGCCAGCAGGTCGGCGAAGCCGGTGACGGACCGCGGACCGGCCCCGCCATGCAGGAGCAGGACCGGGCGGCCCCGGCCGCGCTCGGTGAAGGTCACCGGCACCGGGCCGATGCCCGCCAGGTCACCCGTTCTGAGGGTGCGCATGGTCGTCGTAGGCGGGGCCGTCGCTGGGGTGCTGGTCATGGTGGGTCTCCTCGCGGGTGGGACCGGGGCGGCCCGTCTCAGTGCTGCTCTCGGTCTCCCAAACCTTAGTAGAGATGAATCGCATCGTGCAAGTCAAGTCTCACGAGGAGAGACCCCTCTTGCTAAGGGGCGGGAACCGGGAGATGATGTGCTGGTGACCACGTACGCCGCAGTAGGGCGGCTGAACCAGAAGGAACGCACGCGGGCAGCGATCGTGGAGGGCGCTCGTGACCTCATCCGCGCCGGCGCTGAAGTCACGATGTCCTCGGTGGCCGGCGCCGCGCGCGTGTCGGAGGCCACCGCCTACCGCTACTTCCCTGACGTTGTCTCCCTTCTGCGCGAAGCAGTCATCGACCTGTGGCCTTCCGCGCAGAAGGCCCTGCAGCCGGTCGCCGACAGTCGTGATGTGGTCGAGCGGGTCGCCTTCGCCACCGACTTCCTCCTACGCGAGGTGCTGCACTACCAGGGCGCGGTGCGTTCGATCATCTCCGCATCCATCACCAGGCCGCAGAACGCCGCCGCGCGCCCAGGGCGACGCTTCGGGCTGATCGACCACGCCCTGGCCCCCCTGGCCGACACCCTCGCGCGTACCGAAGCCCCAGCCCTGGCTCGAGCCCTGGCCCAGCTGCGGCGAGACCTTGCCGTCGTCATGAGCGCCGAGGCCCTGTTCACCCTCACCGACCTGTGCGAGCTGGCTCCCGACGACGCCATCACCAGCGCCGTGACCACCGCCAGGACCCTGACACAAGCGATGGTCGAAGCCGCTGACGAGGAGTAAGCGGACCCGCGCCCCACCCCCGGCCCTTAACCCACGTGCCGCGCGCGGTCGCCGCGTGTCAGGAGGGTTCACACCGCGAGTCCGATGGCGACTGTAAGAAACGGCATGAGCAGGTCGATCAGGGCCTGCGGCCGGTGGAGGGGGATGATGTGGCCGCAATCGCTCATCACGCGGCTGGTCAGATGGTCCGCGATCGGTTCCAGCTGACGGTGCAGAGCATCTCCGACAGTCGCCGCGCCGATAGCCATGGTCGGCATAGTGAGGCGTCGGGCCCGGGTGGCAGATTGCAGCTGCGCGGCGTTCGTGGCGGTGGCCCGGTAGTACTCGAATCCGCAGCGCAGCGATTCGCTGCCGGTGTAGGCGGCCTGGAAGGCGTGGCGGATGGTGTCTTCGATCTCGTGGCCGAGGGTGCCTTCGTTGAGAAACCAGTCGATGTATTCGGGTTCGTGCCCGACCAAGACCGTCTCGGCCAAGCCCGGCGTGGCGTGGAAGCCGAACCACCATGGCGGGCCGTTTGCAAAAAGGGCCTCGGCTCCCGGCAGTCCGGGCAGGAGTGCCTCCATCAGCACTAGGCGCTCGATCCGGGCAGGTTGGTCCAGCGCGAGTGCGGATGCCGCCGGTACGCCTGCATCGATTGCCACGATGGAGGCCTGCTCCTCGCCCACGGCGTCGAGCAGGGCGGCCGCGTCCGCGGCCAATGTGACCGCGTCATAACCCTCGGTCGCATGGGTACTTCCGCCCAGGCCGCGCAGGTCAGGTGCGATGACGCGGAAATGCGGCGCTAAGTGCGGGATGAGACCCGTCCAGAGCTGCCAGGTGTGCGGCCACCCGTGTAGCAGCAGCACGGCGGGGCCGGTCCCGGCGGTAGCGACGTTGATGTGAATGCCGTTTGCGGCAACGCGCTGGATCTCGACGTGTGTTGGCGACGGTTGTGATGCCATGGCGGCCTCCTAGTATCAATTCGTTACGTGGTCTACGTTAGGAACTAAACCGGTGCTCCGGAAGACGGCACTTCAGGGGAAGGTGGTGAGGTCGCGGTGACCACCTCCGGTGCGCGCACCTTGGCGAGGCCAGCAGCACGCAGGGACCTGTTCGACCTGACGTGTCCCACCCGGCAGCTGCTGGATCGCATCGGCAGCAAGTGGACCTCCATGGCGATCAAGGTGCTTGCAACGGCAGCTCCGGATGAGGTTCGCTTTGCCGAACTCCGGCGGCGGATGCCAGGGGTCTCGCAGAAGATGCTGTCGGGCACGCTGCAGGCGCTGGCGCGGGACGGTTTGGTAGCGCGTCGGGTGGAGGCAGCCGTTCCCCCGCGTGTCCATTACCGGCTCACCGAACTCGGCCTGTCCCTAGATATGCCCCTGGCCGCGGTGCGTGCGTGGGCAGAGGAACACATGGGCGAAGTGGACCAGGCGGCCGCCCTATGGGATGACGCTCGGGCCAACAGCTAGCAGCGCTGGCCGTCGCGGCACAAGCGGCGAGGAAGAAGAAAGCCGACCAGGTGCCCGGACGGCTGGTCGTGCGAGGCATCCCCGACCTCAACCCGAAAGCCACGACCGGCCAGGCGACGCTGTTTGACACCTGGCGCTTTCCACGCCTTCTTCACCACCAGCCACCCGAGCGACTCGATACCGTGGCCGCCGACAACACTCACCGTGGCCACGCGATCATCGAGCAAGTTCACGCCGACCTGAAGAACTCCACGCTCGCGCACCTACCCTCCGGCAAGTTCAGCGCCAACCCCGCACACGCTGAGCTCGCTGCGGCCATGGCCGACGCGCTGCGCGGGTGCGGCATCCCCGACCCGGCCGCAGCCTGGCCGCCGAGACAGGACTAGCCGTCTTCAAGGTCGCCTTCGCACGCTGGATCAGTGAACCTGACCAGCTCGACCTACCGGAAACCTTCCGGGCGGCGATGAGCGAACTCAGACACACCTTCGCCGAGTTGCCTCACCGCACCCGTCCGGCAATTAGGTAGCGTCTTCTCCGGGCGTGAAACGCGAGCAGGGTCCGGGTCCGCACCACCATCTGCTGGCGCAGTCACGCCTGGGATCTCCCGGTGAGCGCGGCGGTGCAGGCGGCGAGGTTGGCAAGTAACCGTTGTTGAGCGTCCGGTGCCAGGGGGGCGAGCATCTGCTTTTCGATGGCGCGGACCGCGGTGCTGGCCGCCTGCAACTGCACGCGCCCGGCCTCGGTGAGTTCGGTGGGCAGTGCCTTGCCGTGAGTGGCGACGGCAGCCCGGGCGAGCAGGCCGCGTTGCTGCAGGGACTGCAGTACCAGGTTCATGGACTGCCGGCTGACAAAGGTGGCCCGGGCCAACTCCGAACTGGACAATCCCGGCCGCTGGTCGAGCACTTCGAGGCAGGAGTACTGCGGAACCGTCAGCTCCAGCGGGCGCAACACCGTGTCCATCGCCGCGCGCAGGGCGGTGGCGGCCTGTTTGAGCACGTATCCCACCGCCTCGTCCACGGGGCCGACGGGTCCTGCTTGACTCATGTCAACATTCTGACACATACTCTGGGATGTCAATACGCTGACACCAAACAAGAGGAGCCTCACATGACTGTGACCGGACCGACCTTTATCGCCCTGCAGGTGCGCGACCTCGACCGGGCGTCCGCGTTCTACGAGACGCGCCTGGGACTCAAGCGCACACCCATGTCCCCGCCCGGTGCGGTCGTGTTCGACACCAAGCCGGCCTCGTTGGCAGTCCGGGAACCGTTGCCCGGAGTCGACCTCGACGCCGCCCGTCCCAACCCCGGGATCGGCGTCGCACTGTGGCTGCACGCCGACGACGCCCAGGCCCTGCACGACCGCCTGGCCGCCGACGGCGTCCCCATCACCGTCTCCCCGTTCGACTCCCCGTTCGGGAGGACCTTCACCTTCACCGACCCCGACGGCTACGCCATCACCATCCACGACCAGGCCTGACACGCCACCAGCTCCCAATCAGACCGGCACCGTGATGAGACGACACACGATCGAGGCGGAGGTGCTCGGCCCGTGGTCCCTCACCACCAGCCGAGCGTTCTGGAAAGGCTTCAGCCCTTCCGCGTTGGCCGACCAGCGAGCGGGACACGGGATCCCCACCGTGTTCCGGGTGGAGGCCGACTGGTCACGGGCCGAGGCGCAGGTCACGCAACACGACCACCTCGCGACCATCAGCATGGCCGGCGACGGCGACCTCAAGGCCGCCGCCGACCAGGTCCGCCGGTTCCTCTCCCTGGACGTCGACGCGCGTGGTTGGCCCAACGTTGCTCGCCGCGACCCGGTCATCGCCGACGCCCAGGATCAGCTACCCGGTTTGCGTCCGTGCGGTTTCCACTCACCGTACGAGGCCGCGGCCTGGTCGGTGCTGTCCCAGCGCATCCGCATCGTGCAAGCCGCCCGCCTCCGGGCCGACCTCGTCGACCGGCACGGCGACCACGGAGCATTCCCGGCCCCGCAAGTTCTCCGCACTCTGGACCTCGATCTGCCCGGCCGCAAGACCGAATACCTCCAGGCCGTCGCCGACGCCGCGCTCGACGGGCGCCTTGACGGAAACGCACTGCGAGCCGTCGACCCCGATGTCGCGGTCCGATCAGTCCAGGAGATCAAGGGGCTAGGGCCGTTCGCGGCCGAGCTCGTGGTGCTGCGTGGCGCCAACGCTCCCGACGTCCTGCCACGCCACGAGCAGCGCCTGGAAGCTGAGATCGTCGAGCGTTACGGCACGGATCAGACGCTGGCCGAGGTTTCCGAAGCCTGGCGTCCCTACCGCACGTGGGCCGCAGTCCACTTGCGCGCACTGCGCGAGCAACGGACCCACGAGATCGGCGGACCGAACGGCCACTGACATCGGCACTGAACGCCTTTAATGCGCCCCCGCGCAGTGATGACCCGCTCAGGGGGCGGCGGTCTGCCTCACGCAGCGGTGCCGCTGATCAGCTCGCGGGGTGGGCAGGACGTCGTCGGGTTCTGCCCATGGAGGCAGCGAAGCGTGGTCGACGAGCAGAAACGTCCCGCCGACGAGGTGTCCTGCAAATCGGGAAGGTACAGGGGGAGGTCGAGGGGCGTGAGTTCTGGCGCACTTCTCGTGATCGGCTCATGTCGCCAGGAGTATGTGCTTGCGGAGTAGGTCGAGGTTGGCGCGGCCGTACATCTGTCGCTTGAAGAACTTGATCTTGTTGGCGGCTCCTTGGACCATGCCGGAGTTGTGGCTCGTGGTGAGGTCGAAAGCGTGCACGCCGATCTGGCGTGAAGTTGCGTCTTCCTGCCGATCACGTGGATGGGAGGCTGCCACAACGCTGTGGCAGCCTCCCCACGCCGCTGGAGTTCGCCCGTGAGGCGGTGACGGCCCCGGCTGGCGGCTCTCTCCGGGAACGCTGACTAGCCAGGCCAGGATCAGAAATAGTGTCTGCGGCCACCGACCTCGCGGCCTGCTGCTCCCAACGCCATCAGGATGAGACCGATGACCAGGACCACGATCCCGATGGTCCACAGGATCGCGATCTTGGCGACAAAGCCAATGATCAGCAGCACAATGCCGAGGATGATCATGAGAGTGCCCTTCAGTGAGCCTGGCGTACGAGCCAGGAGTACGACGCCATGGTGTTCCGTGGCGGCCCCGAGATGGTGACCTCGAACAGGGCTCACTCAACCACCCCTACGGCGGGTGCGGCACACCCCTAAGGGGGTTATCGTTCCGTGCATGCCCCCGACGAACCGCCCGATCACGGTCGCTCTGGTCGATGACTACGACGTGGTGCTTGTCGGTGTTGCGCACATGCTCTCGCCCTACCGCGATCGGATCGTCATCGCTGAGATCGACACCAACGAAGCCGTCGCCGACGTCGTCGACATTGCGTTATACGACTCCTTCGCCCAGCCCGAGTCTGATCGCGGCGAGATCTCGGTATTGGTCGACAACCCCCGGGCGCGGCGCGTCGTGATCTACACCTGGAACTTCCATCCCGATTTGATCGACACCGCGCTGCACAAGGGAGCACACGGCTACCTGTCCAAGACGCTCCCCGCCCGGGACCTCGTCACGGCCCTGGAAGCCGTGCACGCCGGTGAGACCGTCGTCAGCGAGGCACCCCGTACGCGCAGCGCACCGGGACTGGACTGGCCCGGGCGCGGTGAAGGCCTCACCGACCGCGAAGCAGAGATCCTCGCCCTGATCACCCAGGGCAAAAGCAACGCCGACGTCGCGGCATCAACGTTCCTGAGCCCCAACACCGTGAAGTCCTACATCCGCGCGATCTACCGCAAGATCGACGTTGCCAGTCGTACCCAGGCCGTCCTCTGGGGAGTCAACCACGGCTTCAGCCCCGACCATGACCGCATCCAGCACTGGCGCGGCTGACCACGAGGGTCCGCGGCACCGAAAAGGGACTACGTTGCGGTCGCGCCTACAGAGCGCGGGGCCTGGCTAGTGTGCAGCGATGACCCCTTCATTGGCTCTGCTTCCCAGTCCGTTGCTGGGCCCATCAGTGTGGGAACCGGTAGCCAAAGTCCTCAATGACCTCGGCTGGCATGTCCTGACTTGCCGGCAGGCCACGACACCCCGCACGGCGCAAGACGTTCTGCAGGCGTTGCTCGGAGCATTGCCGGTCCAGCATGAGATGGTCCTCGTGCCGCACAGCAATGCCGGCGCCTACGTACCTGAACTGACGACACGGCGCCATGTCGTCGCCACGGTGTTCGTCGACGCCGTGCTTCCGCCCGCGAGTGGGCGAATGCCCTTGGCTCCACCGGCATTACTCGACCGGCTACGCGAGATGGCGGACCGAGACGGCATGCTGCCAGCGTGGACCGACTGGTGGGACGAGGCCGACGTGGCTGTCTTGTTCCCCGATGCTCAGTCGCGCACTGGAGTCGAGCGAGAACAGCACCGGCTTCCGTTGAGTTACTTCCAAGAGCAACTCGCGATTCCACCCGGCTGGGATACGGTCCCGGGCGCCTACTTGAGCTTCGGTGACACGTACGCCGCGGAGCGCGAACAAGCAGCGCAACGCGACTGGCAGGTGCGCACTCTACGAGGAGGACACTTGCACATGCTGAACGACCCTCCTTCCGTTGCCGCCGAACTGATCTCGCTTCTGGGCGCACTCGGAACGACCATGGCCGGCTAATGGCGGCCGTCGCCCAATCCTGCTGACTCAGGGCGTGTGCTCCTTGAGGTAGCGGATCATGCCCACACCACCAATCCGGTGTTCGAGCGGTTCCTACACACTGATCCCCGCGGCTGCCCACCTGCTTGCGGGCGGTAGCTGTCGCGATCGGTTACTGCCTACGGGCGTAATCGACGTTGCGAGCCGACGGCGGATACCGCGATAATTCCACGATGCCTGAAGTCGTCCATCCGGACGGTCGCGCACACATTGATGCCGCGCTGGTGAAGCGTCTGATCACCGCCCAATTTCCGCAGTGGAGTGGATTGAGCGTCGTACCGGTAGAGGTCGACGGCTGGGACAACCGCACCTACCGCCTCGGCACCGATATGACGGTACGTCTGCCGACTGCCGACCACTACGCGTCGGCGATCGACAAGGAGCACCGCTGGCTGCCCGTGCTGGCACCACATGTGCCGGTGGAGATTCCGGTCTGTCTCGCCAAGGGCAAGCCCAGCGATGACTTCCCGTACCACTGGTCCGTTCGACACTGGATAACCGGTGACACGGCCGATCATGCGCGCATCCCCGAAGAGGCGGAATTTGCAATGCAGGTAGGGGAATTCCTCCGCGCGTTACAAAGCGTCGACCCGACTGGTGGTCCGGCCGCGGGTGTGCACAGCTTCTATCGAGGCGCGCCGCCGGCCCACTACGACGGTGAAACCCGACGCGCCCTCCAACTGCTGGCGGCCCGTATCGATACGACGAGTGCCGCGACGGTCTGGACGGCGGCGCTGAGGGCGACGTGGACGGGCCGGCCGGTATGGTTCCACGGAGACGTGGCCACCGGAAACCTGCTGGTCAGGAACGGCAGGCTCGTGGCCGTCATCGACTTCGGAACGTGCGGCGTAGGCGATCCCGCCTGTGACCTGGTGATCGCCTGGACCAGGTTCTCCGGAGAGAGCCGAGAGGCGTTCCGGCGCGCCGTCCGAGCCGACGACGGAACCTGGGCGCGGGCGAGGGGCTGGGCGTTGTGGAAGGCGCTGATCGGACTGGCCGAGGACATCGATACCGACGGCCAGCGAGCGGCGATCAACCGCCGGGTGATCCAGAACGTGCTCGCCGACCATAAGCGCTCGACCTGACCGCAGCGCGACGGATTGCGCAGCAGATCACGCGACTTCCGCCGGGACGCTCAGATCTGCAACGCACAGCCGATAGGAAGCGCAGTGGTGCCTACCCGTCCACGATAAATCCCCCGGTCGGGGGCGCGGTAGGTCACCACTTCGGCGTTTCCCGGAGGAGCCATGGACCCAGCACTGCGCGCCATTGTGACGGCACTGCGTACCCGGGGCATGAGCGACGAGGTCATCCAGCATGCGATGACCACCGCTGAACTGACGTCCCGCCCACTGCGCACCGTCCTCATCGACGACCAGCTTGTCACCGAGTTCCAGCTCGCGCAGGCGGTCGCCGAGGCCTACGGCGTCGAGGCCGCCGAACTGTCGAGCTTTCCGATCGAACCGGCTGCCATGGGCAGGGTTCCGCTGACGCTCGCACGCCGGCACCGAATGCTTCCCATCGCCGTCACCGAAAGCACCATCACCGTCGCGGTCGGTGATCCCGGCGACGTCCTGGCCCTGGACGACATCCGGGCCGCCACCGGCCTCATGGTGCGCCCGATGGTCGTCACCAAGGACGAGCTGAACCGGCTGCTGGACCGCTACACCCGGGAGAGCACCGATCTCGACCAGGCGGCGGCGCAGATCGTCGCGGACGAGGGCGCCGCCAGCAGCAGTGACGGGCTGAACTCCGTCAACGAGGACGCCCCCGTCGTCCGTTACGTCAATGCCCTGCTGGAGCGGGCGATCACCAGCCGTGCCTCCGACATCCACCTCGAGCCCAGCGAGTACGACCTGAAGATCCGGCTGCGCATCGACGGCGTGCTGCACGAGGTCGACGCGGTGCCGCGCGGAATCCAGGCAGCCCTGATCTCGCGCCTGAAGATCCTCTCGGGCCTGGACATCACCGAACGGCGGGTGCCGCAGAACGGCCGCATCACCAAGGAACTGGGCGGCCGCAGCATCGACCTGCGTACCGCCACCCTGCCGACGGTGTGGGGCGAGAAGGTCGTGCTGCGGGTGCTCGACACCGGCAGCATCGACCTCGAACTGCGCAAGCTCGGATTCACCGACGACAACTACGCACGCTTCTCGGCCAGCTTCTCCAAGCCGCACGGCATGGTGCTGGTCACCGGGCCGACCGGTTCCGGCAAGTCCACCACCCTGTACGCCACCCTCGGCGAGATCGCGCGACCGGAGGTCAACGTGATCACCGTCGAGGACCCGGTCGAGTACCGGATGGACGGCATCAACCAGGTGCAGGTGAACGTCAAGGCGGGCCTGACCTTCGCCGCCGTGCTGCCGGCGATCCTGCGCTCGGACCCCGATGTCGTGCTGATCGGTGAGATCCGGGACCGGGCCACCGCCCAGCTCGCGGTCGAGGCTGCCCTCACCGGCCACCTCGTGCTGTCGACCCTGCACACCAACGACGCTCCGAGCGCGATGCCACGGCTGGTCGAGATGGGGATCGAGCCGTTCCTGGTGGGATCCTCGCTGGACTCGGTGCTCGCCCAGCGACTGTCCCGCAGGCTGTGCGAGTGGTGCAAAGAGGCCTACGCGCCGCAGGAGAAGGACCTGTCCGGCGCGCAGTGGCCCTTCGAGGTCTTCGGCGCGCCGGAGAACTTCTGGCGTCCGGTGGGCTGCCGGTCCTGCGCCCAGACCGGCTACCGCGGCCGGTTGGCGATCAACGAGGTCATGCCGGTCTCGGAAGAGATCGAGCGGCTGACCGTTCGGCACGCGGCCGCCAGCGAGATCAAGAAGGTCGCGATCGCCGAGGGCATGGTGACCCTGCGCGACGACGGCCTTCGCAAGACCATGGCTGGGCTCACCAGCCTCGAAGAGGTACTCCGGGTGACGGTATGACGCCGCCATCCACTGCAAAGACAACTGAGGAAGTCACATGAATCCGCTGACCGCAATTGACGGCCCGTTCTCGATGCACGAGGCGAAGCAGGAGCTGGACGAGCTGCTGAGCCTGCTCGTGGAGCGGGGTGGCTCGGACCTGCACATCACGGCCGGCATCGCCCCGTGCTTCCGGGTCAACGGCGAGCTGAAGCCCCTGGAGGGCCGGGACCGGCTGCTGCCCGTGGACACCGAGACGCTCATCCGATCCATCCTCAGCGACGCATTGTGGCACCGCTTCGAGACGACCCAGGAACTCGACACCGCCTACGCGCTGCCGGGGGTCAGCCGCTTCCGGGTGAACGTGTACCGGCAGCGCGGTGCCGTCGGCGCCGTCATGCGTGCGATCCCGCACAAGATCCGGGGCCTGGACGAGCTGGGGCTGCCACAGTCGGTGGAGAACTTCGCACACCTGCCCCGCGGGCTGGTGCTGGTCACCGGCCCCACCGGCTCGGGAAAGTCCACCACCCTGGCCAGCCTGCTCGATGTCGCGAACCAGACCCGGGCCGCGCACATCGTGACCATCGAGGACCCGATCGAGTACCTGCACCGGCACGGCCGCAGCGTGGTCAACCAGCGCGAGGTCGGCTCGGACACCGCTGACTTCTCCGTTGCCCTCAAGCACGTGCTGCGCCAGGACCCCGACATCATCCTGGTCGGGGAGCTGCGCGACCTGGAGACCACGTCCGTGGCGGTGACCGCGGCCGAGACCGGTCACCTGGTGCTGGCCACCCTGCACACCCAGTCCGCGGCCCAGACCATCGACCGGCTGATCGACATCTATCCCCCGCACCAGCAGCAACAGATCCGCGCGCAGCTGTCCAACTGCCTGCAGGGCGTGGTCACCCAGGCGCTGGCGCCCCGCAAGGACGGGATGGGCCGCACCATCATCTGCGAGATCATGACGGCCACCTCCGCCATCCGGAACCTGATCCGGGAGGGCAAGGTGCACCAGATCCCGTCCTTCCTGCAGTCCTCCTCCGACGCCGGCATGATCAGCTTCGACCAGCACCTGGCCCAGCGCTACGCCGACCAGGTGATCAGCAAGTCGACGGCCCTGGAACTCGCACACGACCCCAACGAGTTCAAGCGCCTGGCGAGGATCTGACCCGATGGCCACCAAGACCTTCAGCTACGAGGCCATCGACGCTACCGGCGTCATGTCGAAGGGCAGGATCGAGTCTGAATCTGCCGAAGCCGCGGCCAACGCCCTCGCCGACCAGCGGCTGGTGCCGCTTTCGGTCACCGGCGCCGGCTCAGGCCTGCAGAAGGACCTCAACTTGCCGTCTTTCGGCGGCAGGACCAGCCTGAAGGACCTGGCCATCCTGTCCCGCCAGTTCGCCTCCATGACGACGTCCGGGCTGACGCTGCTGCGTTCCCTGGCCATTCTGGAAGACCAGACCACCAAGCCGAAGCTCAAGGCGGCGCTGGGCCAGACCCGAGCAGACGTGCAGGGCGGCATGACGCTGTCGACGGCGATGGCCTTGCACGCCGACCATTTTCCGCTGCTGATGGTCAACATGATCAAGGCCGGTGAGACCGGCGGCTTCTTGGACGAGGCGCTGTCGCGGATCGCGCGGATGTACGAGTCCGATGCCAACCTGCGCGCGAAGATCAAGTCCGCCATGACGTACCCGGTCATCGTGCTGCTGTTCTCGCTGCTGCTGGGTACCGGCGTGATCATCTTCATCGTTCCGGTGTTCGAGAAGATGTTCAAGAACCTCGGTGGCGCGTTGCCGCTGCCGACTCAAATCATGGTCACCCTTTCCCACAATATGTATTGGGTGCTACCGCTGGCACTGATCGGCGGCTTCGCCGCACTGCGCATTTATCGCCACGCTATCCGCACCAGCTATGCGTTCCGGCTCCGGGTCGACAAGCTGAAGTTGAGGCTGCCGGTGTTCGGCTCGCTGTTCACCAAGCTGGCACTGAGCCGATGGGCTCGCAACCTCGGAACGCTGTTGTCGGTCGGCGTCCCGATTATCCAAGCCCTCGAAATCGTCGGCGGCACGGCCGGCAACACCGTCGTGGCCGAGGCGATGGAGGAGGTGCGCGACGCCGTCCGGGTCGGCTCCCAGATGTCCGGGCCGCTGTCCCGGCATCCGCTCTTTCCGAACATGGTGGTCCAGATGCTGGAGGTTGGTGAAGAAACCGGCCAGATCACAGACATGCTCGACAAGGTCGCGGACTTCTATGACCACGAGGTCGAAACGGCCACCGAGTCACTCACCTCGGCCATGGAGCCGCTGCTCGTGGTGCTGCTGGGAGCCGTCATCGGCACGATGGTGGTCTGCCTCTATCTGCCGATGTTCTCTATCTACCAGCACATTCAAACCAACTGATCAGCATCGTCACGTGATCGTTACTACGCCAGTGAAGATCGCGGTCATTCAGCCTTAAGTCCCATCGCTTTACGCCGAAATTACTTATGAGTTCACAGTCAGGCAGTCCGGCCCCTCGCCGACGCCAACCGAACGAGCCAGGAGGCTCCCATGCTCAACAAGCTCCAGAAGCTCCGCGAGGAGCGCGCCGAGGGTGACCGCGGCTTCACCCTGATCGAGCTGCTGGTGGTCGTCGTGATCATCGGCATCCTGATCGCGATCGCCATCCCGCTGTACCTGAACTACCAGACCGGTGCCCAGAACAAGTCGGCGCAGTCCGACGTACGCAACGCCATCTCGGCGATCGAGGCCTGCTACACCGACAACAACAACACGTACCCGACCGGCACGGTCGTCACCGGCGCTGGTACCACCCTAGGCCTGACCTGCACTGCCGCCGGCGACGGAACCGCGCACAGCCCGGCGCTCGGCACCGACCAGCAGACCATCAACGTATCCAGCAACGTCAAGCTCACCTACACTCCCGGCGCCACGAGCTACACCGTCTCTGGCACCTACGGAACTAGCGGGCACAAGACCTACAAGTACGACAGCAGCACCGGCAAGACCGCCACCACCTGATCCGCCGCGCACCAGCCGCCCTGTGGCGAGGAGATTTGCACTCCTCGCCACAGGCGGTTGCGCGCCGCCGACAATCCCATCCGCCGAAGAGGTACTCCCATGACTTCCACCAAGGCCACCGGGCACTCGGGAAGTTTTGGCCGCAGCTCTTTCCCCAGCACAGCAACTCCGGTCCGGAAGGCAACGCCCGATGCCCCTGCTGATGGCCACGGTGGCCCTGCTGGGTCTCGCGATCGGCTCCTTCCTGAACGTGGTGATCCACCGGGTCCCACTGGAGCTCTCGCTGTCCCGGCCGTCCTCGCGGTGCCCGTCCTGCCAACACCCGATTCGCAGGCGCCACAACATCCCGGTATTGGGCTGGTTGCTGCTTCGCGGCCGTTGCGCCGACTGCGCGGCACCCATCAGCGTCCGCTATCCAGTGGTGGAGCTGCTCACACCGGTGCTGTTCATGGCACTGGCCTGGCGGCTGGACCGCCTGCATCTACTGCCGGCGCTGCCGGCCTATCTCTTCTTCGCCGCGGTCGGAATCTCGCTGACCCTGATCGATCTGGACCTGAAGATCCTGCCCAACGCCATCGTGCTGCCCTCGTACCCGGTGCTGGGCCTGCTGCTGACCATTGCCGCGGTGCAGCTGGACCAGCCGGCGGCGCTGGTGCGAGCGGGGATCTGCGGTTTAGCATTGTACGGCTGCTACTTCCTGCTGGTGTTCGCCTATCCAGCGGGCATGGGCTTCGGGGACGTGAAGCTCGCCGGCGTGATCGGCGGCGTTCTGGGTTTTCTTTCCTACTCCGCCGCGCTCATCGGGGCCTTCGGCGCGTTCCTGATCGGCGGCGTGCTCAGCATGCTGCTGCTGGCAACGGGGCGCGCCACCCGCAAGAGCGCCATTCCCTTCGGGCCCTTCATGATCCTCGCGGCTGTGCTGGCCATCTTCGCCGGCGCTCCGATAACCGGTCTCTACTCCTCTCTCGTCTTAGCCACCTGACCTCAGGGATCCACTGATCCGGTTCGGAGAACCCATGAAGCACCATCAGACCGGCATCGCGAAGGTCGGCCCGATCAACCCCGACGGTCATGCCATCGGCGTGGACATCGGGGCTACGGCCGTGCGTGCCGCAATCCTTTCTCCTGGAACGAACGAGGGCCGGCCATCGGTGACGGTGCACGGGCTCGGCAGCGTGCCACTGCCCCCCGGCGCTGTGGTCAACGGCGTGGTCACGGATCAGTCGGCCGTCACCGCGGCGTTGAAAGCACTGTGGCGAGCCAACAAGTTCGAGTGCCGCAACGTCATCCTGGGAATCACCAACCAGCAAGTGGTCGTGCGTGACATGACCGTTCCGAACCTGAGCCCGCATCAGCGTGCCAAGGCCCTGCCGTTCCAGGCCCGCGAGATCGTGGCGTTGCCCATGGACCAGGTGCTGATCGACTTCGCTCAGCTCGGCGAGGTGGACCCGGAAGCCGAGACCGTCAGCGGGCTGCTCGTGGCGACCCCGAGGCAACCGGTTCTCGCGGCGGTGGAAGCGGTCGAACGCGCCAACCTGAAGGTCGCCCGGGTGGACCTATCGTCGTTCGCGGTGTTGCGCTCGATCGCCCACGAGCAGCTGTCGGTCGAGGCAGTCATCGACCTGGGTGCGCACCTGACGAGCATCGTCATCCACAGCCATGGCGTTCCCAAGGTGGTGCGCACCATTTCCCGCGGTGGCGACGAGCTGACCGCCAAGCTCATGGAGCACATGGGCCTCAGTCAGACGGATGCGGAGTCCGCCAAGGCCGAGATGGGCCTGCGCGGCCACCACGCCGAGATCACAAAGAACCTCAACGAATCGGTACGGCCGCTGCTCGCCGAGATCCGAAGCTCCATCCACTACTTCGGCTCCACCAACAACGGAGCGGTGGTGGAGCGCGTGTCATTGACCGGCGGCGCATCGCGGCTACCCGGCCTCGCGGAGCTCCTGTCCGAGCAGCTAGGCCTCCCGACCAACGTGCTCGCTCCGATGCAGCACATCCGTAACCGCTGGGCGGGAAAGCAGACGCAGCCGGATGAGGCCGAAGCCTCAGCCACCGCGGTTTCGATCGGCCTTGCGATGGGAGCGGCAGCATGACGACCCTGATTCGACCCGATCAGCTCTGGAGCACCATGCCGGGCTGGGGAATCTATGCCAACCTGACGCCACCAGAGGTTCTTGTCGCGCGCAAGCTGCGGCTGATCCGCAAGTTCCTGATTGCCGCGTTCACTCTGCTGCTGCTGGTTTGCATCGCCTGCTACGGCTACGCGACGATGCAGCGCCGGGCGGCGACGGACGACTTGACCAGCGAGCAAGCCCGTACCGCGCAGTTGCAGGCCCAGCAGCGCAAGTACGCCGGCGTGGTGCAGATCCAGGGCAGCATCGGGCAGGTGCAGTCGCAGGTGGCGAGCCTGATGACCAGCGATGTCGACCTGGCGTCGTTGCTCGGCAAGATCGGCGCCCAGCTTCCCACGGGGATGACGATCGACCAGCTCGCCGTGGTGGTGAACAGCAGCGCCGCCGCGTCGTCGGGAAGCGGCGCCGCGGCTCTGGACGCATCCGGTCGGCAGCACATCGGCAGCGTCACCGTATCCGGGTCGGCGAAGCAACTCGCTGACGTATCGTCCTTCGTGGACAAGCTGAAGCTGCTCACCGGCGTTGTGGAGCCCTATCCCGCGAGTAACCAGGCCAGCAGCACCGGGGTCAAGTACAACGTGCAGCTGACCATGACGAATCAGCTCTTCACCCACCGGTTCGCGGCCAAGAACGGAACCAAGTAATGGCGACCGGAACGCAATCAAGCAAGACGTGGCTCGGCGGCGCGGCGGCGGGGGCGGCCGCGTTGACGGCACTCGGCTGGTTCGCCGTGATCGGCCCGGAGATGTCCGGCACGTCAGCCATCAAGCATCAGACCTCGGACGTCCGGGCCGACACGGCCCTGCTCCAAGTGAAGGTCAATCGACTGCGTGCCGAGAACGACAAGATGGCGGTCCTCGGCTCCACCCTGCGTGAGGCACGCCGAGGGCTGCCGGTCGACAGCGATCTGCCCGCCTACACCCGCCAGCTGCTCAGCCAGGCGACGAAGGCCCAGGTATCCGTCACGGGTATCACGGTGGGGGCGCCCGTGACCGCGAGTATCGCCGGCTCAGCGGCAACCGGCACCATTCCGACCGGAAACCCGGCCGGGCACCTCTTCGCCATTCCCATCAACGTGGTCGCCACCGGAACATTGGCTGATGAGCGGGCGTTCCTGCATTCGATTCAGGTGACCGGCCCGCGCCGAGCCCTGGTGACCTCGCTGCAGTTCGCGCCAGGCAGCACGGGCAAGGTGACCTCCGTCGACGCGGGGACCACGCTCACCGCGCAACTGCAGGTGTTCGTGGCGCCCCAGACTCCAGCCGCCGAGGCACAGCTCCGCAAGCAGCTCGGTGACTCGCTGGGCTGAGCCCGGCAACCGCCCGGCGGCAGGCCGCACGCCCTCCTCGGCCGCCGCAAGCTTGCCGGGCTCCGACCGGCTGTGCTGCCGGCCTGATGCCCTAGCCGTGGTGCATCAGCGCGATGCCGACAGGACCGAGAGCCGCGGCCGCCGGACGCGCCCAGCCGGCCAGGGCAATCGGCGTGTCCTTGGTCATGGGCTCCATGCGCTGCGACGAGCTTCACGCCGTCGTTGCCCAGACCGCCATAGCCAGGACTACCCGTCGGCGTATGTCGAGCCGGGATGACCGGCTGCCTCAGCGCTCGTTGGCGTCGCGCAGCGGCGAGCCGGTCAGCACGTTCGGGTCGCCGTTCCACTTCTGCAGCAGGGAACCGTCGCACGGGGCAACGACCACGTAGCTGGTGTTGCCGGCAGAGTTCCCGCTATTGCCGGCGTCGATGTAGAGGTCGCTCGTGCTCGGTTGCAGGCACCGGCCGCTGGAGTCGACGTAGGTGTACCTGTCGCGGTAGGTGTCGGTGACCGATGTGTGGCTCTGCCACTGCATGTTGGCCGGAGTCGGCGTGGACGGGTCGGGGCACGGGTTGACGTACGCACGCAGCGCCGTCCCGCTGGCTGTCGAAACGGGGGCTTTCACGCAGTACGGCAGTGTCGGGTTGCCCGGCCCGGAGTTGACCGGAGAATAGTCCGTCGACAGTGTCTTGGTGGTGCTGTTGTACACCCAGCGCTGATTCCAGCCGGGCGCCCCACTCGGAGTCTGCTTACAGGGCCACGCGATCAGCGGATTGCTCAGGCCCCAGCTCTGCAAGTCCAGGCAGCGGCCGAATTGCTTGAAGTTGACGAGCTGGTTCGTGTTGGGCCCCGCCATCCCGGCACCGGACGCCGGACTGGGCAGCCAGCTGCCCTGCCGCTGCGGATACGAGCCGCAGCCACCCAGGATCACGTTGCTGCCCGCCATGTCTACCGCCTGGATGTCGAGGCACTGGTTGCCGAGATCAGCACCCGAGCTGGTGGCGCTCTGGAACTGGGCGCTGTCGTTGAAGCTCCACTGCTGCTTGTACAGGCTGGTGCTGTCGCTGGCGAGGCACGGCTCGAACAGCACGGTGCCGCTGCCTCCCGGATCGGCTTGCAGGCACATGCCTGCACTGGTCGGCGTGACCGTCGAGTTCAGCACCAGCGACAGGTTGTTCCGATACGAGAACTTCTGCCTGTCCGGCACGTTGTTCTGGCACGTCTGCACGGTGAGCGGTGTGCCCGCCGCCGGCGTGGCCGACCCCGCATCCATGCAGAGAGCAAGATAGGTCGCCACCTTCTCGTAGTAGTTCTGGAGGAGGCCGCCGGGAATGTTCTGGTTATTGGTCCGGATCGCATACGTGGCATCGAGGGTCCGGTCCCCGGAACCGCCGAACGCCGCATTGTTCGATCCCACCGACGTCATCGCGACGAAGGACGGGGTGTGGCTGGGCAGGTCACCACAGCTGATCAAGTTCGCGTTGCGCCAGCTCGCGGTCTTGCCACGGGGGTCGAGATCGAAGTACACCATCGAGACGCGGTACTGGGCTGCCCCACTGGCGACCACTCCGCTCAGCTGACCGGTGCACGGCAGCTTGGTGTTGTCGCCCTGGCCCGAGGTGGTAGCCGCGGAACGAACCGCACCGAGGCCGACCTGTAATCCAGTTTCGGCCGCGTGCAGCGCGCGCACCCGTGTGACATCACTGCGGGTGGAGCTGTTCAGCCGGATGAAACTGGGAACGAGGATGGCACTGAGCGACACGCATACCAGGATGATCAGCATCACCATGGGAATGGAGCCTTGCTCATCCCGCCGCAACGTCGCTGGCCGGCCGCTGAGTCGGTTGGATAGTCGCCGTGCCGTCATGGCCGGCCGCCATCTGGGGTGTTCTGGCAGATCAGGCTGCTGCCGTCATTGGTTGATGAACTGACCTGGCCGCTGTTCATGGCAGCGAAAGTCACTGCGGTCTGCGACGTGGCGCCGGACTTGTCCGAGCCTGCCGACGCCGTCAAGGTCACCTTCAATCGCTGGCTGGTCTGGCTACCCGCAGCGGTGGCGAAGATGAACGGTGTGGCCGTCGGCATGACGATTCCCGATGCCAGCGGTACCCACGTCGGAGCAACCGACGGGGTGCCACTCCAGGAACGCTCCTGCAATGTCCCGCCGAGGACCCGCAGCTGGTAGCAGGCGTCCATCCCGGACGTGGTGTTGACGAACTCTACGTACCAGCCGCCCAGGGCGCTCCGCGTCTGATTCGGCGGGCTGATGGCCGCTGCGTAGCGAACCTGCTTGTCGATGCGCTGAAAAGCGATATTGAGCTGGGTCGAGGAGTTGGTGATCGCGTCTGTCTTGTTGGAGACGTTGTACATCTGCAGGATCGCGCCGGTGAACATGACCATGAAGAAGCTCATAAGGCTCATGGACACCATCACCTCAAGCATGGTGAACCCGGCCTCGCGATCACCAGCCGCGTTCCGGCGCTCCAACGTCCACCGCCGGATGTCGTTGCGCCTCATCCTCCGGGTACCCAGACGTCTCGGGAGCTACGGCTGCTGTCGGTGCACGAGACGACATCCAGGGGCGTCCCGGATGCGGTCGAGGTGCCGCTGGCATCCAGGCACAGCACCGGTGAGGACCCGACCAGCCTGATCTGGACGCCACCGCCGGTGGCGACGAATGACCAGGTCTGCAAGGCCGAATATGTTCCGCAGGTGTAGCTGACAACGCTGTATCCCGCGGCGTTGCCACTCGCCGTCAGGCACATGTCCGCACCTCCGGTCGTAACGTGCAACGACCGGTCCACGGCGTAGGAGTAGTACTGGTTACGCTGGGCGCCGCACGTATAGGCGATAGCCGCGGTCTTGGCAGCGGCCAGGTTGCCGCTGATGTCGACGCACTGGCCCGACAGGCTGCCGTAGGCGGCGAGGCGCCCCGAGACCACCCAGTTGAAGGCGACGAAATCGGTCTGACTGCCCGCTGTCGCGGTCACGGTCGTGGCGACGGTCTGGATCGCGGTCAGCGTGCCGCTGAGAACCCCGGTCGCCGCGTTCAGGCTGACTCCGGCAGGCAGCGCGCCGGAGCCCACGGTCCAGGTCACCGGTGAGCTGAATCCCCTGGCCACCAGCGTCAGGTTGACCTGCTTACCGACATCGAAGGCTTGGTTGCCCGGGTTGACGACGTCGGGCCGGACCGTCCAGCTGAACGTGCTGGTGTCTTTCTTGCCGGACTGGTCGACCACGCTGACCATGATGTTGGTCGTTCCTCCGGTCGTCGGCGTGCCCGAGATGGTGGCGCCGTTGAGAATCAGGCCGGCCGGCAGCGTGGTGATGGACCAGGCGTACGGCGCGGACCCACCGGCCGCGGTCAGCGTCAGGAGCGAGATGCCGGCTCCGGCGTCGCTGGTGATCACCTGGCCGTCGGCGGGGTTGGAGATGGCCGGCACCGCGTTCACCCGCCAGAGGAAGTTGATGGTGCTGGCTGGGTCGATCGGGTCGGTGCCGGTGATGGTCACCGGGCAGCCAGCCGAAGAGCCGCACACCGGGGTACCCCAGATGGCACCGCTCACCGGGTCCAGCGAAAGGCCGCTCGGTAGCGTGCCGGTCCAGGTCACCTGGCCGGTTCCGCCTTTGTAGAGCAACTGCAACGACACCGGGACGCCGGTCGTCGTGGACTGGTCACTCGGTGACGTCACGGCCAGCGCCGCGTTCACCTGTCCGGTGCTGATGGCGCTACCGGTGCTGAGGTTGAACACCGGATCAGTCGAGACGTTCTGCAACTCGGCCGTCGCGTAGGTGCACGAGCCGGCAGGGCAGCTCTTCGCCGACCAGGTCACCGCGACGATTACACGGTAGAAGCCGACGTTGCTCGGACTGGCGATAGTGCTCAGGTCGCCCTTCACGCAGTTGGCCGTGCCGTTGGTACGGATGCACGATCCCAGGTAGGTGCTGACCGAGTACCTGACACCGCCCACCATCTGCTGGACCGGTTGAGTAGGCAGACACGCGGGAGCAGACGGGGTCGACAGAATTGAACAGGCCAGCCCGGCACCGGTCGCGGCGGTCGCGTCGTAGATCTCCTGCGTCATGTCGAGGAACGGCTTGACAGTCGTGTTCGCCACGCCTTGGGCCCACTGGCCGTCGCTGCTGGTCTTGTCCCGGCTCTTGCTCAGAGCCTTGAGCTCGAAAGCTCGCGCTTGGTCCATGGCTGCGTCGGCCAATTGCGTGGCTACCTGCTTACCGCGTAGGTAGGACGAGGACTGGAGCACGTTGACGAAGAACGTCGTCGCCGCGGTCATCACAATGCCGAGCAGGGTGATCGACACGATCGTCTCGAGCAGGCTGAAGCCGTCGTCACCCTGCGGCGTCCGGCCGGCCCGATGGCGGCCGGGCGTGGTTGCACGCCAGCGCGGGCTGACAGCGCCGGCGTGACCACATCGGTCGGACAAGGCACCCTCCGAAGGCGCCCGATCGCAATCGGACGCTCACAAGCGTTAGTGCCTGTCACATCGGCAGGAAGTGCCCGCAGGTTAACCGTTCCAACGCGCACCGGGCGGCGACGTCAGCTCAACCGACCAGTTCGGTCAGTGGCTGTGCCGGGATGAGCGACGGGACAGCATCCCGAGCTACCGCCGGGATACCCATCCTGCGCAACCGCAGCGCCGCCGCGGCGGCGGCCACACAGAAGAGCATCTGCATCGCGATGAACACCGCGGGCAGGTCGAGACCGAGCAGTGCCCCCGACAGGATTGGGCCGATCGCGGTGGCCACGGTGGTCGCGCCGGTTACCGCGGCCATGGTGCGTCCCGCCGCCCCCTCGGGAGCCAGCGAGGCGGCCAACGGGGACAGGATCGGCGCCATCATGGTCTCGCCCAGGGACAGCGCGGCGAAGCCGAGGAACACGAAGATCGAGTCGAAGCCCCCGACCAGCAGCGGCAAGCCGAAGACCGCCCAGCAGCCGACCCACAGCACTGCGCACAGCGCCAGTAGCGAGGTGCCCCGGCGGCGGCGGGTGTAGGCGACCACGGGTCCGGTGAGCGCCGCGACGAGCACCGCGTTCACCGCGACCGCCGCACCGAGCACGGCGGGGTTCACAGTCGTCGACTTGAGCACGTAGGCGGGCAGGCCCGCATCGAACTGCGCGTAGCAGGCCAGGGTGATCAGCAGCGCGATGCCGAGCAGCCAGCGGATCGGCTTGCGCGCCAGGATCTCGCCGTACGACACCGATCCGGTCGCCCGCTCCCCCGCGCCGGAGCGGCCGGCCGCCGCGTGCGCGCCACGTCCGGCCATTGCCACTACCGCGGCGCTCACCAGGGCGACTGCCGCGGCGAGCAGGTACACCGGGCGCATTCCGGCCGGACTGGACAGGTCGACCAGCATGCCGCCGAGCGCGGCACCGGCGGCGGCGCCGAGGTTGGTCGCGATGAACTGCCAGGCGAAGACGTCGCGCCGGCGGTCGGCCGGAGTGCGCTCCAGCAGGATCACCTGGATAGCCGGTTGGGACATCGCCAGCGCCGCGCCGAACCCGGCTGCCGCCAGCCAGACACTCATCGGGTTGGCGGCGAAGGCCAGCAGGACGGTTGAGATCGCCATCGCCACCCGGGCCAGCGCGGCCACCACGGTGGGATTCGCCCGATCGGCTGACCAGCCCGCCAGCGGGGCGGCGATGATCGAGCCGATCGCGAAGGCCGTGAAGGTGGCCGTGGCGACACCGCCGCCCAGGCCGCGCGCGCTCGAGATGTCTGCGTACAAGAACGGGAATACCGCACCCCAGCCTGCTGTGGCGAGAGCGCCACCCGACAGCAGGACAAGGGTCCGCCCGAGACCGGACTGCACTGTTGCTCCTCTGAAATCACCGCGGCACGACGTGGCCTTGCCTAGGACCGCGTGCCTGGCGGCCAGCCATACGTTTCGATGTCAAAATTCGCTATCGAAATTTCAACCTCGAACTTTCGATAGCGAATAACTGTACACTGATGCCGTGGCGAGCACTTCGGATGGTCCCCGACCCACGACAGCGCCGAGCACGCGCCCGCTGTCGGAGTACGAATCCGCTGTCGCAGGCTTCACGGCCGCCGGCGCGGACGAGACGGTGCAGCGGGTCGTGACCGCCCTGTCCCGGTGCACAAGCGACTCGACAACTTCTATCGCGAGCAGCTTGCCGACCTGGAGCTGCAGCGCGGCGACTGGGGCGTCCTGCAGGCACTGGCCCTGCAGGGACCGGATGGGTGCTCGACGCCGTCGCGGCTCGCCGACGTCAACGGAGTCTCACCCTCGACGATGACCCACCGGCTGGACCTGCTGGCCGAGCGCGGACTCGTCGAGCGCGCGGTGGACCCGGCCAACCGCACCCGCAGCAAGGTCCAGCTCACCAGGACCGGCCGGGAGCTGTTCAACCACGCGGTGCTCGACGCCGACATGGTGGAGTCCGAGGTGCTGGCCCCGCTCGACGAGCACGATCAGCGGGTGCTGGCGAACCTGCTGGAGAAACTGCTCGGCGCCTGATCGGTATGCCCCGGCCGGTTGGTATGCCCGGGGGTCGCCATGGCGGCCTACTGGCACACCAACCCGGGAAGGCGAAGTTGAACGGTCAACTAAATTGGATTAGACTGGACAGAACCCGCTAGCCAGGAGGCCGCCATGTCCATCTTCCGGTTGAACCATGCCGTGCTCTACGTCCGCGATGTCGAGCAGAGCGTCGCCTTCTATCGCGACGTGCTCGGCTTCGACTACATCGAGGGCGGCGACGCCATGCGGGGCGCGGCCTTCCTCCGCGCTCCCGGCTCGACCAATGACCACGATCTGGGCCTGTTCCAACTCGGTCCGCAGGCAGCGGCCTCCACGGCCGGGCGGTCCTCGGTCGGGCTGTACCACCTGGCCTGGGAGGTGGACACCCTCGGGGACCTCGAGCGGCTGGCCGGCGGGCTGGCGGCGGCCGGTGCACTGGTCGGGGCCTCGGACCACGGCACCACCAAGTCGCTGTACGCCCAGGACCCGGATGGGCTGGAGTTCGAGGTGGTGTGGATCATCCCGGCCGAGTTCCTGACCGACGAGGACCGCGGGAAGTCGGCAACCATCCGCCCCCTGGACCTCGCGCGCGAGATCTCCAAGTACGGCCGCGAGGCACGCAGCGGAGTGGGGATCTCGCGGGAACCCGCCGCCGTCGGGAGCTGATCGGCGAAACCTCTGCACGCAGTAACGGCCGTGGCCGGGCACCCGACGGGTACCCGGCGACGCTCTTGTTCTCAGCTGTGCCGCCTCAGGTGCATCCGGCTCAGCAGGCGTTGCGGGTGAGCACCGCCAGCAGCCACTGCAGGTACTGCGCCACGGTGGCGTGCGCTCCCGGGTAGGGAACGCAGGATCTGGTCACCTGCAGCGTCGCGGACTGGCTGGTGCCGTCGGCCGCCGACGCCACGATGGTGTGTGTGCCGACCGTCGTGGTACGGGCGATGGCCACCTTCACGATCGCCGCGCCCGTGGCGTCGGTGGTGACCGTGGCGAGCGGCTTGGAACCGTCCAACGCGATGGTCAGCGGGCTCGAGGTGTCCCACCCTGCCAGCTTCACCGACACGTTGTCACCGGCGCGCACCGTGCTGGGGGTCAGCGTGAGCGTTCCCTTGCGGGTCGGCGGCGGGGGTGGAGTCGGCGCCTGGTGGGCAACCGGACGGATCCGGACGACCTGTGGATCGTGGTCGGACGCCTGGTCGGAGAACTCCGAGTTCACGTGGATGACGTCGTACCGAACCGCGTCGGCACCGGCGTTGGTCAGCGGCTTCGACACGAAGATGTGGTCGAGGACCTGTGACACACCGTTGTAGACGTAGGTGTAGCGCTCGTTGACCGGCAGCGTGTCGATGAGGTCGGTCAGCGTCGCGCCGTTGTCGGTCAGGGTCTTGATCGGCGTCGAGAACTGGTAGTCGTTGAAGTCGCCGGCCAGCACGATGTTGGCCTGCGCGTCCGCCGCGAGGACCTGCTTGACGAAGCCGTTGAGCAGCGTCGCCTGCTTGTTGCGCTGGATCTCAGAGCTGCGCGCCGGCGGCTGGAAGCGGCCCTCGGTGTCCTGGTCGCCGCCCTTGGAGTCGAAGTGGTTGGCCACCACGATGACCTTCTTGCCCCCGAACACGAACTCGCCGGCCAGCGGCTTGCGGCTGGAGTTCCACGCCTCGTTGGTCGGGTCGATACGTCCCGGCGAGGCGGACAGCTCCGCGGTGCCGTCGGTTGCGGTCGAGACCGAAACCGCACTGGTGGAGGTGCCGCCGGGCTTGGCCACGAAGGTGACGCGGTCGGGGTTGTAGAGGAAGACCACCCGGATGTTGCCGCCCGGCTGGCCACCGTCCTGGTCGGCGACCGGGTCGATCTCGGACCACTGGTACGTCGGCCCGCCCGCTGTCGATATGGCGTTGACCAGCTTGGTCAGGGTCTGGTCCGCGGCGACGACACCGTCGTTGTCGGTGGCCCCGGTGTTGTCCTGGATCTCTTCGACCGAGACGACGTCGGGCGACTTGAGGTTCGTCACCACGCCGGCACCGAGCCGGTCGAACTTCGACTGCGGGTCGCTCGGGGCCAGGTTCTGGACGTTGTACGTGGCGACCGCGAGCTGGTCGGCAGCCTGCGGGGTCGCGACGGTGCCGGTCAGGTGGTTGTCCTGATAGGTGCCCAGAACCGTGGCGGTGACGTCGTACCCGCCGTACATCGACCAGTCGACCGGGCCCGAGGTGGCGCCGACAAGCGTGTCACCGACGTTGGCGGCGGGAACCTTGCCGCTGAGGGAAGTGAGCAGCAACCGGCCGGTGGGCAGCGTGCTGTAGTCGCTGATGTACGTGCCGCCGCGCGGAGTGGCCTGCTGCTCGGGCTTGGTGGTCACGTAGATCTCGCCGTAGCGGGGCTTGCCGGGACCGACGACCCGGGCATTGTCGACCTCGACCAGCATGCCCTCATGGGCCTCGAAGAACTCCTGGGCCGAGCGCGCCGGATCGAGCTTGGCGATGGACTCGATGTTGCCACCGTCGACCGTCGGCGCGTAGGTGTCGGGAACCGTGGTCGGGGTCAGCACCAGCGGCGCCGGGACTGCGTTGCCGCTGCTCACGGTGGTGACCGTGGTGGGCGAGAGCTCGGTGATCGACAGGCTCGAGGTGTTGGCCACCGTCTCGCCGGAGGACAGCGCGTAGTAGTCGGAGACGTTGCCGGTGACCAGCACCGAGTCGCCGACCGCCACGGTGGCCGTCGAGGTGTAGACGAAGATGCCGGACGAGGCGCTGGGGCGGGTCAGGTCAGGGGTGGCCTCTTGCATCCAGAAACCCTTGGTGCCCGTCGAGCGGACGGCGGTGACGATGCCGGCGACCTTGCTGACCGCGGTGCCCCTGAGCGGGGAGAGGAAGCCGTCGCCCTGGACGTCCTGGATGGTGGTGCTGCCAGGAACGCATTCCGGTGACGTCGGGGTGGCGCCACAACCGGCGGCCGGCGGCGGCGGGGTGGCACCGGCACCGGCCGGAGTGGGAGCGGCCGCGACGAAGTCACTGGCGTTGTTGCCGGTGTTGCTGAACGGCGACGTGGTGCGCTGCGCCGAAGTGGTGTTGCTCAGGCCCGGCGTGGCCGTTCCCGCCGCGTCGTTCGCGGTGCCGAAGCCGAGAAAGTCCACGACTCCGGCGGCGCTGGAGCAGGCGGCGGCACAGCCGGTCAGTGCGGTGCTGTTGTTGACCAGCGCCACCTTGCCGTTGGCCGCGCTCAGGGCAATCGTCCCGGTGTCGTTGGGAGTGGGAAGCGCCGCTCCGGTGCCGCTGCCCGCGCCTTCCTTGACGAGGTAGTAGCCGCCGGCCGGAACGGTGCCGGTCAGTGGGGTGCTCTGCCAGCTGGTGCCGGTGGCGGAGGTGTACTGCACGGACCAGCCCGCGACGCTCACGTCGGTGGTCCCGTGGTTGTACAGCTCGAGAAAGTCGTTGGCGTACTGGGCGCCGCTGTTGCCGCCGCCGCCGTACACCTCGCTCAGGACGACCCCGGAGTTGAGGTCGACAGCGTCAGCCGCTGTTGGAACGATTGCCGCGCCCGCGGCTGCCAGGGCGAACCCGGACAGCGCGGCGACGACACGTACTCGTGGAACTGGCATTGACTCTCCCGCGTCGATGGTGGTGACCGGTCTCGATCGTCCGGGCGGTGGATGGCCGTCCGGTTGCTCGGCAGGACTGTATTGGGTGTCACTGACATTAAGAGAAAGCGTCGCCGTCGAACTGGCTCCTGCCGGGCTGTGCGGAATCGTCGCATAGTCCCGAGTGGACGGCTCGTCGGCTGTCACCCCATGCGTCGGTTATGGCGATATTCGTCATGGACGCGATTGTCTGCGGCAATGCTTGACGAGCCAGCGGGTGAATGCGGCGGTGCCGGTTTCCGCTCCTGCTCAGCGGCGCGGAGCGACCAGGTTCTCGAGAATCATGCCGAGCTGCGAGACCAGCGACAGGTGCCCCTCGGTGGCGAACAGGTGCGCCTCGGCGCCCGGAATCCTGGCCGCCAGCCACTGCCCGTGCGCGAACGGCACCATCAGGTCCTTGCGGCCCTGCCACACCGAGACCGGCACCGGAATGTCGGAGAGCGCGAAGCCCCAGTCCTCGACGAAGGCCAGGTCGTCGTCGCGCCAGCCGGCGATTCCGGCCGCGACCGCCCCGCGGAGGGCGGCGGCCATGTCGTCGGCGAACTCCCCGGTCAGCGCTTCGCGGTCCACCGACGAGAGCAGGCCCGACATCCCTTCCACCACCGAGTCACCGGTCGCGCCGCCGAACACAGCGGTCATCGGCTCGAGGAAGGTGGTCAGCGCCTCGGTGCCCTCGAACGCCGCCGTGAACTCCGCGACGTTGCTCTCGTCCATGCCGTCGAGAAAGTCGATGCCGGCTGCGGGGTACGGCGCCACTCCGGCCAGGGTCGCCGCGCCCAGGCAGCGATCGGGAAGCAGGGCGGCGCAGGCCAGCGCGTGCGGACCGCCGCCGGACCAGCCCAGGGTGTGGAACTCCTGGACACCGGCGGCATCCAGCACTGCCCGGACGTCCGGAACGCAGTCGGCCACCGTCCGCCCCGGCTTGGCGCTCGACTGCCCGTAGCCGGGGCGGGAGTAGCTGATCACCCGCAGCCCGAGCGCGGACGCCGGTCCGGTCACCGCCCGGAACAGCCTGGCCGCATTGGGCGTACCGACATGAAACAGCAGTGCCCGGCCGTCCGCCGGACCGCTGACCAGGTACTCCAACTGCCTGCCGTCCTCGGCTTGGGTGATCGCCATGGAGCCGATGATATGCGGACCGAGTCGAGCCGTCAGCACCTCTCGCTGCCCGTAGGCTCGGTGATATGACAGCGCGGGACAAGACAGCACAGGACGGGCAGGACGCCCGCCCGGCCACCACCCGATGGGCCGAGCTGACCGGCGGTGGCACCGGCGCGGACTACGCCCGGCGTTTCGAACAGCTCGCCGCGGACGGCCGGGACATGCACGGCGAGGCCGGTTTCTGCGCGACGCTGATCGGGCCACCGGCCCGGGTGCTGGACGCCGGCTGCGGAACCGGTCGGGTGGCGATTCGGCTGGCAGGACTGGGCTATCGGTGCGTCGGCGTGGACCTCGATCGATCCATGCTCGACGAGGCGCACCGGCTTCGCCCGGACCTCAACTGGCACGAGGCCGACCTCGCGAGCCTGGACGCCGCGGCCCTCGGAGCTCCGTTCGACCTGGTGGTGGCCGCCGGCAACGTCATTCCGCTGCTCGCGCCGGGCACCCTGGCGGCCACCATGTCGGCTCTGGCCGCGGCGCTGGCGCCGGGCGGCACGGTGGTCACCGGGTTCGGTCTGGACGCCGCGCACCTGCCGCGCGGTTGCCCGGTCACCTCGACGCGGGAGTACGACGCCGCGTGCGCGGCCGCCGGCCTGTGGCTGGCGCAACGCCACTCGGACTGGGCCGGTTCGCCCTTCACCGGCCGGGGCAACGGATACGCGGTGAGCGTCCATCGGCTGTGAGTAGCAAGTCAGTTGCTTCAGCGCAGGTAGGACGCGCCGTTGGCATCGAGGATCGCGCCGCTGGTCCACCGCGCCTCCGGCGAGCTGAGCCAGCCGACCGCCGCGGCGATGTCGGCTGTCTCACCGGCCCGCCCGAACGGACTCTGCGCGCGGATGCCGTCGCCGACCGGGCCGCCGAGCAGGTGCTCGGTCATGTCGGTGGCCACGAAGCCAGGCGCGACACCGTTCACCACGATGCCCCGCGGTGCGAGGGCCACGGCCAGTGACTGGGTCAGCGCGTGCAGCCCGGCCTTGCTCGCCCCGTACGCGGGTGCGGTCGGCTCGCCGCGATAGGCGCCACGCGAGCCGACCATGACGATCCGCCCGCCCTCCGGGCCCTGTTCCCGGTTGAGCAGGTGGTCGACGACCTGCCAGGTCACGGCGGCGGCGCCGAGCAGGTTCACGCCGATGACCTCGCGCCAGTTGGCGTTCCACTCCTCGTAGCTGGTCTGCTCGATCGGCCGCTCCACATAGATGCCGGCGTTGTTGACGAGCACGTCGACAGTTCCGAGCGACTCGACCGCGCGGTTCACCAGGTCCGCGACCGCGCTGTCGTCGGCGAGGTCGGCGGTCAGCACCACGTGGCCGTCCTCCGGCAACTCCGCGAGCAGCGCTTCGGCGGCTGCCACATTGGACTGGCAGTGCACGGCGACGCGGTCGCCGCGGGCGGCGAGCGTACGGCTGATCGCCGCGCCGATGCCTCGGGAGCCACCGGTGATCAGGGCACAGGACATGAAAGCTCCTCATTGACGGTGAAGGTCATGCTCAGGTTCTGCCAGCCGAAGCCGGCGGCGGCACAATGACGGTCTGCTCCGTGAGGTGGTAGTCGAAGGCCAGCGGCGTGCAGTCGTGCTCGAGCACCCAGGCGAGGAACCGCTGATGCACCGGGTGCCGCTGGTACGCCTGCAGTGTGGCGACGTCCTGGAACTCCATGTAGAGCAGGTACTGGTGACCGCGGGTGCGCGCGCCGGTCAGGTCGGAGCCGAACCGGAGGGCGTCGATGCCGCCGATCACCCGTGGCCAGGCTTCGATCTGGTCGCGCATCTCCCGCGCCTGGGCCTCGTCCAGCTCCTCGGTGAAGGCGAACAGGACGATGTGCTGCAAGGTCATCGGGCCACCTGCCGCTCTCTCCCGGCCCCGAACGGGCGCGAGTTCATTGTCGCTGAATCAAAAGAAACGTATAGTTGCGTGCGGACCTTCGTTCCGTAAGGCTACAACGCCAAACGACCCGGCAGATGTAAGCAATGTCCGGCGTCGCTGGACCGCTTGATCAAAACGCTGCCGGAAGGACGACAATATGCCATCCACCGACCCCGATCCCGCGTCGGCGCTCGCGCCGAATGTCAGCTCTGGCTGGGGCACCCGGCTCGCGAAGCGGACCGCCGGCAGTGACGGGTTCCTGACCGGCATCCTGGCGCTGGCGAACGCCCACGGCGTCATCAACTTCTCGGGCGGCTTTCCCGCACCCGAGTTGTTCCCCACCGAAACCCTCGGTGCGATCGTCGACGACCTGCTCAGCACCGACGCGGCGGTCGCGCTGCAATACGCGCCCAGCGACGGAATCGCCAGCACTCGCGAGGCGATCGCCGACTACCTCCAGTCGGCGGAGGGACAACGGCCGGCGACCGGCGAGCTGATGATCACCAGTGGCGGCATCGACGCGGTCACCCTGATCGCCAAGAGCATGCTGGACCCCGGCGACGTGGTCGCCGTCGAGGAACCCACCTACCTCGGCGCGGTATCCGGCTTCCTGAGCTTCGAGCCCGTGCTGCACGGTGTGCCGATGGATGAGCACGGCCTCGATGTCGACGCCCTGGCGGCGCTGATCGAGCGCGGCATCGTCCCCAAGATGCTGTACACGATTCCCGAGTACCAGAACCCCAGCGGTCTCACCCTGAACGCCGTCCGGCGGACCGCGCTGGTGGAACTGTGCCGTGCCCATCGAATCCTGATCATCGAGGACGTCGCGTACCGCGAGCTCGGGTTCTATGACGAGAAGCTTCCCAGTCTCTGGTCGTCAGCGCCCGATGTGGTGCTGCAGATCGGCACGTTCTCCAAGACGTTCTTTCCCGGAGTGCGCCTGGGTTGGGCGGCGGGCCCGGCGGAGATCGTCGCTCAACTGGTGGTGGCGAAGCAGAACTCCGACCAGTGCTCCGGCGCGCTCGGTCAGCGCCTGGTGGAGCAGTTCCTGCGTGGTGGCCACCTGCCGGCGCAGCTGGAGCGTGAGCGCGCGCTGTACCGCGGCCGCGGCGAGGCGATGGCCGCCGCGCTGGAGCGCCACCTTCCGCAGCCCGCGACCTGGACGGTGCCCCACGGCGGCTTCTTCAGCTGGGTGCGGGTCCCCGGTGTGGACACCGTCGACCTCGCCGTGGCCGCCCGCGCGGTCGACGTCGCGTTCGTCCCCGGCTCGCCCTTCTTCGCCCGAAGTGCCCAGCACGATTACCTGCGACTGTCCTTCAGCCGCGCCCAATTGCCCGAGATCGACGAGGGAATCGCCCGACTCGGCCGCGCCATCGACCACGCACGCCGATCCGCACCAGCATCCCAGGAGACGACAGCATGAGCGACGAGCAGCACTTCAACCTCGACGGCGCGGGCACCCCGACCGCCCCCGGGATCTTCGTGGATCTCGACACGGTTGCCGACGTGGAGTTCGTTCCCGGCCTGAGGTTCCAGCCGACCCTGGGCCAGAATTCGCTGGCCAACTACGTCACCTTCCAGCCGCACACCGAGGCTCCGATGCACGTGCACGTCGAGGAGCAGGTCGTGGTCGTCGTCGACGGCGAGTTCGACTTCACCATCGACGGCGAAACCCGGACGATGCGGCGGGGCGACCTCGCAGTCATCCCGCCGTGGGTGCCGCACGGCGCGAAGACCGGCGACCAGGGCTGCACCGAGGTCGACGTCTTCAGCCCACCGCGCACCACCCTGCTGGCCCACGTCCACCCCGAGCCGACCGGCGACGCCTGATGGATCTGGGTTTGCGCGGCCGGCGTGCGGTTATCACCGGCGGGTCCAAGGGCATCGGCCTGAGGGTCGCGCAAGAACTTGCGGCCGAGGGCGCGTCCGTCGCCATCTGCTCACGCAATGCCGAAGAACTGGCAGCGGCGGCCGGCACGATCGCCGACGTGCAGACCTTTCATCAGGTCACCGACGTGACGGACCCCGGTCAGGTGACCGCCTTCGTGAACGCCGCCGCCGAGGCGCTCGGTGGCATCGACATTCTGGTGAACAATGCCGGCGGCGCGCGGCCAGGCAACTTCGAGACGCTCAGCGACGAGGACTGGCAGCACGATCTGGACGTCAAGCTCTTCTCCCAGATCCGTTGTGTCCGGGCAGCGTTGCCGCATCTGCGACGCAGCGACGCGGCCCGGGTGATCAACGTCAACGCCGTGTACGCCAAGTACCCGGACCCGGCGTTCTTCGCCACCACCGTGAATCGCGCGGCGTGCCTGAACCTCAACAAGGCGCTGGCGCTCGAATTCGGCTCCGAGAACATCCTGGTCAACAGTGTCAACATCGGGTTCGTGGTGACTCCGCAGTGGGAAAACATTCGCTCGCGCCGCGCACCGGACAAGCCCCTCGAGGAATTTCTCGCCGGGCTCGCCGCCGACGAGGTTCCACTCGGCCGCTTCGGCGACGTGGACGAGGTCTCCGGTCTGGTCGCCTTTCTCGCGGGCAGCCGGGCCAGCTACATCACCGGTGCCGTGATCGACGTCGCCGGCGGCATGGGCAAGTACGTCTGAGCCCCGCTTGCCGGCAGCGCCGTGACGACGGCGCTGCCGGCAACTGGGCTAGCGGTAACGGAACTAGCGGTAACTCTGCGGTGAGCGGTGGAACTGCTTGGCCTGAGCCGGGTCGTGGCCGAACAGCAGGGTCGCGTTCTCATCGGCGGCGACCCGCTTGAGCTTCTCGCCCGACTGCTTGGCGGCCACCGGATCGGCCTGGCTCGTCCAGCTGTCGTGATCGAGATTGTCCTGCGTGTAGATGGCATCCCCGCACACCACCACGTTGCCGGTGTCCTGCAACCGGACCATCACCGACTGGTGCGCGGGCACGTGCCCGGGCGTCAGCAGGATTTCGATACCTGGGAACAGTTCCGACTCACCGTCGAGAAGTTCGTACTTCAGCTTCGGCAGGTTCCAGTACTGGTGCGGAAAGCCGGTGTTGACGCGGGCGTAGTCGTAGTGCTCGCGCTGGACGAAGAACGTCGCCCGCTCGAAGAGGTCGTTGTTGCCGGCATGGTCGAAGTGCAGGTGGGTGTTGACGACGTAGTCGATGTCGGTCGGCTTGACGTCCAGCTCCTGCAACCGCAGCCCCAGGTCATCCGCCGGCCCCATCTCGGGCACCAGCCTCTCCTCCATCGGGGTTCCGCGCCAGGTGGCGGCCGGATCGGTGATGTGCAACCGGCTCATGCCGGTATCGACCAGCAGGTTCTTGCCGTCGTCCAGCTTGACCAGGTAGGAGGGCACCGGAAGCTTGACCAGCTGCCCGTCGTGCACTCCTGGCGCCACCGTCTCGTACGGACAGTTGCAGGTTCCCAGCGGAATGATGAACATCTCCATGGCGGATTCCTCTCGTCGGGGGTGAGGTGCGCGTCGATCAGGGGGCGGACGAGACCATCTGGGCGTAGGCCGCCATCGCGACGTTGCCGCCGCTCACGACGGCCGCGAACCGGCCGGTGGCCGGCAGTTCAGCGGCACGGTGCAGGTAGGCAGCGGTGGACACGGCACCGGACGGTTCGGCCACCAGGCGGCAGTCGGCCGCGATTCGCCTGACCGCGTCGCGGATCTCGTCATCGTCCACCGTGATGATGTCGTCGACGTAACGGCTGACGTGGCGCCACGGAATCTCACCGAGCGACGTGGTCCGCAGGCCGTCGGCGATCGTCCGGTACGTCTGCTCCGGCGTCCAGGTGACCCGAGAACCGGTGCGGAAAGACTCAGCCGCATCCGCGGCGAGTGCCGGTTCGACGCCGATGACGAGGGTGTCCGGCTTCAGTGCCTTGACCGCGGTGGCAACGCCTGAAAGCAGGCCGCCGCCACTGACCGGCACCAGGATCACGTCGATGTCGGGAAGATCCTCGACGATCTCCAGTCCCACGGTGCCCTGCCCGGCCACGATCGCCGCGTCGTCGTAAGGCCGGACCAGCACCATGCCGTGCTCGGCGGACAGCTCCTCGGCCCGGATGTCGCGCTGGTCCGGCGTCACGATGACCACCTCGGCGCCCAGCGCGCGGACGCCCTCGACCTTGACCTGGGGCGCCGCATCGGGCATCACGATCACCGCGCGGATTCCGAGCTCGCGTGCCACCCAGGCCACGGCCCGCGCGTGATTGCCACTGGAGTGCGCCACCACGCCGCAACGCCGGGCCTCGTCCAGCTGCGGCAGGATCGCGTTGTACGCGCCCCGGAGCTTGAACGCCCCGGTGACCTGCAGTGACTCGGCCTTCAGCCAGAGCGGCCGGTCGGCGTCGGCGGAGGTGAGCGGCAGCAGCGGGGTGCGCAGAACCCGTCCGCTCAGCCGCTGCGCCGCGGCTCGGATGTCGTCGAGGGACACCAGGGCATCGGAAGGGACTGTTGACGTCACGAGGATGACACCTCCGGGAGCTGCGGGCCGTGACCACGTCGATAGACCATGACCGTACGGCGGAACGTGATGACGGGCGTGCCGTCCTGCTTGAAGCCGATCGTCCGCACCGTCACGATTCCCACGTCGGGCCGGCTGCGGGATTCTCTGGTCTGCAGTACCTCAGACATCGAGTACACCGTATCGCCCTCGAACAGCGGATTGGGCAGCCGCACGTCGTCCCAGCCGAGATTGGCCAGCACGTTCTGCGAGACGTCGCTGACCGACTGCCCCGTCACCAGCGCGATCGTGAACGTTGTCGGTCTGGCTCACGGTGCGGCCCAGCGGGTAGCGGTACACGTCGCCCACCGTGAAGTCCTCGAAGAACCTGCCGCGACCGGTCATCGGGTGAACTCCAGGATCCGGCGGCACGATCTTGCGACCGCCTCGTCGATCATGGCGCCGTGCGCGTCCACTGCAACGCCGCTGCCCCCCGTCAGCGCCGCCTGGTAACGGCTCAGGGTGTCCACCGCCGCGTCGATCTCGCGCTGGCTGGGCGTGAAGGCCTCGTGCACGGCGGTGAGCTGAGCCGGGTGGATCACCGCGCGCCCGGCGAAGCCGAGTCTTTTCAGGGCAGCCGTCGTCCGGGCGAACCGATCGAGATCGGAGAAGTCGGGTGACACCGGAGCGACCGGAGGCATCAGCCCGGCTGCCGCGGCTGCCGCCACCACGGCTGCCCGGGCTGGCAGCAGCTCCAGCTCGTCCGGACCCGGCGTCATCCCCAGGTCCGCGGCCAAATCCAGTTCACCCAGTTGCAGCACCGACAACCCGGGCACGGCGGCGATCGCATCGAGATTGCGCAGGCCGCGTGCCGTCTCGATGATCGCCATCACCGCTACCGGTTGCGACTCGCGGGCGCAGCTGCGCACGCCATCGACCACAGACGCCACCTCGGCCGGTCCGCACACCTTCGGAACGCAGATTCCGAAGAGCCCTGGGCCGAATACCGCGCGGAGGTCGGCAAGACCGCGCTCGCCCGCATTGATCCGCACCCAGCGCTGCACCCCGTCCTCGGCCCGCTCACTCAACCAGGCGCGCACCGCCTCGATCGCCACCGGCTTCGCTGTTTCGGCCACCCCGTCCTCGAGGTCGGCGATCACCGCGTCGGCACCGCGCTGATGCGCCCGATCCAGCCGGTCACCGGCGTCCCCCGGCACGTAGAGGTAGCTGCGCGCGATCACGCCAGTCCCTTTCCGAACGCGCCGGCGCCGTCGAGTTCGGTGATCCGCCGCTCGTCATAACCCAGCAGGCTGGACAGGATGTCCGGGCCGTCCTCATGCCGCGACGGTGCCCGGCGATAGTCCGGACGCTCGTCGCCGACACGCACCGGGCTGCTGACCTGCCGGACGGTGCCGAAGCGCGGATGTTCCGTCTCCACCACCAGATCACGCGCCGCGGTCTGCGGATCTTCCAGCGCGGTTGCCACCGAGTTGACCGGGCCGCACGGCACCGCGACCGCGCGCAGCTCGGCGAGCCATTCCGCCGACGGCCGGGTGCTGAACGCCTCTTCCAGCAACGGCACCAGCACATCCGCGTTCCGGCGGCGAGCGGCGAAGCTGGCGAAGCGCTCGTCATCGGCCAGCTCCGGCCGTCCGATCGCCGTCGTCAGCCGGCGCCAGAACTTCTCCTTCGGGCACGCCACCACGATCCAGCCGTCCGCCGTGGGGAATGCCTGAAACGGGATCAGCGAGGGGTGAGCGGAATGGTGTGTCCGCTGCGGCTCGAAGTCGCCGTTGAGATTCCAGATCGCCGGGTAGGTCAGCATCGAGATCGCGGTGTCGAAGAGGCTGATGTCGCAGTCCATTCCGGCACCGTCCCGCCTGGCCGCGTGGACGCCGCTCACCAGCGCCATCGCGGCCACCAGCCCGGCCGAGTAGTCGACGAGCGAGAGCCCGGACTTGGTCGGCGGCCCCGTCGGCTCACCGGTGAGGTCCATCCAGCCGGCGAAACCCTGCAGGATGTAGTCATAACCGGGCTCGGAACTGCGCGGCCCGGTCATGCCGAAGCCGGTCAGCGCACAGCATACGATCTTGGGGTTGAGATGCTTCAGCTCCGGGTAGGTGATCCCGATCTTTGCCGGCACGTCACCGCGGAGGTTTGAGTACACCGCGTCGCTGACCCGGACCAGGTCCTCGAAGACGGCACGGCCTCCAGGTGTGGAGAGATCCAGGCTGATGCTGCGCTTGTTCCGGTTGAATGCCTCGAAGAACAGGCTGTCCTCGCCCTCCTGGTAGGGCGGGACGTAGCGGCCGATGTCGCCGCCGGTCGACGGGTCCTCGATCTTGATGATCTCCGCGCCGAGGTCGGCCAGGTGCACGCTGCCGAACGGCCCGGCGCCGTACTGCTCGATCGCGAGGATCCGCAGATCCGCCAGCGGCCTCATTCCCGGGTATCCGATCCGGGCTCCGGCGCGTTGCGGGCCAGGCCGAGCAGCAGGCCGTCGGCGCCCACCGCCGGGCTGGTGGTGAGGAACAGCAGCGTGCCGGCCTCCGGAGCGTGGATCTCGGCGAACACGTCGCCCCACACGTCGCTGACCGTTCCCAGCAGGTCGCCGCCCTCCACCGAGCTGCCGGTGGCCACCGCCGGTTGCCACCACCCTTCCCGCTCGGTACGCAGCCAGTGCCAGCCCTCATGCTGCTGAATCGGCCGGGCCGGTTCCGGATCGCCGGCCAGCACCCCGACGAACCGGGCGAGGTTGCGCAGGCCCGCGAGGTGGACGTCGATCGCCGCACGCTGCATCAGCCCATTCTCACCCGATTCGGCGACTATGGCGGCGATGCCGGCGTCGGCGGCCGCCGCGCAGGTGCTGCCGGCGACCGTCCGGGCGGCGGCCGGCTGCCGCACGCAATGCGCCAAGCCGTAGGCCAGTGCCAGCTCTCGCGATGACGATTCGACCGCGGACTGCTCATAGATCGTGAACGGCTCCAGCGCTTCCGGCAGGTCCCCGGCATGCATGTCGACCAGGTAGTCCGAGCCCAGCACCAGCTGCTGGAAGACGTGGTGGGCCAGCACCTCGCTGTAGGAACCCGCAGGGTCGCCCGGAAAACTACGGTTGAGGTTCTTGCCGTCCGCGGGCACCACGAAGGCCGATCGCGCCCAAAATGCGGGGACATTCACCACCGGCACCACGATGATCCGCCCCGACACCGCGGTGACGTCGAGAGTGGACACGAATTCCCGGGCCGCCGCGATCGAGGCGTACTCCGCTCCGTGCACGCCCGCGAGGACGGTCAGCCGCGGGCCGTCCTGCTCGCCACGGATGTCGAAGTAGGGGATCTGCAGGCCGTTGCCGAGACCGGTTATGTCCAAGTCCTGCCTGCTGATCACGACGCCACCGCCTCGGGCACGGCATCGGCGAGGAAGTCGCGCATCGTCTGCTGAAACAGCTCGGCCTCTTCGAACTGCGGCGAGTGGCCGGACTTCTCGAAGACCACCAGCTGTGCGTCGGGGATCAGCTCGGCGATGGTCTGCGACGACGACACCGGCGTCACCCAGTCCGCCCGGCCCACCGTGACCAGGGTCGGGCAACTGACCGTGGCCAGTGCCGGCTTGAGGTCGTACACCGGCGCGTTGTGCTGGAAGCACCAGTTGTGCGCCTCGTACCGGTAGCTGCCGGCCTCTACCCGCGCCGCCGCGGCGACCGGGTCGTACTCGAAGTCGTACAACGGGATCAGCTCGGCCCAGCACGCCTTGAGGTCGGCGTCATCGCGGATGTTGCCGCTCCAGTAACGGTCGAAGTTTTCCCAGTTCACCTCGACCCGGGTCTGGGTCCGCGCGTTCTCGCGGGCGATGGCCAGGTTGCTGCGGTCGGCGGAGGTGTCGCGCAGGATCATCGCGCGGACCCGATCGGGATAGGCAATCGCGTATTCCAGAGCGATGAAACCACCGTAGGAGCCGCCGGCCACCACGATCTGCTCAGCACCGGCCCACTCGCGCAGAGCATCGACGTCGGCCGCCCATTGCGCGTGTGAGTAGGGCGGAACCGCCTCGCTCAGCCCACAGCCGCGAGCGTCGAAGACGATAACCCGGAACAAATCCGAGAGCGGGCCGAAGGTCGCCCTGGGCTCGGCCAGTGAACCGATACCGCCGCCGCCGTGGTGGGCGATGAGCACCGGCGCGCCCTCCACCCCGAGCACCTCCACGTTGAGATTGGCACCGTTTATCTCGAGAAACACTGGTCGCTCCTTTCGAAGAAGGGTGGTGAACCGGCCGGCTCAGCGTGCCGCGGACTCGATCCACCGGAGCACGACCTGCTCCAGCACACCGAGCGGTACCGCGCCATTACCGAGCACGGCGCCGTGGAAGGACCGGATGTCGAAGCCGGAGCCCAGCCGCTGCTCGGCCACCCCGCGCAGCCGGGTGATCTCGCGACGGCCGATCAGGTACGCCAGCGCCTGACCCGGCCACGAGATGTAGCGATCGATCTCGTTGCGGACGTTCGCTTCGGTCGTGGCCGTGTTGTCCCACATATAGCGCATAGCCTGCTGCCTGGACCAGCCCAGGTGGTGCATGCCGGTGTCGACGACCAACCGGCAGGCCCTCAGCGCGTCGAAGGACAGCATGCCGAGTCGGCAGACGTCCGAGCTGTACAGCCCCATCTCGTCCGCCAGCCGCTCGCTGTAGAGCCCCCAGCCCTCGACGTAACCGCACACCTCGGCGTCCAGGAACCGGCGGAAGTCCGGCAGCTCGGTCAGCGTCTGCGCCGACGCGATCTGCAGGTGATGACCGGGAGTGCTCTCGTGGAATGCCAATGCCTCGTACTCGTAGACGAAACGCTCCTGCGGGTCGGCGGTCAGCACGCAGTGCGCCCCGGGACGGGAGCCGTCGCCGGCTGGTGGCCGGTAGTAGGCAAGCGCGGCATTGCCCGCCTCTATCGGGTGGATCTCTTCGATGACGCAGTCGGCGATCTCAAATGACGGAAACCAGGCGTCGCGGGCTGCCTCGGCCCGCCGTAGCGCGTCGGCGACGGTGTCGACGATCTGGGAACGCTCGGTGAAGCGCAGCGCGGGATCAGTGCGCAGCCGGTTGAAGATGGTGGGCAGGTCGCCGGTGCCCAGCGCCCGCTCGCCCAGTTGCTGCCACTCAACTCGCAGGCCCGCGACGCAGTCCAGCCCGATCTGGTGGATCTCGGCCGGTGACAGCTCGGTCGTGGTGTGCCGCCGGACTGCCGCGCGATAACCCTCCTCGCCGCCTGGGATGAACTTGATCCCCACCTGATCATCGGCGCGGGCGACCGGCAGCAATTCCTCCCGCAGGCATTCGAGCAACCGGTGCAACGCCGGCCGGACCCGCTCCTGCAGGATGGTGCTGGCCTCGGCACGCTGCTGCTGATGGCTGGTGTCCTCGTGGGGAAGCGGGCTCAGCAGGGTGTCGGAGTCCGCACTCAGCGCGAGGTGCCCGGTCAGTTGCTCGATGGCTTGGTTCACTCCGACCCGGGTGGGGATCCGTCCCTCCGCCTTGGCCTCGCGGTACCGGGAGGCCAAGGCATCCACGAACGCGGGCAGCCCGGCCAACCTGGTGAGGTAGTCCTCGACCGCGTCGGGACGGGCCATCGACGCCGTCGGAATCGACATAAACATCATCGCCTGCGGTGAGGAATAGGCATCCGCGGACGCGCTCGTCTCCCACAGGCAGTGCTCCAGATCCGAGCGGGCGCCCCAGGCAAGGCGCGCCAGTACCGCGGCATTGATCTGGTCCGCCTCGTTCAGTATCGCCGCGTCGATCTTGTCCAGTCGCCTCTCGAGGTCGGTGATCCGGCTGATGGTCGCGGCCGAACCTGCCCTGCTCGGATCGGGTACCAGGGAATCGAAACCGGTGACACCGAGCTGGGTGGCGTTGAACGGGTCGCTGGTGTGCTGGATCTGGAAGAACTCCGCACTCAACTCGGCCTGTTCGCTGTTCGGCTCGGTACTCATACCCAGATCCCTTCGAGAGCGCGAAGGATGTTCCCGCCGAGCACCGCGACGATATCGGCGTCGGAGAAACCGTCCTTCACCAGCTCCGCGCAGATATTGGGAAAGTTCTCGGACGGGTTCTCCAGGCCGTCGACGTACTCGACCTTCTCGTAGCCGGGGCCACCACCGGTGGAGACGCCGATCTTCAGCAGGGGTCCGAACACCGTGTGCAGCCCGACGTGGTCTCCGTACAGGGTGTCGGGCCCGAAGGCGACATGCTCGATGCCCACGAGGTCGACGCAGTAGCGGAAATGGTCCATCACCGACTTGATGGTGTGCCGCGGATGCTCGGCCGACAGAGTGGTGTGCGGAGCGGCGGACATCCCGATCACCCCGCCGGTGTGGGCCACCGCCCGCAGGACGGCGTCGGATTTCATTCGGGGCGTGTTCCATACGCCTTTCGCGCCCGCGTGGGTGATGAAGACGGGCTGCTCGCTCGCCTCGCAGGTCTCGATACCGGTCCGGTCCGAGGAGTGTGAGACGTCGATGGCCAGGCCCAGGGCGTTCATCCGCTCGATCGCCCGCCGGCCGAAGGCGGTGAGACCGCCGTCGAAGGACTCGTTCAACCCACTGCCGAGGGCGTTGGCGTCGGAGTAGGCGATGCCGATCTGGCGAACTCCCAGGCCATAGAGGACGTCGAGGCGATCGATCTCGTTCTCGATCGGGGTCGCCGCCTCGAGCCCGAACACCAGGCCGACCCGGCCCTGAGCGTGCACCCGGTGGATGTCGGCCACCGTACGGATCACCTCGACCTCGTCCTGGTGGGCGAGATCGGCCTGGCGCATCCCGAGATCGGTGATGACGTCGTTCCAGCGCCACGGAGCATTGCCCGTGACACACGCGGTTCCGTCCATCATGTTGTCGAAGACGATGGTCATCCGGGAGGACGCGAGACCGCGGAAGGCGGTGTGCTGCCTGCCGGTGCGGTTGTACGCCGGGGTGTCGCGCATGTCGTCGGGAAACCGGACGGGGTGATCGTGCAGGCTGATCACAATGTTGTCGGTGAGCAGCCGGTCGACCCGCTGCGTCTGGTCGTCGGTGAGCGCCGCCTCGTACGGCGGAACCCTGCCCGCCTCCGGCGCCAGCGGAATCTCGACAAGCTCGCCCGGCTGAAGATAGCCGTAGGAGGAGTACGCCCCGGCCGTCACTGCGCCGCACCATCCGGAAGGGTCACGGGCTGAAGCCGGTGCTCGCCCTCGGCCAGCAATCGCCAGAGCTGTTCCCACGCGCGCATTCCCTCACGCAGCCGGGCAATTCGCATGAACTCGTTCGGAGCGTGCAGCTTCTCATCCGCCGTGGAGAACGAGAAGAACAGCGTCTTGGCACCGAGTACCTCTTCGAACAGTGCCGTCGCCGGCAGCGTTCCGGCAATCACCGCGAGCAGAACGTCCTGCCCCGGGTACACGTGTTCCAGGGCGGCGCTGGCGGCCCGGATGGCCGGGTGATTTCCGGGGATCGTGTAGGCCGGCACGCCGCCCTCGTCCGGTCGGACCGCGACGCGCACACCCGGAATCCGCTGGGCCAGCACGTGCTCGGTGATGGCCTGCAGCACCCGCTCCGGGCGCTGCCCCGGAACCAATCGGCACGAGATGTGCCCGGTCGCCAGGTGCGGAATGACGGTGTACTTGCCACCGGCGGTAATGCCGTTGAGCTCCAGCGTCGGCCGCTCCCAGAGCCGTTCCAGGGTGGTGTACCCGGCTTCGCCGAAGACCTCCGGAACGCCCAGCCCCTCGCGGTACCGTTCCTCATCGAAGTCGACCGCGGCGATCTCGGCACGGCGAGCGTCGCTGAGTTCGGGAATGCCGTCGTAGTACCCCGCGGCGGCGACCCGCCCGTCGGGCGTGTGCAGGCGGCCCAGGATCTCGACCAGCGCGTGCAGCGGATTCGCCACCGTGCCACCGAAGCGACCCGAGTGCAGGTCGTCGTCCGCGCCGCTCACCTCGATGTCCAGGGTCACCAAACCCTTGGAGGCGATGGACAGCGACGGCTCGCTGGGACGCCACATCGCCCCGTCGGCAGAGATGACCAGGTCGGCCGCCAGTTCGTCGGCATGCTCGCGGAGGTAGGCCGGCAGGTGCGGGCTACCGATCTCCTCCTCGCCCTCGAACAGGAACTTGACGTTCAGCGGAAGCTGGCCCTCTTGCTCCATAAAGGCTTGCGCCACCTTGAGGACGACATAGACCGGCCCCTTGTCATCACTGGAGCCCCGTCCGCGCATCACGTCGCCGTCCACGGTCAGCTCGAACGGCGGCGTCTTCCACTCGTCGAGGTCGCCGGTCGGCTGCACGTCGTAGTGCCCGTAGACCAGCACGGTCGGCGCACCGGGGCTCTTGAGCCAGTCCGCCCGGACCACGGGATGGCCCGCCGTCGACTCGACCCGCCCGTCGGCGAAGGCAAGCTGGCCGGCCAGCCACCGCGCGGCGGAATGCATCGTCTCGGACGAGGCATCGCGGCTGACGCTCGGTATGGCGACGTAGCCGGTGAGCTCGTCGACGTACTCGGAATGGGTGCGATTAAAAGAGAGCATGGCCGCCGTCGACCGAGAGGGTCTGCCCGGTGATCCAGCCGGAATCCTCCGAGGTGAAGAACAGAACGCCGTGTGCGATGTCCTGCGGCTTGCCGAGTCGGCGGACCGCGATGCCGTTGACCAGGGAGGCTTGGCCGTCCTCGCCATAGCCCTCCCACTGCTCGACGGTGGTCGGGTTGGAGAGCACGAAGCCCGGCGCGATGCAGTTGACGGTGACGCCGAACTGACCGAGTTCATGGGCCATCTGGCGAGTGAAGCCGATCTGGCCGGCCTTCGCGCTCGCGTAGGCCTGGATTCCGGTGAGGCTCACACTGCGGCCCGCGCCGGAGGAGATGTTCACGATCCGGCCCCAGCCGCGGTGCTTCATGCCGGACGCTACCGCGCGGGTGCAGTTGAACGTACCGGTCAGGTTCGCCGCGACCACGGCGTTCCAGTCCTCGTCACTCACCTCTTCGATGGGCTGGTGCACCTGCCCGATCACACCACCGGCGTTGTTCACCAGGATGTCGACGTCCCCCAGGCCGGTGAAAAAGGCGTTCACCGCACCCGAATCGGTGATGTCGACGGTGTCCTTGTCGACGCGGTGCACCTTGGCGCCGGCGGCCTCCAGCCGGCTCGCTATCGCGGAGCCGATACCGTGCGCCGTGCCGGTGACCACGGCCACCCTGCCACGGCCCTGTTCTTGCTCAGTCATGTCACGCCCTTGTGTCCTGTGCACACCACGGCCAGTTGGCTCCCGCAATTGTGCAGTGCTGATCTGTGCAGTGCTGATCTGTGCAGTGCTGATCTGTGCAGTGCTGATTTGTGCAGTACCGTCGAGGAACGTCGCTGCCGACCCGGTGCCTGCCGGTATTCTCACACCATGCCTCCAGGTCGACGGAAAGTTCAGCTCGGTGCAGCCGCCACCCCGCTCAGCAGCCTGGTCACAACGGCGCCGAAGCGGTCCGAAGCGGTGGTGCTCGATGATGTCGATCGTCAGATCCTGGTCTTGCTGAGCACCGACTCCCGGCGCTCGCAGCGCGCGATGGCCCGGGAGCTCGGCATGTCGGCCCCCGCTGTCGGTGAGCGCATCGGCCGGCTGGAGCGCCTGGGCGTGATCCTGGGCTATGGCATCCGGGTCGGCTGGGACGCGGCAGGCTTTCCGATGACCGTGTACCTGACGATCACCGCCGTGCAGGGTTACCAGCAGAGTCTGCTGGTGCAGAGCATCTCCAGGATTCCCGAGCTCGAGGACCTGCACATCGTCACAGGCTCCATCGACATGCTGGCAAGGTTTCGGGTACGTGATCACGCGCACCTGCGGCAGTTGTTGATGGAGCAGGTCTGGCAGATCGAGGGCGTCCAGCGCACCGAGACCTCGCTGAGCATCATCGAGATGGAACCGAAGAACGTCGTCGCCGAACTGCTCGCGGACGAGCCGGACACCTGACCGGCGCACTCAGGCAAGCTGCGCATGACGCTCCCGGCGGGTGCCGGCAATCGTGGTGACGCGTGCCATCTCGTTGCCGACAATCATGAGGCCTTCGTCCACGCCCATACCGGGTTTGGCCAGTACCTGACCGGCACCGCAGGCCATCGCCAAGTGCGCGCTGACCTGTGAGGAGCGATCGGTCTCGTTGCAGGTGCCGCCGCAATAGGCGAGCAACCCGTGTGCGCGGACCAGCAGCAGTGCCTCGATGGTGTTGTTGATGCCGCCGAGGTCCGGCGTCTTGACGTGGATGACGTCGGCCGCCCGCCGCTGGACGAACAGCTCGATGTCCTCCAGGGTGTTGCACCACTCATCGACCGCGATCCGGACGTCCGCGCCCAACCGACGAAGTTCAGCCAGCAGGTGCACGTAGATCTCGATCTGTGCGTCCCTGCTGCCCGCGTCGATCGGGTGCTCGACCGTGAGCTGGTACGGAGCCGCCAGCCGGCCGAGACCCGCCAGGTATTCAGCCACGGCGGCTATGTCACCGTCGAAGGCGAGGCCGATGGTGCCGTAGGTATCGAAGTGCAGTCGCGGCCGGTAGCCAGCCGTCGGCCGCAGCTCGCTGATCCGGGCCACCAGCCAGCCCAGGTAACCCTCCAGCAGCTCACCGCGCGGTCCCAACTTGGTTTCGACATTGTTGATCAGACCATGCGGCAGGACGTCGACCTGTTTGAGGATCATCTTGTCCGCATTGGTGTACTGCTCGTCGCCGGTCTGGGCGAACATCGGCACCGGGGCCAGCTCGACACCTGTCGCGTACTCGTCGCGAACCACCTCGGCCATCGTCAGTCGCCTGCTCTGCGCCACCGCGTCGAGCAGGGCCTGGGTGACGCCGTAACGGATCGCGGTGTGCAACGACCCCGTCGGCGTCCGGTGGCGATCTACCAGCTCTGCCAGCTTGCGGAAGGACGTCAGCTCCGCGCCGAGCAGCAGTGGTACCAGGTGCTCGGTGATGTCCCGCGCGGCTGCCGCGGCGCTGAACACCGGGTCACGGCCGCCGGCGCCGCTGTACTGAACCGCCGCGCAGTCCCCCTGCGCGACCGAGCCGTCGTCGAGGAACAGCAGCACAGACAGCGCCTCACCGGCCTGGCGGGTGGTGGTGAACCCCGGCGTGACCGGATCGCCGCGGTAGTCGAAGCCGTCATGCGCCGCGCCGGCCTTGATGGCGGCCTGGTCGTCGGCGAAGAAGCCGGCACGAACCGGCACGGTCCGCAGGTCGATGATTCTCATTCGACCAGACCGCGGCAGAGCAGCACGACCGTGATGTACCGCTGATAGATCTCCAGCGGGTCCTCACCCACGATCGTCGCCGCGAGCGGGCCGGTACGGTCGACACCTGCGACCCGGCTCGCCAGCTCGCAGTAGTCGCTGGTACGAAAGGAGATGGCCAACGTCACGGGACGCTCGATCTCCGGAGCGCCCGCTGTGCTGAGCTCGTCCAGGGCGAGCCCGGCCTGCTCCCGGATCAGGTCCTGCGCCACCGACGGGTGCAGCGACTCCGCGGCGAACCGGGTGATCGACTTCTTCACCACGGCGGCTTTGATAGCGGGACAGAATCGCCGGGTCTCTTCCGCGGTGGTCTCGTCGCCGGTGACGAGGACGATGGGCACCCCATAAGCGCTGGCCACCAGGGCGTTGATGCCGGCCTCGCCCGCGACGATGCCGTTGATGGTGACCTCGGCGAATGCCAGCGGAAAGTAGGTGTGCGAAAGCGTCGAACCCTCGCTGCCCATCGAGCCGTGATAGGACACCAGGAAGATGGCGTCGAAGCTGCGGTCCAGCCCCTGCATCATGTACATCGGCTTGTAGCGCCCGGACAGGTAACTCGCCCGTCCGGCCAGCGCGTCCGGCTTGAGGTTGGCCATCTTGGAGTGGGCGTCGTTGACCAGGAACTCGGTGGCACCGGCCTGCATCGCGCCCTCGATGGCGGCGTTGATCTCAGCTGTGAGCAGGTCCGTGTAGTACGGGTACTGCAGGCCGGTGCTCATGCACTGGTCCCAGTCCACCACACCGGCGGTGCCCTCCATGTCGGAGGAGATGAAGATCTTCACAGAACCCTCCTCGGGTGCAGTTCAGGCTCGATGGATGTCTCGGTCATGACCGCATAGACGGAGCCGGTCTGACCCGCGGCGGCGCCATGCCGGCCGTCCGGGGTGAGCGCCAGGCAGCGCAGTTCCGCGCGGAACTCGTCCGGCAGCGTCGCGGCGTCGGTCAGCATCGCCAGGCAGGCCTCGGCCGGGTCCAACCCGCGAGCCAGGTCGGCCACGATGTTGCGTGCTCCGGTCGCCCGCATGCTCAGTTCGCCCCGGCCGGTGCAGGCCGCCCCGCCGTACCGCAGGTCGGCGTAGTTTCCCGCGCCCGGCAGGGCGGAATCTCCCACTCGGCCGGGGTACTTCCACGGATAGCCGCTGGTCGAGACGCCGACGACAAGCTCGCCGGAGGAGTCCAGGGCCAGAATATTGATGGTGCCCCACGGCCCGTCGTGCGGGGCGAGTCGCCGCACCAGTGCCAGGGCCGTCTCGCGATAGCGTTCATCCCCCGCACGGGCATTCGTGTTCTCGCCCTCGACCGATTCCGCTGAAGGCTCGAGCGCGCTTCGGAACAGCTTTCGCGACTCCTCGGTCAACAACTCGGCCCGGCTGAAGCCGTTCTCTTCCGCGAACAACTCGGCACCCGCCCCGACCAGCAGGCTGTGCTGAGGCAATTTCTCCAGCACCGCCCGGGCAATCGAGATCGGGTTGGGAAAGCCCTTGACCGCGCCGACGGCCCCGAAGGCGCGCGAGGATCCGACCATCAGCGAGGCATCGAGCTCCACCAGGCCCTGTGCGTTGGGCAGGCCGCCGGTGCCGACGTAATGGTCGGCCAGGTTGTCCTCGCAGCGTCGCAGGCCTACCTCTACCGCGTCCAGCGCTGAGCCACCTGCCGCCAGAATCGCCATGGCGGCCGGCAAACCCACTTCACTGCGCTCACTGCCGATCACCACCGGCCGGCTCATGCGGGAACTCGCGCTGCGAAGGCGCCGGCTGATCCGGCGTTGCGGTGGGGCATTCCTACTCCTTGGCTGGCGCGCGACGGCGGAGTACGCCAGGCGCGTGGTGACAGACGACCAGGCATCGCCTGGGCGTCAACCCGACCAGTGCGATGACCGAGATTGAATCGACGGATGTTTCGAGGGAGTTGCAAACCCATGAACCTATCGTTCGGAGGCTCCGCAGACCTCGGCGAGTCAGCGGGTTCGACCGGATCAGGTTAGAGCAAACGATTGTCTTTGGATAGTCTCGCCGCTCGGTTACCCGCCGAACTGCTGTTTCAGTGGCTCGTCACCGTCTCGCAGGCGCATCGCGAGCGGGGAAATGCGGCTGGCGACCATAGCCAACCGGGGCGAAAGGTTCATGGCGCACCTCTTATTGTTACGGATGTTCGACACTCCTTGCGCCTATCATCCGTATCCCTTACGGTCTGCTCGTATACAACATGCAGGGTGCTTTGAGGCGGCCGTCAGCGGAGACGAACGCCCTGCATTCTGCCCGGCGTGGGTTCGGGCCGCCGGGATGCGCGCATTGGAGCCAAGACATGGTTTATCGACGTTCCGCCGTAGCACTCTCCACCACCGCACTGCTTGCTGGCGCGCTGGCCGCCTGTGGAGGTGGCAGCGGCTCGACGACAGGAAGCTCAGGCACGGGGCAGCCCAGTGCCGGCGGGGGCAGCATCACCGTGGCCCTAGGGTCTGCGCCGGACACCCTCGACCCCGTCGAGACGCAATCGCGAATCGCGGGCAGCATCCTGCCCAACATATGCGAGAAGCTCTATGACATCGACGCAAACCTCAAAGTGAACCCCGTGCTGGCCGCGGCACTGCCGACGATCAGCGCGGACGGCAAGGCGTACACGATCAAGCTGCGCAGCGGCGTCAAGTTCAACGACGGCACGCCGTTCGACGCCGCGGCTGTCAAGACCAGCCTGGAGCGTGCGAAGAGCGACAAGCTGTCCGCGCAAGCGGCCAACCTGGCACCCATCACCGGGATCACGGTGGTCGATCCGACGACGGTCAAGCTGACGCTCTCGGCACCGTCGGCACCCTTGCTGTCCATCCTGGCTGACCGGGCAGGCATGGTCGCTTCACCGACACAGCTGTCCAAGCTCGGCGAGAAGTTCGGGACCGCCCCGGTCTGCGTGGGGCCGTTCGCGTTCGATTCCAGGCCCTCCAGCGACACGATCGTGCTGAAGAAGTCCCAGTACTACTACGACGCCAGCCAGGTGAAGCTGAACAAGGTCACCTTCCAGGTGGTGACGCAGCCCAACATCCGCGCGGCCAACCTTCGCTCGGGCGACATCCAGCTTGCTGCCGACATCTCCCCCACTGACGCGGCGTCCTTGCAAGGCAACGCTGGCACCACCGTGCTGAGCGCGCAGTCGCTCGGCTACCAGCTCATCGTCCTCAACGTCTCGGACAGCCACGGCGCCGGCACCCCGCCGTTCACGACGGTCAGCACTCCCCTTGCCCAGCACCAAGAGCTGCGCCAGGCGTTCTCGCTCGCGCTGGACCGGGAGCAGATCAACCAGGCCGTCTACGCCGGCCAGGAGTTCCCCTCGTGCAACATGATCCCGGCGAACAGCCCGCTGTACACCAAAGAGACCGGGTGCGGGCCCGACCTGGCGAAGGCCAAGCAGCTCGTCGCGGCCAGCGGTGTGCAGACGCCCATCCCGGTCACGCTGATCATCCAGGCCTCCAACGACCTGCACACCAAGCTGGGCACCGTCGTCCAGTCGATGGAGGAGCAGGCCGGTTTCAAGGTCACGCTCAAGCCGGAAGAGAGCGTCACGGGCGGCAACGACGCCAAGACGGGCCACTTCGACGCCTACGCCTGTTCCTGGTCCGGCCGGGTCGACCCGGATCAGAACACCTCGATCTGGTGGAGCCCGACCAGCGCGCTGAACTATAGCGGCGCCAACTATCAGGACATCAACAAGCTGCAGGCCGAGGCCCGCGTCGCCACCGACCACGCCCAGCGCAAGCAGCAGTACGCCCAGCTCACCCAAGCCGGCATCACGGCGGGCAACTACGTGGTGCTGTTCCACGACCGCCTGCTGCTCGGCTCGTCGAAGAAGGTAACCGGAGTCAACTACTTCTCCAACGGCGTCATCCAACTCAAGACCGCCGCCGTGACAGGCTGACGTCGGCGAACGGGAGCCAGGCGTGAAGTGGTACATCCTGCGCAAGGTCGGCCAGGCCGTCCTGACGCTGTTCATCGCCTCGCTGGTGGTGTTCGTGGTGGTGCGCGCGCTGCCCGGTGACACCGCGACGGCCCTCACCTCAGAGACGTCGGACCCGGCGGTCAAACAAGCGATCGAGCATCAGTTCGGCCTGGATCAGCCGCTGCCCATCCAATACTTGAAGTGGATCGGGCAGGCACTGCGGGGCAACCTCGGGACATCACCGCAGACGGGGCTGTCCGTGACGAAGGAGCTGGCGAACCGGCTTCCGGTGACCCTGGAGCTGGCGGTCCTTGCCGTGCTCATCGCACTGGTGGTCGGTATTCCGATCGGGGTCTACGCGGCTCTGAAGCGGGACAAGGCCTTCGACTACTTCAGCTCGGTCACCTCGCTGGTGGGTCTGTCGATTCCGCACTTCTGGTTCGGCATCCTGTTCATCCTGCTGTTCGCCGAGCACCTGAAGTGGTTCCCCGCCTCGGGTTCGGTGCCGTTCAGCCGATCACCGTTGAGCAACATGGAGCACATGATCCTGCCCGCGGTGGTCCTGGCGATCGGGCTGGCCGCGGTCGTGATCCGGCAAATGCGCTCGGCCATGCTGGAGTCACTCGGGCAGGACTACATCCGTACGGCCCGCGCGAAGGGGCTCAAAGAAGTTCGCGTCGTCGGTGCACATGCCATGCGCAACAGCCTTATCACCGTCGTCACCGTGGTGGGCCTACAACTCGGCGCGCTGATCTCTGGTGTGGTGATCACCGAGGAGATCTTCGTGATGCCCGGCATCGGCAAGCTGACTCTCGACTCAGTCTTCAACCGCGACTACGCAACCCTGGAGGCCGTCGTGCTGCTCACCGCCGCGGCGTACATCGTCGTGAATTTACTGACCGATGTGCTCTATTCGGTGATAAATCCGCGCGTACGGATCGCGGGGCTAGCTTCGTGAGCGCCGTCGTCATCGAAGTCATTCCGCCGACAACGGCTCGCGGCAGCCGGATTCGGCGGCGGTTCACCCGGCGTCCCACCGCCGTCATCGGTCTGGTCGGGGTGATCGTCATCGTCCTGATCGCGATCTTCGCTCCGCTGATCGCGCCGCAGAACCCGAACACCAACAACTACGGCAAGATCTTCGCCCGGCCGTTCACGTCCGGTCACCTGCTGGGCACCGACGATCTGGGCCGCGACATCCTCTCCCGGCTCGTCGTCGGTACCCGGGCGTCGATGGAGGCAGGCATCCTGGCCACGGTGCTGGCCGCGCTGCTGGGAGTGCTGATCGGCCTGCTCGCGGGGTACTACCGTGGGTGGCTGGACACCCTGATGATGCGGCTGACCGACGTCCTACTCTCATTTCCGTTCGTCATCATCGCAGTCGGGCTGGCCGCTGTACTTGGCCCGTCACTGCGCAACTCGATCATCGCTCTGGCCATCGCGCAGGTACCGACCTTCATCCGGATCTCCCGAGCCGAGGTGCTCGGCTTGCGCGAACAGGACTACGTGGCCGCGGCAATCGTCAACGGAGCGACGAGCCGCTCCATCATTCGGCGGCACATATTGCGCAACTGCCTGAGCCCGCTGGTGGTGCAGGTCAGCGTGGCGGTACCGGGCTCGATCATCGGAGCGGCGGCGCTGTCGTTCCTCGGACTCGGTGAGCAGCCGCCCACGCCCTCGTGGGGGACGATGCTGTCCGAGGCACAGGGTTACCTCAGCCAGGCACCCTGGTTCGCGATCATTCCAGGCATGGCGCTCGCGATCGCCACGCTCTCGTTCAACCTGCTGGGCGACGGCCTGCGCGACGTCCTGGATCCGAGGAGCCAGCGATGACCCCGCGCCTGCAGGTGCGCGACCTGACCGTGCGGTTCCGCACCGATGACGGTGGCGTTCTGGCCGTGGACCGGATGTCCTTCGACCTGGCCCCGCGAGAGGTTCTCGCCCTGGTAGGCGAGTCGGGTTGCGGCAAGTCGGTCACAGCGATGTCCATGCTTCGATTGCTTCCTCGCTCGGCCGAGGTCAGCGGCAGCGTCAAGCTCGATGGCACCGAGCTGACTGAGCTGTCCGATCTTGCGATCCGCGGCATCCGTGGCCGTGACATGGCCATGATCTTCCAGGACCCCATGACGTCGCTGAACCCTTCGTTCACCGTGGGCTTCCAGATCATCGAAGTCCTGCGCCGGCACGGCAAGCTGTCCCGCCGGGCAGCCTCCGAGCGCGCCGTCGAACTGCTGGACCTGGTCCGGATCCCCGCTCCGCGTAACCGGCTGCACGAGTACCCGCATCAACTCTCCGGCGGAATGCGGCAGCGGGTGATGATCGCGATGGCGGTGGCGCACAGCCCGAAGGTGCTCATCGCCGACGAGCCGACAACCGCCCTCGACGTGACGATCCAGGCGCAGATCCTCGACATTCTGCGCGACCTGCGTGAGCAGTCGGGAACCTCGATCCTGCTGATCACGCATGATCTGGGCGTGGTCGCCGACATCGCTGACCGGGTCGAGGTCATGTACGCCGGTCACAAGGTCGAGACCGGGCCGGTGAACGATCTTTTCGCCCAACCGCAGCACCCGTACACGATGGGGTTGCTGGGCGCCGTGCCCCGGCCCGACCTCGTCGTGCACGGTGATCCGCTGCGGCTACGTGAGATTCCGGGTCAGGTACCGGTTCTGCGTGCCGTGCCGACCTCGTGTGTCTTCGCGTCGCGCTGCCCGCGATCGACCGAGGTGTGCCTGGAAAGGATGCCGCCGCTGGAGCAGACCGCACCACGGCAGAACGCGGCCTGCTTTCACCCGGGCACCCTCACTGAGCAGACAGAGCAGGTGCAGGCATGACCATCGTCCACGAGCCGGATTCCTTCGCCGCCGGCGGTGACACCGCGGGCCCCGCGCTGCTCGAAGTGCGCGGGTTGAAGAAGCACTTCCCGATCGCTCGATCCCGTGGCGGTGGAACGGTGCACGCCGTGGACGGCATCGATCTGACCATCGCCGCCGGCGAGGTGGTCGGCCTGGTCGGTGAGTCCGGAAGCGGCAAGTCGACCGTCGGAAAGTGCATCATCCGCTTGCTGGAGCCCACGACCGGGACGATTCGGCTGCGCGGCGAGGACATCACACACCTGTCCCAGAACGCCATGCGCGCGCACCGCAGGGACGTGCACATGGTGTTCCAGGACCCGTTCTCGTCGCTGGACCCCCGGATGTCGATCGCCGACATCGTCGCCGAGCCGCTGCAGATGCACCGGATGAGTCGGGGGCGAGACCTGGACCAGCGCGTCAACGCCCTGCTGGACAAGGTCGGGCTGGCCTCGACCATGCGGCAGCGTTACCCCCATGAACTGTCCGGTGGGCAGCGGCAGCGCGTCGGCCTGGCACGTTCGCTCAGCCTCGAACCGTCGCTGCTGATCGCCGACGAACCGGTGTCGGCCCTGGATGTCTCGGTACAGGCGGCAATCCTGAACCTGCTGATGGACCTGCAACGAGACCTCGGCTTCTCGTGCCTATTCATCGCGCACGACTTGGCCACGGTGGAACTGCTGTGCAACCGGGTCGCGGTCATGTACCTGGGACGGATCGTCGAGGAGGCCTCGCGCAACGAGCTGTTCCGGGCGCCGAAGCATCCCTATACCCAGTCGCTGCTGTCGGCCGCCGTCGTGCCCGATCCCCCGGTACAGCGCACCCGCCAGCGAATCGTGCTGCGCGGCGACATCCCGAGTCCCATCGATCCGCCGTCCGGATGCACCTTTCACACCCGCTGCCCGGTCGCCGAGCTGCCGCGCTGCGCGGTCGAGGAGCCCTCGCTGGATCCCGCGGGCCCCTCGGTCGAGGGAGCGGGACGACGGCGCCGGGCCAGCTGCCTGTTCGTCTCCCCCGACGGAACCGCACCGAACGTGGCCGAGGCGCCCGCGCGGCAGAGCTGACATCCCTACGCGCCACAGCGTGTCGGTTTCACCCACGGCGAAAGCGAGCACAACAGCAGATGACACGGATTGACGGCAAGACGGCGATTGTCACAGGCGCAGGCAACGGCATCGGACGGGCCATCGCGACGGCCTTCGCCGGCGCGGGCGCGAACGTGGTGGTCTCCGACGTGCTCCCGGACGACGGTGAGCGCACCGTCGGCGAGATCACCGACGCCGGTGGTACGGCCTTCTTCGTCCCCGCGGACGTGTCCGATGCCGAGCAGGCCGAGAACCTGATCGCTGCCGCCGTGCAGCGATTCGGAGGGCTCGATATTCTCGCCAACAACGCCGGCATCGGCGGAGGCAAATTGCGGCTGCACGAGATCGAGCCGGCGGACTTCGACCGGGTTCTCAACGTGAACCTGCGCGGCACGTTCCTGTGCTCCAAGTACGCCATTCCGCACTTCCTTGCGCAGCAGGACGGCCGGATCGTCAACACCGCTTCCACCTACGGGCTGATCGGCGCTCCCAACGCGGCGGCCTACTGCGCCTCCAAGGGCGCCATCATCAACCTGACCCGGCAACTGGCTGTCGACTACGGCCCGGACGGCATTCGGGTCAACGCCGTCTGCCCCGGTTACATCGACACCCAGCTGGGACGCCGCGGGCCACAGCTGACGCCCGAGGAGTTCGAGGCCGCGACCGCCATCCGCGAGAAGGCGGCCCGGATGCAGCCCCTTCGCCGCCAGGGCCAGCCGTCCGAGATCGGCGAGGTGGCGCTGTTCCTCGCCTCCGATGCCGCCTCGTTCATGACCGGATCGATCGTTCCGGTCGACGGTGGCTGTGTCACGACGTTCAATTACGGCGAGGCGAGCAACTGACCGGCCAGGTACCGCTGACTGTGTTGCGCGACCACGGTCAGCGGTACCGGTTCACGCGGTGACGCCGGCCCGCTCGGGCACGTGTACGCACGCCGCCGACCTGCCTGGCGCGAGCGGATCCGCGATCAACAGCGGCTCGACGGCGCACCGCCCGACGACGGCCGGACAGCGATCGAAGTACCGGCACGGAGTCGTCCCGTCGCGCCGCCCGGACTCGGCGACCTCCTCCCGGATGGGACTGCTCTCCACAGCGGCCTGGGCCAGCTCCTCCGTCACACCGTCCGAGCCGATCAGCCGGGGGACGGAGCCGATCAGCAACCTCGTGTACGGATGGGTCGGATCCTCGAACAGGGTTTCGGTCGGGCCGGTCTCGACAATCCGGCCCCGGTACATCACCGCCGTGCGGTCGCTGACCTGACGCACCACCGCCATGTTGTGCGAGACGAAGATGACCGACAGGTTCAGCGTCTCCTTCAGGTCGGTCAGCAGGTTGATGATGTTGGCCTGTACGGACACGTCCAGTGCCGACACCGGCTCGTCGGCGATCAGCACCTCGGGCTCGACCGCGAGGGCTCGCGCGATGCCGATCCGCTGGCGTTGGCCACCGGAGAACTGCTGCGGCCGCTGTCCCAGCGCTCGCTCGGGCAGGCCCACGAGGTCCATCAGCTCGCGACTGCGCTTCCCGATCCTGTTGCGTGGAACCAGCTTGTGGAACTTCAGCAGCTCCGACAGCGTCTGCCCGACGGTCATCCGGGGATTGAGTGAGCTGTACGGGTCCTGGAACACCATCTGGATGGCGCGGCGCTGCGCCCGGGTCGGAGTCGGTTGCAGCACCTCGCCCTCGTACCTGATCACTCCGGCTGTCGGCCGGTACAACCCGACGATGCAGCGGGCCAGGGTCGACTTGCCGCAGCCGGACTCGCCGACCAGACCGAGCGTTTCCCCCTTGTGCAGGAGCAGATCCACCCCGTCGACGGCGCGGTTGACGGTGGGTTTCTTGCCGAACAACCGGTCCGTGACAGCCACCGGCGTGGTGAAGTGCTGTGCCAGGCCGCTGACAGACAGCACCTCGTTGCGGGGCGTCATCACTGCTCCACCAGCTCGGAAGTGATCATTGCGGGCCAGCTGTCAGCGCTATCGGCGCGCCAGCAGGCACTTCGCCGCTGGGAGATCACCGGATGCGTCGACGACCCACTCGCGTCGAGCGCGCCGACGTGGGCCAGCGGTGGCTCCTGCGCCATGCAGTGCTCCACCGCGAAGGGGCAGCGTGGCGAGAACGAACATCCATGGATTGCCTGGCTGAGGTCCGGTGGCTGTCCTTGAATGGTGATCAGCCGGTCCACCCGGTGGTCGGCGTCCGGAACCGACCGCAGCAGCGCGAACGTGTAGGGGTGCCTCGGTCGGTTGACCAGCTCGGTGAGGCCGCCGGCCTCGACCACCTTGCCGGCGTACATCACGTACAGCCGCGAGCAGGTCTGGCTCACGACCGCAAGGTCGTGACTGACCAGCAGCAGCCCGACGCCCTCTTCCTCCTTGAGCCGTCGCAGCACGGACAGGACCTGCGCCTGGATGGTGACGTCCAGGGCGGTGGTCGGCTCGTCGGCGAGGATCACCCGGGGGCTGGTGGACATGGCGATGGCGATGCAGATTCGCTGCCGCATGCCGCCGGAGAGTTGGTGCGGGTAGAGGTCATAGCGCTTCTCGGCATCGGCGATGCCCACCTGCGACATCAGCTCGACGGCGATGGCATGTGCCTGCCGCCGGGACTTGCCGAGCTTGTGGCGCGGCGCCTCGGCGATCTGGTCACCGACTCGCATGACCGGGTTCAGCGCGGTGAGCGAGTCCTGGAAGATCATGCTCATGGTGTCGGTCAGCCGGGTGTGCAGCTGTTTGGCAGGCAATCCGGTCACGTCCTCGCCGTCGATCAGGACGGTGCCGGACTGGATGCGGGCCGGCCGCGGCAGCACACCGAGCAGGGCACGCAGCGTCAGACTCTTGCCGGAACCCGACTCACCGACCAGACCCACGGATTCACCGGAGCCGACGGACAGCGACACACCGCGTACGGCGTGCAGGCGCCCGTGCGGCACCGGGATGTCGACGTCGAGGTCCCGGACCTCGAGTACGGGGGCGGTCATTGATTGGCCTTCTCTACGATGCCGTCGGCTATCAGAGCCAGCGCCAGGCCGGTCACTACGACCGCGAGTCCTGGGATCGTGGACATGTACCACTTGGTCAGAATGAACTGCTGCCCCTCCTGGATCATGGTTCCCCAATCGGGCGTGGGGGGCGGTACTCCCAGGCCGAGGAAGCCGAGCGTGACGATGGCGAGCAGCGTCAGCACGATGTCGCTCATCGAGAACACGATTGCCTGCAGCACCACGTTCGGCAGCAGGTGGCGAAGCAGGATCCGCCAGGTCGGCAGGCCACTGGCCCGCGCGGCCATCGCGTACTCCTGCTCCTTGGCGATGAGAACCTGGCCGCGGACGATCCGGCAGTACGCCACCCAGCCCACCAGGGTGATGGCGGTGTAGATGCTGGTCGTGCCCGGCCCCATCGCGAACACCAGCGCGATCACCAGCACCAGAAACGGGAACGCGATCACGATGTCCACGATGCGGCCGATGATCGCGTCCACCCACCCGCCGAACCAGCCGGCGACGAGGCCCACCAGGCTGCCGATCAGGAAGGGTGAGATGACCGCCAGCACCCCGACGCGCAGATCGACCCGGGCGCCGTAGAGCAGCCGCGCCAACACGTCGCGGCCGAGGGCGTCGGTGCCGAGCAGGTGGTGCGGAGACCCCGGCGCCTGAAAGGCATCGTTGAGGTTCTGCTTGATGGGGTCGTAGCTGGTCAGCAGCGGAGCGCATACCGCGCAGGCGACGATCAGAGCGAACAGCACCAGCCCGGCCACCAGCGGGGCGTTCCACCGTCCACTGCGCCGGCGGGAGGTGGGGATCGTCGCCACCACCGGGCCGACCGAGGTGACCGCGCTCATGCGAGGTTCACCCGGGGGTCCAGCGCGGCGTGGGTCACGTCGGTCAGCAGGTTGACCGCCACGACCATGATCGCAAATACCATCGTGATCCCTTGCACGGTCGGAAAGTCTCTGCCGAGAATGGAATTGATCATCTGCTGCCCGATGCCGGGCAGTGAGAACACCCGCTCCACCACCAGCGTCGAGCCGGTGAGGTAGGCGATGTTCACGCCGAGCACGGTGATCGACGAGACGGCGGCGTTGCGCAGTGCGTGCCGCAACACCACTCGGGACGTGCTGAGCCCCTTTGCCCGCGCCGTCACGATGTAGTCGCTGCTGAGCACGTCGATCATGCTCGCCCGCAGGCTTCGGATCAGGATGGGCGAGAGCGTCAGGGCGATGGTGATGCCGGGCAGCACGATGGAGCGCAGGTGCGACGCGAACGTGTCCCCGAAGCCCGCCACCGGGAACCAGCCCAGCTTCAGGCCGAAGACCAGAATCAGCATGATTCCGAGCCAGAACGAGGGAAGCCCCAGCCCGACCACCGGCACGGCCCGGATGACGTTGTCCACGACCCCGTTGCGCCGTGCCGCCGCCAGCACGGCGAGTGGCACGGCGATCAGGATGGTGAACACGGTCGCCGAGATCAGCAGCCACAGCGTCGCCGGCAGGCTCGTGGTGACCAGTGACGTCACCGAGCTGTTGTAGACGAACGAGTACCCCAGATTCCCCCGGAAGAGGTGCCCGAGGAACGTCACGTACTGGCTCCACAACGGCTTGCTGAGACCGAGCTGCGAGCGCAGCTCGCGCACCGAATCCGGCGTGGCGTGTGACCCGAGCAGTGTCGTCGCCGGGTCACCGGGAATCAGCCTGATCAGGAAGAACACGATGAACGAGATACCGAGCAGAACCGGTATCAGAGAGATGAGCCGTTTCAGGGTGTAGATCAGGTACTTCATCTATGCCGCCGCTCCCTATGGCTGCCGAAGTCCGCTGTCTGGGCCACGCGGATCAGAGTGAGACGTCTTCCATGTGGTAGTAGCCGGTGGGCAGAACCTTGAAGTTCTTCACCGAGGTGGTCTGGGAGTACGGGAACGGTGTGTAGAACAAGAACCCGAGGAAGGCGGCGTCGGCTGCCTGCTGCTGGATCTTGCTGTACAGCGCCTGCCGCTTACCCTTGTCGAACTCGCGCTGGGCCTGGTGAACGAGGGCGATCAGCTCGGGGTTGTTGTAGCCGGTGTTGAAGGAGTGGCCGCCCGACATCGGGTCCAGGGCGAACTGGACGAGCTCGTCCGGGTCGGCCAGGTCCATCGTCCAGTACGAGTGCGCGATCTCGTACTGCAACTTGTTCGTCAGGTCGTGCTGCGCGCTGGCGTCCACATTCTGGATCTTCATGGTGATACCGAGATCCTTCAACGAAGACTGGAGAATCTGCGCGATCGCGGCGTCGACCGTGTCACCGGACATCGCCAGGAAGGTGGTGGTGAACCCACCGGCGACGCTGGACTGCTTGAGCTCTGCCCGCGCCTTGTCCATGTCATAGGTGATGCCCTGGCAGTTCTTGTCGTAATAGGGCGTCGACGGCATCATGAACGAGTTCGCCGGAGTACCGGTCCCGAACAGGATGTTCTTCACCAGCGCCTCTCGGTCGATCGCGTACGAGATCGCCCGGCGGACGTGCACATCCGCGTACGGGGTCTTGGTCTGATTCATCAGGATGTAGTCGGTACGGGTCGAGGGGAACAGGTCCACCGCGAGCTTCGGCGTCGCCTTGATCTGCTGCAGGCTCGAGAACGGCGGGTTCTCGTTGATCTGGGCCTGACCGCCCTGCAGCTGGATGGACCTGGCGTTGTCGTCGGGTACCACCTTCCAGGTCACCGTGTCCAGTGCCGGCTTGCCGGCCTGCCAGTACGAGGGGTTCTTCTTCAACCTGATGAAGTTGCCCTTCTGCCAGGTGTCCCACATGAACGGTCCGGTCGCCACCGGCGCGGTGTAGAACTCCTTCGCCGTCTTGCCGGCGTAGTTCTTCGGGATGATGCCGTTGTTCGGGCAGCTCAGGTCGGCCAGCAGCGGAGCCCAGGGGTACTTCGTCTTGATGACCACCGTCATGTCGTCCGGCGTGGTGATCTCCTTGATGGCCGAGTTGATGAACTCCCAGCCGCCCTTGGTCCTGTTCGACTCGTCGATGGAGAATTTCACGTCCGCCGCGGTCATGGGCTGGCCGTTGTGGAACTTGACGCCCGGCTTGAGCTTGAGCGTGCACGACAGGTTGTCGGCGGCCATCTGGTAGCTCTCGGCCAGCCACGGCTTCACGCCGAGCCCGTCGTCGGTCATGGCCACCAGGGTCTCGTACATCTGCTGGTACACCCACAGCGACGCGTTGCTGAAGACCGTGGTCTTGTCCATGTCCACAGAGTCATTCGCGCGGACGATGGTGAGGTTGCCGCCCTTCTTGGCGGCACCGGCCGACGACGGCTTGGACGAGCTGGAGCCACAGGCGGCCAGGATGGGCGCGGCTGTGAACGTGCCGATCCCCAGTGCGCCCAGCTGCAGCATTCGGCGCCGACTGATCGACGGGACCCGAAGACCCGCCGGGATGTCGCCGGCCGAAGGGGTCGACGCGTCAGGGTTGCGGTGGGGCATGCCTACTCCTTGGTGGTCGCGGGGCCGCGGACGCGGCCTGGCGGGATGGTGACGAGCGGCTCGGTCGTTGCGTCGTGCCGGTGCGGGCCCGCTGCTATGACGATTTCAGCAGCCTTGCGTTTCTATGAGATTGCGGGACGTGTACCTGTCATCTGAAAGGCCGACGCCGGTTCTGGAGTGCGTAGCGTCGACGGCTCAGGCTAGAGCAAACGATTGTTCTTGGGTAGGGTCAACGAACCCGGAGCTCAATAGGTATCTAATCGTTGTTCCATAAGGGGCTATTCTCATGCAACTCACCATCATCGGGGCCGGTGCGATCGGTGGCACCGTCGGCGCCCATCTCATCCGCTCCGGCCACGAGATCCTGTTCTGCGACGCCGATCCAGCGCACGTGACGGCGATCAACGAGCATGGCCTCAGCATCGAGGGCCCGGTGGAGAACTTCACGGTCGAGGCGAAGGCCGTATTGCCGGAGCAGCTGCCGGAACGGCTCGGCCGGGTCGCCATCGCCGTCAAGAGTCACCACACCGAGCAGGCCGCCGAACTCGTCCGGTCCCGGCTCGAACCCGATGGGTACGTGGTCAGCTTCCAGAACGGGCTGACCGCCGATGTCCTGTCTGCGGCGGTCGGAACGGACCGGCTGATGGTCAGCTTCGTCAACTTCGGCGCTGACGTCCTCGGTCCTGGCCGCATCCTGCAGGGTAATGTCGGCACCTTCCGGGTCGGCGAACTCGACGGCCGGATAACCCCCCGGCTCAAGGAACTGGTGGCGGCGCTGCCCTACGCCGAAGCCACCGACAACATTCTCGGCTTCCTCTGGGGCAAAGAAGCATACGGAGCCATGCTGTACGCCGGCGCCGTCTCGGATCTCTCCATCGCCGACACGCTGGAACAATCACGCTGGCGGCCGCTGATGCTCGCGGTCGCCCGCGAGGTTCTCGCCCAGGCACCGGTGCGCCCCGAAGGGTTCGACGGCTTCGACCCCGAAGACCTCGAGGGCTCGCTCGGCCGCCTGGTGGCGTTCAATCGGGCCAGCGCCAAGTCGCACAGTGGCATCTACCGGGACCTCATGGTGCGCAAGCGCAAAACCGAGGTCACCGACCTGCTCGCCGACCTCGAGGGGCCGCTCACCACCTACGCCGGCAGGATCATCCAAGCCATCGAACGGGGCGAGCGGACCTGTGAGGTCGCCAACCTCGAACTGCTCGCGGCCTACGAGCGCGCGGATCGGCTCGGCCGGCCCCTGGACGCGCTGGTCGCCCTCTTCCCCGCGCCACCGCGGGCAGCCAACGGCCCCCTGCATGGCGTTCCGGTCGCCGTCAAGGACATCATCGACATCGCGGGCCACCCACGTGGCAATGGCAATCCCGCCGCCATGCGCTCGGCGCCGGCCGTGGCGGACGCCCCGGTCGTCACGGCACTCAGGAACGCCGGGGCCGATGTCTTCGCGGCGACCGCGCTGCTCGAGTACGCTGCCGGCGCAACACACCCCGACGTTCCGGAGACCCGAAACCCCTTCGACCTAACCCGGACGGCCGGCGGATCCAGCGGCGGTTCCGCCGCTCTGGTAGGTGCCGGCGTCTGCGACATCGCGCTGGGCACCGACACCGGTGGCTCCATCCGGCTTCCGGCGCACTACTGCGCCTGCGTGGGATTCAAACCGAGCTACGGTGCGCTTCCCCTGGACGGTGTGGAACCACTGGCGCCGTCACTGGACCACGTCGGGCTACTCGCCCGCGACCTGGCGACTACCGTCCGGGTTTTCGCAGCACTGACGGGCACATCCGCGCCCGACGACTCTTCAGGTGATTCCTCAGGAAACGCCGCCCTCCGTATCGGCCTGCTCACCGGACAGCTCGACCGGCCGGAGCTGACCTCGGCGGTGGCCGACGCGGTCGGAAAAGCCATCGAGGTGCTGCGGTCCGCGGGCTGCTCGACCGTCGAGGTGGATGGTGCGGCGTTCGACCGGCTCGGTGAGACGTTCAACGACATCCTCCTGTTCGAGGCCTGGCAGGTGCACGGCGAGCGGGCGTCCAGCACTCCCGAGCACTACGGGCCGGAGACGCTGCGATTGCTGCGGGCGGGCTCGGCGGTCAGCGCGGCCGACTATCGCGCCGCCGTCGATCGGCGCGCGGCCCTGCTCCCGGACGCGCTCGCGGTGTACGGGGGGGTCGACGTGCTGCTGAGCCCGGCGGCACCGTTCGTCGCGCCGCCGACGACGCCGCCGGTCGACACCCCCGAGGGGGAGGCGGAGGGCCTGTACTCCGGCATCCACAACCTGACGGGGGCACCGGCCATCACGCTGCCGTGCGGCTGGAGCCTCGACGGTCTGCCGATCGGCTTGCAGCTGGCGGCAGCCCCAGGAGCGGACGCTGCCCTGCTCGCCGCCGCCGGTTTCGTCGAGTCGGTCCTGGACGTCGAGCGGCGACCGCCCGCCGTCGGCTGAACGCCCACCCGCACAGCAATCCGACAGCCAGCACCCAACGTCCGCTATCCCACATCCACCTATCCGAGAAGGCAGGTCTCATGCGCGCTGCTCGCTACCTCGCGGCTGGCGGCGATGGCGATCTGCGGCGTTCTCGCCGGTTGTTGTAGTGTTGCGGCGTCACGGATAGGACGTATCCACTGCGGTAGTGACGGGCAGGACCGCCTGACATGCGGGTCGATTCCTCTCTCGAGCCCTGTGAGACCAAGCCGAATCCGCTATGACGGGCGGTGAAGAGAAATGGGAGACCTCCGCTATTAACAGTGTGGCTCCGGCCTCAGTGGGGCGTCGGCGCGCGCGCCTGGTCGACGTCGCGGCAGCCGTGGGCCTGCACGTTTCCACGGTGTCGCGCGTGCTCAACGGCGATGCAAACCTGTCCATCCGTCCGGAGACCCGCGACCGCATCCTGCTCGCGGCGCAGCGCCAGGGCTACCGCCCCAACGCGATGGCGCGGGCACTCAAGGCCTCCCGGACCGGCGCCCTGGCCATGGTGGTGCCGCTGCTGCGCAACCCGATCTGGTCCAGTATCCAACGTGGCGCGCTGCATGCGGCGGCGGAGGGTGGCCAGATCGTGATGATCCTGGAGCAGCCTCAGGACGACATCCGACCCCCGAGCGACTACCAGTATCTCATCGAAGAAAGCCGAGCGGACGGGCTGCTGATCGCCACCGCGCAGCGCTCGGGTGGTGAGCGGCCGCGATCCTTGACCGTGCCGCACATCTACCTCAACCGACGCGGTCCGCGGCGAGGCAACAACGTGGTCATGGACGAAGAGGCCGCCATGCGGCTGTTCATCCACCACCTGGACGAACTCGGGCACAAGCGCGTCGGCATCATCGACGGGTTCACCGTGATCGACACGGTGCAACGGCGAACCGTCGCCACCCGTGCCCTGTGCGCCCAGCGAGGCATGTCCCCCACGTTCGAACACGCTGAGGACACCGAGATCGGCGGTTACGAGGCGACGGTCCGGCTGCTGTCACGCCGGGAGGTCCCGACCGCCCTGGGCGTCGGAAACCTCAGCCAGCTGTTCGGCATGATGAAGGCGCTCCGCGAGGCCGGCGCGTCCGTTCCCGACGACATCTCCCTCGTCAGCTTCGACGAGGACCAGTGCCTGGCGTTCCTCGAGGTACCCATCACCAGTGTCAGCATGCCGTTGTTCGAACTTGGGGCTGCCGCGGTGCGAGCGCTGATCGGCCGGGTCGACGGTCTTGCCGGGACGGACGAGATGGTCACCGATCCGCTGGTGCTGATCGAGCGTGCCTCCACGGCCGCCCCCCGCGCCACCCGCCGCATCGGCAGCTGATCCGTTCAGGGCGACCCGCCCGCCAACACCACCCGGTGCGGTAAACACACCGTTGCAGCGTGAATCACTGCCCATCTGCTAATCACGACACTTGTCCGCTTATCGCAGCGGTCCGTGCATCGCAGGGTTTCAGCGTCATTTCTGCGCCGCCCACCATCGAAACAAACGATTTACCGAAACCCCTTCTCGTAAGCAAACCTTTGCCTTAGTCTCTTGAACCATGTTGCTGATCGGAAGTGCGAACGCGGACGTCGGCATCGACCTCGCCTGGAAGGTCCTGCTGGATGGCGGATCTGCTGTCGATGCGGTCGAAATCGGGCTTCGCGAGGTGGAGGACAACCCAGCCGACCACACCGTCGGCTACAGCGGATATCCCAGTATCGACGGACAGGTCGAGCTCGATGCCTCGATCATGGACGGAAGTCACCGACGGGCCGGATCGGTCGGCGGCCTGCGCGGCTATCGCGCGGCCATCACCGTCGCGCGAGCCGTGCTCGAGCGGTTGCCGCACGTCCTCGTCGTCGGTGACGGAGCGGGCCGGCTGGCCGCGGAGATCGGGCTCGAGGCGGAGGACCTGCTCACCGGCGAAGCGGAATCGACCTGGCGAACCGGGCTCCAGCGGGTGCGTCAACACAGCGACGGTGAACTCAGCACGGTCGACTCGGTGCACGACGTCATCGGCGAGATCTTCGATCCGGAGGCCGCACGATCAGGCACGTTCGCGACGGCTGCCGACGTGCCGCCAGGTGGCACCGTCAACCTGATCGCACGCGATGCGGCCGGCCGCATCGCGTCCGGCGTGAGCACCAGCGGCTGGGCGTGGAAGTACCCGGGCCGGCTCGGCGACACACCTGTGATCGGCGCGGGCAACTACTGCGACGACAGGTACGGCGCGGCAACCTGCACGGGTTGGGGCGAGCTCACCATGCGCGCCGGAACAGCGCGCATGGTGGTCGCCGGCCTGGCCGCCGGAATGCCGCTGGAGCAATCGTGTCGCGCGGCGATGGCAGACCTCGCGGGGCTGGAGGACGGCGAACCGGGCGGTCGCGGTTACGTGAACCTGGTCGCCATCGACGCCGCCGGAAACCACTGCGCCCTGACCACCAAGCCCGGCACCGAGTACGTCTGGCGCACCGAGCAACTCGACAGCGCGCGGCGCGAGCCGCGAACGCTTGTCGACCTAGAGGTCAGCTGATGGCGGCGGCAGCGAGCCAACCGGCGTACCCGCAGCTGTCGGCGGAGTCCACCAGCGCGGTAGCCGAGCGACTGGCGGAGGTCGTCTCGCGCTATCACGGCGACACGCTCGCCGACGACCAGCTGCTGGAGCTGCGGTCGCGGCTCGGGATCCAGCTGGCCGCAGCGGAGCGGCTGCACCGCTTCCCGCTACGCAATGACCAGGAACCCATCTTCGTAGTCCGGGCCGATGACGGAGGCGTCGCATGACCGAGGATGGACTCGCCTTCTGCAGCATCCGCGAGCTGGGCGCCCTGATCCGCGCCGGCGAGACCTCGCCGCGTGAACTCACCGAGCTGTACCTGGCACGCCTGGATGAGGTCGGCCGTCGCCTGAACGCGGTGGCCATCATCACCGAGGACATCGCCAGGCGCGAGGCGGCGCTGGCGGAGGCGGAGTTGCGCTCGGGCCTGGACCGCGGCCCACTGCACGGAATTCCCTATGGGCTGAAGGACATTGTCAGCGCAGTCGGTGCCCCGACAACGTGGGGCGCCTTCGCCGACCAGCGGTTCCAGCGGGAGGCCACCGTCACCCGGAAGCTGCGGGAAGCCGGTGCGATCCTGGCGGCGAAGGTCGCGACCATCGAGATCGCCGGTGGCATGGGCTACGACAACCCGAACGCGTCACTGACCGGAGCGCCCGGCAATCCGTGGCACACCGAGCGCTGGACCAACGGCTCGTCCAGCGGACCCGCGGCCGCCGTCGGAGCGGCGGCGGTGCCGTTCGCCATCGGAAGCGACACCGGCGGATCGATCCTGCTGCCGGCCGCCTTCACCGGCACCGCGGGGCTGCGCGCGACCTACGGCCGGGTCAGCCGAGCCGGTGCGATGACACTGTGCTGGACGCTGGATCGGCTGGGGCCGCTGTGCCGGACCGCCGACGACTGCGGCCTGGTGCTGGAGGCCATCGCCGGCCACGATCCGCGGGACCCCGCGTCGCTCGACGCGACGTACCGCTACAGCCGCGTGAACTCCCGCCGAACCGGGTTCCGCTTCGGCGTGGTGGCCGGCGCCTGCGACGGCGCGGAGCCCGAGGTGAGCGCGAACTTCGCGACATCGCTGTCGGCGCTGGAGCAGGTCGGCACACTGGAAGAGGTCGAGCTGCCGGACCTTCCCTACGACGACGTGGCCGAGCTCGTGATGAGCGCCGAGGCCTACGCCGCGTTCGACGAGTTCATCGCCGGCGGCCGCACCGTGGAGCTCACCGCTGCCAAGGCACGCGGCCACCGGTTGGCCGGTGCCGTACTGCCCGCGCACGACTACATCCGGGCACAGCGGATCCGGCGCGTCATCGCCGACGAGTTCGGCGCGCTGGCCGGTCGCTACGACGCCCTGCTCGCCCCGTCGCTGGGAGTGGTCGCGTCCGGAATCGAGGAGGACTTCGAGTACATGCTCCCTGGCGCGTTCGGCCGGCCGGTCAACTTCGCCGGCGTGCTGTCCGGCACGCCCACCGTCTCGGTGCTCAACGGGCTGGGCCGGGACGGCCTGCCCACCGGCATCCAGTTCGCCGGTGCCCGACTGGGCGAGAACAGCATCCTGGATGCCGCCAGCACGCTGGAGACGGTGACCGGCTCCACGTCCCTTCGTCCGGACGGGCCGTTCGGGGTGGCGCGCCCTGCCGGTGCCGCGGTGAGTGGAGCTACCCGATGACCAACTACGTCCTACGCCGGCTGCTCTCGATCGTGGCGTTGGCCTTCGGCATCAGTGTCCTGGTGTTCCTCATCATCCGGTTGATCCCCGGCGATCCGGCGATCGCACTGCTGGGAACGAACGCTGGCGATGCCTCCCTGGTCGCCCGGTTGCACCACCAGCTGGGCCTGGACCAGCCGGTCCATGTCCAGTACCTGCGCTGGATCGGCAATGTTCTGCGGGGCAACTTCGGCTACTCCTATGGTGACCAGCGAACGGTCAGCTCGCTGCTCGCGGCTAACTTCCCCGCCACCATCCAGCTGACCCTTGCGGGGCTGGCACTGTCGCTGATCTTCGGAAGCCTGCTCGGGGTGCTCGCCGCGGTGCGGCGAAACCGTCCCGCCGACACGGTGACGATGGGTGTCGCACTGACCTGCATGTCGATTCCGAGCTTCTGGCTCGGCTTGCTGCTCATCCTGCTGTTCGCGGTGAAGATTCCGATTTTCGACGTTGTGGGCGGCACCTCGCTCAAGGGGCTGGTGCTGCCGGCCGTGACGCTCGCCCTGGGCAGCATCGGCTTCAACGCCCGTTTCGTGCGATCGAGTGTGATCAATGCCCAGCAGCAGAAGCACGTGATCACCGCCCGGGCCAAGGGAATCACCGCATGGCAGGTATTTCGCAAGCACGTGCTGCGCAACGCGATGCTCCCCATCCTCACCATCGTGGGCCTGCAGGTGGGCCAGCTGATCTCCGGAGTCGTCATCGTCGAGACGGTGTTCTCCCGGCCCGGCATCGGCCGCCTGCTCGTCCAATCGATCCTGTCCAAGGACTACCTCACCGTGCAGGCCGTCGTGCTCATCATCGCGGTGATCTACGCGGTCACCAACCTGCTGGTGGATCTGCTGTACCCGGTGCTCGATCCGCGCGTCGGAAACCGGTAAGGGAGCGAGAAGAATGCAACCCAAGCCCACGTCCCTGGACGTCGAACCGGCCGTCGACATCGCGCCGCCGGAGATCGTTCTGGCCACTCCGACAAGGCGCCGGAGCGTGCTGCGCGCGTTCCGGCACCGCAGCCTGGCGGCAGGCACCGTGATCTGCGTGGTGCTCGTCCTGCTGGTACTTGCGACGCCGCTGCTCACCTCGCTGGACCCGAACAACCAGGACCCGCTGGCGGCCTTCGCTCCACCGTCCGGCGCGCACCTGATGGGTGCGGACTCCTTCGGACGCGACCTGTTCTCGCGGGTACTGCACGGCGGCCGGACGACGATGTTCGCGAGCCTGTGTGTCGTCCTGCTCGGCGGCGTGATCGGAACAGCGCTCGGCCTGATCGCCGGTTACTTCGGTGGTGCCGTGGGATTCACCATCATGCGACTGGTCGACCTGCTGCTCGCCTTCCCTGGCATCCTGCTCGCGCTGGCTGTCGCCGCGGTGCTGGGCAGCGGGCTCTCCAACGGCGTCATCGCGGTAGCCGCGATCCTGGTTCCGGTGTACGCCCGGCTCGTCGAGGGAGCCACCGTAGAGGTGCTGCACCTGCCCTACGTCGATGCCGCCGTGACCCTCGGTGCCAGTCCGCTGCACATCATCCGGCGCCACATCATTCCCAACGTCGCCTCCGGCATCATCATCCTGACGACGTCCTGGCTGGGCATCGCCGCGCTGTGGATCGCCGCGCTGGGATTCATCGGCCTCGGCGTGCAGCCGCCGACACCGGAATGGGGAGCAATCCTCAACGACGGCCAGAACTACATCACGGTCGCGTGGTGGATCACCGTCTTCCCCGGCATCTTCCTCGCGCTGTTCGTCGTCGGCGTCAACCTCCTCGGAGACGGACTGCGTGACGAGTTGGATCCCACTTTGTCCAGAAGCTAGCGCCCGGAGCCAGCGACATGGCCGGCTCCACACCAACCCCCTTGTACTCCCCTGACCTAAGGAGTCATTCTCGTGAGGTTCACTCGAAAATCCGCGTCGACAACGGCGTTGGCTCTCCTGCTCGCCACCGCCGTCAGCGCCTGCTCCGGCGGGTCGGGCTCCGGCTCGGGTGCTGGTGGCGCAGCCAAGGGAGCGGTCGACAAACAGGCCAAAGTCACCCTCGGCTGGGCCGAGCCGGTGGACACGCTGAACCCGGCCACGACCGGCAACCGCGATGTCGGCCCGATCGACGCCAATATCTTCGACACGCTGGTGTGGCTGACGCCTGACTTCAAGGTGACGCCGGATCTGGCGACGAAGTGGACGGTGTCCCCGGATGCCAAGACCTACACGTTCACCCTGCGCGAAGACGTGAAGTTCCACGACGGCACGGCATTCGACGCCGCCGCCGTGGTCTCCAACATCAACTACATGACCAACAAGTCGACGCAGTCCAACATCTCGCTGGGCCTGCTCGGACCGTGCACCAAGGCAACGGCAACGGCGAAGTACACGGTGAAGATCGAGTGCACGGCAGGCTATGCCCCGCTGTTGGCTCAACTCGGCGAGCCGTACATGGGCATGCAGTCACCGGCCGCGATTCAGAAGTACGGCAAGGACCTCGGCCTGCACCCGGTGGGTACCGGCGCGTTCGAGTTCGTGAGCTACCAGCCGAACCAGAGCGTCGTGCTCAAGCGCAACGAGGCCTACAACTGGGCACCTGCGGCGGTGAAGCACACCGGGCCACCGGACATCGCGCAGCTGACCTTCCAGATCGTGCCCAGCTCGCAGGCCCGGGTGACCCAGTTCCAGAGCGGTCAGTCCGACTTCATGCAGGAGACACCAGGCATCTTCTGGAACACCCTGGGCAAGACCGGCCGTTATACCTCGATCCAGTTCCCCATTACAGGAATGGGCATCTTCGCACCCATCAATGCCGGCTCGTTCCCCACCAACGACCCGGCCGTGCGCAAGGCGATCATGTACGCCGTCGACAAGGCCGGCGCCATCAAGGTCGCCGACGCCGGTGTCTTCGCGCCGAGCAACACCCCGCTGCAGAAGGGCATGGTCGGCTACGACTCCAGCCTGGAGGGGATGTACAGCTACGACCCTGCCAAGGCGGAGTCGACGCTGCAAGCAGCGGGTTGGACGAAGAACAACGGCATCTACGAGAAGGGCGGCAAGCGGCTGACCCTGAACATCACCGCGATCGCCTCGGTGCCGGAGTATCCCCTGATCGCCCAGGCCATCCAGGGCTACCTGCGCAAGGTCGGCATGGACGCCAAGGTCAGTCAGCAGGCGGTGCCCGCGTGGCTGGCGTCCAACATCAAGGGAAACATGTCGCTGACGCCGCTGCAGTACATCGCGGTGGACCCCGACGCCCTGCACCTGTGGTTCCTGCCCGGCCAGTACTTCAACTGGAGCCACTACACCAACCCGACCCTGACCTCGCTGATCAACCAGGGCCAGAAGGAGACCGACCCCGCGAAGCGGCAGACCATCTACTCCCAGGCCCAGAAGATCATCATGGAGCAGGCCGTGTTGATGCCGATCCACGAGAACGTCGACCTGGTCATGACCTCGAAGAAGCTCACCGGGCTGACCTACTCGGGTGGTGGCTTCGAATACTTCGGCGCCGCCTCGATGACCAAGTAAGCGAACCGACGCGAGAATCCGCCCAACAATCGAACGGAGTTTCACCGTGACCACCGTGATCAGAGCGGATCGACTCATCGACGGCACCGGAGCCGCACCGCTCGCTGACGCAGTTCTCGTTCTCGACCAGGGAGAGATCGTCGGTACGTTCGCCGGCAAGGCACCGGACGGGCTTGTTCCCGCCGACGCCGAGGTGTTCGATCTGTCCGGCTGCACGATCCTGCCCGGGCTGATCGACTCCCACGTCCACCTCAACTTTCCCGGCACGGGCCCCGTGCTGGAGGAGCTGATGCGGGAGCCGGAGGGAGTGCTGGTAGCGACGGCAACCCTTGCTGCCGCCAAGGCACTGCAAGCCGGTATCACGACGGTCCGCGACACCGGGTGCGTCCACAGCACCGTCTTCGAGCTCAGGCGGGCGCTGGAGCTCGGTTACGGGGTGGGACCGCGGATCCTGGCCTGTGGGCAGCCGATCACCATTACCGGTGGGCACACCTGGTACCTGGGCGGCGAGGCGGACGGCGTGGACGGCCTGCGCAAGAAGGTCCGGTCGATGGCGAAGCTGGGGGCCGATGCGATCAAGGTCATGGCCAGCGGCGGCGGAACGCTGAACACGCTGTCCCACCTGCCGTCCTTCCGTCCGGAGGAGCTCGCGGCGATCGCGGACGAGGGACACCGACTGGGCCGCAAGGTCACCGCACACTGCCTGTGTGCCGAGGCGATCTCGTACGCGGTGGACGCCGGCGTGGACCAGCTGGAGCACGCCAGCTTCATCGCCGACGCCGCCGGCAACCAGAAGTTCGACCCCGCGGTCGCCGAGAAGGTCGCCGAGGCCGGGGTCGCGGTCACCAGCACGCTGGCCGTTGCCGGTTATGCCGTCGAGGTCATGACCGCCAAAGCCGACCGGACCGCTGCCGAGCAGGACTTCCTCGAGTTCTGGAGCGTCATGCTCGAGGACAACGTGAACCAGTTCCGGCAGATGCACGAGGCCGGTGTCCAGTTCGTCGCCGGTACCGACGCCGGCTGGCGGTTCACGGCCTTCGACGGCCTGCCGATGGAGCTGCAGTTGATGCAGGACGGCGGCATGTCGACGATGCAGGCGCTACAGTCGGCGACCGGCATCGCGGCACGCGTGATGGGAATCGACGATCGGGTAGGCACTCTGGAGCCCGGTTTGGCGGCCGATGTGCTGGTCGTCGGTGGCGATCCGTTGCAGAACCTGTCGGCGCTGCGGGACGTCCGGGTGGTCCTGCAGGCCGGCCAGGCACGGGTGGGTTCGGCTCTGGCGGCCGGCGCAGTCAGCTCGGCCAGCAGTGCCAAGACAGCGATCGGATCGCCATGACCAGTGTCGCCGTCGGAGCCCGCCCGGTTCCTGCCGACAAGCTTCTCCAGGTCAAGAATCTGCAGACGCACTTCAAGACCCGCTCCGGGCTGGTGAAAGCCGTGGATGGGGTGAGCTTCGACGTGGGCACCGGCGCCAGTGTCGGGATCGTCGGCGAGTCAGGCTCGGGCAAGAGCGTCACGTCGCTGTCCATCATGCGGCTGATCGAGAAGCCGGGCTTCATCGCCGGCGGCCAGATCCTCTTTCAGGGCCGCGATGTGGTGGGCCTGTCCGAGCGCGAGTTCCGCGCGGTTCGCGGGCGTGATCTCGCGCTGGTGTTCCAGGACCCGATGAGCGCGCTGAACCCGGTGTACCCGGTGGGCAAGCAGGTCGCGGAGTCGTTGCAGGCCCACCAGGACCTCAATGACCAGCAGGCCATGCAGCGTGCGGTGGAACTCTTCGCGATGGTGGGCATCTCGGCGCCGGACCGCCGCGTCCACGACTATCCGCACAAGCTCAGCGGCGGCATGCGCCAGCGCGTCACCATCGCGATGGCGCTGGCGAACGAGCCGAGCCTGCTCATCCTCGACGAGCCGACGACCGCTCTGGACGTGACCATCCAGGCCCAGATCCTCGATCTCATCAGGGATCTGCGCAAGCGGGTGAACACCTCGGTGCTGCTGATCACCCACGACATCGGGGTCGTCGCGGAGACCTGCGAAGAGGTCGTCGTGATGTACGGCGGCCAGGTGATGGAACGCGGCACCGTCCAGCAGGTGACCGAGGCGCCGCAACACCCCTATACCGTCGGCCTGTTGACCTCCATCCCTACGCCAGGGATGAAGGGACGCAAGCTGAACACGATCGGCGGCGCCGTTCCCAACCCGCTACACATGCCGCCAGGCTGCCCCTTCCAACCGCGCTGCCCGCACGCCATGGACATCTGCGCCACCCCGCCCGGACTGCGAGAGACCGACGGTGGCCGCAAGGTGGCCTGCTGGCTGTACGAAGACTCCGCGCACCCGGCCGTCACTACAACCTGAGGAGTGTCGACGTGGTCGATACGGACCAGCAAATCCCCGCGCGATCAGCACGGGACGGCTCCGGGACCGCTGCCGGGGAGGACATCCTGCTCGACGTCCGCAACCTCAAGACGTACTACCCGAGTCACTCCGGCGGACTGCGCCGGCAGCAGAACTGGGTGCGGGCCGTGGACGACGTGTCGTTCACCATCCGTCGCGGCGAAACGTTCGGCTTGGTGGGCGAATCCGGTTGCGGCAAGTCGACGCTGGGGCGCTCGGTGGTGCGCTTGGAGAAGCCGCAGTCGGGTGAGGTGCTCTTCGACGGCGAGGATGTGCTTGCCCAGTCCGGCAAGGACCTCAAGCGACTGCGCAGTGACCTGCAGGTGATCTTCCAGGACCCGCAGGGCAGCCTGGACCCTCGCATGAAGGTGCGCGACATCATCGCCGAGGGCCTGGTGGTGCAGGGCACTGTCGGCCGGGACGAGCGAGCGCACCGGGTATCGGAGCTGGCCACCGTCGTGGGGCTGCGCGAGGAGCACTTGGACCGCTACGCGCACGAGTTCAGTGGCGGTCAGCGGCAGCGTATCGGCATCGCACGGGCCGTCGCCCTGCGGCCGAAGTTCGTGCTCGCCGACGAGCCGGTGTCCGCCCTCGACATGTCCGTGCAGTCGCAGGTGCTCAACCTGCTCACCGAACTGCAGCAGGACTTCGGCCTCACCTACCTGTTCATCGCGCACGACCTGTCGGTGGTGGAGTACATCAGCGACCGGGTGGGCGTGATGTACCTGGGCAAGCTGGTGGAGGTTGCCAAGGCGGAGGAGCTGTATGCCGATCCGCGGATGCCTTATACCCAGGCGCTGCTGTCGGCCATTCCGGGCAACAAGCTTCCCGGCCGCCGCGAGCGGATCGTGCTCACCGGCGAGGTGCCCAGCCCGCTCGACCCGCCGTCGGGATGCCGGTTCCGGACCCGCTGCTGGATGGCGCAATCGGTGTGCGCTGCCGAGGTTCCGGTGTTGCGAGAGGTGCGCCCGGATCACTGGGCGGCCTGCCACTTTGCGGAGGTGTCATGACTGTGACAGAGCTGGATCTCGTCGTACGCAACGGGCTCGTCGTCACCGGGTCGGGTGAGTCGGTGACCGACATCGGCGTGCGCGACGGGGTGATCGTCCAGCTCGGTGGTTCCATGACGGGTGCGCGAGAGATCGACGCCGCCGGAAGGCTCGTCCTTCCCGGCGGCGTGGACATGCACGTGCACCTGTCACCGGTCGAGGTCGGCGAAGAGACCATGCCGTGGGCCGACGACTTCGTCAGCGGATCGCGCGCCGCCGCGGCCGGCGGGGTGACCACCATCGGCAACATCGGCTTCGGCAAACCCGGCGAGCGACTGGTGGATCTGGTTCAGCGAGTGGGCGCCGACGGATCTCGCGACAGCCTGGTCGACTTCGTCGTGCACCCGGTGCTGATGGAACCCGACGAGGGCACCGCCGCCGACATCGAGCGGCTTGCCGAGCTGGGCCACACCAGTGTGAAGATCTTCATGAGCATCGGCGACTTCGACGTCAAGCTGCCCGCCTTCGTCAACGCGCTCGACAGCGCCGGCAAGCATGGCCTGTTGAGCATGGTGCATTGCGAGGACGCCTGCGTCATCGAGCACGCCACGGCCGGCCTGTTGGCCGAGGGGCACAAGGAGCTTCAGTATTACCCCGACAGCCATCCGGAGCTGTCCGAGCGAATGGCCGTCAACCGGATCGTCGCCATCGCCGAGGCCACCGGCGCGCCGATCTACATCGTCCACCTCGGCAGCGCGGCGGCCTTGACCGAGGCGCGGGCGGCCCGTGCCCGCGGCCAGCGGGTGTACGTCGAGACCCGGCCGATCTATCTGTACTTCACCGAAGAGCGCTTCGCCGGTGAGGACGGCCCGCTGTTCGTGGGCAATCCTCCGTTGCGCGGCGCCGGTGACCAGGCTGCGCTGTGGGCCGGCCTTGCCGCCGGGCATGTCGACACCTGCTGTACCGACCACGCGGCGTGGACACTGGAGGACAAGCTCGACCCGGAGCTGACGATCGCCACCGCGCGTCCGGGGATGTCCGAGTTGGAGACCCTGATGCCGGTGCTGTACTCCGAGGGGGTGCGCAAGGGCAGGCTCACCCTGCAGCGCTTCGTCGAGGTCACCTCGACCAACGCCGCCAAGCTGTTCGGACTGTTCCCGCAGAAGGGCACCATCGCGGTGGGCAGCGACGCCGACCTCGTCATCTGGGACCCTGACGTGCACCGGCCCATCGTCGGAGCCGAGGGAATGAGCCGTTCCGGCTACAGCCTGTACGAGGGCTGGAACGTGGTCGGCGCACCAGCGCAGACGATCAGCCGTGGTGAGGTTGTCTATTCCGACGGGCACGTCCAGGGCGAACCGGGCCGCGGCCGGATGCTGCGGCGTGGGCCTACCCGGGATCTCTAGCTCCACCGAATACGCCCGCCGGTCCCACCGCGGGCGGCATTGCCAAGCCTGGAAAGAGGAACTCGATGAGGGTGCACGACTGTAATTGGATGATGCTGGAGGAGTACCTGGAGCACGATGACCGCATCGTGCTGCCGATCGGATCGACCGAGCAGCACGGTTACCTCTCGGTGGGAACAGACGCGATCCTGGCGGAGCGGGTGTCGGTCGAGGCTGCCGAACCGCTGGGCATCCCGGTGCTGCCGGTGCTCGCGTTCGGGGTCACCCCGTACTTCGCTGCCTTTACCGGCAGTCCCTCACTGCGGCTGGAGACCTACCTCGCCGTCATCTCCGACCTGTTGGACTCGCTGACCGGACAGGGCTTCCGACGAATTGCGATCGTCAACGGGCACGGCGGCAACTCCCCCGCCGCCGGCCTGGTCCGGCAGTGGCTGGCCGGGCAACCTGCCACGGGCGGTCCCGAGGTACTGTTTCACGACTGGTGGAACGCGCCGCGAACCTGGGCGGTCGTGCAGAGCTTCGAAACCGAGTGCTCCCACGGCTCCTGGATGGAGAACTTTCCGTGGACCCGGGTGCCGGGCGTGCAACTACCGTCCGAGCCGAAGCCGCTGGTTCCGGCGGCCGAGATCAAGCGGGCCTCCGCCGCCCGGCTGCGCGAGCTGGTTCCGGACGGCACCTTCGGTGGCTCCTACGAGCGCCCGGACTCCGAGGTGCTGGCCGTCTGGGAGGCCGGCGTGGCCGAGGTCCGGGAACTGCTCGAGAAGGGCTGGTCCGACAATGGATGATCTCAAGGGACGGGTAGCCCTGGTCACCGGGTCCGCGCACGGGATCGGCTCGGCGATCGCCGCGGGCCTCGAGGACGACGGCGCAACCGTGTATAGGGCCGATCGCGACACCGTGGATCTCTCGGACGCGGACCAGGTCCGCGACCTGATCGCCGGTATCGGACCGGTGGATCTGCTGGTGAACAATGCCGGTGGCGTGACCGGCCAGGTCGGCAGGCCGCTCGACGAGGTGAGCGAGGACGACTGGCGCGCGGTGCTGGACGCCAATCTCACCACCACCTTCCTGTGCACCCGTGCGGTCATCGGCTCGATGAAGGAAGCCGGTTTCGGCCGCATTGTCAACATCTCCTCTGGCGCCGCCCGCGGCATCAGCCTCACCGGCATCCAGGCCTACGTCAGTGCGAAGGCCGCCCAGGTGGCGTTCACCAAGCAGATGTCCCATGAACTCGGGCCGTTCGGGATCACGGTCAACTGCATCGCTCCAGGCTTCGTGCTGTCCAACCCCACGACGCAGGCGCAATGGGAAAGCTACGGCGAGCAGGGTCAGCACGAACTCGTCGAGCGGATCGCGCTGCGACGCCTCGGTACCGCCGAGGACATCGCCCACGGGGTGCGCTTCTTCGTCTCGGAGGCGGCGTCCTGGATCACCGGCCAGTTGCTGTCCATCGACGGCGGGCACAGCGCATTCTGAGTTCCGGATCGAGGAGGGAGTTCACATGACGCAATCAGCCGGCCTGCTCGACTCACGCGTTGCGGTTGTCACCGGTTCGGCAAGGGGAATCGGGGCGGCCATCGCGGTGGCCTTCGCCAGCCATGGCGCGCGACTGTGCCTCGTCGACCGGGCTCCTGACGACAGCCTGGCGCGGGTGGCGTCGCAGTGCGAGGGATACGGCGTCGAGGTGCTGACCGTGCGCGCCGACGTCTCGGTCGAGGGTGACGTCACCGCGATGATCGCCCAGGCCGTCGAGCGGTTCGCCAGAATCGACATCCTTGTCAACAATGCGGGAATCCTCACCAATCGCCGGGTGGCGGACATGCCGGCCGAGCTGTTCGACGAGACGATCGCGGTGAACCTGCGCAGCGTCTTCCTGGGTTGCCGGGCGGTACTGCCGACCATGACTGCCGCTCATTACGGGCGAATCATCAACGTGGCAAGCCAGTTGGCGCTCAAGGGTGGCCCACGGCTGGCGCACTACAGCGCGGCGAAGGCCGGCATCATCGGCTTCAGCAAGTCCCTGGCCCGCGAGGTGGCCGAGGACGGCATCACGGTGAACTGCATCGCGCCCGGCCCCATCGACACCCCGCTAGCTGGCGACCTGCCGCCGGATCAGGTCGAGGCCACCCGGCTGAGCCTGCCACTGCACCGGATCGGCATCCCGGCCGAGGTGGCGCCCACCGCCGTGCTGCTGGCGAGTGAGCCCGGCGGAAACCTCTACACCGGCCAGACCCTGGGCCCCAACAGCGGAGACGTGATGCCATGACCGGCGGCGGAGTTCTGATCACCGGAGCGGCGAGCGGGATCGGCCAGGCGTTAGCGATCACCCTTGCGCGCTCGGGCCATCCGGTGGCGATCGGCACCTTCGAGGGCGATCCGCACGATCCGCACGTGACCCTGCGCGGCGTGACCGACGCCGGTGGCGAGGGCTTTCTCGTCGCGGCCGACGTGCGCGACAGTGCACAGCTGGGCGCAGCCTGCACCGAGGCCGCGCAACGCTTCGGCGGCCTGTCCGGAGTCGTCGCCAACGCGGGCGTGCTGCAACGGCAATACCTCGACGTGCTCTCCGACGAGTTGTGGCACAAGCTGCTCGACATCGACCTGACGGGGGTGATGCGCACCGTCCGGGCGGGAACGTCGGTGATGGGCGACGGTGGCGCGGTCGTCTGCATCTCCAGCATCTCAGGTGGAGTGGTGGGATCGGCGGCCCACACTCCGTACGCCGCCTCGAAGGCAGGCATGCTGGGCTTCGTCCGCAGCGCAGCCCTCGAACTGGCGCCGCGCGGCATCCGGGTGAACGCGGTGCTGCCTGGGGTGATCGCCTCGCCCCAGTCGCGCGATCCGATCAACTCGGCCGGCGAAGACGGCCTGGTCAGCTCGGCCGCCCGGATCCCGCTGGGGCGGGTCGGTGAACCGGAAGACGTCGCCGACGTGATCAGCTTTCTGCTGTCACCGGCAGCACGTTATGTGACGGGACAGAGCTTGATCGTCGACGGCGGCCTGACCATCGCCTGGCCCACCTGAGCCGACGTTCAAGCGAGTTGGCCGCACTGAACAATCACATTCTCGAGATTACGTGACTTTGGGAGACGCCTAAAATCACCTCAGGAGAAGGAGGTAGGCCAGGATGCTCGCGGCCAGTAACGCCGTTGCAACTTGTCCCGCTACGACCGACGGACTCGGCGCCAAAGCGTTGAGCCCAAAGATCAGGAGGACCAGCCCGGCCACTCCAATAGCGGCCACCCTCGCGCCTGATCGACCCCGGCACCATTCCGATTCGGCTACCCTCATGACACTTCCCTTCCGGCGACGGTAGGGTTGTGTATATGGAGATCGGTGTGCGGGAGGCGTCCGAGCGCCTCGGCGTCTCTGACCGGCGAGTGCGCGAACTGATCAATGCTGGGCGCATTCCGGCTCGGCTGATCGGCGGCAGATACCTCGTCAATGAGGTCGATCTCGTGCGCGCGCCAGCAGTATCGCGACCGATGTCTGCCCGCATCGCGTGGGCCTTCATCGCGCTGCTGTCGGGTGATCCCCCCGATGGTGTGTCGGCTTCGGAGTTGGTGCGGTTGCGCAAGAAGCTCGCACATCTGGACGTTGAGCCTGACCCTGCCCTGTTGTTGCGTTCCTGGCTGGCGCGGCGTTGCCCCGCCCGCTCCTATAGTGCTGCGCCGGAGGATCTGGCGGAGATTGGCCAAGATGAGCGCGTGGTTGCATCGGGTATCAGCGATCAGCGATCGGGGTTGTCTTCGGCGGGGGAATTTGAGGGTTACCTCGCCGAGGATGATGTTGACGGCGTCGCCGCCGACTATCTGCTGTCCGGCATAGGTAAGCCGAACGTTGTGCTGCACGTGCATGGACTCGCCCACGACATGCCCGCACCGATCGGGGTGGTGCTGGCTGATCTCGCTGATCGTCGCTCCGCCCGAGAGGACGGCAAGGTGCGGGAGTTGCTGAGGTCACAGGTGTCGACCGGAGTCAGGAGATGACCATCGTCGCGCCGGTGATGGTCGACGCCCAGCGCGACGCGTGGCTTGGCCTGCTGGAAGTGGCCGCGAAACTGTCCGCCGGATGGTGCCTGGTGGGTGGGCAGATGGTGCACCTGCACTGCTGGGAACGCGGCTTCGGACCCAACCGGCCGACAAATGATGGAGATGCGGTGCTAGACGTTCGCGGCCACCCGAGCATTCTCCACGACTTCACCCGCACGCTGACCGCGATTGGTTTCACCTCGGCCGGTCCGAATATGAGTGGACACGAGCATCGGTGGATGCGAGGCGAGGCGTCCATCGACGTGCTGATCCCGGATGGCCTCGGGGACAAGGCGTCCAGCCGCAGAGGCATTACCGGAAGTACAACGCTGTCGACGCCTGGCGCGCAGCAGGCGATACAGCGTTCGGAACTTATTGATGTCAACGTCGCGGGCACCCGTGGCCAGGTTCCGCGCCCTAACCTCCTGGGCGCTTTGGTTGTCAAGGCCGCCGCGTACGGCGTACCGGCTGACCCCCTCCGTGACCGTCACCTCACCGACCTGGCTGTACTCGCGGCGATGATCAGGCGCAACGACAACATCACCATTCAGCTAACCAAGCGCGACCGCGACCACCTGGCTGTGGGCATCCGTGGCCTCGCCGAACACCGATCACTGTGGGCCGGCATCGACGGCGCCGAGCGCGGCGTGGACCTTCTATCCGCCTTCATCAAGCGAACTTAGACGCTAGAGGTGCTGGTACAAGGCCTGAGACCGCGCGCCACAGGGTGTGCCAGTCGACCCGTAGATGCCGCGCGAGGGCCGAGACGGTGGTGTCGTCGTGGGCCAGCGCGTCGGTCGCCCACACCACCGCCCGCTGCGAGCTGTCGACGGGCAGCTTAGTGAGGGCAGCGATGTCGATGGGCCGGCGTTCCAAGCGAGTTGGCCGCACCCGGGGTCCAACTGCCGCACTCCGGTTCACAATGAGGCGTGGCCCGCGACGAGGACGCCTCCGGGGACCAGATCGAGTGGCTCGACCTGGAGTCCTCGGACGCGGTGCGGCTACCTGAGCGGCGTCCGTGGCCGGGGTGGCTGAGGTTCGGCGTGGTGCTGGCCGTCCTCGCCCTCGTGGCCCTCGTCGTCACCACGCAGCGGGACCGACAGCCGACCTCGCGGGCAGTTCCCGGCCCGGCGCAGCGGACGGCCGCCGTGGTCGTTCCCACAGCGGCGCCCAGCACCATAGATGCACCCCCGCCTCCCATGTCGATGATTGCCCTGGGACATCCGTTGCTGGGGGTCACGTCCGGCTGGGAGCTGTACGGCCGGGGGCCGGGAGCGCTGGTGCGCATCGAGCCGGCTCGCGGCCTGATCACCCGCACCACGGTGCCCGGCCTGCTCAGCAGCGGGCTGGTGTCGTTCGTGATCGGCGCGGACGCGGTGATCATCCGACCGATCGACCGGGTGCCGGGCTACCTCGTGGTCGATGGCCGGTCGTCGCGTCCGATCGTACTGGCGCCGGGCTCGGGCGGTCCGGTGTTCCCAGGCCCGTCCCCGAGCCAGGTCTGGATGCAAACCGGGGACGACACCAGTCCGACTCTGACGCTGTCCGAGCTCGACGGCAGCCGGCCGACAGCGTCGATTCCCGTTCCGGCAGGGAGTTCGCCGCTGGAGGGGAGCAGCGATGGCGCCGGCTCACCACCGGCACGCTGCTGGCCACCGGACCGACGGGATGGGTGGATGCACACTGCGATGCGCGGCATCGGTGCCGGATGGGCTTCATCAGCAGGGCTAACGGCTCCCGGCGAGTTCTCGGCTCCGAGACCGGCGGCCTTCCCGGTGGCCTGATATCACCCGACGGCTCGACGGCCGCCATGCTCGAAGTCAGCCCAGGCGGTGCCATCGGGCTCTATCTACTCGACCTTCACAACGGCAGCCGCCGCCCGGTCACGGTGGCCATGGACGGCGAGGCTCCGAACGGCACGATCGTCTTCTCCCCTGACAGCCGCTGGTTGTTCGCCGTCACGGCCCGCGGAACGCTGGCCGTCATCGATCGCCGGACGGCTAATGTCAGCGGCTTCGGCGCGCCGCTGCCGACCCTCAGCCAACTCGCCGTCAAGCCTGCCATTCGCTGAGACCGCCACCGTCAAGCGTGGGGAACGGTCAGGCTGTCGTCCGGGCGATCTCGGCGCCGGCAGCCCCGGCGGCGGCGCCCAGCAGCGCCGTCACGTCGTCGGCTGTGCGATGCGGCCGGTCGTTCCACCAGGTGAGGTCTCGGACGTGCGCCGTCCGCAGGGTCGGGGCCGGGCAGAACTCGATCGACTCCCGCTCCGAGCGAAACAGGGTGTGCCAGGTCAGGTCGAGCGCGCGCTGCACCGGCTGGCTGTGCACGGCGGCCAAACCGCCACCGGCCTGCACGATGCCCCCGACCAGGCACGCGCCGACAACCGGTTTCGCCCTCAGCGCCTGGGCGTTGCGGGCGTCGACGATCCGTACCGCTCCGCTCGGGTCGCTCACCGAGAACCAGCCGTTCTGCACCCAGCCCGCATCGATCAGGACCGATGCGTCCTCGAGGATTCGCCGCAGCTGATCCAGTTCGGCGAGCTGCTCCCCCACCCGGTCGTAGCGGGCGAGCCGTCGGCGTTCGGTCAGCAGCTGAAGGGAGCCGAGACGGGGACGGCGGGAACCGTCACGGGCCGATGGAACGGCTCATTGACCGGTGAGCCGCAGGAAGTGTGGGCACCGTCCTGACGATCTTCGGTCGGGATGAGAACGTGCAGATCAGACATCCGGACTCCTTGCCTTACCGCAGCTGGAGAACCGATTCTAAGCCGGGATCACCGTGTCGTGTCGAGGTGATCCCGGTCGGTCCGAGCGGCGCGGCTACACGAGCAGGCGTCCGAAATCACGATCAACACCTGCTCGGGTCACGGTGACAGTCTGCCGACCGGACCCGGAAGGCGATCCGGAACGAACTACGCGGAGGCCGTGTCCATCGCCTGGGCGAGCAGCGTGGCCGAGCGCAGCCGCCCCTCGGTCGACGGAGATTGGTGCGCCACGATCAGCTCATCCGCGTCCGCCGTCCGGGCGAAACCCTCCAGGTAGTCGTGCACCTCGGCCGGGGTTCCCACCGCCGAGTACGTCAACATCTGATCTACCTGCTGGCCGGCACCCGCGGACAGCAACAGGTCGGCCTCCTCGTCGGTGAAGGTCCGGCCACGCCCGAACAGGCCGACCGCCCGGATGCGTCGCATCGCCTCCAGCTGCTCCCGCGCCTCGGCCGTGGTGTCGGCGGCGACCACGTTCACGCCGGCGATCACGTACGGACGCTCAAGCTGTGCCGAGGGTTGGAAGTCCTGTCGATACCGGGCAACGGCGGCCTCGAGAGCCTGCGGCGCGAAGTGGGACGCGAACGCGTACGGCAGGCCCAGGACGGCCGCCAGGCTCGCGCCGAACAGCGAGGATCCGAGAATGTACAGCGGAATTTTCGAGCCCTTCCCGGGAATGGCATCTACCCCGGGCACGCGGGACTCGCCTGCTAGGTAAGCCTGCAGCTCCAGGACGTCCTGGGGAAAGGCCTCGGCCGAGCCAGGGTCGCGACGCAGTGCGTACATGGTGTTCTGGTCCGAGCCGGGGGCGCGGCCCAGGCCGAGATCGATCCGGCCCGGATACATCGCCTCCAGCGCACCGAACTGCTCCGCAATGGTGAGCGGTGCATGGTTGGGCAGCATCACGCCGCCCGCACCGAGTCGGATCTCGCGGGTCTGCGCGCCGACGTGGGCGATCAGCACGCTGGTCGCCGACGAGGCGATGCTCGGCATGTTGTGGTGCTCGGCGTACCAGACCCGGCGATAGCCATTGGCCTCGGCGCACTGGGCGAGCGCGACGCTGGCCGCGAAGCTCTGGGTCGCCGTCTCGCCCGGAGCGATGGGCGCCAGATCGAGTATGGACAGCGGAATGCGCATCGGGTCCTCTTTCTTCTCCAGCCGGTCGCGGTGCCACGGATTCGGCGTCCTGACGACCGTTCTACGAGCTGCTGTCGCAGGCTAGCCCGATGTGCAAACCCGCTACCCGGTGGTTCTAATTCCCGGGTCGGCCACCGAATCCGCCGGCCGGCATGCCACCGCCCGCACCGAAGGACCCCGCCCACTGTCGCAACGTTGCCTGTCCGAACCCCGAGCAAGCACTGTGAGACTCGCCGGTTCGCTTGAATCCAGAACCGGCAGCACGGTGCGGGCGGCCGCCAGCTAGGCGCGAAGAAAAGTACGTTCAGGCACTGTGGCCTGGGTGGGTCAGCGGGTGCGACGCAGCTTTCGGACCATCTTCACCACGCGGTAGACGATGAGAAGCCGGATGACCCACGGCGTTCCGACGATCAGCGGATCCATCCACTGGTGCTTGATGTCCGTCCGCTTCTGCCCGAACCGGGACTTGATGCCGTGGCGCGAGTATTCGCTCAGGATGCCGGTCTCGGTGATCGGGTTGTCCGGGTGCAGGGTCAGGTACGACCGCAGGTTGCTTTCCACGGAGTCGACCCGGTCCGCTGCGATCAAAATCAGCCAGTGCGCGGCGCGGGCCTCGCTGAAGCGCCGGTAGGCGTACTTGCGCATGATCCCGGAGAGTCCCTTGGGCGGGCAGGAGGTTCCGAAGACCGGGGTCAGAAACGCGTGCTCGATGGACCGCTCACGTGGCCACTTCTCCGGCTGGCGCTCGGGAAAGTCCCAGTGCGCACCGTTGAGATCGGGATCGAACTTCTCTCGCGGGTTGGACGGGCGGTCCTTCGGGTCCAGCTCCACGCCCCAGCCCGGGATGCGGGCTCGCAGCTCGTCACTGGACTCGGCGATCGGTGGCTTTTCGGCTCGGTAGGCCATGGCGATTCCCCTTTCTCAGGAGGACGTGCTGGGGACGATGAGCGGCTTGATGCAGTTGTCGAGCTTGGCCGACATCATGTGGTAGCCCTCGGCGATGTGCTCCAGCGGGATCCGGTGCGTGACCAGCTCGCTGGGCTTGAGATAGCCGTTGCGGACGTGCTCGAACAGCCGGGGCCACTGCCGCTTGACCGGTGCCTGGTTCATGCGCAGCGTCAGCCCCTTGTTCATGGCGTCACCGAACTTCACCGCGCTGAAGATGGGGCCGTAGGCACCCATCACCGAGATGGTTCCGCCCTTGCGGACCGAGTCGATCGCCCAGTTCAGGGCCACCGGCGAACCGCCCTGCAGCTTGAACTTGGCGGCGGTAACGTGCTGCAGCAGGTTGCCGTCCGCCTCGGCGCCGACTGCGTCGATGGCCACGTCGGCGCCGAGGTGATCGGTGATCTTCTTCATGTGCACCACGATGTCGTCGTACTCGGTGAAGTTGTACGTCTCGGCGTGGGCGAAGGTGCGGGCCTTTTCGAGCCGGTATTCCAGATGGTCGATCATGATGACCCGGCCGGCACCCATCAGCCAGGACGACTGGGCGGCGATCAGACCGACGGGACCGGCACCGAACACCACCACGACATCGCCCTCGCTGATGTCGCCGAGCTGGGCGCCGAAGTACCCGGTGGCCGTCGCGTCGGTGAGCAGGACCGCGTCCTCGTCGCTCATCCATTCCGGGATGATGGACGGTCCGACGTCGGCGAACGGCACCCGGACGTACTCCGCCTGGCCGCCGTCGTAGCCGCCGGTGGTGTGGGAGTAGCCATAGATTCCGCCCACCGCCGTGGCGTTGGGATTGACGTTGTGGCAGTTGGACTGCAGGCCCCGGGCGCAGAAGAAGCAGGAGCCGCAGAAGATGTTGAACGGCACCATCACCCGGTCACCGCGCTTGAGGTTCTGTACGGACGGACCGACCTCTTCGACGACGCCGATGAACTCGTGCCCGAACGTCGTGCCGACCCGGGTGTCTGGCATCAGCCCGTGATAGAGGTGCAGGTCGGAGCCGCAGATCGCGGCCAGCGTCACGCGGACGATCGCGTCGTTGGGGTGCTCGATCGGTGGCATGTCCTTCTCTTCAACGCGGACCCGGTACGGGCCGCGGTACACCATTGCTCGCATCGGTGTGCCCCCTGCGGTGACGAGCAGCCCGGCGGATGATCACGGTCGGCGGGCGTCGCTTGTTTCGACGGCGGACCGGCGGGCGCCTGCTCTCAAGTTAGCCCGAGCCGTCGCGGTCACGCCAGCGCGCTGCTTGTGCGCCCGTCCAGCAGCTCGTTTATCAACGGGCATGCGCCCGATTGTTCAACATCGAACCGCGCCGACTCCCCGACTCGACCCGCTGAGCGGCCCACGAGCCCCGGACTGTGCACGCCTACCGGAACTTGCCGGCCGCCACGTCATCGAGCCGGCTCGGCAACGTTAACCGCTCATCTGAATTCGGGTCGTCGAACGCGTTCGTCCTCGTCAGCTGCTTGATCGCCTCGGCCCGATCACTAAAGTCGATTTGGGCCGTGTAGTCCTCCCCGAACCGCAGCGTCTTAATCAGAACCGACGGGTCGTCCGCGCGCGTCTGACGGCGCAACGCACCCAGATAGTCCTCCCGGAACACGGTCGGAATCATGATGCGCCCCTGGCCGCCGGACACGAGTTCAGCATTCATCATCACGCGCGCAAGCCGGCCGTTGCCGTCATCGAATGGATGCACCTCCGCCACAAGGAACATCATGTACACCGCGCGTTCGAACGCGGTGTCGAGCTCACCAAGCCGCTCCCAGCCGACGCTGAGCGTTCCTGGAACGAGCCCCGGCAGCACGAACGACGACGAGCCGGCCTGGTTAGCCCGCTCCTTGAACTGCCCCGGGTTCTTCTCCGGACGCCCCGCCAGAATGGTCGCGTGACGTGAACGCAGCAGCTGCAGGAACTCACTGGCCGAGGCCGCCGTCGTGCTCATCTCGGCGAGGTCGTTGACCACCAGGTACGTGCCTGTCAGGTCATGGCTGTCATCGGCCCGGCCCGGGATCTGCTTGTCCTCGTAGATGATCGCCGCTGCTTCGTCGATCTCGAACTCGGTGCCCTCGATGAAGTTCGAGAAGTACGCCTCGAAGAACGGCAGGAACTCCCAGCGGGCCGCGGCGGTGTCACTCACCGGCCGGTTCTGCGGCGCCGTATCCCGCAACGCCTCGATCAGCATGCCGAAGCGCCGCAGTCGATCCTGGTCATACGGCAGCTTCGCCTGCCGCGCCGCGAGCGCGGCCGAGCCCGTGTCTGTCTGCTGCGTGCCGAGCGCCGCGCCAACCAGACGAGACAGCCGCTGCACCCCGTCCACCGGGGCACCAACCTCGTCCGCGACCCGCTCCGCATCGGCCCGGAACCGCGACAGCCGTTCATCACCGTCGATCTGACAGATCCGATCCACCCAGTCACCGAGCTCCGCATCGTCCAAGGTGCGCCGCTGACGGCCCGACCGCGCCCGTGACGGGCGTGTGTTTTCCGCAAGGCCGCGGCCCTTGCCCGCCATGAACAAACCATCGGGTAGGGCGGCATCGCCCTGCAACGGCCCAGCGCCGCGCCGCGCCGACACCGCCAGGCCCGGCAGATCCAGCTCCCGCGCCCGGCTGTCATGTGCGAGATACAGCACCCCGTCGACCGGACCACCGGTCGGCGCCGACCGGTCCGTGATGACGGCCGCTGGCATCAGCCGCCCAACAATGACCGGCCACTCCCGCCCCACGACCGCGGCTGAGTCGGACGTTACGTCACTGGTATAGACGCCGGTCGCCAACCTGACCAGCTCACCGCGCCCCACCCGCCCCGACAGCGTCGCCGGCGGAAGATCGGCGGCGAACACGATGCTGCTAACCACGCTTACTCCCGCCCTCGCCGAAGTTATTAGTATTTACGAGCCCGTATCGCGAAGTAGTTCGTGATGGAGCGCTGAGGTGCTGGCCATCCGGAGACGGAGCGAGTATGCACGCGGCCGCAGCGACGCCGACGCGCTAGTGACACCTTCCTTCCCCGACTCCGAAGCAAAACGCGTCTACCGTACCGCAAGTCGACGAATTTCGTATATACGCGGCGCCTCACTTTATGAAGCCGTGGATCGTGGTGCGGCACCAGTCCCGTGACGCAGAGGTGACCGCCGCTGGAGCGGCCATTGACGCCGCGCACGGCCAGATTCGTTGTTGCCGCCAGGTAGCTGCTGCGTTTGCGGAACCAGCTGTGATGCGACCCGCGTTCAGCCGTCTCGGGGGAGGCGGGGTGCAGCGCGCTGTCCTTCCGTGCGATGGCCGGCCGCTCATCGTGCTCGGTCCAGAACAAGTAGCGCTGCATTACCTTGTCGACCACGCTCGGGGCCAGGACGCCCGCCACAGCCAGCGCCTTGGCCTGGCCGCCGACGAAAAGATCCCGCGTGGGGTGCGCGGTGGCGAACAGGATTGCATCGGCCACGGATTCGGGCGGATAGATCATGCCTCGGTGGGTCGGCTGGTGCTCGAAATAGCTCTGCGCGTGCTCGTTGTACGGCGTGTCGATGCGGCCCGGTGTACGAGCGTCACCGATACCGGATTACCCTCGGCGGCCTGCTCGACGCGCAGGGCATCGGTGAAGCCGTGAACAGCGTGCTTGGCGCTGGCGTAGGTCGACTGGACCGGTGAGGAGCGGTCACCGAACAGGCTGCCGACGTTGACGATGGCGCCGCCGCCCTCCGAGGCGCGCGCCGAGTAGTGCTCAACCGCGGCCAGGCAGCCGTAGACGGTGCCCCAATAGAGGGGTGTCGAAGGCGCGACGCATGTCCTCGATCGACACCTCGTCGATCATGCCAAATATCGAGACGCCGGCCTTGTTCACCCAGGTGTCGAACCGGCCGAACACCTCGACGGCCCTCGCTGCCAAATGGTCGATCTGAGCCTTGTCGCCGACGTCGGTGACTACGGTGATTGCGTTGCCGCCGGCCGTGACGATGTCCTCGCGGACCGAGTCGAGGGCCGAGGCGTTCCGGGCGGCAAGCACCACCCGCGCGCCACGGCGCGCTGCGGCCTTCGCCGTCACCAGGCCGATGCCGCTGGAAGCACCGGTGATAACGACGACTTGCTGGTCAAGGGGCAGAAGGAAGGGCTCATGGACTGACTCCGGGCGTCGAAGATGTAACGCTGCGGCGTGTAGGGCCTTCATCGTCGGTGGAGGTGGCGGGATCCGTCGGCCAGACGATCCCTCGTGCCTCGGTCACGGCCTCCTCCCGATTCCCGACTGGAAACCGAGCCAATCGACGACAAAGGCCCCTACAAACTACGTAGGGGCCTTCATCGTCGGTGGTCCTGACGGGAACACAATCACACATCCGTCAGGCCTTCGTATCCCTTGCGAACCGTAGCGGAACCGGTGCCTCCCGACGTCGGAAAGCAACGGAACGACAACGACAGATCCGCCTCTCCGACGCCGACATCGAACGAGTGGTCTCGTCGTACCTAGCTGGTGCACACACGACCGAGTTGGCCGGCCAGTTTGGAGTGCATCGGAACACGATCCAACGGTTGCTGAAGGCGCACGGCGTGGTTCTTCCTCACGGACCACGAGCTGTTGTCGATCGACTCGAATCGTGAGCCTGCCAATCGAGATCTAGCCGAAGAACACACCGTCGCGATCGCTCTCGGTCGCCGCCAGCACCACCTCCGGGCTCCTAGCGAAGCCCGGCCGGTCGTACAGGTGCCATCGGGCAGTGCGGTTCGGCCCAGTACACCGACCACCGCTCGTCATCACCCCGCGTTTTCCTGATATCGCAGCTACGCGACCGACATGCTGACCCAGGCGAGCGGATCCTTGGTACACCCCAGGGCTTCCCCTCCCGACCTACAAACCCATCGCCCGTCGCTCGAAGTCAAAGCGTGGACCGAGCGGCGAGACCGCAACAAGCATAAACGTACGAATCGGACCGCCTTGTCATCATCATTCATCCGAGTAACCCAGGCGAGCATCTACCACTCGCGTGCGCAGCATCATGCTCCCACACGCTCGCATCTTCCCACCCAAACGCAATAATCCGTCATTGAGTACTCCAGGTCCGACACCCGCCAATCCTGCTGTGGATGAAGTGGCCCCGTGGATGCGGATCGGCCTTCAACCAGTGAGGATGAGACTGGCCCAGGTGCCGAGCAAAATTACAGGTACTCCGCCGAGACCATGCGCGCCAACCCCGCCCGGGCGATGGATAGGCAGCGGGCTCGGCAGCGGTCCCGCCACAGCAGCGTCGCCATCGAGCCCGCACCCGCAAGGCGTCCCAAGGGTTCGTCGGCATACGAGACGGCTGCGGCTGAGAAGCGACCGGACATGCCGAGATCCGGTCGTCGCTTTCGATGTTGTACAGAGCGTGGTGCCACCGAGAGGACCGCGTCGCTAGTTCGACAGCGCTCGCGGCGTGCATCGATCAGAGGCAGCCGGTCCCGGTGACTACCCCGCTGGCGAATGTAACGCGGCGAGTGCGGCCTGGGCATCGAGCAGGGTCTTCAGTGTCGCGTCAGGCTGGCTCTCAACGGAGACCGGCGTAGGGCGAACGGTCGCGCCGGTCGCGCCGAGGATGTTCAGCGGGACGGGAGGCCACGACGAGGTCTACGAACACGCACCGACGTCGCTGGCAGAGCAGGATGGCTTCAGGTCACGGCGGTGAGTTCGTTGTCGTTGTCGAGGTCTGCGATGAGGCCGGGACCAGCCGGCGTCCAGGGGAGCGTCTCCCGCGTCAGTCGGCTCGAGACGGGGTTGTCCAGGCTGATGAATGGGGTGAGCGGTCCGAAGTGGCGGTGCGCGTCATCGCTGGAGACCGGAGCGACGGGCACGTCGAGACGGGCGCCGATCGCGTCGGCGATCTCGCGGAGGGGGATGCCTTGTTCGTCGACGGCGTGCAGCCGCGTCGCCGCTGGAGCGCTTTCGAGCGCGAGCCGGTAGAGCCGGGCCACATCGCTGGCGTGCGCGGAGGGCCAGCGGTTGGTCCCTTCACCTAGGTAGCCGGCGATGCGGGTCGCTCGGGCGATCTCGATGAGACCGGAGACGAAACCGTACCGGCCGCCGCTGTGCACGGTGGGTGGCAGCCTGATGACGCTGGCCCGAACACCCTGCTCGGCGAACGCAACGACGGCGTTCTCGGCGTCGATGCGCGGCCCGTCAGGCAGCGTGTCGTCCTCGGTCAGGGTGCCGGTGAAGCCGGCCAGGGCCAGGGCACCGGTGGCGTTGGTGCCGACGAGGGGCCGGTCCGAGCCGGCGAGGGCGTCGCCGAGGGCGTGGATTGCACGCAGGTCCGCGTCGACGGCGGCCGCCAGGTCTCCGGAGTTCTGTTCGTCGTGCTTGAACGCGAGGTGGATAACGCCGTCAGCTTCGTCAGCCGCCGCCCGCAACGTCTCGAGGTCGTCGAGGTCGCCGCGCCGCACGTCCGCGCCCAGCGCCCGCACGATGGCCTCGGCCTTGGCGCTGCGAGCCAGGCCGGTGACCGAGTGGCCGGCGGACAGCAGCTCGGGGATGACCGCGGAGGCGATGTGCCCGGAGGCTCCGGTGACAAAAACGTGCATTCGATCTCCTTCATGGTCGTGAGCCACGATGGCTGGGGACGGCGGACTCTTGATTGCAGTCACTGCAGGTATACGCTGTGATTGCAGAGAATGCAAACACTAGGATCGGTGCATGCCACGTTGGGAGCCGAATGCCGTCGGGCGTCTGCAGGACGCGGCGATCGAGCTGTTCGAGAGCCGCGGACTGGAACGCACCACCGTGGCCGAGATCGCCCGGGCGGCGGGCCTGTCCGAACGAACCTTCTTCAACCACTTCGCGTCCAAAGCAGAAGTCCTCTTCGGCCCGCGCGCGGAACGCCACCGCCACGTCGTCGTCGCTCATATCGCTGCCGCCGGCGCGGGCGACCCACTCGAGGCGGTCGTCTCGGGGCTGCAAGCTGCCGCCGACGAGCTCTTCGAAGGGCTTCGAGCGGCATCTGTCCGCCGTCGCAGGATCATCGAGGCCAGTGCTGCACTCCGCGAGCGTGAGGACGCCAAGCGAACCGAACTCACGACCGCGATCGCGATCGCGCTGCGCAGCCGGGGCTTGGAGGCAAACGCGGCGTTGATGACCGCGCGCGCCGGCGTTCTCCTCGAGCAGGCGGCCGAGGAGCGGTGGTCGCAGCCCGAGGAGAGCCGGCCTTTCCGCGCTGTGTTGCAGGAGGCGTTGGTGTCGCTGCGCGACGTACTGGCCACGTCTGCCACCCCTGCCGGCGAGCTCGACACCCGGCGCTGACCTCGACGATCGCTGGGGTGCAATAGGTTCGCAACCTGCGCTGGCGCGGACTCAGTGCTGGCGCGCGTGGGGCTGCTGGAAGGCGTCGCACAGCCGGGCGAACGCGTCGGTCATGATCGCGTTCAGGGATTGGTGCTCGGCTGAGTCGACCCACCGGCGCAGCGCGAGCTTGACCAGCCCCACCGCGGTCTCGGCCACGGCGGCCGCGGTCACGTCCTCGACGCCGCGAGCGCGGAACGCATCGGCGATGGCTTCGACCAGCGTCTCCATCTTGCGCAGTTCGCGTTCCCGGAGCCCGTCGTGGCCGTCGATGATGACCTTGCGCTGCTTCAGGTGCGCGCGCCGACCCTCGAAGGCCGCAGCCAGGGTGGGCAGGCCGTGCGCGACGACGTCGACCGGGCCGAGGTGTGGCGGTGCGTCACGCACGAGGCGGGCGGCCAGGACAGGCATCTGGTCAGCGTCGGCGAACAGGACTTCTCGTTTGTCGCGGAAATGGCGGTGGAAGGTGCGGGTCGTCAGCCCGGCCCGGGCGGTGATCGCGGGGACGGTAACCCGGTCGAAGCCCTGCTCCAGGAACAGTTCCAGTGCGGCTCGCTCGAGCCGTTCGCGTGTTTCCGGTTCCCACCGCCCCATCCCACGATCCTAGATGACACGCCATGCCATCAGTGCTCTAGTGTGATGACACGGCATGTCAGACGGGGTCGCCAGGCTGGTCGGCCGTAGCCGTTCGAGGGAGTGGGATGTATGCGGGTGTTCGTCACCGGAGCGACCGGGTTCATCGGCTCGGCCGTCGTGCGCGAGCTGATCGGGAACGGCCACGAGGTCCTCGGGCTGGCCCGTTCCGATGCAGCGGCAGCGCGCCTGAAGGCCGCGGGCGTGAGTCCGCATCGGGGTTCGGTCGAGGATCCCGACAGTCTGCGCGCGGGTGCCGCGCAGACCGATGCGGCCATCCACACCGCGTTCTTCCACCAGTTCTCCGACGCTGGCCGGTTGACGCGGCTGCGGGTCGTTCTTGGGGGCAGCCCCGGCCGGGTCGTGCCCAGATTCTTGGCGGCTGCGGTGGCCGTCGACCGCACGGCTATCACCACGATCGGCCAGGCGCTGGGCCCTGACCGGCCGCTGGTGGCCACCTTCGGCACCCTGGCGTTGCCGGCCGGCCGGGTCGCCACCGAGGATGATGATGTCGCCCCGGCCGCGGTGGGGGGTGCACGCGGTGCCACCGAGCAGGCGGTCGCCGACCTGACCGCTCGTGGTGTGCGTGCCTGCCTGGTGCGGCTGCCGCCCATCGTCCACGGCGACGGCGATCACGGCTTCCTGCCGCAGATCATCAGCTACGCCCGCAAGTACGGCGTCTCCGGTTACGCCGGCGATGGTGGCAACCGGTGGCCGTCGGGTGCACCGCCTGGATGCGGCGCGACTGTTCGTGCAGGCGCTCCAAGACGGCCAGCCCGGCGCCCGCTATCACGGCGTCGCCGACGAGGGCGTGCCCTTCATCGACATCGCCTCCGCCATCGGTCGACGGTTGGCGCTGCCCGTCGAGGCGGCAACCCCGAAGCAGGTGCGCACCCGCTTCAGCTTCCTCGCCGCTTTCCTCGGGACCGACAACCCGACCTCCAGCGTCCTCACCACCGAGCGGCTCGGCTGGACGCCGAGCGAGATTTCGCTCCTGGAGGACATCGAGCGCGGCACCTACTTCCGGAACCAGACATGAGCGAGGCGAGCGTGAGCGGCGACATTTGGGTGTTGGGCGCGACCGGCCGGTCGGGACGCGGGATCGCCGGGCGTCTGCACGGAAGCGGGCACGCTGTCGTGCTGGCCGGACGCGACGCTGTCCGGCTCGCCGCACTCGCGTCGAAGCTGGGTGGGGCCAAGGTCGTGTCCGGGTCGTTGGACTCGCTGCTCGCCCAGATCAGGGCGGCCGCGCCGGCGGTCGTGGTCAACACGGTCGGCCCGTTCGCACGCACGTCGGCGCTAGTCATCGCGGCATGCCCGCCGGGCACCCATTACGTCGACATCGGCAACGAACTCAGCGGCGTCCAGGCCGTACTGGACGGCCATCAGCGTGCCGTCACCCGCGGCAGCACGATCGTCACGGGCGCCGGTTTCGGCGTGCTCGCGACCGAGAGCGCGGCCCTGCGCGTCTGCCAGAGACGCCCAGCGCCGACGCGGCTGCGGGTAGACGCGATCCCCTCGCTCGCTACCGAGGACGGTGTCATCGGCGCCGCGCTCGCCGGCAGCATGCTCGACGGCGCACCCGAGGGCGGTCGGCGCGTCGAACACGGCCGCCTGTCCCGCTTCCCGGTGGCCGGCGCACGCCAGCACCTGACCACGCCCACCGGTGACACCGTCACCACCGCTGCCCTGCCCACTGGTGACCTGCTCGCCGCATGGGCGGCCAGTGGCGCCGACTCGGTCATCGCCGCCACCTCAGCCATCCCGTCCGGACCCGCCGTGCGAGCGGCGTTTCCGGCGCTGTCGGTCCTGCTGCGCGGGTCGGCGCTGCGCCGGTTCGCGATCACTCGGGTGGCCCGCATCCCGATCCGGGCCCGCGAGCGCTCCACCGAGTTCTCCTGGGGGCACGCCCGAGCCGAATGGGACGACGGCACCAGCGCCGAGGCATGGCTGCGCCTGGGCGACGCCCAACACTTCACCGAGACGACCACCGCCGAGATCGCCCGCCGCCTGGCCGACGGAGGAACGTCAGCGGGAGCCTACACCCCGGGCGCGTTGTTCGGAGCGGCATTGGCCGCCGATATCGGAGCCGAATTCGTGTGACGCGATTTACCCGATCAGCCCCCACAGGAAGAGACGATCTGATGGACATGAACCGACGGACGACGCGGGCAGTCGAGGTCCCCGCGTGACCGGCGATGCGGCCAGCGACGCCGACACCTCCACCGGTCGGCTCGAGGCGGCACGGCGGGCGCTTGGGCGAGTCGGTGTGTTCCTGCCGCACTCGCTCACCGCGCCGACACCGGTTGACGAGCAACGCGAGGCGGTCCGGCGCTTCGAACGCGCCGGCTACCGCGCGGCGTGGGTCAACGAGGTGCCCGGAAAAGACGCCCTGGTGCAGCTGGCGGTGCTCCTCGCCGCGACCGAGCACCTCGTTTTCGGCACCGGCATCGCCAACATCTGGGTCAGGCCCCCGCACACGACCCACGCCGCAGCCGCACAGCTCGCGCAGGCCTACCCCGGCCGGATCGTGCTCGGGCTCGGCGTCGGCCACCCCCCTCAGGCGGCCGGCGTGGGCGCCGACTTCGGCCGGCCGCTGCCACCATGCGCCGGTACCTGGAGCGGATGGACGCCCCGGACCCCAGCCAGCTCCCCGCCCCGGACGCCCTCTACCCGCGAATCCTGGGCGCCAACGGTCCGAAGATGCTGGCCCTCGCCGCCGAACTCACCGACGGTGCGATGCCGGCCATGGTCGCCCCGCAGATCACCGCTACCGCCCGACAGGCCCTCGGGCCGGACAAGCTGCTCGTCGCCCTCATCGATGCCAGGCCGGCCCAGGGCGAGCCCACCGCCGTGGCCGCAACCGTGCGCGCCCACCACGCCTGCGGCGCCGACCACGTCGTGGCCGGGCTCCCGATGGGCACCGACTTCGCCGCCGGCGTGCACCACCTCGAAACACTCGCCCCGGCACTCACCACCATCGAATGAGCCCCAGGTTGCGGAGAACGTCCGGTCAGGGCAGCAGCCGGTGTCTGGAAATTAATCCAGTCGACGACGGTCGCGGCCTCGCGGCCGTGGACCTGCGCCAACAGCCCCTGATCGCCCGTGATGTCGACCATGCCGGTGTCGAACCGGTCCACCCACGTCCGCACCCCGGTGACCGGGTCGGTTTCCCATTGGCTTTGCCGCGTCTGGTCTCATCGATGCCGAGCACCCGGATCGGTGCCCTGCGGTAGACCGCCCCATACGGTGTGACAACGAAACCGACCCCCCAATCGAGGACCTGATGCCCACCTCTGCTGCTCCCGTCATAGTTGCCGCCACCCCTCTCACCGGACACACCCGCCCGATGCTTTCCTTAGCCCGGGGGTTGATCGCCGCCGGACGCTGGGTCACCGTTGTTGCCGCCAGCCGCTTCGCCGACGATGCTCGCGCGGCCGGTGCCAACTTCGTACCGCTGACCGGCTTGGCCGATTACGATGATCGGCGGCTTGCCCACGACCACCCGCAACGCGCCCAGCTGCCCCCTGGGCCCGCACAACTCGATTACGACCAGCGTCGCCTGTTCGGTGACACGATCGCGGACCAGAACGCCGTCCTGCAAAGGTTGCTCAAAGCCGAGCCGGACGCGGTTGTCCTGCACGACGCCACGTTCCTCGGTGACTTCCCGCAGCTGCTGGGCGCGCCCGGTATTCGTCCCCGGCGAAGCGTGGGTGTCGGCGTCAACCCGGTCGCGCTGCCCGGGAGGGAGCTGACCGCGTTCGGCCCCCCTCCGCCGATCCAAGGCATGGACATACGCGACGTGGCCGCCAAGATCAACGCCGAGCTGGACACTGCGTTCGAGCCCGCGACGGCCTATCTCAACCGGGTCCTTTCTGGCCTGGGCGCCTTGAGTCGAATACCGCTGATGCTTCGCGCTATGTACGAGGTCCCTGACGCTATTGCTCAGCTCACTGTCCCGTCCTTCGAGTTTGCTCGGATCGACGCGCCGTCTTGGCTGCACCTGGTGGGTCCCCTGCCCGCCGAGCCAGCGGCTGGATGGACACCGCCAGTATGGTGGCCCGAGCTTGATCAGCGACGCGTCATTGTGGTCAGCCAGGGCACGATGGCCAACGGCGACCTGAACGAATTGATCCAACCCACCCTCGACGGCTTGGCCCACCAGGACGTACTGGTCATCGCTGCCCTCGGCCGTAACCCTCGGCCTGGTGAGCTGCGAGTTCCCGACAACGCTCGACTGGTCGATTACATACCGTTCGACCAACTTCTCCCCAAAGCCGACGCATTGGTCACTAACGGAGGGTACGGCGCAACTCAGCTGGCTATCGGATATGGTATTCCCGTTGTAGTTGCGGGCACGACTGAGGACAAGGCGATGGTTGCGGCCCGAGTCGACGCGTTCGGCGTGGGCCTCGACCTGGGTACGCAGCACCCGACTCCTACCGCGGTGGCAGGCGCCGTTACTCGACTGCTCGCCGAGCCCCTGTTCCGAGAGCGAACCAAGATCATGGCGGCAGAGCACGTGGCAGCCGACCCGATCCGCGCTATTGTCGGGCTGCTCGATCAGGTTTGAACGCGACCAACCGCCCAGCACGACCACATCAACTTCTACGGCACCTACTCCTTCGACCCCGAAACAGAACTGCGCCGCCAAGGACACCGCCCCCTCCGGTCACCGGCCGCCTAACGGCCAGCTGCCGGCGGAAGGGACCAGATCCGCTCCCCTGCTAAGGGAACCCCGACGACAGCGGCAGGGTGGACCTGCGTTGACATAACGTCTGCGCGATGAGGTCACATCTCACATTGATCGTCGGGCTGCAGGAACGCCGCTCGCACCCGTAGGAGGTGGGTGTCGGGGTGGGTCTGCGTAGCGTTCCAAAAAATCGGCGTAGCGGCTCCTCGTCCACCCCCGCTTCCAACGCTAGTGCCGGTCGGTGGGGGTGCTTGCGGGGATCAGCCGGCGCAGGTGAGGGTGGGCATCGCCCAGTCGCCGTGGTCGTAGCCGTTGCCGTCTCCGGCGTCGCCGACCACGAGGTGGAGGGTTTGCACGCCGGTGACGTTGGCGGTGAGCTGCTGGGCGGGATCGCTACCGCGGATGGTGGGGGTTGAGGCGAGAGTCTTTCCGTCACCGACCACGCTGAAGGTGACGCTGCCCTGCCCGCCGGCGTCGGCGTCGATGCCGACCGTCGAGGTGAACTTCGAGCAGTTACCGCCGAGGTAGACGGCGACATCGCTGATCGAGTTGGTGCCCAGACCCTTGGGGTAGACGGTGCCGTGGATGGTCAGCGGGCTTCCATCGTTGGCGTTGGTGCCGCCGACCGATTGATCGCGCTCGACCGGACCCCAGCCGTTGGTCGAGGACAGGAACGGCATCGCGGCGACGTCAGTCACGCCCGTCGGCGGCGGCGGGTTGACCACCTGCACCTGTCCGCTCTGAGTCAGCCAGTGCGCGACGTCGTGTTGGGCGTAGGTGGCGGTCGCGCTGATCGTCGCTGGACCGGCGGTGTCCGTCGGTGCCGTCAGCACCCAGGTGGCGGCGACGCTGTGGCCCGGCTGCACAGCGCCGAACACCTGGGCTGCTGAGTAGTCGAGGACGAAACCGGCCGGTGCGGTGAGGGTGAGGTTGACGCCTTGGGCGGTGGGGGCGTGGCGGGGCACCGAGAATGTGGTGGTGACGGTGAGCTGCTGGCCGCGCTGCACGGTGTTCGCCGACGGGGTCACCGCCAGCGACGCCGTCGGTGCCGACGCCCGGTTGGCGGTGATGGACAGGTTGTCGAACTGGTCGGTGTCATATGACGTGAGGCCGAGGCCGACCTGTCCCGCGGTGTAGGAGCTGTCCTGGACCACTCCGACAGCCTGGCGGTCGACCGAGGCGGTGATCGACGGGCCGTTGAACGACAGTCCCAGCCTGTGCCAGCGGCCGGTGCCCAAGGCGCGCACCGACGCCCTGGCCAGCACCGTGCGGTTGCCGTCGGCGTCGCTCTTGAGGATCGTCCAGGCGCCGGTGTCACTGATCTGGAAGTAGTAGCCCTGCTGATGGGACTGCGGCCGGTTCTGCGTGCCGGCACGCCCGATCAACTCCACCGTGCCGGGCTTGGCCAGCTCCACGTCGGTCTGAACCTGGTAGTTGGTCCAGCTCGGATCACCCACCAGGGTGAAGGCGTCGCTGTCTTGCTGCCACTCGATCGGCTTGGTGTCGGCCATCTGCTGCAGGCACATGCCCCGCCGCCCGGCGGCGCACGGCTGCACCTCGAACGCACCCTGCATGTCCGAGACGTAGCGGGCCTCTTGGCCCGCGACGTACCGATTGAAGTTGTCCCGGTAGGGAAGGGCGAGCCGGTGCGGAGCCGGGCTGACCGCGGTGCCCTTACCGACGGGCTTGGTCACCGTGCTGAACGTGTAGACGTAGCCCGGTTGCAGCGTGACCGCGAATTTGCCGGAGCTGTCCGGCGTGAGGTCGGCCAGATGCGCGAAGAGGTCTGCCTCATTGGTGGAGTTCACCTTGGTCGCCCAGACGTGCACCGGCTTGGCCGACAGGGGTCCGGGCACGCTGAAGGTAGCCGTCGATGCAGCGGTGGCTGTGGTGGTCTCCACGACGGTGCTGTAGTCGGTCTTGGCCGGTGACATCAGGCTGATGTAGCTGCCGTTGGTGCGGTCACCGCCGAGGTAGCCGCTGGCGCCGTCGAGGAACTGCCAGCCCGGCTGCACGAACTGCGTGACCTGAGCGGTGACCCAGGTGTTCATGCCGATGCTGTAGTTGCCCGACCAGGGTTGGTTGGCAACGGCCAGGCCAACTGTGGAGTAGGGCAGGTTCGGTGTGATCGCCGCGATCAGCGGCCAGTTCAGCAGCGCCGTCATCTTCGCGTCGAGGTAGCCGCGGGTGATCGCCCGGATCAGTGCAGGAGCTCCGGTGTTGTAGTCCTGCGACCCGTTCTCGCTGTCCCACAGCGGTTTCCTGGTGTCGATGGCGTTCTGGGTGGACGAGCACGAGTTCGCGTTTCCGCCGTCACCACCCTCGCACGAGTAGTGCGCGGCCAGGATGTCGATGGACTTGGCGAACGCCGGGTCGGTAGCCATCGCGTCCGCGACACCCCAGCCGGAGTCGTCACCGACCACCTTGGTCGCGGAGTGCCTGGCGGCCAGGGTCGCGTGCAGGTTCTCATACCACGCCACGTTGTAACCGCGCTCGTTCCAGCCACCGAGGTAGTCGATGGAAAGGCCGTGCCCGTTCGCGCACCCCATCCACGTCATCAGGTAGTCGATCATGTCCTGGGACCAGAAGTTGCCGTTGCCGATCCAGCCCGGCGCGGCCCACGCCAAGCCATACAGCTTGATATTGGGGTTGCGTGCCTTGGCCTGCTGGGCCAGCCAGAACTCGTAGCCGACATCGCAGTTCACCACACCTCTCGTGTGCTCCACACTGGGTTCGGACCCGTCGGTGGAGTTGGCATCACCGCCGATCTCCAGCTTGAGGATCTGCAGGGACGCGCCGTAGCCGGGCTTGAACAGGTAATCCAGGATCTGGTTGCGCTGCTTGACCGGGTAGTCGATGAGCAGCCGCGAGTTGCCCCCGCCGCCGCTGATCGCACCGACCCCGTCGAACACCCGGCCCGGTCCGTCCAGGGCCACCGGGATGTCGGTGTTGACCGGAGGTGGCGGTTGGCCGATGTAGCTGACCCGGTCCACCACGATGTACGTGCCGGTCGATGCCGGGTTCTTCCGCCCGGTCACCGCCAGCGTCAGCGTGTGCGGGCCGTTCGCCAGCGTCGGGCTGGTCCACAGCGCGACGTCACCCTTGCGGGTCGGGCTGTAGAAGTCGACGTCCCTCGAGGCGCCTCCGTCGAGCGACAGCGCGCCGATGCCATGCCCCGGGTCGGTGACTCCGTAGAACGTGATCTGCGTGCCGGTGAAGGGAAAGCTGACCGTAGCGCCGCTGGCGTTGGTGTAGCTGTTCGTCCCGTCATACGGGTTCGCCGGTGCGCCCTCACCGCTGGCATGACCCCAACCTGAGCCCACATAGTGGAACTGGTCCTGCCCGGTGCCCTGCATCGCATCGTCCACACTGCTCGTCGTGGCGGCAGCAACTGGACCGGACGACGTCGCCGACGCCGGACTGGTCGTCAGCCCGACCCCGGACGACACGGCCAACGCCAGCACGGCGATCCATACGCAAAACAGGCGGCGGATTGGGTGATGCATCATGCCTCCCAACTAGTGCAACGGGGAAACCAGAGACGCTGCAGCACACCAACGCGTCTCGAATCACTCAAGTTCAACCATGTTCTATACCCGTAGTCGCCGCAAAAGCAAGGTTTACCACAAAAAAAGTCACAAACATCGGCAAGATCGGTCAGCCTAGATCGCATGGGGTGGCCGCAGCACGCCGCCCGCGCCGACTGGGGCTCATCCGGCTGCGATGCCAGGTCCTGTTCACCCAGGATCACGGCCAAGCCCTGCCCTGCTTGTGTTCACCCCCGACCCCAGCACCGACGACCACAGCAAACTGGCTCATCCGGATTGAGGGTGTAGTCGCGGTCTGAAGCCGCCGGTCTCGAGTAGTGATCTTGCGATGTAGTTGGTGAGGTTGCGGAAGCCGAGGGCGGAGCCTCGGAGGTGTTCCAGGCGCCCGTT